>VOFB01000350.1_pt1 | contig 338515 bp, 322 predicted proteins | sample 5384141 | NCBI WGS metagenome assembly VOFB01 (sample SAMN12384721, study PRJNA508395) | human gut metagenome | isolation source: healthy gut A | host: Homo sapiens
TATGATAGCTTTAAATTTGGATAAAAGGTATTCTATGGAACACTCGAAACAACAAGGCATACGTCATAAAAATACTTGATCGAAATACGTTTTTGACTTCGGTAATTCGCACCATAACCAAAGGCCATATATGCGAATATCATAAGACCAAATTCGCCGTTATCGATACGGAAACTAATTTTGACGGCGAAGCCATGTCTATAGGTATCGTCATCGCAGATACTCAAACATATCAACCCGTTGATGCTAAATACTACGTTCTGAACCCCGAATACAAAACAGGTGGTATGTTTTCACACGCCTTGCAAATAGAGGAAAATGCTCCAAATATGATTGATACCCGAGAGGTTATATTGTTAAATATCAAAAAGCTTATTGAAAAACATAATGTGAAGTCGATTTTTGCCTATAACGCCTCTTTTGATTACAAGCTTTTGCCCGAATTGTTACAGTATGATTGGTATGACATCATGAAATTGGCAGCTTACAAACAGTACAATTCTAAAATTACAGGTACCATGGACTGCTATTCCACAGGAAAACTAAAGCGTAATGCTGGCGTCGAAAGCATAATGAAACTCTCACCGGTGACTGTTCTTACCACGAAAAGCATAACGCCGTTTACGACGCAATGGATGAGCTGAAAATCATGAAACATCTTGGACGAAAGTTTGAAGATTATAGCAAAGCAACATATAGGCCAAAAACCGTTTCCAAACAAAGCGCTTCCAGTATAAATTCAAACCGTTACAAAAAAACTGCGACAGTTGAAAACAGTTCAAACATTCTATATCATGTCGGTGATAAAGTTGAACACGCTGCCTTTGGTACAGGTATCATTCTTTCCATCCAACCAATTGGAAATGACAATCTGCTCGAAATTGAATTTAGTCGTGTAGGCACAAAAAAACTTTTCGCCAAATTTGCAAGATTGGAAAGACAAGCAACAGCTGAAAGTAATCCTACCTTACACAAGAACATAACTCCACAACTGGTAGATGAACAAATTAGCTGCCCTATTCCTGAAAAGAGCATTGATACCCATAAAAAGAAAAGTCTGTTCGAGCAAATTTCCAAAAAAGTCTTCAAATCAAAATCCTAACTCTCCCGCGATATCTGCCAAATATCAGTGGGATTTTTTTTCTACCCCACCCCCACCTGTCGCTTTTCCGCTCACCTTTCCTATTCTTCAAATTAAATATATTTACATTGTACTTTTCCCGTGCTATGATGGTCTTAACAAAGACGAAAAGGTGATTTTATGGCGAAAAAGCTGGCACATATAAGTGAAGATCATTCCCGCGAGCAAACCGTATACGAACACCTCACCGGCACGGCAGAGCTTGCAAAGCAGTTTGCCGCCGCATTCGGCGCGGAGGAAGACGGCTATCTGCTCGGTTTACTGCACGACATCGGCAAGTACAGCGATGCCTTTCAGCATCGATTAGACGGCGGCGTGCGCGTAGACCACTCCACGGCCGGCGCAAAAGAAGCTTGCGCGCACGGTGTCGGGTATCTGGCGCTCGCCATCGCAGGCCATCACGGCGGCATACCGAATTTCGGCTCCCGCGCCGATACCAAAAACGACGCTACCCTCTCGGGCCGCTTAAACGCGACCTCGAACCGTACGACGATTGGAAAACCGAAGTCACTCTGCCGCCGGTCAAGCCCTTTAACATGCGAGAATTCAACACCGGGTTTCGGCTCTCGTTTTATATCCGCATGCTGTTTTCTTGCCTTGTTGATGCCGATTTCATCGACACCGAAACCTTTATGGACGGCGCACTTGCCCCGCGCGGCAACTACGATGCGCTCCCTGCGCTGCTCGACCGCTTGGAAACGTACATCGCACCGTGGTATCCGCCCAAAACCGAGCTCAACCGAAAGCGCTGCGCCATTTTGGATGCGTGCAAGGCCTCCGGCAGCACCGCCGCACCGGGTGTTTATACGCTTACCGTGCCGACGGGTGGCGGAAAAACGACCGCTGCCATGGCATTTGCGCTGACCGCTGCCGTGCAAAACTGCATGAGCCGCGTCATCTACGCCGCGCCGTACACGTCCATCATCGACCAAAACGCCGATACGTTTGAAAAAATCTTCGGCACGGAAAACGTCATCGAGCACCACAGCAGCGCGGAATATCTCTTTTCCGAAAGCCCGAACCCCGCAGAGTACCGCAAAATGCTGGCCGCAGAAAACTGGGACGCCCCCGTCATCGCCACGACCACCGTGCAGCTGTTTGAGTCCCTGTTTGCGAGCAAACCCGCCCGCTGCCGCAAGCTGCACAACCTCGCCAACAGCGTGCTCATCTTAGACGAAGTGCAGACGCTGCCCATGCCGTATCTAAAGCCGTTCACGGCGGCGCTTGCCGAGCTTGCCCGAAAGTACGGCGTCATCGTCGTCCTGTGCACCGCCACGCAGCCCGCGTTAGACGGTGTTTTTGCCGATTTGAAAATCGACCTGCCGATCAACGAGATCTGTCCCAATGTCCCTGAAAATTTCGAGACCTTCCGCCGCACGAAAATCGCGCAGCACACATTTGACAGCACAGAATCGCTCACCGCCGAGCTCACCACACTGCCGCAGGTGCTTTGCATCGTCAACCGCATCGCGGACGCACAGAAAATCTATCAGGCACTGCCGGAAGACGGCGCGTACTGCCTCACCACACATCTGTGCCCCGCCCACCGCAAAGCGCGCATTAAGGAAATTCGCGAACGCCTAAAAATCGGCCTGCCCTGCCGCGTCGTTTCCACCTCGCTCATCGAAGCCGGTGTCGATGTGGATTTCCCGCGCGTCTACCGCGAAGAAGCCGGGCTTGATTCCGTCCTGCAAGCCGCCGGCCGCTGCAATCGCGAGGGCAAGCGCCCGTTAGATGAAAGCCTCGTGACCGTCTTCACCGTTCAAAACACCACCCCGCCGCCCTACATGCGCCAGCCCGCCGCAGCCATGAAGAACATTTCAAAACGCATGGAGGACATCACTTCGTTAGCTGCAATCCGCGCGTATTTTGAGTTCTATCGCGATTTGTACGGCAAAGAAGATCTCGACCGTGAGAAGATTCTCATAGCGTTCGAAAACGAGATGCTCCCGTTCGCCTCTGTTGCGGAAAAGGTACGGGTCATTGAAAACTGCACCACGCCCGTGTATATCCCGATCGACCAAGGCGAAGCCCTCGTCGAGCGGCTGTATCGCGGCGAACGCAGCCGCACCCTGTTCAGAAAGCTCGGGCAGTACAGCGTGAACGTCTACCCACAGCAGCTCGCTGCCCTGCGCGAAGCCGGCGCCGTGCAGAGCATCGACGGCGGCGCGCTCTATGTCCTCGCCGATCCCCGCCGCTACGACAGTGCCCTCGGCCTCACCCTCGACCAAACCGAAACCGCTCTGTTTATATAAAATAGAAAAGCCGGTAAGGCAAACCTTACCGACCTCTCTATACAAATAAAACGTAGTTGTTTCTACCCACAGTTCAAGTTTGAACCGACCTTACTCTCCTATTATACGGTTCTTTTCAAAATTTGCAAGAAAAACTCAACTTAACCTATTGACAATTATTTTTCCTCGCATTATAATCAAATTGACAAATAAAACTTAGTTGAATTTTGAAAGGAGTTGATCTTATTGATTCAGTTGGAAGTCTGGGGTCCGTATGCGTTATTCACACGCGGAGAGATGAAAGTCGAGCGTGTAAGCTACGATGTCCCCACCCCGTCCGCCGCGCGCGGTATAGTTGAAAGTCTGTATTATCACCCCGGAATACGCTGGCATATCCGCCGCATCTACGTTTTGAACCCCATCGAGTTCACCACCATTCGGCGCAACGAGGTAAAAAGCAAAATTCTCGGGGGCACCGCCATGCGCATCGCGCAAGGCAAAGAAGATGAGCCGTACCTCGTCACGACAAAACAAATTGTCCAGCGTGCCTCCATGGTGCTGACAAATGTCCACTATATCATCGAAGCGGAGTTCGAGATGCTGCCGGAAAAAGCCGCACCCGGCGATAATCCCGGCAAGTTTCAGGACATCGTCACGCGCCGCATGAGAAAAGGCCAGTGCTTTTCCACCCCGTACTTCGGCTGCCGCGAGTTTCCCGCACACTTCAAGCAGTGGGAGGGTGGTCCGATCCCGACGATTGACGAGACGCGCGACCTCGGCTTTATGCTGTACGATTTCGATTATTCCGACCCACAAAATATCACGCCCCTGTATTTCCGTGCCAAAATGGAGCACGGTGTCATTCAGGTGGCCGGCTGCGAGGTGTTCAGATGATCCTGCAAGCCTTAGTTCAGTATTACGAAGCGCTCCTTGCCCGCGGTGAGATTGACCGCCCGGGTTGGAGCAAAGTCAATGTCAGCTGGCGTCTGGACCTAAACCCGGACGGTTCCCTTTTCGATGTTTCTCCCCTCCAAAAGCCCTCTCCAAACGGTAAAAAGATGCTGCCGCAGCAGCTCGCCGTGCCCGCACAGGTCAAGCGTTCTTCCGGTGTTGCGGCAAATTTTCTGTGTGATACGTCTTCCTACCTGCTCGGCGTGGACGACAAAGGTAAACCCGAGCGCACCAAAGCCTGCTTTGAAGCGAGCCGAGAAAAGCATCTGAAATTTTGAAAGATACCCCCGGTGAAGCCGCCGCAGCCGTCCGTGCGTTTTTTCGATACATGGAATCCCTCCTCTGCCGTCGAGCACCCTGCTTTGCAGCCCTATCGTTCGGAAATTTATAAGGGCGGCAATCTGATCTTTATTATAACAATAAGCCCGCGGCAAACGACTCTGACATCGCCGCCGCGTGGCAGCAGGCCTATGATTCTGCTTCAGACTCCGACACGCCCACTCGGTGCAGTGTCACCGGCAAGCTCGCCCCCGCCGCGCGTCTGCACGGCAACATTCAAGGCGTGCGCGGCGCACAAAGCTCCGGCGCATCGCTCGTTTCGTTCAACGCCGATGCCTTCTGCTCCTACGGGCACGAGCAGGGCGAGAACGCTCCCGTCAGCACCTACGCTATGACCGCCTACACGCAGGCGCTAAACTACCTGCTGCGCAGTGATAATGTCCGCCGCATCGGCGACGTCACCGTCGTATATTGGGTGGAGAATGCCGATCCTGCCATCGCCGCATTTGCGGGAGCTATGCTTTTCGGTCCGCAGGAGCAGTCCGATTGGAGCGAAAACGACATTTTAGGCGCAATTCAAAAACTTGTATCCGGCAGAACAGCCGACCTACAGGACATGCACCTCAGCCCCGATACACACTTTTACATTCTGGGGCTCGCTCCGAACGCCGCGCGTCTTTCCGTTCGCTTTTTCTGGCAGGATACCTTCACAAAGCTCGCCAAAAACGTGAACGCCCATTACGAGCGTTTGGAGATCACCCACCCGGCCAATGAAGAATTCGACACGCTTTGGCCCTACACCCTCGCGCGCTCTGCCGTCCGCTTTTCCAAAGACTGGAAAAAAGCCGATGAAGAGCTGCAAAAATCCTTCCCGCGCCTTTCCGGCGACCTGCTCACTTCCATCCTAAACAATACGCGCTACCCCGCCACTTTACTAAACGGCACCGTGCAGCGCATCCGCGCCGAGCACGATGTCACCTGGGCGCGCGCGTCCGTCATAAAAGCTTATTATTCTAAAAACGAAGACCCGCTTTGTCCAAAGGAGGTTTTGACCGTGTCCGTAAACAAAGAAAGCACCAATATCCCCTATAATCTCGGCCGCCTGTTCGCCGTTTTGGAACGCACGCAGAAAGCCGCAAATCCCAACATCAACACCACCATCAAAGACCGCTTTTTCAACTCCGCTTCCGCTACGCCGAGTCTTGTGTTCCCCACGCTCATCAATCTGGCGCAGAAACACCTCGCAAAGCTCAATGAGGGCCAGCGGATTGCACTGGATAAATCCATCGGCGAACTTTCGGACAAGCTCGGCGAAACCTTTCCAAAGCAGCTTATGCTCGCAGAACAGGGCGCATTCCAGCTCGGCTACTACCAGCAGCGTCAGGAATATTTTAAGAAAAAGACAGACACCACCGAACAGAAAGAGGAGGCATAACCATGCGTGAACCCATTCAAAACCGCTACGATTTCGTGATCTTATTCGATGTGGAAAACGGCAACCCCAACGGCGACCCCGATGCCGGCAACATGCCGCGCGTAGACCCGGAAACCGGCAACGGCATTATAACCGATGTGTGCTTAAAGCGCAAGATCCGCAACTATGTGCAGGACGTCAAAGAAGATGCGTCCGGCTGGCGCATTTACATTAAGGATCAGGTGCCGCTCAACCGCAGCGACCTCGAAGCCGGCGAAGCGCTCGGCATCGGCGAAGAGCTTGCTGAGATTCAAAAAGGCAAGGACGCCAAAAAGATTGTGACAAAGCTCCGCAGCAATGACCCGGATATCGACCTCAAGCTCCGTGACTTCATGTGCAGCGAGTTTTTCGACATCCGCACATTCGGCGCAGTCATGACAACATTCGTAAAGGGCGCTTTAAACTGCGGTCAGGTACGCGGCCCGGTGCAGCTCGGCTTTGCTCGCTCCATTGACCCCATCGTGCCGCAGGAGGTCACCATTACCCGCACTGCCATCACCACCGAATCCGACGCCCAGAACAAAACCACCGAAATGGGCCGCAAATACGTCGTGCCCTACGGCCTTTACCGCGCAGAGGGCTTCGTTTCCGCCAACCTCGCCCGCCGCGTGACCGGCTTCTCCGAAGAAGACCTCCAAATGCTCTGGCAGGCCATTCTCAATATGTTTGAAAACGATCACAGCGCCGCCCGCGGCAAAATGGCCGTGCGCGAGCTCATCATCTTCAAGCACGCGTCCGAGCTTGGCAACGCCGCTTCCTATAAGCTGTTCGATGCCGTAACGGTTAAAAAGGTCGACGGCGTAGCCGTCCCGCGCAAATTCTCCGATTACACCGTCACCGTTTCCGAAGACCTGCCCGAAGGCGTCACCTGCGAACGTCTTTCCTAAATGGACGCGCGTGAAGACGGACTTTTAATGTCCGGCATCCAGCACTTCGCGTTCTGCCGCCGCCAGTGGGCGCTCATCCACATCGAGCAGCAGTGGCAGGAAAACGCCCGCACCGCACAGGGGCAGCTCGACCACGTCCGCTGCCACGATGAAACGTTGTCCGAAAAGCGCGACAACGTTTTCACCGTGCGCGGCATGCGCGTGTTCAGCCGTAAATTGAACCTCTCCGGCGCGTGCGACGTCGTAGAGTTTCATAAAGACAAAAACGGCATTTCTTTAGAGGGGCAGCCCGGATTTTGGCTGCCCTACCCCATCGAGTACAAGCACGGCCGCGAAAAAGAGACCGATGCCGACCGCTTGCAGCTCTGCGCCGAAGCCATGGCACTTGAAGAAATGCTCGTGTGCGATATTCCCGTGGGCGCGCTCTACTACATAGAAACGCGCCGCCGCGAGGTTGTTCCGTTCACGGAAGAACTCCGCCGCAAAACGGAAGACACCGCTGCCGAAATGAACCGCTATTTCGCCCGCGGCTACACACCAAAAGTCAAACCCGGCAAGCACTGCAACGCCTGCTCGTTAAAATCGATTTGCCTGCCGGTGCTGTGCAGCCGTGCAGACCCCGTCTCGTACCTGCGCGCCCACATTTTTGAAAGCGAGGAGGATACTCCGTGAGACAACTGCTCAACACCCTGTTCGTGCTCAGCGAAGACGCGTATCTCTCCGTAAACGGCGAAAACGTCGTCATTAGTCGCGAGCAAAAGGAAGTCGCGCGCTTCCCGCTGCACACGCTCGAGGGCATTCTCTGTTTCTCCTACGCCGGCGCAAGTCCCGCCTTGATGGGTGCCTGCGTGCAGCGCGGTGTGGACATCGCGTTTTTCTCCCCGCGCGGGCAGTTTTTGGCACGCACCGTCGGCGAAGAGCATGGCAACGTCCTCCTGCGGCAAACGCAGAATCGCGTGTCCGATGATCCCTATCAAAGCTGCCGCTACGCCCGCGGGTTCATCCTCGGCAAGGTCTATAACGCTCGCTGGGTCTTAGAGCGCGCCACGCGTGACCACCCCCAGCGCGTACCCGTGGAAGCGCTTAAAACAGCCGCCGCACAAATGGCACAGTCTTTGCCGCTCATCGCCTCCTGCGAAGACCCCGCGCAGCTGCTCGGCTTAGAGGGCGAAGCCGCAAAGCTGTATTTTGGTGTGTTTAACCACCTCGTTTTGCAGCAACAAAGCGACTTCCGTTTTACTTCGCGCAGCCGCCGGCCGCCGCTTGATAGCATCAATGCGCTTCTGTCGTTCGCCTATACACTCCTCACGCGCGACTGCACCGCCGCGCTCGAAAGTGCCGGACTCGACCCGTACATCGGCTTCATGCACCGCCCAAGACCCGGTCGCCGCAGTCTCGCACTCGACCTCATGGAGGAGCTGCGCGCCGTGTATGCCGACCGCTTTGTGCTCTCCTGCGTGAACCGCAAGATCATCACCGCAAAGCACCTGCAAAAGCAAGAAAGCGGTGCCGTGCTTTTAACGGACGACGGCCGCCGCGCATTTCTCGGCGCATGGCAAAGCAAAAAGCAGGAGCAGATCACGCACCCGTTTTTAAAAGAGAAGATTCCGTGGGGACTTGTGCCCTACGTGCAGGCGCTCCTGCTCGCCCGCACTCTGCGCGGCGATCTGGAAGCGTATCCGCCGTTTTTCTGGAAGTGAGGTCAAAATGCTGGTCCTAATTACCTACGACGTCAACACGGAGACCGCCGCCGGGAAAAAGCGTCTCCGCAAAGTCGCTAAAAAGTGCGTAGACCACGGGCAGCGCGTACAAAACTCCGTTTTCGAGTGCTTGCTGACCGCCGCGCAGTATGTTACACTGAAGGCAGAGCTCACCGCGCTCATCGAGCCCGAAACGGACAGCCTGCGGTTTTACCGCCTCGGCAATCAATATAAGCAAAACGTAGAGCATGTCGGCGTACAGCCCGCCTACGCACAGGATTCCGTCCTGCTCATCTGATTACCCGCAGTGCGAAGCCAAAGCGCACACGCTTTTCCCGCTTCCTTCGCACCAAATCAAAACCCAAAATTTGTCCTTTTTAAAACGCCACCGGCAAATTTTCTCTTTCCGCGTCTTAAAGAGGCAAATTCTTCTCCCTTTTGCGCAAAAACAGACGAAAACTTTGTCTGTTTTTGCTGTCGCCCTCCACCCGGAGGGCGTGGATAGAAATATTTCATGGTGACCTATTAAGGCGAATTTTCGCATGTCGCCCTCCACCCGGAGGGCGTGGATAGAAATTGTGCGGATTTATGAACCGCAGGATCGAGCACGTTGTCGCCCTCCACCCGGAGGGCGTGGATAGAAATTCGTAACGTGCTGCGGAAATCGTCAGCCTGTCGGGTCGCCCTCCACCCGGAGGGCGTGGATAGAAATACCTGCCTTTGCTACAGGGCGGCAACCGAGGAAATTGTCGCCCTCCACCCGGAGGGCGTGGATAGAAATTATTATGGCCAAGGCTACGGCTTACCAGCTGCAGTCGCCCTCCACCCGGAGGGCGTGGATAGAAATACCTTGCATGAACGAGGAAAGCTCCGGCGTATTACGTCGCCCTCCACCCGGAGGGCGTGGATAGAAATGTATGTACATTATGAAGGATTTCACGGACGGTACTGGTCGCCCTCCACCCGGAGGGCGTGGATAGAAATATGTAGGTGTGCGGAGCTTTGACGGTAGATACCTTGAGTCGCCCTCCACCCGGAGGGCGTGGATAGAAATCCTGGCTAAGTCGGTATATGTGATGTACTTGTGGCTGTCGCCCTCCACCCGGAGGGCGTGGATAGAAATTTGGCAGAATATACGCACGAATATATCCGCTTGATGTCGCCCTCCACCCGGAGGGCGTGGATAGAAATTTGATAAAACTGCATAGCGTCCATTATATCACGCTGTCGCCCTCCACCCGGAGGGCGTGGATAGAAATTCGATGAACAAGAGAAAAACGTAGCCGGCAGAGCGGTCGCCCTCCACCCGGAGGGCGTGGATAGAAATCTTTGCTGTCGATTTATGATATAATGGGCACGTGTCGCCCTCCACCCGGAGGGCGTGGATAGAAATCCTATTTTGCCGCTTAAAAAAGCTACCCCTTAAACGTCGCCCTCCACCCGGAGGGCGTGGATAGAAATAGAGTGGGCGAGAAAACGACGATAGAAACGCTCAATGTCGCCCTCCACCCGGAGGGCGTGGATAGAAATTCGTCGTATGCCGCATCAAGAGCTTCTATCAATGTCGCCCTCCACCCGGAGGGCGTGGATAGAAATCTCAAGCAGATAATAAACGTGAAAGCCGTGCCCGCTGTCGCCCTCCACCCGGAGGGCGTGGATAGAAATTCGTGCTCCGTAAGGCTATTCAGCCATGGCACGAAGTCGCCCTCCACCCGGAGGGCGTGGATAGAAATCTCAAGCAGATAATAAACGTGAAAGCCGTGCCCGCTGTCGCCCTCCACCCGGAGGGCGTGGATAGAAATGCTCAACGGAAACTCACCTCCTTCCGTGTGGAAGGTCGCCCTCCACCCGGAGGGCGTGGATAGAAATGGAAATGGTGGAAGTAGGAGAAGCTGGTGATTGGTCGCCCTCCACCCGGAGGGCGTGGATAAAATATAATCTGTGTGGTATACTAAACATGAAGGAAACTAGTCGCCCTCCACCCGGAGGGCGTGGATAAAATCAACAAGACGCACAAGCAAGAAGAAGTGCTGCTGGTCGCCCTCCACCCGGAGGGCGTGGATAGAAATACAGTTTGTTAACACATTTGAGGGCGGGGCATGCTGTCGCCCTCCACCCGGAGGGCGTGGATAGAAATTTTCAGCCGTGTCATCCGTGCCGGTCAACATGTAGTCGCCCTCCACCCGGAGGGCGTGGATAGAAATATATTCGCAAACATCGTTCCATTGTGCACACCAGTCGCCCTCCACCCGGAGGGCGTGGATAGAAATATCAGAAAGCACATGCCGTGTACTAATGCGCATTAGTCGCCCTCCACCCGGAGGGCGTGGATAGAAATCATGCCGTCGGCTTCGTCGAACGTACCCACAATGTCGCCCTCCACCCGGAGGGCGTGGATAGAAATAATAATCCGCAGGTTGTTGTTGTACCGCAAAAGTGGTCGCCCTCCACCCGGAGGGCGTGGATAGAAATTGTTTTGGGTACAGGCGTAACTACAACTATAGATAGTCGCCCTCCACCCGGAGGGCGTGGATAGAAATTTCACCGTCGCGGAAAATGAAAAGACACCGGGCTGTCGCCCTCCACCCGGAGGGCGTGGATAGAAATTTTGAAGCCTACTGCGAACTGCTTCGCAACGAAACAGGTCGCCCTCCACCCGGAGGGCGTGGATAAAATTTTTCGTATTCCTTCATCATCCCGTGACGAACAAGTAGTCGCCCTCCACCCGGAGGGCGTGGATAGAAAAATTCGAAGGGTGTTGACCTTTCCGAACAAAGGCACAGGTCGCCCTCCACCCGGAGGGCGTGGATAGAAATATCAGAAAGCACATGCCGTGTACTAATGCGCATTAGTCGCCCTCCACCCGGAGGGCGTGGATAGAAAAGAAATCATGCCGTCGGCTTCGTCGAACGTACCCACAATGTCGCCCTCCACCCGGAGGGCGTGGATAGAAATAATAATCCGCAGGTTGTTGTTGTACCGCAAAGTGGTCGCCCTCCACCCGGAGGGCGTGGATAGAAATTGTTTTGGGTACAGGCGTAACTACAACTATAGATAGTCGCCCTCCACCCGGAGGGCGTGGATAGAAATTTCACCGTCGCGGAAAATGAAAAGACACCGGGCTGTCGCCCTCCACCCGGAGGGCGTGGATAGAAATTTTGAAGCCTACTGCGAACTGCTTCGCAACGAAACAGGTCGCCCTCCACCCGGAGGGCGTGGATAGAAATTTTTCGTATTCCTTCATCATCCCGTGACGTGCAGTAGTCGCCCTCCACCCGGAGGGCGTGGATAGAAATTCGAAGGGTGTTGACCTTTCCGAACATCAAGGCACAGGTCGCCCTCCACCCGGAGGGCGTGGATAGAAATCAACGATTGAACCCCTGATGCACGTGCAGGCCGTCGTGTCGCCCTCCACCCGGAGGGCGTGGATAGAAATCGACCGAGAGCAGCGTCCTTTTGCAATCGCAGGGTCGCCCTCCACCCGGAGGGCGTGGATAGAAATATCGCCGTTGCGCCAGAAGGTTACACCATTGTCAGTCGCCCTCCACCCGGAGGGCGTGGATAGAAATTCCATCGCCGTGTACAGCTGTTCGGTAATGCTCGCAGTCGCCCTCCACCCGGAGGGCGTGGATAGAAATATTTGCAAGCCGCACCGGTATCTCAAGGCCGGCAGTCGCCCTCCACCCGGAGGGCGTGGATAGAAATCGAACCTCTACAATATTCCGCTTGACCCCGAACGATGTCGCCCTCCACCCGGAGGGCGCGGGTAGAACGCAAATCGTAACACTTGACTTTTGGACGCGACATGCCCCCAAGTCTGCGAATAGAGTCAAAGATGCGCCGGGCATCAAAACGGCGGACAGCTCGAAAAGCGCTTTCATCGGCTGCGAAAAGCGGCGGATGAGGGCGTTCTTTTGCCGTTAAAACCGGACATTGCAGGACAGTATAGGACATCGGCGGACAACTTTCGCAAAACCTCTTTACAGAACAAACGTTTTTAGCTATAATGAGATACAGAAAGGGGGCAGCAGCATGACGGAGAACAGGCCGCGCATGGCGATCTGCTACGATTTTGACAAAACACTTTCCCCGGACGACATGCAGACGTTCACGCTCATCCCGTCTTTTGGCATTGACAAAGACATATTCTGGGCGGAAACGGACGCATTCGCGCGGGAAAACAGCATGGAAAGCAACCTTTCGTGGATGTTCATGCTTGTTCGCTATTCACGCTTTCTCGGAAAATCCTTAAAACGCGAGTATTTTCGGGCCATCGGTGCGCAGGTGGAGCTGTACCGCGGCGTTACGGATTGGTTCGCGCGCACGACAGCGTATGCTGCGCAGCGCGGCATTGAGCTTGAACACTACATCATTTCTTCGGGTCTTAAAGAAATCATCGAGGGCAGCGCCATCGCGAAGAATTTCAAACGCATTTATGCCTCCTCCTACCTCTACACCACGGACGGCGTAGCGGAGTGGCCCGCGCAGGCCATCAATTACACAAACAAGACGCAGTTCATTTTCCGCATCGCAAAAGGCTTTTTGGAGGAGTACGACGAGCGCGTAAACGACAGCATGCCCGAGGAAAACCTGCGCATTCCGTATGAGAACATCGTCTATATCGGCGACAGCGCCACGGACATTCCGTGCATGCGGCTCGTGAAAAGCAAAGGCGGCTACTCCGTCGGCGTATACGACCCGGAGAAAAATAACCGTGCCAAAGTATACAATCTGTATAACGACAACCGATTAAATTTCTACGCGCCCGCCGATTATACAGAACGGAGCAACTTATACCGCTACATGCAGCAGATCATCGACGAAGTCGCCGCGCGGGAACAGATTAAAAGCGAGCGCGAAATTCTGCGTCAGCCCGCCGAAGCCTACAAAATGCGCTCCATGCTCGAAAAGCTCGAGACCGGCTACCCGGAAAAGCTGACCCCGCAAGAGATTACCGAGCTGCAAAAGCTGGAAGCGATGATCAAATCGCGCACTCCGGGAGAGATCGATTGATGGATAACGTAAAGTACTTTCCGTACGGCGAAAAAGAGCTCGCTTATTTACGGAAAAAGGACAAGAAGCTCTCGGCGGTCATCAACCGCGTGGGGCACATTGAGCGCGCCGTGGACGACGACCTTTTTTCCGCCGTGGTACACCACATCGTGGGGCAACAGATTTCCACAAAGGCGCAGGCAACCGTTTGGGCGCGCGTGCAGAACGCCCTCGGCACGGTCGATGCCGAACACGTTTTGGGATATGGCGAAGCAAATTTGCAGTCACTCGGCATTTCGTTCCGCAAGGCGGAATACATCACGGACTTCGCGAAAAAGGTGCATACGGGCGAATTTGATTTAATCAGCATCGGCGAAAAACCGGATGAAGAGGTCATCCTCGAGCTCAGCGCGCTCAAGGGCATCGGCGTGTGGACAGCGGAAATGCTGCTTTTATTCTGCCTGCAGCGCCCGAATGTGTTCAGCTACGGCGACCTCGCCATTTTGCGCGGCATGCGCATGGTCTACCGCCACAAGGAGATCGACCGCGCACGGTTCGAGCGGTACCGCAAACGGTTTTCGCCGTATTGCAGCATCGCAAGTTTATATTTCTGGGCGGTCTCCGGCGGCGCGCTTCCCGAACTCACCGACCCCGCCGCGCCGAAACCGAAGAAATAAACGTACATTTTCGCACACATAGAAAAAGATAGTCTTCCAAAGCGTTCGTTTCGCTTAGAAAGACTATCTTTTTTATATCGTTTTTATCATAACGAAATTCGTGAGCCAGACGCCGTAACGCTCTACTTGCTGTTCTTTAATGGCCGCATAGTCGCGCTTTTGGAGCGACAAACTCAGTCCTTCGGGACTTTGACCCAGATGCCGGGGGTCTTTTCGGCTTCCATAAGGGCGCCCCAGGCGCTGATGATGGAGAGCGTCTCGCTGTGCGGGGCAGGGATGGTGCCGTTTTTGAAGAACTCGACGAGCGCCTCAATGAAGTGGCGGAAGTAATCGGAGCGAATTTCCAGTACGGAATTTTCCGTGGAGCGCGCAATGTTCATCATGAACGGCGAGCCCTTTGCGTAGCCGGAAAGCGTTGCGGTGCGGCCGTCCGCAAAGCGCAGAACGCCGGTGTACACCTCGTCGTTTGTCAGGTGCATGACTTCCGTCGCAGGAGCCTGCATCATCATGAAGATCGGCTCCAGCTGGTGGATGGCGTAATCCTCAAAACCGTTCGGACCCCATGCATTGACACCCTTGATGTTCGTTTTATCCGCTGCCTGATACTCCTCCGCAAAACGCAGCGCGGAAGACGACCAGCACGGCGTGCCGCTCTGCTCGGCAAGATCGAGCATACGCTTTGCAGCGAAGTGATCCGGCGCGAAGGTTTTATCCACATAGCAGCGCTTGCCGGAGCGCAGCGCGAGGTTTGCGAGTTCTTCGTGCTTTTTCGGATCGCGCGGGGCGAGCACGAGCAGAACGTCACTCTTTTCGATGAGCTCCTCCTGCGTCATCATGCGGGTGAGACCGTATTTTTCGCACCATGCGTCCGTTGTGAGGCCGCCCTCGGGGCTGTCGATTTCAGCCCAGGCGTACACGGCTTCTACCTCGCCGTTTGAGTAATCGTGCAGCATGTGAACGTAGTTATTGGCGTGCCACTCGTCTAAATAGTAATCGATAAAACCGACTTTGATCATGCTTTTGACTCCTTCAAACTGAATTTCAATACAACTTTCCGGCGTACTTTTCCGCCGGTATTCGCGTTCATTATAGCACATTCCGCCGTTTTGTACCGCAGTTTTTGCGAAATTTCGAAAGTTCATGAAAAAAGCAAACCCTTTGTGTGAAATATGCAAAAAGCGTCCCGAATGCTCGGAACGCTTTTTGCATATTTGGAAATTCGGTGTGGTTTTTACCGCCTTATCTCGCGTTTTTCTTGACGCGCAGGCGGTTGATGGCGCGGGCAAGGTTCGCCTGCGCGGTGCGGTATTCGCGCACGCTGCGCTTTTGGAGGATGGCCTCTTTCGCCTCATCGGCGGCGCGCTGTGCACGTTTGGCATCGATCTCTTCCGGGTACTCGGCGGAGTCTACAAGCACGAGGATATCGTTGCCCTCGACCTTCACCATGCCCTCGGAAACGGCAGCGGTGCGCCACTCCTTACCCGGTGCGCGGTAAGAGAGCACGCCCGGCACGACGGCGGAGATCATATTGCTATGACCCGCCAGAATGCCGTACTGGCCGACCGTTGTGGGCACGACAAGCGACTCGCACTCGCCCTCGAAAAAGACCTTATCGGCTTCAAGCAGGTGCATCTGAAATGTACGCATCAGATCGCCTCCGCCTCTAACTGCTTCGCTTTCGCGATGACGTCCTCGAGCGTACCTACGTTATAGAACGCCGCCTCGGGGTACTGGTCCATTTCGCCGTCTACGATGGCCTTGAAGCCGCGCAGCGTCTCTTTGAGCGGGACGTAAACGCCCGGCACGCTGGAGAACTTTTCTGCGACGTGCATCGGCTGCGAGAGGAAACGCTGGATCTTTCTCGCGCGCTGCACGGTGAGCTGGTCTTCGTCGCTAAGCTCGTCCATACCGAGGATGGCGATAATGTCCTGCAGCTCGCTGTACTTCTGGAGGGTCTCCTGTACTTCACGCGCGATGCGGTAGTGCTCCTCGCCGACAACATCGGCTTCGAGGATACGGGAGGTGGACTCCAGCGGATCGACGGCGGGGTAAATGCCCTGCTCGGCGATCTTACGGCTCAAAACGGTCGTAGCATCGAGGTGGGCGAACGTTGTGGCCGGGGCCGGGTCGGTAAGGTCATCGGCAGGCACGTAAACAGCCTGAACCGAGGTGACGGAGCCGTCTTTTGTGGAGGTGATGCGCTCCTGCAGCTCGCCCATTTCGTTTGCCAGAGTCGGCTGATAGCCGACGGCGGAGGGCATACGGCCAAGCAGAGTGGAAACCTCGCTGCCGGCCTGAACGAAACGGAAGATGTTATCGATGAAGAGCAGGACGTCCTTGTGCTCTTCGTCACGGAAATGCTCTGCCATGGTGAGGCCGGAGAGGGCGACACGCATACGCACGCCCGGGGACTCGTTCATCTGGCCGAAGACGAGCGCCGTTTTATCGCCGACACCGCTTTCACGCATTTCACGCCAGAGGTCGTTACCCTCACGGCTGCGCTCGCCGACGCCGGTAAACACGGAGTAACCGCCGTGCTCCATGGCGACGTTGTGGATGAGCTCCTGGATAAGGACGGTCTTGCCGACGCCTGCGCCGCCGAACAGACCGATTTTGCCGCCCTTCGGGTACGGCTCCAGAAGATCGATGACCTTGATGCCGGTCTCGAGGATCTCGACGGCCGGGTTCTGCTCGTCAAACGACGGAGCTTTTCTGTAAATGCTTTTGTGCGGCTCGGTTGCGGGAACGGCTTCGCCGCCGTCGATGGGATCGCCGAGCACGTTGAACATGCGGCCGAGCGTGTTTTCGCCCACCGGCACTTCGATGGTTTTGCCCGGAGCCTCAACCTGCATACCGCGGGAAAGGCCCTCACTGCCGGAAAGCATGACGCAGCGGACCGTGTTGTCACCCACATGCTGGGCAACCTCCATCACATACCGCCGTCCGTCCACGGTAAGCGAAAGGGCTTCTCTGATTTTCGGCAGAACGCCGGACTCGAACTGTACGTCGATGACCGGGCCGGAGATCTGTACGATCTTACCTGTATTCACGTTGTTCACGCTTCCTTCCTGTGTTTTTGACGCTGTGCCTTCGCACCGGCGGAGACCTCTGTAATCTCCTGCGTGATGGCAGCCTGACGCACGCGGTTATACTGCAAGGAAAGCTCTGCGAGGAGCTTTTCCGCGTTGCTGTTGGCGGAATCCATCGCCGTCATGCGGGCATTTTGCTCGCTGCAGAAGCTATCGATGAGGGCACTGTAAATAAAGCCCGAAACGTAGCTTTGCATGATGTTGTTGAGAACCGCCTGCACGGAGGGCACAAACTCGAACGGCGTGGTGACCGCCTTTTCCACCGTATCCGTCTGGAAATAGGCGCGGTGGAACGGCAGCAGACGCGTGCAGTGTGCAGAGGACGTGAGGCTGTTCTCCATATCGGTATAAATGACAAAAATCTTCTTAAAATCCCCGCGGTCGTAGCCCTCGAGCAGGATGTCGCAAATTTCTCTCGCGCGCTGCATGGTGGGGTTCTGTGCCGTATAGAGGAAGCTGTGCTCCATGGGGATATTGTGCTGCGTAAAGAAGTGGCGGCCATATTCGCCTACAACGTAGAGCTTCGTGTCGGGATGCTCATCGAGCATGTGCATAGCTTCCTTGATGACGTTCTGGTTGTATGCGCCCGCGAGGCCCTTATCCGCCGTGATGACGAGGCACGCGTAGGTGCCCTCCAGCGGCGGCTCGCCCTCGGGGGGGTAGAAATAGCGGCTGTCCACGTCGTTCTGGGTACGGAAAATACGCTTGATCTCCGTGCGCAGCGCCTCGAAATACGGGCGCGTGCGGTCCAAATCGTTGCGTGCTTTGCGCAGCTTTGTGGAAGCGATAAGATACATGGCGTTTGTGATTTTACGCGTATCCTTAACGCTTTCGATTCTGGTTTTAATCTCTTTTGTATTAGCCATAGCGAAAACCGCCTTTCCGAGCGCTTACGCGTTCTGCGGGTTTTCCGCCTTGTACTTTTCGAGGAATTCCTTCGCGACTTTCAAAATCTCTTCGCGGTCGGGGTCGGAAAGCTGACCGGTGGTATCGACACGGCGGCAGACATCGCTCATATTCTCCTCGGCGTACTTGATGAGCTCCGTGTGGAAACGACCCATATCGTCAAGCGGGACGTCCTGCATGACGTGGTGCAGGGCGGAGACGAGCGTGATGACCTGATCGTGCTGGCTCATCGGATGGTACTGCGGCTGACGCAGCAAACGCATAAGGCTCTGACCGTAGGTGAGCTGACGCTTTGTGGTCTCGTCAAGGTCGCTGGAGAACTGGGTGAAGACTTCCATTTCGCGGTACTGGGCAAGGTCCAGACGAATGCCGCCCGCTGCCTTTTTCATGGCCTTTGTCTGGGCGTCGCCGCCGACACGGGAAACCGAAAGACCGACGTTGACAGCCGGACGCTGGCCGGAGAAGAACAGGTCGCTCTCAAGGAAGATCTGACCGTCTGTGATGGAAATAATGTTCGTCGGGATGTAAGCGGAAACGTCGCCCGCCTGCGTTTCAACAATCGGCAATGCCGTCATGCTGCCGCCGCCGAGTGCATCGGAAAGATGCGCGGAACGCTCCAACAAACGGGAATGCAGGTAGAAAACGTCACCAGGATACGCTTCACGACCCGGGGAACGCTCCAAAAGCAGGCTCAGTGCACGGTACGCAATGGCGTGCTTTGAAAGGTCATCGTACACGATGAGGACATCTCTGCCCTGATACATGAAGTGCTCGCCGAGTGCGCAGCCGGCATACGGTGCAATGTATTGCAAGGAAGCCGGGTCACTGGCAGATGCGTTGACGACGATGGTGTAATCCATGGCGCCGCGGCGCTTTAAGGTCTCCACAAGCTGTGCAACGGAGCTGGACTTCTGACCGATGGCGACATAGATGCAAACGACGTTCTTGCCCTTCTGGTTCAAAATGGTATCGAGCGCGACGGCGGTTTTACCGGTCTGGCGGTCGCCGATGATAAGCTCACGCTGGCCGCGGCCAATCGGGAACATGGAATCGATGGCGAGCAGGCCCGTCTCCATAGGCGCGTTTACCGGCTGGCGGTCGATGATGCCCGGTGCGGGGCACTCGATGGGGCGGTAGCCCTCGGCGCTGATATCACCCTTGCCGTCGATCGGCGTACCGAGTGCATCGACAACACGGCCGAGGAAGCCGTCGCCGACCGGGATACCGGCGGTCTTGCCGCTTCTGCGCACAAGGCTGCCCTCGGTGATCTCGGCATCGTCGCCAAAGAGGACGCAGCCGATCTCATTGCGGCGCAGGTCCTGCACCATGCCCTTAACGCCGGAGGAGAACAGGAGAATCTCGCCGTAGGCGGCATGCTCAAGGCCACTGACAACGGCGATCTCATCGCCAACGGTGAGAACCGTACCGGTCTCTTCCGCTTCTGCGGACGGGGTAAAATCTTCAACGGCTTCCTTCATCAGCGGAATGACGGAATCGCTGCCGGACTTTAACGCCTTTAGCTTTTCTTCAAACTGGCGCAGACGGCTTTTGAGGCTCCAATCGTACACATCGGTGCCGACGGTAAGCGTGAAGCCGTTCAGCATTTTATCTTCTTCAAAGGTGAGCGGAATCTCACAGCCATAGGTACGCAGCAGGAATTCCGCAAAGCGTTTTTCCTGTTCGGCATCCGGGCGGCGGCTGCCGCGGAGAACGGCTACGGCCTTTTCATCTGCATTACGCATTCGGCTCTCCCCTCTCTGCCTGATCGAGGAACGCGTCATACGGATCGCCGTCTTTATAAACAAGCTTCTTGGTCGCTTCCATAGCGAGCTCGGTAAGCTCCTTCTGTGCGTCTGCGATCATCTTATCATGTACACGGGCGGCATCCTTCTGCGCATCGGCGACGATCTTATCCGCCTGTGCATGGGCATCGGAAAGCTGCTGCTGTACGCTGCGGTCGAGCTCCTTCTGCGCTTCGGTTCTCTTTGCGCTGATCTCGCCCTCAACGGACTTGAGCTGCTCCTGATAATCCGCCTTGATCTTTTCGGCGGAATCGAGTTCACTTTGGGCCTTCTGTGCCATTTCGGCATAATGCGCTTCGCGCTTTGCCATGAAGTTCTTGACCGGCTTGTACAAAAGGAAATACAGGCCGCCGAACAAAATGACGAAATTCAGTACATGCAGCAAAATCTGCTGCCAATCAATATTCAGTGGGATGTTCACGATCTGCACTCTCCTTTACAGGACGAAGATGATGAGGATAACAACGAGCAGGGCATAAATGATGGCCGTCTCGATAAAGACGAGGCCGAGCATGAGGGTGGTACGGATCTTGCTTTCAGCCTCCGGCTGACGTGCGATGCCCTCAACAGCCTTACCTGCGGAGAGGCCCATACCGACTGCACCGCCGGCGGCTGCAATACCGACTGCAATAGCGGAAGCAAGTGCCTTAAGGCCAGTTGTGCTGTCTGCGGTGGTGGCTGCAGCTTCTACTGCGGTTTCGGCTGTTGCCGTGGTGGTTGCGGCATCACCGTTTGTTGCGGCGAATACCGGAATGGAGATGGCGAGGATGGCGATGACTGCCAGCAGAATGATGGCAAGCTTCTTTAACTTTCTCTGTTTTGCGTTCATGATATTTTCCCTCCGTAGGTTAATTTTCAGCTTCTGCTTTTACTTTTTTCTTTTTCGGTTCCTGCTTCTCGGAAACCTCGCCGAAATAGAGCGCGACGAGCATCGTCAAAACATATGCCTGAATGAGCGCGTGCAGCAGCGTGAACATAACGCCCACGATGACCGGCAGCACAAAGCTCAGATTCACATAATAATACACAAGCTCCGTAACGAGCAAGCCGCTTAAAAGCGCGCCGAACAGACGGAAACTCATGGAAATCGGCAGCGAGAACTCCTTTAAAGTGCTGCCCACGCCTTTGAAGCCGTTATACGCGATACCGCCGCCCAGAATGACGAGGTACGAGAAGCAGCCCATGGCGATGGCGGCGTTGACATCGGACAGCGGCGCCGGAAGCGTGATGGGCGAACCCTCCGTTGTGATAGCCTGAATGCCGAACAGCTCAAAGAGCGTACCGATGAAAATGTACGCGCCGGCCGTGAAGATGTACGCACCGAGGAAGCCGCTGCGCCCCGGGCTGTTGGACTTAGCCATGCCGTCGAACAGGTCTACCGCCTGCTCAAGGAGCATCTGGAACTTTCCGGGCACCATCTTAAAGCGCGGAATGACGAAAATGCGCACGATGACCGCAAACACCAGCAAGATGCCCGAGACCACCATGGCGGAGATCAGCGCCGGGTTGACATCTTTGATGCCGAAGAGGCTGATTCTGTTCGTCTCATGCAGAACCGCGTCACGCATGGTCACCTGAATCGTTTCGGTCTTCTGCACCGAAGGAACCAGAATGCTTGCGACGAGCAGCACCACAATAGCGCAGATCCACAAAGCCAGCTTTGTTTTCTTTGCTTTCATTGTTTTTCCCTTTCTTTCTCAAAATTTTGCCTTCCATTTCAATATCACCGGGCAAAAATTCCCCCTTCAGCGCTGCGCCCCAAAAGGGCACACGACCGCATCTTTCGCCGCTGTGAAAAGCAGCAACAAGACACGGTCACAAGAGCACACGTTTTTGTTGACATTGACCAAATATCCTGTTACTTTTTTGTAAACTGTATTTGGAAGCATCTGTATTATACGCACATTAAATCGAATTGTAAAATGTTATATTGACATATCTACTATTTCATTTTTGATATTTTAGTAAGTCATATGGAATTTCATTATGTCGTGCGCTATTTTTCTCTTTACAAATAAAGATAAGATGGAACGGCGCGCGGGAAAAGTCAGGCTTTTTCAACTTGACAGGGGCTTTCCCTTGCTTTATACTGGAGAAAACAGATGGAAACGGGGAGACAATATGCGGACGGTTTATAAAAACGGCACGGTTTACACGGGAAACGGCTTTGTGACGGATTTTGCGGTGGAAAACGGGAAATTCTGCTTTGTGGGCGAGACGGATAAGGCCACGGCAGATGAAGTAGTCGATTTAGGCGGAAAATTCGTCTGCGCGGGGTTTAATGACTCACACATGCATGTGCTGAACCTCGGCAATGTACTGACAATGGCGAACCTCGGCGCGCACACGACGTCTTTAAAGGAGATGCTCGACTGTCTGCGCACCTATATAAAGGAAACGGGCGTAACACCCGGCACGTGGGTGCAGGGGCGCGGCTTTAACCACGATTATTTTGCAGACGAGCGCCGCTTTCCGACACGGTGGGACTTAGACGCTGTTTCGACCGAGCACCCGATCTGCATTACGCGGGCGTGCGGGCACATCTGCGTAGTGAACTCGAAGGCGCTGGAAGTGTTGGGCATTACGAAGGACACGCCGCAGGTGGCGGGCGGCAGCTTTGCTTTAGATGAAAACGGCGAGCCGAACGGGCAATTTTTTGAAAACGCCGTAGCGGTGGTGTACGCGGGCATTCCGGAGCCGGATGAGGCACAGCTGTGTGCCATGCTGCGTGCCTCCTGCAAGCGGCTGAACCGTTACGGCATCACCTCTTGCCAAAGCGACGACTACGAGACGTTCCCCGGTGTGCCGTATGAGACGGTGCAGAAGCTTTTGAGAACGCCGGGGCTGATGACGGTGCGCGTGAATGAGCAGGCACAGTTTACGAACGTAGAGGCGCTTTCTGAATATATCGAGAGCGGCGATGCGTATTTTGAAGACGATATGTTCCGCGCGGGACCGCTGAAGATCATCTCGGACGGGTCGCTCGGCGCACGCACAGCGTGTTTAAGCCGCCCGTATGCGGACGATGAGAACGCACGCGGCATTCCGCTATACACGGATGCGGAATTGAACGGGCTTATCTCTCTTGCGAACGAAAAGGGACTTTCCGTTGCGGTACACGCCATCGGCGACGGGGCGCTCGACAACGTATTGGACGCTTACGAAAAAGCGCTTCATGAGCATCCGCGCGACGACCACCGACATGGCATCGTGCACTGCCAGATTGTGCGGCGTGACCAGATTGAGCGCATGAAGGAATTAAAGCTGCGCGTGAATTTGCAGTCGATCTTCCTCGACTACGACACGCACATTGTGCACGAACGTGTGGGCGATGAATTGGCGAGCACGAGTTACCCGGCTAAGACGCTTCTGAATGCGCGCATTCCGTTCTCGAACGGCTCGGACGCGCCGGTGGAGGAGCCGAACGTGATGCGCGGCATGGAGTGCGCGGTGACGCGGCGAAGCATTGGCTCGACGGACGCACCGTATCGCCCGGAGGAAGCGCTGACGGTACGGGAGGCCATCGACTCATTTACAAAAAGCGGCGCGGTAGCATCATTTGAGGAAGGCAAAAAGGGCGAGATTGCAAACGGACAGCTTGCGGACTTTGTGGTGCTTTCCGAAGATCCGTTCAAGGCGGACGCCAACACGCTGCACCGTATTGAAGCCGAGGCGACGTATTTGGGCGGCAAATGCGTTTACAAAAAATAAAACGATGAAAATTCCGGGTAAGGCTTGTCTTTGCCCGGTTTTCGTTTATAATGGATAGGGCGCGTGTATTCGGTGCGCCGCTTATTTTTCTCAGGGGAGAACATCTATGGGTAAATTTACATTTCATCCGGTCAAATCGCTGCAGTCTGATCCGAAACTGCGCATGCTGTGCCTTTTCGGCATTGAGGGCTTTTTATTGCAGTATGCCGTTTCGCTTTACTCGCTGGCGAACAATTTGTATGCGACGAATCTTGGCGCGACGGACACGCAGATCGGCCTTGTGCAGATGGTGCCGAACATGGTGGCGGGCATCTGTATGATTCCGGTGGGATTCCTTGCGAACCGTACGAAGACGAGCCGCACGGTGCCGTTCGTACTGGCGCTGTTTTTGAGCGCGGCGTATTTTGCTTACGGCTCTGTGCCGCTGTTCGGCGAGCACCGCATGACGGCATTTTTTGTGTTTCTCGGCATGACGGTGGGCGGCATTGCGCTGTATAACGCGCAGTGGCAGACATTCTTCGGTGACGCGGTAGAGCCGGGCCTGCGCAACAGCGTGTTCACGTTCCGCAGCCGGTGTCTGTTTTTTGTGGGCATTGTGGTGCCGCTTTTGTGCGGCAATATCATGACGCTGATGCCGGACACCGAGGGAAAGCTCATTGTGCTGCGCATTTTCTTTTATATTGCAGGCGTGTGCATGCTTTTGCAGGCGCTTGTGCTGCGCCGCATCCCCTGTCCGCCGCGCAAGGCGGAGGAAAAGCAGGAGATGGGACTGAAAATGTTCCCGGAAGCTTTGAACCAGATGGTACGCAGCAAGCCGTTCCGCGGCTTTTTCATCTGCATCATGCTGTTTTACCTTTCGTGGCACCTGGACTGGAGCCTTTGGTACATAGCGGAGACAAAATATGCCGGCATGAACGAAGCGCAGCTGAGCTTTTTCCAGGCTTTGTGTTCCATTTGCCAGATGATCTTCATCGGCTTTTTCTCGAAACTGTGCCGCCGCAAATCCGAGCATTTTACAATCATTTTCGTATGCGCGGGCTTGCTGCTCTGCCCCATTACGGTGGCTTCTATGACGTTGCTGCCGCAAAGCGCGCGTATGCCGTACTTTATGATTCTGGCGCTCATCGGCAACATTCCGCAGGGTGCGACGAACATGTGCGTGGTACAGCTACTTTTGCAGGCGACACCGAAAAAGAACCGCGCGCTCATCATCAGCATTTACACGCTGTTTGTGACGCTGAGTAACTCGCTTTTACCGTTCTTCGGCGTTTCGGTCTACACGGCGCTCGGCGCGAACGACACGGCAATCTTCACGGTGAACGTGATCGAATCTGCGGCGCGCTTTGGGGTGCTGATTATGATGATCCTCCGTTACCGCATGATGAAGCGCCGCGGCGACTTGTTCCGCCCGCTGTGCGAGGAGTAAGGAGAAATGTATGGCTCTTGTTTTATACCATGTTGAAGACGCTGCGAAGGAAAAGCAGCTTTCTGCACTGTGCAGAGAGCTGCACCTGACGGCAAGACGGCTGACGAACGCCGACCGTGACCGCGCAGTTGCAGCGCTGTGCGGCGAGAAAGTGAACGCGAACGTGCAGAAAGCCCCGGCGGGCTACAAGCTGCCGGAGGTGCTGATTTTTTCCGGCTTTGCGGGTGAGATGCTGGACGTGTTCCTTGCAGCGTACAAAAAAGCGGGTATCGCGCCCATTTCGCTGAAAGCCGTACGCACGGAGCACAACGACAAGTGGAGCCTTTACGCACTGTGCGAGGAGCTGCGCCGCGAGCACGCCGCCATGCTGCTGCGCGGGAATTTTGGAAAGTAAGGTTATTGATAATTTAAAGATGGAACGACCCCGGTGTAGAAAAACCACACTGGGGTCGCTTTTTGTTAGGTTATTGCCTAAAAAAGATGCCTTTATTCCGCCTTTTGCAGCTCCACCTCGTTTTCGATCTCTTTCAGCAGGGCGCTGGGGCGGATGCCCATGGCAAGGCTGAGTTTATAGAAGGTTTCCAATGTGGGTTTGCGCTCGCCGCGCTCGATAGCGCTTAAATGCGTGCGCCCTATCCCCGCCAGCCCGCTGACGAGCTCCTGCGACATTCGTTTTTCCTCGCGAACTCTTTGAATGACCTGCCCTACAATAATTGCGTCTAACATGAAAAATCAGCTCCTTTATGTCAAGAATAAAGGAACTTCACAAATATTTTGAACACATATGTTGTCAATTGAACACAAATGTGTTATATTGATAAAAAGTGCTCATGTTCGACAAAATTTCAAACGGGCACAGGAGGAGTGTATACCATGGATAAAAAGGCAAAAAAGAGATCCCTCGGCTTATCCAAAACGGAAAAACGGATCATCATCTGCACAGCCGCAGTTGTGCTCATCGCGCTTTCGATCTATCCGACCGTCACCTATTTGGTTCCGTTTATCAAGTACAGCCACGCCGTTTCACTGATGGAAAAAGGCAGCTTTGATGAGGCAACTGCCGCGTTTGAAGATATGGGCGACTACAAAGACGCACCGGAGAAAATTGGAGAATGTGCAGAGCTGAAAGAACAGGCGCGTTTGGAAGCCGCTTATCAGGATGCGGTAGCTTTGATGGAAAATAAAGAATATGACAAAGCTATTTCCGCTTTTAAAGCAATAGAAGATTATAAGGATGCAAAAGACAAAATAAGTGAATGTGTAAAGTTAAGAGAACAGGTACGTTTAGAAACGGACTACCAAGAGGGACTCAACTTAAAAGCAAGCGGAAGTTATGACAAAGCCATCTCAAAACTTGAGTCTGTTCACGGTTATAAGGACAGTGAAGACCAAATTAAAGAAATAAAATTCATGCAGGCGCAGGGCTTTTTTGACCAAACGTGCTACGAGACAGCTGCCGACATTTTCAAAGGACTTGGGGACTACCCAAACGCAGAGGAGATGTGGAAAGAGTCTGTTTATCAACAGGCTTTACAGCTGGCAAATGTTTATAACTCTGAAGAAACATATATTATATCTTCCGGCTATTTCTCCGATTCCGATTCAATTTATTCACTTTTGGAGTCCATTAAAGGCTATAAAAAGGCAGATGATTGGCTGGACAAGTTCTTCCTTTTACAAACGGCTAAGACCGATGAAAATGAAAAAGTCGATTTTGCTTATATTAGCTCGCCTACGGAATTCAAGCCCTATTTTGACGGAACTTACTATTACGAATATCAAAATGAAGACGGCACGCCTTCAAGTAGGACTACAACTAACGGTAGAGAATCCGAATTATCCTATGAAAACGGTGAGATTGTTCACGAAAGGATAAAGAGCAGTATTTCTGATACCGTTGAAGATCATTACTATCAGTACGAACATAATTCAGATGGTCAAGTAATTAAAAGGACACACACCTACCCCTATTGGGATGACTCAACCGCCACATCTGTTACAACATACAAATACGATAAAAACGGCAATGTGATAGAAGAAAAAGAAACCAATGATAAAAACTCCAGCACTACTACTCACACCTATAAATATGACGATGACGGTCACATGATAGAGGATATTCGCAAGAGTGACGGTGACACACCTGTCCACACAATAACCACTTATGATTATTCTGACCCCACATGTGTTCGCTGTACATATGAACCGGGCAACCACACAAAGAAAACAAATTACATATATTACAGTTGGGTGTGTTTGCGCAAGGACTTACCTAAAGCGGGGGAGTAAATATGACTACAAATGAAGCATGTGAAAAATTTGGACTGGAAAAGAAAGAGCTTTATAAGCGAATAAAAGCCGGCATGATACCCGGTGTAGTGAAAAAAGGCAGAATGTTCGTAATACCGAACGAGACGCCGTTTATTCCCTCAGAGCAAGAAATACGGACTTTTCTGCTTCAAATTTTGAAATTCAAAAATAACCCCAGTTATGTCTTTTCGCGTAGGCTCTGCCAAACAGACAAAGACCTTAAGGACGTGCTGCATTATTTGTATTGCCGCGGGTTTGTGGGCGAGGACGTTTCTGTTACAGACCCCTCTGATGCCCTTAACCAAATCAAACTGACCGACGCGGGATTTGAATACATCATTCATACGAGCTCACGAAAAAAGACGGAGATCCATTTAAATGCTCCTATAAATTTTAATTTTGGCCTATCACTTACCCCAAATCTCGAATTTTGAATATAGGATAGAAAAAGCGCCCGCAGAAGATGATTCTGCGGGCGCTGGGTTTTAGTTTTCGTTTAAGGGGTTGGGGCCGGCACCTACGTCGTAGATTTGGATATAGAACTGCGAATTGGAGACGAGGAGCATATAGGCGGGGTCGTAGCTGCGGATGGGATAGAGCGTATCGTAGGCTTTGCGCACCTCGCCGTTTGCAAGCTGCTGCGCGCCGAGACGGTAAGTCGCCTCCGTGACGCGGGAGGCGGCGTCGCCGTAATCACCGGCGGCCTTGAACTCCGCGATGGCGTTTTCGTAATCGGCGTTGTTGTAATACTGCTCCGCTTTCAGCGCGTGGATGCGCAGAAGCTGCGTCGGGCAGTCTTCATACTCGCCAAGCTTTGTGAAAATTTCGGTCGCCTTGTCGTACTCGCCGTCTTCGACGAGCTTTAACGCCTGCGCATAGTAGGCGGCGTCAATCTTCGGGAGAAGGTCTTTATCGGTGACATACTCAAAATAGGTGAGTGCCTTTTCTTCGTCGCCCTTTTCGTAGAACGCGATGCCCTTATCACAGAATGCGGCCTGCATTTTCTTATTCTGCTCCGCGTTGACTTCTTTAAAATGCGCGGCGGCGGACTTTAAGTTATCCGCTTCGAGGGCCTTCATGCCGAGCTCATAGTGACAGGTCTCGATTTTTTCGGCGGCATCCTTGTAATCCTTGAGGGGCTCAAGGAGATTTAACGCGTCTTCGTATGCGCCGCTTTCAAACGTCTTTACGGCACGGCGGTACTCGGCCTCGGTGATCCGATCTTTGCTGTCTTCGTAATCGCCGAGGGCGGTGAAGGCTTCGACGGCTTCTGCGAATTTTTCGTTTTCGAGCAGGTCGCAGGCCTTTTTGTACTCTGCCTCCGTGATGCGAGCGGCGCTGTCGCTGTATCCGTCGAGCGCCGTGAACGCGGTGATGGCTTCGTCATACTTGCCGGCTTCGAGCAAGGCGGCGGCATCGTTATAGTGGTTCTGCGGGATGATGTAGACGATGAGCACCACGACGAACGCGGCGATGAGGACGGCGAGCGGAATGGAAACGGACAGGAAAATTTTTCGGTGGAGCCGCTTTTTGCGGGCAGCTTCCTCAGCGGCAGCCTTTTCCTCTGCCGCTTTGCGGGCGGCAGCTTCGGCGGCGGCTTTTTCCTCTGCCGCTTTCTTTTCTGCGGCGATGCGGGCGGCCTCGGCCTTTTCAGCTTCAGCCTTGTTATAGGCTTCGAGGTTTTCTTTCAGCTTTTCTTCGTCTTCAAACAGTGCGTGCTGAGACCCGTACTCGGCACCGCAGGCGGCGCATTTTTCTTCATCTTTGTGGTTCACTTCACCGCAAGCGCACATCCAGAGGTCTTTGTATTCCTGCGGGACGAACTGCGCCGCAGCTTCTTTATCCTCTGCCATTTCGGTGAAATCGCGCTGATACTGTGCACGGAGGTCTTCGTCCTCCATGACGTCCGCAATTTTCGCCTGTTCGGGGAGATTTTCAAACAGCAGTGAGGCACTGCCGTTCCAGAACACGTCTTCGCCCTCGAACTGCACCTTCTTAATGGCGACGGAGAAGCTGTACGCGGCGTCATCAACGTCGATCTCCTCGTCTGCGCCGAAGACCGCATCGCGGCCCAAAATAGGCACGAGATAGCGGCGGTCGCGCACGACGGCGAGCTCGTTTGTGGCTTTGTCGAAAATGTGGATATCGACATAAACGCTCGTCACGGCACGAGGGTCGATATTGCGGAATGCAAGACGCAGGAATGTGCGCGGGGAAGCCGCTTCTTCCTGCTCTGCGGGGAGAGTAGCTTCCGCAGTTTCGGTCTCTTCCGCTTCGGCGGACGCGGTGGGCTCTTCACGGTACAGCGCGCCGCTTTGCAGCAAGACCGGGCAGGACTCTCTATATTGATTTTTCAGTTCAAAAAGCGGCTCAAAATCAGCCATAGTTTCTTTCCGTCCTTTTTATCTGCTTATCGTCGAGGCCGTTGTGGCTTCGACGGTTTTCATACAATACATACTCAGTTTAATTATACCTGATTAGGGCGAAAAAGCAAGGAAAAAGTGCGTGGGTGGGGAGAAAGTTTTGGACAAAAGAAAGGTGCTGTGAGGTTTGCTAGTGCAGTGTATTAAAAAAGGGCGGCACAAAGCCGCCCTTTCAGGAAACCCATGCAACTGGGTTTTACGGCTAAACAGTCCACCGGACTGTTTAGCCTACCTTCCTAGTTTTTGCGAACGCAACAGGGTTTCGCCATTTGCAAATGGCGACCAAAGGTTTCTCCTTTGGAATCCACAACCGAACGAGAAGTTCGGTTTCAACTTCTTTGAAAAAAGTTGGATCAAAAACTTTTAACCAAGGTTGCCGTCAGCTTGTTCTCTTACTTCAAGAACGGCAGCTTACCGATGATGGCGGCGTCCTTTGCTTTGCCGCTGCATACCTGGAAGAAGCAGATGATGCGCACGACGAAGAGAATTGCAATGCAGACAGCGCCGGCAATCGGCACAATGAACGTGAAAGCAAGCACAGCGGAAACGATGAGCAGCAGGGTGCTGACGATGTCGAGCTTCAAAGCCTGACGGGAATGGAACGCCGCGTATTTGCTCTGCGGTGCCGCAAGCAGTGCGATGATGATGCCGACGGTGCCGAGAATGTACGCTGCCATGGCGATGACCTTATTCTGGGAGACATCCTCCGGGTCGAACTCCGCGGTGTGATCTGCCGGGTCATACACAGGCTGCTGGGGATAGACCGGCTGCTGGTATACGGGCTGCTGCGGGTAAACCGGCGGCTGGGGCTGCTGCTCGGGTGCCTGCGGCTGTGCTGCCGGCTGCTCCGGAGTTTGGGTGGGCTGCGCCTGTGCCGCTACGGGCGCACCGCAAGCTGCGCAGAAGGTGCCGTTTTCGGGGATCTGTGCTCCGCATTTTTCACAAAAAGCCATAAATTTCTACCGTCCTTTCGCGCAGATACCCGCAGTCGACATGCCGCCGCCGTTTCGCCGCGCATCAATTTTTATTGTTTTTATTATAACAAATTCGATTTCGGTTGTAAATGCTTGTCAGGAAATTTTAAGAAAACCGTCAGCCGCTCTTCACATGTTCTGTCTGCGGCTGCGAAAGCGCGTGAAGCATACGCATTTTTCCAAAATCAAGCCCGGCTTTTAAACTGCTGGGGGGAAAGGCCGGTTTGGGTTTTGAAGGCTTTGTAGAATGTGGAATAATCGGAAAAGCCGCACTCACGGCCGGCTTCTACGGCAGGGATGCCTTCGCGCAGCATACGGCGGGCATGGGTGAGCCGAAGCGCCATGATGTAGGCGTACACGGTGGAATTGGTATATGCTTTAAAGTGGCGGTTTAAGTACGATTTGCTGACGAAGAACTCTGCGGCGATGTCTTCGAGCGTTAAAGGCTCGCTGAAATGCTCCGTGATATAGCGAATGACCTGCGGGATGACCTGTGTTTCATTGCGGTGCGTGGTATCGATAACGCCGTAGGAGCGGAAGATCGTCCACAGGTACAGCTCTACGGCGCCGGCGCAGAACTTAGGGTCGGCATCGTTTTTCTGCATATACAAGAGCTTTTTTAAGAGCGCCGTGACAAACACCGTTTCATCGCCGCGAAAAGGCACGCAGTAGCCGTGCTCCCCCACCTTTTGCAGATTTTTTTGCAGGTCGCCCGCGGGGCTGTCGATGCTTTGTAGGTACTGCGGGGTGATCCACAGCACCATGCGCTCATAGGCGGCGTGTTCGTTTGCGATGACGGGGCGGTGCATTTTGCCGGCGGGAATGATGAGCAGATCGCCGGGGCAAAGGTCGTAGACCTGATCTTCAATATAATACGTCACGCTGCCGTCCAAAAAGTAATAGAGCTCCAAAAAATCGTGCGCGTGAAACTCCATGGTGCGAAAATAGGGGTCTCGATTGTGCGAAAGCTGAAAATCTTGCCGCAGCATTTCGTCATTTTTACCTGTTTCCACGTTTTTCACCCTCTTCCTTTGGAGAAATCATAGCACAGTTTGCGCCGATTTGCAATATATGTGCTGCAATATATCATTTATTTTGCAATTCATCGTGCTATACTTACAGTAGCAGCGGTGGGGAAACTTTGCTTTTTTCTGCCGCCCGAAAGGAGTTTATTCAGATGCGAAACGATCTGTTTTTGAAAAGCGATGTTGCTAAGAATTTATATGACGCGGTGCGCGACCTGCCGATCGTCGACTACCACTGCCATCTCTCGCCGAAGGAGATTTTTGGAGGACAGAGAATTCCCGGATATTGCGCAGATCTGGCTGGGCGGCGACCACTACAAGTGGCGTTTGATGCGTGCCTGCGGCGTGCCGGAGGCGCTCATCACAGGCGACGCGGAGCCGCGCGAGAAGTTCCGCGCGTGGGCGGCGTGTCTCGAGACTGCGATGGGCAACCCGCTTTATGTGTGGTCACACATGGAGCTTTCGATGTTTTTCGGCATTGAAGACACGCTGACAGCGGAAAGTGCGGACGATATTTTTGACCGCGCGAACGCGTATATCAAAGAACGCCACCTCTCCCCACGCAAACTGATGCTGCAAAGCCATGTGGAGCTTGTAGCGACAACGGACGACCCGGCAGATTCTTTGGAATACCACAAGGAAATTGCGAAGGAGAAGAACTTCCCGGTGCGCGTGGTGCCCTCGTTCCGCACGGACGCGGCGCTGAACATTTGCCGCGCGAACTATCGCGACTACGCCTTGCACCTCGGCGAAGTGTGCGGTTTTAGTGTGGAGACGCTCGACGACCTGAAAACGGCGCTTTCAAAGCGGCTTGATTTCTTCTGCGAGAACGGCTGCCGCGTGAGCGATATCGGCATTGAGGGCTTCCCGAAGGAAGACAAAAGCTGCGATGCCGCGGAGACGTTTAAAAAGGCGCTGAAGGGAAAAACAATCCCGGAAAACGAGTTCCGTAATTTTCTATTTGAAATGTATGTGTATTTGGCGCACGAATACAAGGCGCATAATGTGACGATGCAGCTGCACCTGAACGTAAAGCGTAACGCATGCACGCGGCTGTTTGAGACCGTGGGTCCGGACGCCGGCGGCGATTGCGTGGGCGACCCGATCCCGGAGCACGAAGTTGCAGCGCTTTTGGACACGATGGACCGCAGGGATTCGCTGCCGCACACAATCTTATACACGCTGGAGCCTTCGATGTATATGGCGCTCGCGACGACGGCGGGCAGTTTTAAAGGCGTTGTGCCCGGCGCAGCGTGGTGGTTCTGTGACCACAAGCGCGGCATGGAGGAGCAGCTGAACATTATGGCGGAAACCGGCCACCTTGGGCAGTTTACCGGCATGCTGACGGACAGCCGCAGCTTCCTTTCCTATGCGCGCCACGATTATTTCCGCCGTGTGCTGTGCAACAGGGTTGCGGAAGAGCTTATGGACGGCACGTTCCTCAGCGAAAAGGCGGCGCTGAAGCTGCTGACCGACCTTTGCGTGGAAAACAGCCGCAAGCTATTCGGCGAATAAAAGTCACGTTATAATAAGGAGGAATTTCCTATGAATATTGTCATTACCGGCGCGGGCGGCGTGCTTTGCAGCGCTTTTTCCCGCGCGCTTGCCGCAGACGGGCACAAAATCGCACTGCTTGACCTCAATTTGGAGGCTGCGGAGCGCGAGGCGGAGGGTATCCGCAAGGCGGGCGGTGAGGCCATTGCCGTGCAGGCGAATGTGCTGGACAAAGAGAGTCTGAAAAAGGCGCATGACGTTGTGCTGGAAAAATTCGGCCCGTGCGAGGTGCTCATCAACGGTGCGGGCGGCAACAACCCGAAGGGCACCACGACGAGCGAGTATTTCAGCAAAGAAGATATGCTGGACGAAAACGCGCGGTCGTTTTTTGACCTTGACCAGGACGGCGTTTCGTTCGTGTTCAACCTGAACTTTCTCGGCACGCTGCTGACGACGCAGGCGTTTGCGACCGACATGTTGGAAACAGGCGGCTGCATTGTGAATATCTCCTCGATGAACGCGTTTACGCCACTGACGAAGATCCCGGCGTACAGCGGTGCCAAGGCAGCAGTCTCGAACTTCACGCAGTGGCTGGCGGTACACTTTGCAAACTGCAACATCCGCGTGAACGCCATTGCGCCGGGCTTCTTTGCAACGAACCAGAACCGCACCTTGCTCTTTAACGAGGACGGCAGCCTGACCCCGCGCAGCCACAAAATCATCTCGCAGACCCCGATGGGCCGCTTCGGCGAGCCTGAGGAGCTGCTCGGCACACTGCGCTTCCTCATCGACAATGACGCGTCCGGTTTTGTGACCGGCATCACGATCCCGGTGGACGGCGGTTTCTCCGCGTACTCCGGCGTATAATCTGACTTTTGGGAGGAATTTTTCATGATCATCGGTGCACAGGGCTTCACCATCCGCGACTATGCGCAGAACGAAACCGACTTTAGAGAGACGGCGAAAAAGCTGCACGACATCGGCTACAAGACTTTGCAGGTCTCTGCGTTTGGCGACATTGACCCGCATATCATCCGCGAGATTTGCGATGAAAACGGGCTTTCCATCATCATTACGCATACGAACCCGCAGCTCATTCTGGAGAACACCGAAAAGGTGATTGAGAACCACCGCATTTTCGGTACGAACCACGTGGGCATCGGCATGATGCCGCAGAAATACACGGGCTCGCTGGAAGGTATGCGCGCGTTTTTGAAGGATTTCGGCCCCGCTGCCGACAAGCTGCACGACGCGGGCATGAAGCTGCATTACCACAACCACGGCTTTGAATACGAGAAATTTGACGGCAAGTGCCTCATCGACCACATGGCGGAGGAGACCGACCCGGCAAAATGGGGCTTTATCTTGGACGTTTATTGGACGCAGTACGGTGGGCGCTCGCCGCAGGTGCAGATTGAAAAAATGGCGGGACGCATTGACGTCATCCACTTTAAGGACATGAAGATGCACGGCCACGAGCAGCGCTTTGCAGCCGTGATGGACGGCAACATGGACTTTAAGTCCATCATTGAGGCGTGCGAAAAGACAGGCATTCAATATGCGATGATCGAACAAGACAATTGCTACGACCGCAACCCGTTTGACGAGCTGAAGCTGAGCGCCGAAAACCTGCTTCGTGCCGGCTGCACGTTCTAAGGAGGGCATATGACACAGTTTACACTTTCCGCATTTGCGGACGAAGCCTCGCCGGAGTTTGACCGGCAGATTGCGGCGCTGCACCGCAAGCATATTCCGCTGATGGAAATCCGCGGCGTGGACGGCAAGGGCATTTTAGACCTGACGGACGAGGAGCTTGATGTTGTTGAAAAGAAGCTTGCAGCGGGCAATATCGGCATTTCCGCCATCGGCTCGCCCATCGGCAAGATCGGCATTGAGGACGACTTTGCACCGCACTTTGAGAAATTCAAGCGCGCTGTGGAGATTGCGAAAAAGCTGCACACCACGCGCATTCGCATGTTCAGCTTCTATATTCCGGAGGGCAAAAATCCGGAGATTTATCACGATACCGTGATCGAGCGAATACAGAAAATGGTGGACTACGGCGAAGCAAATGACGTACACTGCTGCCACGAAAATGAGAAGGGCATTTACGGCGACACGCTCACGCGCGTGGAGAAGCTGCACAAAGCCATTCCGGCGCTGCGGTGCGTATTTGACCCCGCAAACTACATTCAGTGCGGCGATGACCCGGCGGTGAACTTTAAGGCGCTCGCACCGATCATCGACTATATGCACATCAAAGACGCGCTGTTCAAGGACGGCAGCGTGGTGCCTGCGGGTGAGGGAGACGGCTCTGTGCCGAGTATTTTAAAAACGTTGGCGGAAACGGGTAAGCCGTACATGCTGACGCTGGAGCCGCATTTGTACGATTTCAGCGGCTTGCAAAACTTGCAGGGCGAGGACGTTCTGCATAAGCGCGTATATAAAGACGCGGACGAAGCGTTTGATGTGGCTTCCGACGCGCTGCACGATATTTTGAAAACCATCGGATAACAGAAAGAAGGTAATTTTATGAGCGAAACAGTAAAGGTCGGCATTGTCGGCATCGGCAACATGGGTTCGGCGCACGCAAAGAGCATTTTCTCCGGCAATATCAAGGGTATGGAGCTTGCCGCCGTGTGCGATATTGCGGAATCGAAGCGCCTTTGGGCGGACGAAAATCTGCCCGGCGTACCGTGCTATGAAGACTACAAGGACAAGGAAATGATTGACAGCGGTGTGTGTGACACGGTGATCGTGGCGACACCGCATTACTTCCACTCCCCCATTGCAATCTATGCTTTTGAAAAGGGCAAGAACGTGCTGACGGAGAAGCCTGCCGGCGTTTACACGAAGCAGGTAGAGGAAATGAATGCGGCCGCGAAAAAATCCGGCAAGGTGTTCGGCATCATGTACAATCAGCGCACGAACCCGAAGTTCCAGAAAATGCGCGAGATCGTGCAGAGCGGCGAGCTGGGCGAATTGAAGCGCTGCATTTGGATCATCACGAACTGGTACCGCACGCAGGCATACTACGACAGCGGCACGTGGCGTGCAACGTGGGCAGGCGAAGGCGGCGGCGTGCTGCTGAACCAGTGCCCGCATCAGCTTGACTTGTGGCAGTGGATCTTCGGCATGCCGAACCGCGTGATGGGCCACTGCAAGTACGGCCATTGGCACAACATTGAGGTTGAGGACGAAGTGACGGCTTACGCCGAGTACCCGAACGGTGCGACGGGCGCGTTCATCACCACAACGGGTGAGTGCCCGGGCACGAACCGTTTGGAGATTACAGGCGACAAAGGCAAGCTTGTTTGGGAAGAAGGCAAGCTGACCTGGTGGAAGCTCGCCGTGCCGGAGCGCGAATTCTGCGTGACGTGCAAAGAGGGCTTTGCGCAGCCCGAAATGACCGTGACCGAAGTGGAAACGGACAACATTGAGCTTGGGCATAACGGCATTCTGCAGAACTTCACAAACGCTATTCTGTACGGCGAAGAGCTGCTGGCGCCGGGCTATGAGGGCATTAACGGCCTGAATATCTCGAACGCCATTCACCTTTCCGACTGGACGGGCAAGCCGCAGGCTGTGCCGGTGGACGGCGAGCTGTTCCTGAAATATTTAAACGAGCGCAGAGCGACCTCGCACGTGAAGGAAGAAAGAAGACAGCGGCAAGATTGCAGACCTTTCCGGCACGTATAACGACCGCTGGAAGGTAAGATAAGCTGAATGACTTGTCGTTCAGCTATGGTGATGAAAAAGCACGCAGATTGAATTTGTCTGCGTGCTTTTGTTTTGAATGTGGGATTTCCGTACAGCTTAAAATTATCCGTGCATAAAAACCAATATGCAAAAGCGCCGCTTCCGGGATGAACCGAAAGCGGCGCTTTCTATGCGTTAAATCTTACGATTTAAGTTTTGATTAAGCCTTGGTGCGCTCTTCGAGGCCGTTGAGCTCGTCTCTGAGCTCCTGCGGGAGCTTGTCGCCGAACTTCTTGTAGAATTCCTCTACGCCGGCAGCTTCCTTAGCCCACTTAGCGTTATCAACCTTGAGGATGGAAGCGAGCTTCTCCTCATCGAAGTCCTTGAGGCCTTCGAGGTTGATGTCTTCCGGCTTCGGAACGTAGCCGATTGCCGTCTCAACAGCGTCAACTTCGTTATCGCAGCGCTTGAGGATCCACTCGAGAACACGGAGGTTGTCACCGAAGCCCGGCCAAATGAAGTGGCCGTCTTCGTCGACACGGAACCAGTTGACGTTGAAGATCTTCGGAGCCTTGTCGCCGAGCATCTCGCCCATTTCGATCCAGTGCTTGAAGTAGTCGCCCATGTTGTAGCCGCAGAACGGGAGCATAGCCATCGGGTCACGACGGACAACGCCGACTGCACCTGCAGCAGCTGCGGTGGTCTCGGAGCCGGTGATGGAACCGATGAAGACACCGTTGTTCCAGCTTCTGGACTGGTAAACCAGCGGAACCGTATCCGGACGGCGGCCGCCGAAGACGATAGCGGAGACCGGAACACCCTGCGGGTTCTCAAACTCGCTGGAGAGGCACGGGCAGTTAGCGGTAGGAGCGGTGAAGCGGCTGTTCGGATGAGCCAGCTTGTTGCCAGCAGCAATATACTCGGGGCCGTTTACCTTAGCGCCCTTCCACTCTTCTGCGTTGACCGGCGGGTTCTTGTCGAGGCTCTCCCACCAAACGGTGTTGTCATCGAGGTTACGCGCAACGTTGGTGAAGATGGCGCCCTTCTGGGTGGAGATAAGAGCGTTCGGGTTGGACTTCATGTTCGTGCCGGGAGCGACGCCGAAGAAGCCGTTTTCCGGGTTGATGGCATACAGTCTGCCATCCGGGCCCTTGCGCATCCAAGCGATGTCGTCGCCGACGGTCCAGACCTTGTAGCCCTTTGCACGGTAGCCTTCCGGCGGAATCATCATAGCCAGGTTGGTCTTGCCGCAAGCAGACGGGAATGCAGCGCAAACATACTTAACCTCGCCCTTCGGGTTCTCAACGCCGAGGATGAGCATGTGCTCTGCCATCCAGCCTTCGTTCTTAGCCTGATAGGAAGCGATACGCAGAGCGAAGCACTTCTTGCCGAGCAGAACGTTGCCGCCGTAAGCGGAGTTTACGGAGATGATGGTGTTGTCTTCCGGGAACTGGCAGATCCAGCGCTTCTCCGGGTCAACGTCGCACTTGCAGTGCAGACCGCGAACCCAGTCGTTGCTGTCGCCGAGAACGTCCATGACCTTCTGACCGACTCTGGTCATGATGGACATGTTGAGAACAACATAGATGGAGTCTGTCAGCTCAACGCCGATCTTAGCGAGCGGGGAACCGACCGGGCCCATGGAGTAGGGGATGACGTACATGGTACGGCCGCGATAGCTGCCACGAGCAATATCGTACAGCATCTTGTATGCTTCCTGCGGCTCTTTCCAGTGGTTGGTCGGGCCTGCGTCCTCTTCTTTTCTGGAGCAGATGAGGGTTCTGTCCTCAACACGGGCAACATCATTCGGAGCTGTTCTGTGATAGTAGCAGCCCGGGAGCTTTTCCTGATTCAGCTTGATCATTTCGCCGGACTCAACTGCTTCCTTGCGGAGCTCTTCGAGCTGCTCTTCGGAGCCGTCGATCCAAACAACCTGATCCGGATTGACAAGAGCTTTCATCTCGTCGATCCAAGCAAGAATTGTCTTGTTGTTAGTCATTGTTATTTCTCCTTTCGCCAAAAAGGCAAATAAAATGTAAAATAACCCATTTGTCTTTATTCTACCACAAGTTCCCCGCATAATCAATTACAAAATCATGAATTACCCCCATCTTTTTTCGATATAGCGGTATTGATTTAGCGCATATCAGAGGAAATTTGCGGAGTTTTTTAATAATCGAGCTGTAAAAGCGTTACGCGTCCGTTTCGGCGGGTGGCGTTCATATCGATAAGACGCTGGTTTTCACTGCCGCGAAAGAGCAGCTCAAGATTGCGCTGCTGTTCGATATACGGCCCGTCCACCAGAACGTCGCACGCGTTTAAAAGCGCGTCCACATCGGGGTTGTGCATAGAAACAAGCTGCTCATACGTCCAGCCGGAATAGGCGGTGACGTCTTTATGCAGGGCGTGCACCTGCTTTGCGAGCGCTAAAAGCGGCTTTGGCTGGCAGAACGGCTCACCGCCCGAAAACGTGATGCCGCGCAGCAACGGATTTTTTTTGAACATATCAAAGATGACATCGGTATCTTCCACCCTGCCGCCCGCAAAATCATGCGTTTGGGGGTTATGGCAGCCGGGACAATGGTGCGGACAGCCCTGTGTGAACACGGTGAGGCGGATGCCGCGCCCGTCCACGATGGAATCGTTCACGATGCCGGAAATGCGGATTTCCATTTTGCCGTGCCTTACAGGCTGTGCTTTACGCGGTCGTGTTCTTCGGCGCGTTTGGCGTCGTTCCAGCGGTCGGTGGTGCCGACAAGGTAGCCTGTGATGCGGCGGATGCGGTCGAACCCGCGGCCTTCGCCGACGATGATGGTTTTTGTATTTTTCTGCGTTTTGGGTGACATGATAACTGCCTCGATTCTTTTTATAAATACATTTTTACATTCATTTCAATTTTTCTAAAGGCGGCGGATTCCGCCTTTTAGGTGGTTCTTGGGCTGGTTTCGCGCAGCGAAATTGATGATTTTCAATCATCAAAAGCACAAAACCATAGCTGAACGACTTGTCGTTCAGGTTAAACCCATGTGTTGCCGTTTTTGCTTTTATGAACTTGCGGTGCAAGTTCATTGGGAGACCCCCTAATTGGGTCTCCCACACTTCAACAGTCCACCGGACTGTTGAAGTTCCCGTCCTGATTTTTGGTAGGCAAAAGGGTTTCGCCATTTGCGAATGGCGACTCAAGGCGCTGCCTTGAGAATCCGCAGCCTTTTGAAAAAGGCTGGCGAAAACTTTATTCGTCGCTTCGCTGTGGCTGTCATCAACTTTTATCTAATCAAATGCGAATAATCCGGGACGTCGTGGTAGCGCTTTTTCAGCTCCAGAAGCCTTTCGAGCGGAACGCCTTCGCCCTCTCTTCTGCCGCACCTCGGGCACACCTCGTCGATGATGCCGTTATACCCGCACACAGGGTCTCTGTCTACGGGGTGGTTGACCGAGCCATAGCCGATGCCCATTTCTTTCATGCAGCGCACGATGCTTTCAAATGCGTCGATGTTTTTGCACGTATCGCCGTCGAGCTCCACATAGCTGATATGCCCCGCATTCGTGAGCGCGTGAAACGGCGCTTCTCTGCGAATCTTTTCATAGGCGCTGATGGGGTAATACACCGGCACGTGGAACGAGTTTGTGTAATACTCTCTGTCCGTAACGCCGGGAATTTTGCCGTATTTCTTTTGGTCTATGCGCACAAAGCGGCCGGAAAGCCCCTCTGCGGGCGTTGCGAGCAAGGTGAAGTTGAGGCCGGTCTCACGGCTTTTTTCGTCCATTTTCTCCCGCATATGGGAGATAATCTCAAGCCCCAGCTTCCAGCTTTCTTCGCTTTCGCCGTGGTGCTTACCGGTGAGGGCTTTTAAGGTCTCGGCAAGGCCGATGAAGCCGACACTTAAGGTGCCGTGCTTTAAGACTTCGGCGACGGAATCGTTGCGGTCGAGCTTTTCGGAATCGATCCACACGCCCTGCCCCATGAGGAACGGATAATTATACACCTTTTTGCTGCACTGGATTTTGAAGCGGTGCAGAAGCTGTTCTTCCACGAGCGCGATTTTTTCATCGAGCAGCTTATAGAACGTTTTCATATCGCCCTTCGCTTCAATGCCGATGCGCGGCAGGTTGATAGAGGTGAAGCTCAAATTGCCTCTACCGCAGGTGACTTCCTTTGTGTTATCGAATACATTGCCCATGACGCGCGTACGGCAGCCCATGTACGCCACCTCGGTGTTATAATCGCCGGGTTTATAGTATTGCAGGTTGAACGGGGCGTCCAAAAAACTGAAATTCGGGAACAGGCGCTTGGCGGAGCAGCGCAGCGCGTGGCGGAACAGGTCATAGTTCGGGTCGCCCTCGTTGTAGTTGACGCCCTCCTTGACTTTGAAAATTTGAACCGGGAAAATGGGCGTTTCGCCGTCGCCGAGCCCCGCTTCCGTAGCGCGGAGCAGGTTGTGCACGGCCATTCTGCCCTCCGGCGAGGTATCCGTGCCATAGTTTAAGGAGCTGAACGGTACCTGTGCGCCGGCGCGGGAATTCATGGTGTTTAAATTGTGGACGAGCGCTTCCATGGCCTGATACGTGGTAGCATCCGTCTCTTTGTAGGCGGTCTTTGCGGCGTATTCCGCGGCGGCGCGGGCAGCGTCGCCCGTGATGATTTGGAAGCCGTTTTCTGCTTGATGGCGCGGCAGAAACGCGCGCAGCTTTTCGGCGTAAGCTTCTGCGGTGTGCATTGTGACATCGGTGCCGAGCGCTTCTTTGATGGCAGCCGTCAGCGCGGCGGCATCGGAGGCGCTCATATCAAACCGCACCTCAATATACTGCGCAAGCGCACGGAAATACTGCTTGCGGTATGTTTTCTTCACGCCCTCCGCCATAGCGTAGTCGAAATTCGGTACGCTTTGGCCGCCGTGCATCTCGTTTTGGTTTGCCTGAATGGCGATGCACGCGAGCGCGGCGTAGCTGCGGATGTCGTTCGGCTCTCTCAAATAGCCGTGGCCTGTGGAAAATCCGTCTTGAAACAGCTTTAAAAGGTCAATCTGACAGCATGTTTCGGTGAGGGCGTAAAAGTCTTTATCGTGAATGTGAATGTCGCCGTTCGCGTGTGCTTTGGCAATCTCCGGCGGGATGACATATTTATCGTAAAACGCCTTGGCGCTTTCAGAGCCGTATTTCAGCATGGTGCCCATGGCGGTATCGGCGTTAATATTCGCGTTTTCGCGCTTTAAGTCATCCTCTTCGGACGGGCGGAACGTGAGATTTTCAAAAATCTTCACGAGCTCGTCGTCCATTTCGCGCAGGTGCTCGTGCTCCGTGCGATAATTGATGTAAGCGTTCGCCGTTTTGGCGTAATCGGCGGCAAGAAGCTTTTCCTCCACCACATTTTGAATTTCCTGCGCCGTGGGTGTACCCGGCAGCTTTTCGAGCGCCGTGAGCACCTCTTCGGTCAATTCGTTCAGATCGGCGTCGCTCATACGCTCTGCGGCGATCCTGGTATTGGCCTTAAAAATGGCGCTTTTGATTTTCCGCGCATCGAACGACACCTTGTCCCCGCTGCGCTTGACAATATATCGAATCATACGTTTAACTTCCCTTTCCGTTTCTCCCCTGCGGCAAAGCCTAAGAGCCTTCGCTTTGCGCTTTCTGTACTTTCGATTATAGGCGCTTTTCCTATACATGTCAAGGGCATATTTAGTGTCAAAACCACTATATATAGTATTAGGTTTACATAATAATAACAAAATATACCGCGCGTCATAGAAGCGGTTTTCTCCATAACGCGCGGTATAACTTGTGATTTCATGGCGTTTTTTTTCACGGTTTTGGGGCACATTTCGGCGCGGTTGTACACCGTCTATACCCGTTTATAAGCCCTATGCACGCCATACGGCGGTTGACAAAATAAAACGCGTTTTTTCACGAAATTTTTTGCCGTTTTTTTAGTTGACGACGGCACCGAGCAGCCCCGCGAGATACACCGCGCCCTCCAAATCGATCTTTGTTCTCTGCATTTTTGCAAAGCGGATATCGGTGCGCGAAAATTTGGCACGGCGCAGGTCGCATTCTTTCAGCTGCGCATTGCGGAACACGGTCTCCGTAAGGTCGCAGCCGGAAAGATCGGCTTTTTCGAGGTCCGCTTCCGCAAAGCTCGTACCGCGCAGACTGATGCCGGAAAAGTCCTGCTTTTTGAGCGGACAATGATCGAGCACACAGTATTCGAGTGTGCCGCCGCGCACGGCCCAGCCGGTGAGGTCTGCGCCCGCAAAGGAGCAGCCCGAGACACGGCAATTCTCAAACGCGGTGACAAACAGGCTTGCGCCCGAAAACGTGCAGTTTTCAAACGAACAGCCGCGCGCCAAAACGTCGTTTAAGCGAGAAAAATCGAACGCGCACGCAGAAAAGCGGCATTTTTCAAGCAAAGCGCCGGAAAACATCGCGCCGCGCAGGTCGCAATTTTCAAACGTATAGCCGCGCAGCTCGGCGTCCGTGAAATCGGTATCGCCGAGCCGCGCGTTTTTATACGTGTTCTGTTCTAAAGAGAACATTACTCTTCTTCCGTCACGGCGATGTGCAGCTCTTTGAGCTGTGCCTCGGTGACTTTGGACGGTGCGTCCATCATGACATCCTGTGCGCTCTTGTTCATCGGGAACGCGATGACCTCGCGGATGGATTCTTCGCCGGAGAGCAGCATAACCATGCGGTCTACGCCCGGGGCGATGCCGGCGTGCGGCGGCGCTCCGTAGCAGAATGCGTTGTACATGGCCGGGAACTTCGCCTTTACGTCGTCTTCGCCGAGGCGTACCATCTCGAACGCCTTGACCATGATCTCCGGGTCATGGTTACGCACAGCACCGGAGGAGAGCTCAACGCCGTTGCAAACGAGGTCGTACTGGTCTGCCAGAATGTCGAGCGGGTCAATCTCGCCGCGCTCGGCCTTAAGCAGCGTTTCCATACCGCCGGAGGGCATGGAGAACGGGTTGTGGCAGAACTCCAACTCGCCGGATTCCTCGCCGATCTCGTACATGGGGAAATCGACGATCCAGCAGAACTCGTAGCGCTCTTTATCCATGTGGCCCTCGCACGCCGCGCCGAGCATACGACGCATGACGCCTGCGGTCTTCTGGGCCTCCTCACGCTTGCCTGCGGAGAGGAACACGAGCGTATTCGGCTCGAGAGACAGCGCGGATTTGACGGCTTCCACGGTCTTTTCATCCGCATTGATGAACTTTGCGATGCCGCCGGCAATGGCGCCGGATTCATCGACCTTGAACCAGTACGGCTTCTGGCCGGCCTGCACCTCTACGTCTGCGCAGAGCTTATCGACCGCCTTGCGGGCCAGCTTGCAGTTGGAGACCGGAACAGCCTTGACGATGTTGTTTTCAAACGGACCGAAGCCGCAGTTTTGCAGAATGTCCGTAACGTCCTTGACGCGCAGGTCGATGCGCAGGTCCGGCTTATCGGAGCCGAACTCCTCCATGGCCTGACGGTACGGGATGCGGGCGAACGGTGCGGAGGACGCGATGTTATACGTGCCGTACTTTGCAAAAATCGGCGGAAGAACGTCTTCGATGACGGCAAAAACGTCTTCCTGCGAGGCAAACGCCATTTCCATATCCATCTGGTAGAATTCGCCCGGAGAACGGTCGCCGCGCGCATCCTCGTCGCGGAAGCACGGTGCGATCTGGAAGTAGCGGTCAAAGCCCGCGGTCATGAGGAGCTGCTTAAATTGCTGCGGTGCCTGCGGCAGGGCGTAGAACTTGCCCGGGTGCTTACGCGCCGGGACGAGGTAATCGCGCGCGCCCTCCGGCGAAGAAGCCGTGAGGATCGGCGTGGTGATCTCTAAAAAGCCGTGCTCCGTCATAGCGGTGCGCAGAGCGGAAACAACGTTGCAGCGCAGGATGATGTTGGCTTTCACTTCCGGATTACGCAGGTCGAGATAGCGGTATTTTAAACGCTGGCTCTCGTCCGCTTCGCGGGAGTGGTTGATCTCGAACGGCAGCTCGTTATAACGGCAGCGGCCGAGCACGATGATCTCCGTCGGCGCGATCTCGATGTCGCCGGTGGGGAGCTTCGGGTTTTTGCTGGTGCGCTCGCGCACGATGCCCGTAACGGAAATCGTGGATTCCTTATTGAGGGGCTTTACAATGTTCATCATCTCTTCGTTTTCGATGACGACCTGCGTGGTGCCGTAGAAATCGCGCAGCACCAAAAACGCAAAGTTATTGCCGACTTCGCGGATGTTTTCCATCCAGCCGACCAGTGTGACGGTCTCGCCTGCGTTTGCAAGGCGGAGTTCGCCGCAGGTATGGGTTCTCGATTGTGTCATGATTGATTTCCTCTTTCGTTAGTGTGACCGATTAAAATGTGATGGGCATGGCGTCTTCCTGTTCGGTGACGGCCGTGATGTACGTATCAACAAAGTCATCGTTGAGGGAGATCTTCTTCTTTTCGCCCGTCTTCATGTTTTTAAGCACGGCTTCGCCGTTTGCGATCTCATCGTCGCCGAGGACGATGCTGTACTGCGCGCCGATTTTGTCGGCGTATTTCATCTGGGCTTTCAGGCCGCGTGCACACAGATCGCAGTCTGCCGCGATGCCGCAGCTGTGCATTTTTTCGGTGAGCTGGAACGCCTTCATCTGCGCCGCTTCGCCCAGAGACGCGATGTAGACCTCGCACTTTGAGCCATTTCCGAAGTCTGCGCCCATCTCATTCATCGCCATCAGGATACGGTCAAGACCGAGACCGAAGCCGAGTGCCGGTGTGGGCTTGCCGCCGACTTCCTCCACGAGGCCGTCGTAGCGTCCGCCGCCGCCGAGCGCAAAGCCGAAGCGCTTCGAGGGGAACTCAAACACGGTGCGGGTATAGTAATCGAGACCGCGGACGAGGCCGGGATCGATGGAAAACGGAATATTGATAGATTTCAGCAACGTCTGCACCTTTTCAAAGTGCGCACGGCAGTCGTCGCAGAGATAATCCGTGATCTTCGGCGCACCCTTGGCAATCTCGCCGCAAACGGGGCTTTTGCAGTCCAGAATACGCATGGGGTTGCGCTCCAAGCGGGAATTGCAGGTCTCGCAGAGCTGATCCTTATAGCCCTCGAAATACGTTCTCAGCGCCTTTCTGTACTCTGCGCGGCAGGTGGGGCAGCCGATGGAGTTGATGGAAACCTCAATGTCATCGGCAAGGCCGAGACGATTGAAAATGGACATGGCCATAGCGATGACCTGTGCGTCCGCCGCCGGTTCTGCGGTGCCGAACATCTCCACGCCGAACTGATGCAGCTCGCGCAGACGGCCTGCCTGCGGCTTTTCGTAGCGGTAGCAGGAGGTCTTATAGTAGAGCTTTACCGGGTAACCGCCGTTATATAGGCCGTTTTCCAGCATGGCGCGCACAGCGCCCGACGTGCCCTCCGGGCGCAGCGTAATGGAGCGGCCGCCCTTATCTTCAAACGTGTACATCTGCTTTTCCACCACGTCGGTGGTGTCGCCGACAGAGCGCAGGAAGAGCTCGGTGTGCTCAAACACCGGGGTGCGGATCTCGGAAAAGCCGTTCAGTTCCGCTTCATCCGTCATAACGGCTTCCACAAGCGACCATTTTTCGGATTCACCCGGAATGATATCCACGGTGCCCTTAGGCGCTTTTGTGATCAATTCCATAAAATATCCCTCTCATTCATGAAAAATAAAAAAACCCTTACCCAAAACGGATAAGGGACGAAACAGGTTCGTGGTGCCACCCTTTTTCGGGAGAAAAAGCGAAAGCTTCCCCTCCCCTTTCTTTCCTTAACGCGGAAAACGCACTTTCGTGCGGCTCACGGGTGTCTTTCTCTGCCGGATGCACGCGCCGCTCTCAGCATTTGCGGCGCTCTCTGTTTTGTGCCCCATAGCAGATACTCTTCCCGGTCAATGCCGGTGTATTTTCAAAGCATACGCTTTGGTTTTAAATTTACAGCTTTACAATCTCGCGCCAATCGAGGTCGCCGCGCTCGAGACCATGGATAAGCACCTCTGCCGTTGCGATGTTCGTCGCCACGGGAATGTTATTCAGGTCGCAGAGACGGAGCAGGTTTTTATCGTGCGGCTCCAGTGCCTGCTTCTGCATGGGGTCGCGGAAGTACAGCAAAAGGTCGATCTCGTTGCAGGAGATACGCGCCGCAATCTGCTGATCGCCGCCCTGTGGGCCGCTTAAAAAGCGGTGGACCGAAAGACCGGTTGCTTCCTCTACAAGCTTACCGGTAGTGCCGGTCGCACAGAGATTATGCCGGCTCAGGATGCCGCAGTAAGCGATGCAGAACTGTACCATAAGCTCTTTTTTTGCGTCATGCGCCGTAAGCGCGATATTCATAAAAATTCCTCCCTGTTTATAATCATTCGGCCCCTATCCCAAATGTCACAACGATAAGGGAACCGAAACACCGTTCATGCGTGCCGCTATGCGGGAAAGCGCCGTCATGCCGGGCAGGTCATCCGCCGGCACGCAGCCACGCTGAAAAGCAGCCGTCATTTGTCTATCTTCGGGTACGATGCCGATGAGCCGCACGCCGCTTTGGTCGATGACGTCATCGAGGTCGCGCAGGCCGCCGGCGTCTTCCCGCCCGGCGGAAAGGCTGCCGAAATATTCGGCGTTAAAGCGATTGATGACGAGCCGCTGCTGCGGTACCTCAAGCTCTGTTAAAAGCCTGCGCACGATGGACGCATCGCGGATACACACGGGGTCCGAGTTGCACACAATAAGCGCGCAGTCCGCCGCCGCTGCCGCCGCGCGGAAGCCACGCCCCACGCCCGCGGGAGAATCAAGGATCACGCGGTCAAAATAGCGCTTTAAAAGCGGAACGAGTCTAAGCATGACGCGTTCTGGCACAAGATCTTCGCCGCTTGCCGGGGCAGGCATTAAAGACACGCCGGGCATGGTCACGCACGGGTAAATCGCATCCGCAGGCGCGCAGCGCCCTGCCACAACGTCCGAACTGTCGAACACGAGCGCTTCCTCTGTGCCGGTCATACGGTCCAGACTGCGCAGGCCCGCATCACAATCCAAAAGCAGAACGCGTTCGCCGCCCGCCGCAAACTGAGAAGCCAGCCCAAGCGAAACGGTGGATTTTCCCACGCCGCCTTTTCCCGATGTGACAACAATAGCAGTACCCATAGATAATACCTCATTAAACATAATAACACAAAAATGCACGGTAGTCAAAAGTAAAAATGGCTATACCGCAATTTTATCACAGCGAGACAAAAACACGGCGGCTTTTTTGTCGAAGCAGACAAATATCCTCCCTAAGCACACGTCATTCCGTACCCTCTGTTACCGTGGTTTCTGCGTTTTTTGCCTCCTTTTGGAGCGTTTCGGCAAAATAAGCTTCAAAAACGGCCTTTGCCGTCTCTTTTGCGGCATCGCCCTTGCCGCCGTATTCGATGACGACCGCCACGGCAATCTCCGGGTTCTCGTACGGCGCAAAGCCGATGAACGTCAGGTTATCGGAATGGTCGGCGTTTTCCGCCGTGCCGGTCTTGCCCGCAACGGCAATGCCGAAATCCGAAAAGGTCGAGGCCGCCGTGCCCTCTGTGCACACCTGCCGCATGCCCTCGCGCACGACCTTGAAATATTCGTCTTCGATCTCCGCTTTTAACACGACCTCCGGCTCTGCGGTCTCTTTTTCCACCGCGCGGTCGTAGTCCGTGACTTTATTTAAGAAATGCGTTTTGTAGCGCGTGCCGCCGTTTGCAATCATGGCGCAGTATTCCGCAAGCTCGATCGGCGTGAACATATCGTCGCACTGGCCGATGGCCGCCTGAATGGTGAGGCCGTCATACCAATTTGCGCCGTGGCGCTCCGTATACGTTTTGGGGTCGGACATGATGCCCGCAGTCTCGTTCAATTCGCACCCGGTCTTTTCGCCGAGAGAAAACAGCTCTGCATACGTGTGCATTTTGTGAATGGTCAGCATGCGGCCCACGTCAAAGAAAAACGCGTTGCAGGAGTTGCGGATGGCGCCGTACACATCCACCTCGCCGTGCACGCCGAGGCAGCCCGGTTCATAATCCGGCGCATAATAGTGGTACGCGCCGTCGCAGTTCACGGGGTGAGAGGTCGGCGTAATGACGCCTTCCTCCAGCGCCGCCAAGGCGACAAGGGGCTTAAAAACGGAACCCGGCGTAAAGATGCCGTTTAATGCGCGGTTGAAAAGCGGCTGGCTTTCGTCCGCATAAAGCTGCGTCAAATACGCATCGTCCGTATTGTACTTTTCAAGGTCGAAATTCGGGTAGGTTGCGCTGGCGATGATGCCGCCGGTGTTCACGTCCAAGGCGACAACCGCACCGGCCTCACAGTCTTCGGTCGGCTTCGCTTCAATCTGCTCGGCGAGCGCGTTTACGGCCGCACGCTGCACATTGCTGTCTATGGTAAGCCACACGGAATCGCCCGCTTCCGGCGGCTCCGTCACGGTGGTGGAGGTCACTTTGCCGGTGGCATCCGTTGTGACGCTCTCTTTGCCGTTTTTGCCGCGCAGGGTGGACTCGAACACGCTCTCAATGCCGCTTTGGCCGACGGTATCCGTATAGGAATAGCCGGAAACGTTTGAGGCGGAATACGTGTTGCCCGCTTCCTCAGCGGCATCGTACTGCTCCTGCGAAATGGCACCCAGCGTGCCGACGATATGCGGAGCCAAATCGCCCTCCGGGTATTCGCGCGTCTGCTCCACCTGCGTTTCAATGCCAGGCAAATCTGCGCTGCGCTCACTTAAGAGCTCCACCGTTTCGATGGAAATGTCTTTTGCGAGCACGAACGGGTTCGTGCGGCTGAAATACGCACGCTCCATGCCGTAACGCACGGACGCGATGCGGCGGATGTCTTCGGGGCTTGTATAGGCTTCGAGGTCATACCGCTCGATGAGCGATTCCATGCACTCGTCTGCCGTGGCGCTCGAGGGTAAGTCTAAGATGTCTTCGCTTTTCAGCGTTTCGATCTCGGCGGTCATTTTGGTTTTAAACTGATATTTGCCCGATTTGATTTCGATGGGAAGGCGATCCGTCCACGGGACGTTCAGCGTTTCGAGCAGCTTTACAGCCTCCAAAACGACGGCATTGCGCGTTTCATTGCTGCCGGAAAGACGACTGTATATGGCATTATACACGGAGCGGTTGCCTGCGAGCACGTTTCCGTTACAGTCCAAAATTTCGCCGCGCGTGCCGGTGAGCTTTAAGTACGTCGCAGAGGACTGTACGGCCTCCTCTTCAAACGTGCTGCCCTCTAAAAGCTGCCACTGGGCAAGCCGCCCGATATACAGAAGAAAGACGGCAGCAAGCATAACGCCGCAGAAAATATAGCGGCCGCGTCCTTTTTTCACAGCTGTCGTCTCCCTTCGTTGAAAACTTAAATTTTTTGCAGCTTATGCAGCTTTGACCTACGCCGCCGTATGGCGCTGCGCACGCGGGGCTTTCGCACCCACGCCTGCAAACCGTAGCACACGGGTATCGTTAAAAGCGTGTAAAAATAGATGGGCAGATACTTTGTAACGAGCGCGTACAGCGTCAGTGAATACCCGGCTGCAACGTACAGCACGAGCCAATCGAGCAAAACGGCGACGGCACAGCTCCACAGACCCATCAATACCGATGTGAAAAGCTGAATTTGAATTCTGGTGCCGCACAGGCCGCTCAGCAAAAAGCACAGCACGCCGAACGTGAGCGCGTGATACCCGAACACAGCCCCGCTGCCGATATCGGCAAGAAACCCGGCGTACATGCCGAACGCCATAGCGGGTGTGCACGCCTCCACCATGGCAATGGTGAGCGCGGCGGAAAGCACCGGAAGCGGTTTTACGCCCATGATCTGCGGCAGCAGCCCCGGTGTATCCTGTAACAGGAACAGCAGCAGGATCTCAACCGCATACAAGACATAGCGTATCCATTTTTTGCGGTTCGGCACAGCTGTTCACTCCTTTTATTCATTTCCCTTGCTTGCGGTCTGCGCGGGGTCTTCTTCATCTTTGTTATTCGTCTCCGGCAAGCCGGTTGTAACGTCGCCCTTGCCGTCGAAATCCGTCACGACGAAGACATCCGTCACCTCTGTTACGTCCACGTATGGGGTCAAAATAGCGTAGTACGAGGAATCCGCGTTGCTGCGCTCCACGCTGTCCACACGCCCGATGAGCAAATCGCCCGGGAACACGCCGCCCGCGCCGCTCGTGGTAATGATGGAGCCCGGCTGCACCTCGGTATCTCTTGTAAGGTACAGCATTTTTACCTTGCCGCTGTTTGCGAACTGGATGTCGCTTGTAACGACGCCGCTTTCCTTGCATGATTTATCCGTGGCGCCGATCTGCGTCTTTTCGGATAAAATCGACCGCACGCGGCTTGACGCGGCGCAGACCTCCTCCACAACACCTACGACGCCCGTTTCCGTGATGACGGCATCGCCGACGGATACGCCCGCAAGGCTGCCGCAGTTGATGGTGAAATCACCGAACACGTCGTTCGGGTCGCGCCCTACGACGCTTCCCGCGGCTAATTGCAGGTCGGGCATGGCTTTTTTGACGGAGAGGATATTTTCATACGAAGCATTCTCGTCTTTTAAGGTGTAGTAATCCACAAGCTGTTCGCGCAGCTTCCGGTTTTCCTCCGAAAGGTCGTTGTACAGCGCTTTAAGCTCCTCTTTGGACATGCCGTCCAAATTTAAAAACTCCTTTGCGCCCTCGGTAGTATTCGTCCCCGCCGTGAGCAGCGGTGCGGATACCGTGCCGAACACGTTTGAGAACACGGATGTTCCGGCGTTTAAGCCGTACACGAGCACGCCGAGCAGAATGACAACCGCGATCATTAAAATTTTAAAATTTTTAGAGGTGAATTTCTCCATGCGCCGCACCTGCCTTTCGATTTTTATTTAAAGTAAAATTCAATTTATTTTTCTGCAGCTTTTACCGCGCCGCGCGCGTTTGCGGGGATATGCGCTTTGCCCTCTAATGTGCGGCCTGCACCCTCGGCTACGCAGTCGAGCGGGCGCTCCGCGACCTGCACGGGCAGACCCGTCGCTTCATGCAAAAAGCGGTCTAAGCCACGCAGCAGTGCACCGCCACCCGTGAGCGTGAGACCCATATCCAAAAGATCTGCGGAAAGCTCCGGCGGAGTCCGCTCCAAAACGCGGTGCACGGACTCGAACACAGCTTTCAGCGGCACCAAAAGCGCCTCGCGCACGTCTTCTGCCGTGACGGTAATATTTTTCGGCTGGCCGTCCGCCGCGCTGCGACCGCGCACCTCCATGGAGACACTGCCGAGTTCCTCAAGCGGGTAAGCGGAGCCGATCTGCAATTTCACGTCCTCCGCAGTGCGTTCGCCGATAAGCACACCGTACTTTTTGCGCAAGTACGAAACGATAGCTGCGTCAAATTTATCGCCTGCCACACGGACGGAATCTGCCACGATGGGGTCGCCGTAGGAGATGACCGCCGTTTCGCTTGTGCCGCCGCCGATGTCCAGAACCATGCTCGCAACCGGCTCGCCCGTGGGCAGCCCTGCGCCGATAGCCGCCGCAACCGGCTCCAAAATGAGCTCCACGCGGCTTGCACCCGCCTGCTTTGCGGCGTCCTCCACCGCGCGGCGCTCCACCTCCGTAACGCCGGAGGGAATGCAGATGACGATGTGCGGACGCGTGAACGAACCGGCCTTGATGGCCTTGCGCACAAAGTATTTGAGCATGGCTGCCGTCACCTCAAAATCCGCGATGACGCCGTCTTTTAACGGGCGCACCGCCGTGATGGACTCCGGCGTGCGGCCGAGCATTTCTTTGGCCTTTTTGCCGATGGCTAAAACCTCGTTGGAGTTCGCGTCCACCGCCACCACGGACGGCTCGCGCAGCACGATGCCCCTCACCGCGCACATAAACGAGCGTGTTGGCCGTGCCGAGGTCGATGCCGATATCTTTGATAGATGTTGAAAAAAGAGAAAAAAGCGAGGAAAGACCCGCCATGATTGTAGATTGCAGAGAACCCATAGGATAAAACCTCCCGAAACGGGTAAAACTTTGGTAAGCAGCGCGTCTTTGCGGCGCACGGTACTCATACTTATTCAGTATAACAAAACAGCGGCGGAGCTTCAACCGAAAAATCGTGAACACCGCCGCAATTTGAAAATTTATTTTGTCCCCGTGCTTCCGAATCCACCTGCACCGCGGTCAGTCTCCGTTAGAGATGTGACCTCCTCAATCACCGGCGCAAAATACGGCATAATAATCATTTGCGCAATGCGCTCGCCCGGCTGCACCGTGTACGGCTCCGCGCTGAGATTGTGCAGGCCGATCTGGATTTCGCCGCGGTAATCGCTGTCGATGACACCGACACCGTTCGTGACATGAATACCCTTTTTGATGCCGAGACCGCTGCGAGTGAAAACGAAGCCCGCCGTGCCCGCGGGGATCTCCGCCGCAAGACCGCTCGGAAATACGCAGCGCTCGCCCGGCTCAATCGTCTGCGGGGCGTCCATACACGCGCACAGGTCATAGCCCGCGCTGCCCGCCGTCGCCTGCTTCGGGATGATCGCACCCTCGCGCACACGCATCAGTTTTAAAACCATATTTTGTTCCATTTTTTGCTCCTTGTCTATATACAGTATCCCAAAAATTCCCGTTTTTCACACTTTTTCCCGGTTTTCCCTCATTGTGGATAACTGTTTCCACAGCGCTGTGGAAAATGAAAAACGGCTTATTTCTGCGGTTTTTTTGAGTTCACAGTCTGTTCAAAAAGAAAGTTCTAAACACTTTCCACCGAGTTTTCCACAATCAAAGCACGCCGCGGAGGAAAAGTCCTCGGGTGCAGTCGGAATGCGGCTTTTCATGACGAACGGCAGCGTCTAAAATCGCCTGCGTTTCCACGGCGTTTTCCACAGAGAAGCGCAAAACACCGAAATCGACATTTGAAACGGGGCGGTCAAAGAGCACGAGCGGCACGCTGTTAAAGACCTCGGAATACACGGTTTTGCCCTCAAAACGCGTGCAGTGCACGGGAAATTCCACGCCCTTGCGGTCACGGATTTTGCCCGCATGCTTGCAGTTTAAGCAGCCCTTCGGCGAATTTGCAAGCGGACAGTTACGCGTGAGCATCAGGGGCTGACGGCCGTAGAGCAAAATGCCGCGCGGCAGCTCGCCGCCAAGGCCGCGAATTTCGTCGCCGGTCAGTTCAAAGGAAAGCTCGGTATCGTCTAAGCCGAATTCTTCAAAAAAGCGCAGGCATTCCGTATTGAATACATTGAGCGAAAATCCGCCGTGCGCGGACACACCAAGCTCCTTGCACAGGGCGAGCGCACCGAGATTGCCGCAGTAAAAGTGCGTATCGCCCATGGCTTTGCACGCTTTCATGCGTGCGCGCACCGCGTTTTCGATACCCCACAGCGCGCGCGGCAGGGCAAGAATTACCTTAACACCCGCGTTTTTGCAACGCGTGCGCGTCGTTTCGTCGGCGTCGAGCGGCAGAACGACCGCTTCCAGCATGGAAATATTTTCCGGCACCTGCGCGCAGTCTTTGAAGAACGCGCGGAGTTTAGGCCGGCCGCTTTCACCATGTGTACGCGTATCAAGCGGAATATCTTTAAACGATACGGCGGGCTTTTCGCGGCGCTGTTCGCCGAGCTTTTCCAGCGCTTCACGGCGTAGTCCGTTCAAAACGGAAATGGGCAATGCGGTTTTTTCATCGGTGTCGATCTGCACCGCTTCGCACAAATACGGCGTGCCGCCGGTTTTTCTTAACTGCTGCTCCCAGCGTTCGGTGTTGACGGGCAGCTTCTGCGCGATTTCGCATACGCAGTCTTCCACCGTGACGACCGCTTCGTTTTCGCCGTCCGAGACTGTGACGCGCGGGTTTTCGCCCGCAAAGGCGCTTAATGTGAATGTCACCGGCACACGCTGCGCTTCGTTTTTATATAAAGTATGCAGCTGCGCGAACACGGCGGAATTTGCGCTCTCCACGTCTTCCTTTGTGCGGGTGCCGAACATGACGCGTCCTCTGTGAGCGGACAGATAGCCGTCCGTAAAGCCGGAGCGCGAGAACACCGCGTTTAAATGTTCGAGCAGGTTTTCCGGCACAGACTCGCCGTCTGCCGCTTTTCGGCACGCCGCGACTGCCGCCGCCACATATTCCGGCCGCTTCATGCGACCCTCGATCTTTGCGGAACATACGCCGGCATTGTGCAGCGTTTCGATGTGGTCGATGAACGACATGTCCTTTAAACTGAGGTCGTGCCCCGTGCCACCGGGCGCGGCAAACGGCAGACGGCAGGTTTGAGCACAGCGCCCACGGTTGCCGCTGCGGCCGCCGAGCATGGCGCTGAAATAGCACTGGCCGGAAAGCGACATGCACAGCGCGCCGTGCACGAAAGCTTCAAGCTCCACATCGGTCTTTTTGGAGACTTCTTCGATTTCTTTCAAAGACATCTCACGCGCCAAAACAACGCGGGACGCACCGAGTTCTTTTAATAAGGCCGCGCCGCCGGGCGTGTGCAGGCTCATCTGGGTAGAGGCGTGCAAAGGCATCTCGGGGCAGGCTTCGCGCAGAATATTAAACAGGCCCATGTCCTGGATCAAAATGCCGTCTACGGGAACAGAACACAGAAACTTGCAGAAATCGAGCGCTTCGGGAAGTTCGTCATCTTTTAAAAGCGTGTTAACCGTGACGTACACGCGCACATTGCGCTCGCGGGCAAAAAGCACCGCTTCCCGCATTTCTTCACGCGAAAAATTCACCGCCGATGCTCTGGCGGAAAACAGCGAGCCGCCCATGTACACGGCATCCGCACCGGCGAACACCGCCGCTTTCAGGGCCGCGGGATTACCGGCGGGCGCGAGCACCTCAATCTTCTTCGTCTTCACGCGCGGTCTCCTTTACGTCTGCCTTTTCGAAAAAGCTCACAAGACCCGTTTCGTCGCCGTAATCGGGCAGCATGGGGTTGCGCAGGTCAATGGGCGGCAGGTCGAGCGGTTCTGCAGCTGCCGTGTGCGCTGCGTTTTGGGCAGCGGCTTTCGCTTCTTCCGCTTCCTTTTCCGCAGCTTCGGCGCGGTTTTCGGCAAGGCGCAGCTTTTCCTGCAAAACGCCGAGCTTTATTTCCGCTTCGGAAAGGCGGGCCTTCAGGCCGTCCGCACCGGCAAATTCCTTTGTCTTTGTGCGCAGGGCATTCGCTTCCTCGCGGGCCTGATTCAAAGCGGCCTCCGTGCGGGAAAGCTCCTCGCTCAGGTTCATGGCCGCAATGACCGCCGCTTTCTCTATGGTCGCGCCGTAGGCGTTGTTTAAAACCTCTTCCATACGCACGCGCACACGCTCTGCGATGGCTTCTGCACCGTCGCGGTCCACATCGCCGGAAACGGTGACGTCCACGCCGCAGATATTCAGTTTGAATCTCGTTTTTTCCATTGCACAGATTCCTTTCCCCGCGCCGATTTTACGCAGGTTATACTCTGTTCTGCATTATATACCAAAAGCCCCGCCTTGTCAAAAAAAGCGCGCAAGACGGGCGTTTCGGCGGTTTTCTGCAAAATCTGCACAGATTTTACACAAATGTACTTGTAACCCGCTGTTTTCCCCTATATAATAGTATATGGATGTGTAAGGTCGAAAAAAGGCAGGCGCACTGCGGTTTTCAGCCGGTTTATACCGAAAGCCGATATTTTCTGTCGAAACTATACAAAGCCACCGCTTTAATTTCTGCTTATCCGCCCGCTATTGGTCTTGAATTTTTCATGATTTTAGTATATAATGGGTATAAATCATTTGTTTTTTAATCAAAACGCATTTAATTTTGTGCATATAACACAAATCTGGCGTGTTTTTCACGCATAACACATGGAGGACAAAGAATGAATTACAAGATGACCCCCGCGCAGGTCCAGAGCGCAATCCGTGAGAAGCTCTCGCACATTTACGGCGTTTCCGCAAAGAACGCTTCCGACGATGAATTCTACAAAGCATCCGCACTTGTGGTGCGCGACCTGCTCGTTCGCGGCCGCGACGAATTTGTACACGAAGCTGAAAAGCAGGAGACAAAGCAAATCTACTACCTGTGCATGGAGTTCCTGCTGGGCCGCTCCCTGAAGAACAACCTGTTTAACCTCGGTCTCGAGGACAGCTTCCGCAAAGCACTTTCCGAAATGGGCGTAAAGCTCGATAACCTTTACGAACAGGAGCCGGACGCCGGCCTTGGCAACGGCGGCCTCGGCCGTCTTGCCGCCTGCTTCCTTGACGGCCTTGCAACACAGGGCTACCCGGCCATGGGCTATTCCCTGCGCTATGAATACGGTATTTTTCCGCCAGAAGCTCGTTGAGGGTTGGCAGACGGAGCTGCCGGACTTCTGGCTTCCGGGCGGCGAGGTCTGGATGCAGAAGGTCGACGAAAGCGCCATTGAGGTGCACTTCGACGGCTACATTGAAGAGCAGTGGCATGACCACTACCATTCCGTACGTCATAAGAACTATAACCCCGTTATGGCGATCCCGTACGATTTGTATGTTTCCGGCATGGACGGCAAGGGCATTTCCGTGCTGCGCATCTGGCGTGCGGAAGCCAACGAATTTGATATGAAGCTCTTCAACAGCGGCAACTATATGCGCGCTATGGAGCAAAAAGCTATGGCAGAGACCATCACAAAGGTCCTCTACCCGGAAGACAACCACTACGAGGGCAAGAGCCTGCGCCTTGCACAGCAGTACTTCCTCGTTTCCGCCTCCGTACAGGACATCGTACGCCGCCACCTGTACACGCATAGCTCCCTTGATGATCTGCCGAAGCTTGCGGCGATCCACCTCAATGACACGCACCCCGTGCTCGCTATCCCGGAGCTCATGCGCATCATGCTCGACGAATGCGGCTACGAGTGGGACGCAGCTTGGGATATTGTGACCCGCACCATTGCGTACACGAACCACACCGTTATGAGCGAGGCGCTTGAGTGCTGGAGCGCAGACCTGTTCAAATCCCGTCTGCCGCGTATTTACCAGATTGTGGAAGAGATTAACCGCCGCTTCTGGATTGAGATGCGTGCAAAGGGCGTGGACGAAGGCAAGATCTGGCGCATGGCCCCGCTGAATGACGGCTATGTGCGCATGGCAAACCTTGCCGTATACGCAACACACAGCACGAACGGCGTTTCCGCGCTGCACAGCGAAATTTTGAAGGACAGCGTGTTCCACGACTTCTACACCGAGTGGCCGAATAAATTTAAGAACGTCACAAACGGCATTGCACATCGCCGCTGGCTGAACCAGTCGAACCCGGAGCTTGCTTCCCTTATCACCGAGTTGACGGGCGACGGCTTCATCCACGATGCTGCTCAGCTTGAGAAGCTGATGAAATATAAGGACGATACCTCCGTGCAGAAGAAGCTTGCCGAGATCAAGCTGCACAACAAGCAGCGCCTTGCCGAGCACGTTAAGCGCACGCAGGGCCAGATCGTTGACCCGAACAGCATTTTCGACGTACAGGTCAAGCGTCTGCACGAATACAAGCGCCAGCACATGAATGCGCTGCATATTCTCTCCGTATACCAGTGGTTGCTCGAAAACCCGAACGCGGATTATACCCCGCACACGTTCTTCTTCGGCGCAAAGGCAGCCCCGGGCTACTATTTCGCAAAGGAAATTCTCCAGTTCATCGTCTGCCTTGCCGATACCATCAACAACGACCCGCGCGTCAACCAGAAGCTGCGCGTCATCTTCGTTGAAAACTACTGCGTATCCTGGGCAGAGCTGCTCACCCCGGCGGCGGAGATCAGCGAACAGATCTCCCTTGCGGGTACAGAGGCTTCCGGCACCTCCAACATGAAGTTTATGATCAACGGCGCCATCACCCTCGGCACGCTGGACGGCGCGAACGTGGAAATTCACGACGCAGTGGGCGACGACAACATCATCCTCTTCGGCATGACGACGCCCGAGGTCAACAGCCTGCGCGCTTCCGGCTACAACCCGAGAAACCAGTACGAGCACAACGACATCATCCGCAAGGCGATGGATGCTCTCGGCCAGGGCTTTAACGGCAAGACGTTCCAGAACCTGCACCAGGCACTCCTCAACGTCGACCAGTACATGGCGCTTGCAGACTTTGCTTCTTACAGCCATGCACAGCAGAAAGCCGAACAGCTTTATAAGGACCAGACCAAGTGGAACTCTATGTCCCTTGTCAACACCGCAAAGGCAGGCATTTTCGCTGCCGACCGCGCCATCCGCGATTATGCGAACACCATTTGGCTCGCAAAGCCGGTCGAGACGAAAGCCGAGACGAAAAAGAAGTAATATCACGTAAGTTTATGTAAAAAGCAGGGCGCTGCGGTCGTAGTGCCCTGCTTCTTCATGCAGGAGAGTTTACCGATGACGCTATTTAATTCCAGAAATTCCACACACCGCAGCCCGCTGGGCGCTGTGGCAGACGGCACGCGTGTGCACTTTAAAATTACGCTGCCGCGCGACATGCAGTGCTCTGCCTCCTACCTTCTGGTGCAGCACCCGGATAACCGCATTGAGTGCCTTGATATGTTCTGGTGCGGCATGAACGGCAATGACTACGAGTGGTGGGAGTGCCACTTTACGCCGCAGAAAACGGGGCTTTACTTCTATCATTTTGAGCTGCGCACATCGCGTGGGCGCTCTGTCCTTAAAAAGGACCTCGGCGGCGAGGCGCGCGCCGGTGCACGTGAAGACTGGCAGCTGACCGTGTACGACGGTGCATATAAAACGCCGGACTGGCTTGCGGGCGGCATTTTGTATCAAATCTTCCCGGACCGTTTTGCGTCCTCCGGCAAAGCGAAAGAAAACGTTCCGGCAGACCGCACGCTGCATGAAAACTGGCTTGACCAACTGGACTGGAAGCCGAACGCACAGGGCGTTGTGACAAACTCGGATTTTTTCGGCGGTGACTTAAAGGGCATCGAGGAAAAGCTCGATTATTTAGCGTCTCTCGGCGTGACCTGCATTTATCTGAACCCCATTTTTGAATCGCACTCCAACCACCGTTACGACACGGCGAACTATGAGAAAATTGACCCGCTGCTCGGCGATGAGGAAGACTTCCGCTCGCTGTGCGCGGCGGCGAAAGAGCGCAACATTCACGTTTTGCTCGACGGTGTTTTCAGCCACACGGGCAGCGACAGCATTTATTTTAACCGCGAGGGCCGCTACGGCGACGGCGGCGCGTACCGCTCGCAGTCTTCCCCGTATTACCCGTGGTACAGCTTTCGGAGCTGGCCAAACGACTACGAATGTTGGTGGAATTTCATCACGCTGCCAAATGTGCGCGAGGAAAATCCCGCGTATGACAACTATATCAACGGCGAAGACGGTATCATCCGGCATTGGCTTGAGGCCGGTGCTTCCGGCTGGCGCTTGGACGTTGCCGACGAGCTGCCGGACGGCTTTATTGACCGCCTGAACCGCGCCGCGAAAGCGCAGGATGAAAACGCCATGGTGCTCGGCGAAGTGTGGGAAGACGCCTCCAACAAGACAGCTTACGGTGTGCGCCGCCGGTATCTGCTGGGCGGGCAGCTGGACAGCGTGATGAACTACCCGTTTCGCGATGCAATCCTCGGGTTTCTGCTCGGTGAGCACGCGTCGCTCATTATGGATCGCATTGAGACCATCGTGGAAAACTACCCGCCGCAGGTCTTACGCATTTTGATGAACCACATCGGCACGCACGATACGGAGCGTGCTTTGACGGTGCTCGGCGGCGAACCGGCGGGCAGCCGCGGCCGCGAGTGGCAAAGTGCGCACACGCTCTCCCCGGAGCAGCGCGAAACCGGCCTTGAGCGCATGCGCCTTGCCGCGTTTTTGCAGTTTATGCTGCCGGGCGTGCCGTGCATCTACTACGGCGACGAAGCCGGCATGGAGGGCTACCGCGATCCGTTCAACCGCGCATGCTACCCGTGGGGACACGAAGACGAGGACCTTATCGCATGGTACCGCTACCTCGGCCTGCTGCGGCAGGAGCACGGCGACATTTTAAAGGGCGGCGGCCTGCGCAGTGTTTATGCACACGACAACGTGCTTTCGTTTGAGCGCTATGTGGAAACGGAAGGCGGCGAGGACGCGCTGTTCGTTGCCGTGAACCGCAGCATGGAAAACGCGGTCATTCCGGGGCTGCATCTTGACAATGCAGAGTTTATTTTCGGCGCGCCGTACCCGAACCCCGCAGGCGGCGATTTCAAGCTGCCGCCGTTCGGCTTCACTTTGCTGCGCATCCACCGCGAAAAAAACGGAGAATGGTGAAAGCTGAATTTTCTCTTTCTGCAAAATTTTTGCAAAATTGAATTTACACACCGTTACCGGCGGGCTTCTTTCCTTGAAGCCCGCTTTTTTCTATGCTACAATAGGGTTAACATAATCGTCGGATGGGTGCCGGCGAAAAGGGGAAAAAAGAGGAAGACTGTATGATCCGCATTCTGATTGTGGAAGACGATGAAAATATCTCGAAAATGCTGGCCGCCACGCTCTCGATCGGCGACTACGAATACGACCGCTGCGCAGACGGCGAAGAGGCCGTACAGACCATTATAAACGGCACGTATGACCTCATTTTGCTCGACGTGATGCTGCCCGGCATGGACGGCTTTGCCGTTTTGGAGCACATCCGCGGGGAAAGCTGCGAAACGCCGGTGATTTTCCTGACGGCGCTCGGCGCGGTGGCGGACAAGGTAAAGGGTTTGCGCGGCGGCGCAGAGGATTACATTGTAAAGCCGTTTGAACCCGTGGAGCTTTTGGCGCGCATTGAAGTGGTGCTGCGCCGTGCGGGCAAAAGCGAAATGCACCTGCGCTACGGCGATATTCAGGTGGACATTGAAAAGCACACGGCGCTGAAAAACGGCGTGCCCGTGGCGCTGACACCGAAGGAGTTTGACGTACTCGTCTTTTTCATGCGCAACCCGGACGTTGCCATCACGCGCGAGCAACTGCTCTCAAACATTTGGGGCTTTGATTTCACCGGTGAATCGCGCAGTGTGGACATTCACGTGCAGCAGGTGCGCCGCAAAATGGGATTGCAGGGCAAGCTCATCACCATTCCGAAGCTCGGCTACCGCTTAGAGCGCCGATAAGCGTAAAGGGAGTCTTTTATGAAGCTATGGCAAAAAATATCGCTCATTGCGCTCGTGTTCGTCACGCTCGCCGTGCAGCTCACGCAGTTTTACATACTGGATAGTCATTTTCGCAGTGCCATAGCCCGCGAGGTCAACTCCGCCGCTTCCGCACATTCGGCATTGGCGGCTTCGCTTTCCAACCACGCGGCGTATGAGCGTTTAAAGGCGAACACGCTGTTTTTGAGCACCGATCAGCTGACGGACATGCTGAAGGATACCATTACGACAGACATTTCCACCGCAGACGTGATAGAAGTGAAAAAGGGCGGCAAGACCATCACGGCAGTCGGCACCGAGGTCTTGGACGGCGCTTCGTATGATTTAGCTTCCGTCAAGCCGAACGATGCCATTACGGACGGCAAAACGGTAATCTTCGACGCCGGCGAAAAGACGTACCTCATGGTGGTCTCCATCATCAAGCTGGAAGCCATGTCGTATGAGCTGCGCACGGTGTATGACGTTACGAATGTGTATGACGAGCACGACGCCAACCTGAACAACGCGCGCATGTGGGGGCTTTGCTGCGGCGGCGGTATTTCCGTACTGCTGCTCATTTCCGTATTGGGGTTTCTGCGCCCGTTAAAGCGCGCCGTGAAGACTATCGGCGCAGCGGCCGCGGGCGACTACACCGTGCGTATGCCGGAAAAGGGCAGCTCGGAGCTGAAAACGCTTGCACACAGCATCAACGAGATGACCGCTTCCATCAACGAGCGCGAGGAAAAGCTGCGCGGTATTGCAGAAAGCCGCAAGCGCTTTGCGGACGCCATGGCGCACGAGATGAAAACGCCGCTGACGAGCATTTTGGGCTTTGCGGATATTCTGCGCATCAAAAGCGTTGTCACGGACGAGCAGCGGCGCGACTTTGCTTCTGCCATTGTGGAAGAAGCAAAGCGCTTGCGCGGGCTTTCCGCAAAGCTTTTGACGCTGGCTTCTACCGATAACACCCCGCTCGATTTTGCGGATATTCCCGTGGCACAGCTTTTCTCTGATGTGCACGCCACCATGGCGCCGGTGCTCGGGCGGCGCGGCATCAAGCTGACAACGCTGCACAAAAACGCCGTGCTGCACATTGACCGCGAGCTGTTTTTATCGCTGCTTTATAACCTCATCGATAACGCCGCGAAGGCTTCCCCGGACAATTCCGAAATCTGGCTCATTCAGTCCGAGCTGGACGGCCACACGGTGGTCTCCGTCATCGACCGCGGCATGGGCATGAAGCCCGATACCGTGCGCCGCGCAACGGAAGCGTTTTACATGGAAGACAAAGCGCGCAGCCGCAAGGCAGGCGGCGCGGGCCTCGGCCTTGCGCTGTGCGACGACATCTGCCGCCGCCACGGGGCGCGGCTTGAAATTCGCTCCACCTACCAGAAGGGCACCACGATTATCATTCACATGAATGTAGCGCCCATTCCGAAAAATCAGGGCGACGAGCTGGAAGCGCTTTTGCAGAAGCGCCCGCCGCGCGAAAAAATACGCGAGAAAGAACGCCAGAAGCGCAAAAAGCAGCGCGAAACCCGCTACAAAGGAGGCAGAACGATATGAAACGCAACATTTTTCTCTCTGTTTTTCTGCCTTTGTTCCTTTGCACCGCCATTTTGACGCTCGGCTATTTCTCCCCCACGCTATTCAGCCGCGTGATGCCAAACTTTAAAAACAAGGAAAGTGCCGCGCAGATTACCGGCGCGGAAAGCCCGCTGTATTTGGAAGACCCCTCCAGTCTTGTCCTGCCGCCGTGGAATGATATTGATGATTCTAAATCACAGATGTACGCTTCCGATAACCAGTCTGTTCCGTACTCCATAAAAATGCGCATTACAGACGACCTACAAACATATGCCGAAAGCACCGGCGACAGTCGTTTCTATACCTATAACAACCAACTGCAAGACCCTTATGTTTATATTGATATGTCCGATCTTTACGTGCGCAGCATTATTGAACCTTTTTTAAAGGGATGCACCATCAATGACAACATGCAGTTTTCCGGCTATATGCACACGTATGATCCAAACGATAATTTTTCCACGCTGCCAAAATACATTTACGCGCAGAATGTAACGGTAAACACCAAAGAGGGTAGAGATTTCCTTGTGGATTTCGTCTTCACCCCCATATCCGGCATTCCGCTGTATGTACATGCTACGGAAATAGATGCCGCAACGGCTGCTTTCCCGGAGGACAGCGAGTTTTTCAATCTTGTCATTACTGCACTCTTCGTCGCTACGCACGCAGAAGCAGATGCAGACGAATTCACAAGTCAGGTTGAAAGCTATTATACGTCGGATAAATACACCTCTCTTCTTGCCTCTTTCTATGATTTTCCCGCGCATTTATTCTCTTTTCCGCCTGATACGACCCCGGAAGAAGATTGGCGAGTTGAACTGCTTGTGGGTTTACGAGACAACATGTATGACATGCTGTACAACTTTGTATACAGTATTGATTCCGCCTCCTCCATCGATTACCGCGATGAATCTCTGATCGTTCTGCGCAATGAGATCGGCTACACCATGACGGTTTTTTACGATGCCATTTCCGAGAGCATCACCGGTTACGGTTTGGATCCTTCCAACCCCGACGTTTACCGTTCGGAGACCTTTTTATCCGGTGAAAGCACCTATCAAGAAGCTTACGTTTATGACGGCTGACCCCCTCTACTCTTAAAAATCTAAAAGCCACACACCCGTCCCCCGAAATTTTGCAACTTTTTTGCAGTTTGCGGGGGACTTTTTTGCGTCTTTTTCGGTATAGTTAAAGCAGAAAGAGGAGAGGGGCGAATGCATGACCGATATAAACAGAACCGCGTGCACATTTTCGCGCCCCGCGCTGAACGCAAACACCTTAAAGCTCATTGCGGTCCTCGCCATGGTGCTGGACCATGCCGCCACCGTCTTTTTGGCAGATACCGCGCCCGCCGCGCTGTTTTTCCACGCCGTGGGGCAGATTGCCGCGCCAATCATGTGCTTTTTCGTTGCGGAGGGCTACGCGTACACGTCGAATCTGAAAAAGTACCTGCTGCGGCTGTTCATTGCGGCGGTCATCTCCCATGTGCCGTATGCGCTGTGCTTTAAATTCACGGTTTGGGAGTTCTGGTACGTGACGGGCGTTTTGTGGGGACTCTTTTTGGGGCTTCTCGCCGTCACGTTGTGGAAACGGCTGCGCGCGCCCGTTTGGGTGCGGCTGCTTTTGCTCGGGCTGTGCTGCCTGCTCGCCTACCCCGCAAACTGGAATTACATCGCCGTGCTGTGGATCTTCGGCTTTGCCGTCTTTCGGGAAAGCCCCAAAAAGCAATGGGCGTTTTTCGGGCTCGTCACGCTTTTGTATGTTTTGCAGTATTTCGTCTACGGCTCTACGCTGCCCGTGTGGCTGAGGCCGTTCGTACTGCTGTGTGTACCGCTTCTTTTATGCTACAACCACACGCTTGGTCGCCGAAGCAAAGTTTTGCAGTGGAGCTACTACCTGTTTTACCCCGCTCACCTGCTTGTGCTCACTCTGCTAAGAGAAATTTTCACCCGTTTATAAAGGAGTTTTAAAAAGGGGGATCTTTATGCAAACGCGCAAAAATGTAAATTTGGAACCCGAAAGCTTACGGCGCAGCGCTGTGCCGCGCCACCTAAAGCACCGCGCACGGCGACGCAGACGCATTTTGTGCCTTTTGCCGGTGATGCTCGTGTTCGGCGTGCTTGCCGCGGCGCTGCTGCACTTTACGCCCGCGCTTGCTTACGCCGATATTTTCCCCGCGCAGGCAACCACCCGCCGCATTAAAGACGTGCCGTACATTTCGCAGCTGCCTACGCTTCCCACGGGCTGCGAAAGCGCCGGCGCCGCCATGCTGTTAAACTACTACGGCTGCACCGTCACGGCAGAGGAATTTGCTTCCTATTACCTGCCGACGGGCGACGCGCCGCACACGGACGAAAACGGAGAGCTTATCGGCTGCGACCCATGGGAGGCGTTCCCCGGCGACCCGTTTTCGGAAACCGGCTGGGGATGCTACTCCACCGTCATTGAGCGCGCCATGAACGAGTTTCTCACAAACACCGGCTACCACGCCGAGCGTCTGAGCGGCGTGCCGCTTTATCGCCTAAAAAGCTATATTGACAACAACACCCCGGTGATGATCTGGGCGACTATCTGCATGGAGCCACCGATTGAAAGCGACATTTGGACGGTGCCGGAGACCGGCCGGGAGATTACGTGGGTCTACCCCATGCATGCGCTCGTCCTTACGGGCTATGACGAAAACGGCTACTACTTCAGCGACCCTCTCGCCGGGCAGGACATCTACTACGGCAAAGACAGCGTGGAGGTCGCCTACACCGCCCTTTTCGAGCAGGCCATCATCCTGACAAACTGAATACATCGGACTTACTTCCTCCGCATACAAAAATCCCCGCACAGGCTTTTAATGAACAGCGCTGTGCGGGGATTTGCGGTTTATAATGTTAGATTGGCTCCACGTCGATCTCGCCGTCCTTTTCGGTGACGAGAATACCGGTGACGTTGCCTTCGCCTTTCTCGACGATGAGAGACGCGATTTTGTCTTCCACGGTGCGGCGGATGGTGTTGCGGATGTCGCGGGCGCCGCTCTTGCCGCCTGCGGCACGGTGCGCGATGTTCGCGACGGCTTCGTCCGTCCAACGCAGCGTGATGCCACGCTCATTAAGCGTGCCGACGTACTCGTTCAGCATGAGCACCGCGATCTTCTTGTAGTCCTCCTCATTCAGCGGGCGGAAGACGACGATCTCATCGATGCGGCTCAGGAACTCGGGACGCAGGAAATCGGACAGCGCGCGCATGGCCTTTTCGCGGCTGATGTCCGCGCTGGTGCGGTTGAAGCCGACGAGCGCTTCGCGGCTGTTGCTGCCCGCGTTGGAGGTCATGACGATGACGGTGTTCTCAAAGTTGACCGTGCGACCGTGCGCATCCGTAATGCGGCCTTCGTCGAGAATTTGCAGCAGGATGTTCATAACATCCGGGTGTGCTTTTTCGATCTCATCGAAGAGCAGAACGGAATACGGGCGGCGGCGCACCTTTTCGGTGAGCTGACCGGCTTCATCGTAGCCGACATAGCCCGGGGGCGAACCGATGATCTTCGAGACCGAGTGCTTTTCCATGAACTCCGACATATCGAGGCGGATGAGCGTCTCCGGGGAATCGAACAGCTCTTTCGAAAGCACGCGCACAAGCTCGGTCTTGCCGGTGCCGGTGGGGCCGACGAAGATGAACGAGGCCGGGCGGCGGCGCGGGTTGATCTGCACGCGGCTGCGGCGGATGGCGGCGGAAACAGCCTTGACGGCCTCCTCCTGCCCCACGATGTGCTCGCTCAGCTTTTCTTCCAGGTGGGCAAGCTTGCCGAGCTCGCTCTGCTCAATCTTTGCAGCGGGAATGCCCGTCCAAAGCTCGATGACATACGCGAGATCCGCTTCCGTTACCGGCGCGGTGACTTCATTCGGGTCAAACGCGGCAAGCTCTTTTTCGAGCGCCGCGACTTTATATTTCGCTTCGGCAAGCGCTTCGTAATCGACATTCTCTGCGCCCTCGATCTCGGCTTCCGCCTTGCGCTGCTTTTCGAGCTTCAAATTTGCTTCTTCATAATCCGCAAGCTTTTTGTTGCGCAGCGCGGCGCAGGCGCATGCTTCGTCCAACAAATCGATGGCCTTATCCGGCAGGTAACGGTCGCTGATATATCGCTCGGAAAGCACGACGATGCGCTTCGCAATCTGGTCGGAAACGCGCACGTTATGGTATTTTTCGTAGTAATTTTTGATGCCGCGGATGATATCCGTTGCGTCGTCGATGGACGGCTCTGTCACGGTGACGGGCTGGAAGCGGCGCTCCAGTGCGGCGTCTTTTTCGATGTACTTGCGGTACTCGGAGAACGTCGTTGCGCCGATGACCTGAATTTCTCCGCGGGACAGCGCGGGCTTTAGAATGTTCGCCGCGTTCATGCTGCCCTCTGCATCGCCTGTGCCGACGAGGTTATGCACCTCATCGATGAAGAGGATGATGTTGCCGTCCTGCTTCACTTCGTCCACAAGGCCCTTGATGCGGCTTTCAAACTGGCCGCGGAACTGCGTACCGGCGACGAGCGCCGTGAGATCCAGAAGTTGCACTTCTTTTTTGCGCAGCTTCGCGGGCACTTCGCCTGCCGCAATGCGCAGGGCAAGCCCCTCTGCAACAGCCGTTTTACCGACGCCCGGCTCACCGATGAGACACGGATTATTCTTCGTGCGGCGGGACAAAATCTGCACCACACGCTCAATCTCGCGCTCGCGGCCGATGATGGCATCCAGCTCGCCGTTTTTCGCCTTCATGGTGAGGTCGGTGCAGTACGCCGCAATGTGCTTACGCTTCGATTTGTGGAAGTTCTCCTTCTTTTTCTTGTCATTCGGCTGGCTTTCGCGGGTTTCCGGCTCTGTGCCGTCACCGTTTGCGTTCATACCGAATTGACCCAGCAGTTCGGACGGGAACGGCACCGCGCCGCCCGGCTCAAAGCTGCCGTCGTCGGACATCGACATCAAATCGTTCATGCTTTCGGTCATCGCCTCCAGCTGCTCCTCCGTGATGCCCATTTTCTCCATAATATCATTCACCGGCTTAATGCCGAGCTCTTTTGCGCAGACAAGACAGTAGCCCTGCGTGGCGTTCATATCCGTTGAAGGGGAAACGAACACAACCGCAGGCCGCTTCTTGCAGCGTGTACACATCATCATAGACATTTTCCTTTCCGGCGCAGACCGTTAGTTTTTCGGTGTGCGCTCTTTCTTTGCCCGCATTTCTTCGGGCAGGTTCAAATCGTATTTGCCGTCGGTCGATTTCAAAATTTCGCGGAACACGCCGAAATATCGAATGAACGTGTACACCATGAAGCCCGCCGTGATGACGAGCGCCGTGGTGGACGCGATATTGAACGTGCTCTCGGAAACCTTCATAAAGCCGTCCATGACGACGATGAGTCCGATGGCGATATAAAACAGTGTTGTGGAGACCTTGCCGTACCACTTTGCCGCGCACGGCTTTTTGCCGTTTTTCAGCAGATAGCATGCGCCGCACAACATGACGAGCTCCTTTAAGACGAGCAGCGCCAAAAGCGGCCAAATGGACGGGTAGTGCACGGCGATACAGATGGCCACCGTGCCCTGCGTCAGCTTATCGGCTAACGGATCCAGCATTTTGCCTAATTCCGTGATCTGGTTGAAGTGCCGCGCGATCATGCCGTCCAGCGCATCGGAAAGGCCGGAAAGCCCCAGTGCGACGATGGCCGCTGTGAGGTTGCCTTTCAGAAAAAAATACGCAAAAAACGGAATGACCAAAATGCGGAACACAGACATGGCGTTCGGCACCGTTAAGTTCTGATTGATGGGTTTCTTTGTCTTTTGGCTTTTGGCATCAGACATAGTGTAGTTCCTTTCCCTTACGAATTTCCGAATCTCCTTTTAGCCGCTGCTCACTGCATTAAGTGGTAAGCGGGGTTAAAGCTGCCAAGCAGCTTCAAAAGCATGGAGGTATTCTCAAACGTCTGCACCTTTACCTGCTGCGCTGCGCTCAGCATGGGCACAAATACCTGCGTACACGCGAGGACGACCCACAAAATGAGCACGAGCATCAGCACATCGAATACTGCGCCGAGCGCACCGTTGATGCCGCTTAAGACCGGCAGCGAGAAAATGCCCGTTAAAAGCGTTGCAACGCCTCTCAGTACCACGATGAACAATACGAATAGCACCAGCATGACGAACACGCCGATGACGTTGATGAGCATGGGGCTGAGTGCATCCGTAATGGCCTCTGCGATGCTGTCCGTCTTATCCTGCACCTGCGCCATGATACTGCCCTGTGTGATGCCGGCAGCCTCGAGCGCGCGCTGGATAAGCTCCGGGAAGGCATCGAAAACGGTATTCACGGCATCGCCCGCGCCAAGCCCCATGACCGCCGCAGAGATCTTCTCCACAAGCGAGGGGCGAAAGAACGTTGTAAAGATCCACTCTGCAACAGGACTGCTCAAAAGCCCCGCCGCAATCATCGCGATGAGCGCGCCGCAGAAATCAAAGCATGCTCTGAAAAATCCCTTTTTTGCACCGATGACGGCCGCGATGATGACAAGCACCACAACGGCGATGTCAAATATCCATCCCAATAAAAACACTCTCCTTTTTCCGGCACGCCTGCCGCGCGCCTTGTGCGATACAGTGATTATACCACATTACTCTGTTTGCGACAATGTATTATCGGCCTCGATCACCTTAAGATTTTCTTTCCGAATCTCGCGCACGCCGAGCAGATACACGGTGCTTTCGTCCGCCATGGCGATGCTTTTTGTATCGGCCGGCACATTGCAGGCGGCTTCCTGCCGCCCGGTCGTGAGGTCTGTGGACACAACGGAGCTTGAAAGCAGCGCCGCCACCTTATTGCCCGCTGCGGAAAGCCACACGGCGCGGCCGGAAAGGTCGCTTTCCACAGGCTCTGCGCTGTCACGGAAAATGAGCAGCGTGCTGTCGCCGCCGTAAGCATAGTTGGAAACGGAGACCACCGCGCCCGAAGGGATGAGCGTGTAGGCCGTCACGGTACGACCGTCATACGCATACGGCGTAAAGTTATAGCTCGTATCGCTGACGAGTGTTTCCGTGTCGCCGATAGCCGTCACGCGGCCGCTGCGGTTCCACTGCACGGCAAAAATCAGGTTGCCGTCGCTTTCGTACTCCGCTATCGGTTCCGTTTCGGACATATCCAGCACCGTAATGCGCGAAATGAGCGTACCTGCGTGCGTGATGGTGCTTGCCACCGCGGCTCTTGTGCCGTCCGTATTCAGTGCCACCGCCGTAATATAGGAATCCGCAAAGCTGTATTTATACTGCAAGCTGCCGTTTTTGTTATATACGCGCAGCTCGGAGGCGTAGTCCGAGGGCTGCACCGCCAGCGCAAATTTGCCGGAATCGCAAATGACGCCGGTCGTGATACTGCTGTCGCTCGTGCCGGAAATCTCCGTGCCGGAGGACGTTTCCACACGGTAACCCGTGCCGCCGGCGTTATACAAAAGGTAACGTCCGCTCGCTTCGGAGACCGCGGGGTCATTGTAGCTGTGGCGCGCAGAGAACATCTCCTTTGCGGAGCCGTTCAGAACCGTCAGCGCCGTGTCGCTCACAACGTACAAATTGCCGTCAGCCGCGCCGAAATTACCCACAAGCGCTGTGCTGCCGGTCAGCTCCGCCGGATAGCCGTCGCCAAAGCCGAAGCCGACTGCCTTTGTGCGGATCCAGTTGCCGATGTTTTCCGGCGTTAAATTATCTTTATTTTCCAAAATGATAAGCAGCACTACCGCGATGAGCAGCGCCGCAATGATGCGGTACAAAAGCTTCGATACGCGCGGCTTTTTCTCTTCCGAAAGCGCGGGGTGTTCCGTTTCATCCGGCATATCCTGCACAGGCGGTGCTTCTTTTTTGCGCAGCGCGTGCTTTTTTTCCGCTTCATGCTTTTTTCTTGCCATACTTTTCTCCCTTATTCCGCGTTATAAAATCGGAATACAGAACATTTATCCAACCGAACCGCAAGCATTATATTTGCGGTTTATAAAACACTTTTTCTAAATACAGACCACACGCCGGGGCGGTCGGCCCCGCAAGCTTGCGGTTTTTCCCCTCGATGATCTTCGGGATGTCCTCGGGGACAAAGCGCCCCTGCTGCACGGCGAGCAAAGTGCCCGTCATGATGCGCACCATGTTGTAAAGGAACCCGTCCGCCGCCACGGTAAAGCGCACCATGTCGCCCTCGCGCGTGACGGAGCTTTCCGTAACCGTGCGGGTAAAGTCCCTCATGTCACGGTTATCGAGTGTACAGAACGAAGTGAAATCGTGCGCGCCCAAAAAGTGTTGCGCGGCTTCGTTCAGCTTTTTTTCATCGATGTGGTGGTAGTAGTGCAGCGCGCGCCCATGCAGAAACGGGCTGCGAATGGGGTTGTTCCAGATTTCATACACATACCGTTTTCCACAGCAGGAGTACCGTGCGTGAAAATCAAGCGGCACTTCTTCGCAGGAAAGAACAGCAATGTCCGGCGGCAGGAAATGATTGAGTGCGCCCAAAAGGCGCTCCGGCGGGATATTGTGCGAAAGCTTCATGCTCAGGCAGAATTCCCGCGCGTGCACGCCGGTATCTGTACGACTGCACGCTTTGATGTCCGGCTGCGTATGCAAAACCTGCTTTAACGCCTCCTGAAACACCCCTTGCACACTGCGGGCGTTTTCCTGCACCTGCCAGCCGTGGTACGCGCTGCCGTCATATTGAATTTTCAGCAGCAGGTTTCGTTCCATAGTTTCTCCTCAATTTTATCGCACAATGGCGGCAGGCAGCAAAATGTTCACTGTGATGAACGCCGCAAGGTACAAAACGCACACGATAAGCGTAATATAATCGTCTTTTGAAAGGTGCAGCACCTTCATTTTCGTGCGCCCCTCGCCGCCGTGATAGCAGCGGCTTTCCATGGCTGTTGCAAGGTCAAACGCACGGCGGAACGCGGAAACAAACAGCGGGATAAGCACCGGAATCAGCGCCTTGATGCGCTGCATCAGACCGCCGCTTTCCATATCTGCACCGCGGGCCTTCTGCGCCGCCATGATCTTCTCGGTCTCTTCGAGGAGCGTCGGCACAAAGCGCAGCGCGATCGTCATCATCATTGCGAATTCATGCACCGGCACATGCAGCAGCGCCAGCGGCTTTAGCAGGCGCTCAATGGCGTCCGTCAACTGCGTCGGGGACGTTGTGAACGTCAGAATAGAGCTGATGAGGATGAGCACCACGATGCGCACGGCGATCATGATGCTGTTCACGATGCCGTTTCGCGTAATGTGAATGAACCCGAGCGTGAAGATCGGGTCGCCGGTGCCGTAAAACAAATTCAATACGCCGGTGAACACCACGATGAACAAAATAGGCTTCATGCTTTTTAAATAGAGCTTCAGCGGTACTTTGGAAAGCACCACGCCAAGCAGGCTCATAAGAATCGTCGCGCCGAGCGTGACAAAATTCTTCGAGCAGAAAATGAGCACGATGAAATACACGGTCAGGCACATTTTAATGCGCGGATCGAGCCGGTGCATGACGGACTTGCCGGGGAAAAACTGCCCCATGGTGACATCAGATAGCATGGTTTTTGTCCTCCTCTTTCCTTTTTTTGAGGAGCGGCAAAAGCTCCATGACGGCTTCGTCTACATTTAAAACCGTCTCGCTGACCGGTAGGCCCATTTTGCGCAGACGGCGCATGATGGACGTGATCTGCGGCAGGCGCAGACCCATCGGCTCCAAAAGCTCGCCGCGCGAGAACACGGCGCGGGTCTCGTCGTACATTTCGGCATGGGCGTTGTTCATCACAAGCACGCGGTCTGCCACGCGGCCGATGTCCTCCATACTGTGGGAGACAAGCAAAATGGTGTTGCCGCGCTGGCGGTGATATTCGGAGATCTGCGCTAAGATAACATCTCTGCCCTTCGGGTCAAGACCGGCGGCGGGCTCATCCAAAATGAGCACCTCCGGGTCCATGGCGATGACGCCCGCAATGGCTGCACGACGCTTTTCGCCGCCCGAAAGCTCAAACGGAGATTTCTCCAAAAGCTCAGGCTTTAAGTCTGTAAAATGTGCCGCTTCTTTGGCGCGCTTCAGTGCTTCTTCATCGGAAAGTCCCATGTTTTTCGGGCCGAACATGATGTCTTTGATAACGGTCTCTTCAAACAGCTGGTATTCCGGGTACTGGAACACCATGCCCACCTGAAAGCGCACGCGGCGAATTTCCTTCGGCTTTGCCCAAATGTCCTCGCCGTTTAAAAGCACCTGCCCGCTTGTGGGGCGGATGAGGCCGTTGAGCATCTGGATCAGCGTGGATTTACCGCTGCCCGTATGCCCGATCACGCCGACGAACGCGCCCTTTTCTACGGAAAGGTTCACGTTTTCCACCGCCGTTTTTTCAAACGGTGTGCCGACGCCATAGGTATATGTGAGATTTTTGGTTTCCAAAATTGCCATCGATTTTCCTCGTTTCCTCTGCCGGGTGCAGGTCCTTTCGGTTCTTGCCCCGCACAAAAAACAAAATCCCTTTTATATTCTTATCCCAATTTTAAATACTCCGCAATCGCTTTTACGCACTCGTTTTCATCGAGCGGCGTGCCGGAAATGCTGCACCCGGCGGCGTTTAAGCGGTAAATAAGCTCCGTTGCCTGCGGCACGTCGAGCTTGTGGCGCTTTAAAAGCTCCACCTGCGCGAACACCGTGCGCGGGTCGCCGTCCGTCAGAATGTTGCCGCCGTCCATCACCACCACGCGGTCGGCCTGCACGGCCTCGTCCATGTAGTGCGTGATGAGAATGACGGTGATACCCTTTTCGCGGTTCAGATACCGAATCGTATCCATAACCTCCTGTCGGCCGCGCGGGTCCAGCATGGCGGTCGGCTCATCAAGCACGATGCACATGGTCTCCATCGCGATAACACCCGCAATCGCGACGCGCTGCTTCTGACCGCCGGAGAGCTTATGCGGTGCATGGTCGCGGTACTCGTACATGTTGACCGCTTTCAGTGCCGCATCGACACGGCGGCGGATTTCTGCGGGCTCAATACCGAGGTTTTCCGGGCCGAATGCCACGTCTTCCTCAACAATACCCGCGACAAGCTGGTTATCCGGGTTCTGCTGCACAAGGCCCACGCGGCGGCGCACGTCAAGCTGCGTTTCCTCCACGGCGGTATCGATGCCGTCTACCGTCACGGTGCCGGAGGTCGGCACCAGCATACCGTTAAACAGCTTCGCCATGGTGGATTTACCGCAGCCGTTGTGGCCGAGCAGCGCCACAAACGAACCCTTTTCAATGTCGAGATCGACGCCGTGCAGGGCCTCGCCGCTCTCTTCGCTGTATGAAAAATGCAGGTCTCTGCACTCAATAAACGCCATTTTATCCCTTCCGTTTCAAAAAAGTCCCGTTATACCGGCTCGCCCGACCAGATTGCCGTGCTGCCGCAGGGCAGAACGAGCCCCGTTTCCGTCACCGGCAAGCCGATTTCATCTGCGGAAACATAGCCGCCGAACTTCGAGCGCAGCAAAACGCCGAGCAGATACGCCATAACGGACGGAGAAAGTCCCGTTGTGTACGAATTCAAAATAAAGAACAGCGGATCGTCCGTCAAGACCGGCACGCACATTTCAACAAGGCCGTAAAGCTGTTCCTCAAGCTTCCACACCTCGCCGCCGGGGCCGCGCCCGTAGGACGGCGGGTCCATGATGATGCCGTCGTAATGGTTGCCGCGGCGAATTTCGCGCTGCACGAATTTCACGCAGTCATCGACAAGCCAGCGCACCGGGCGCTCTGCCAAATTCGATGCCGCTGCGTTTTCGCGCGCCCACTGCACCATGCCCTTGGAGGCATCTACGTGCGTGACCGTCGCGCCCGCTTCCATACACGCGAGCGTCGCCGCGCCGGTGTAGCCGAATAAGTTTAGAATTTTAATTTCGCGCTCGGGATTTTTCTCCTTTGCCGCGCGGATGCGCGCCGCGGTGTAATCCCAGTTCACGGCCTGCTCCGGGAAAACGCCCGTGTGCTTAAAGCCCATGGGCTTTAAGCGGAACGTGAGGTCGCCGCGCGTGATTTTCCACACGTCCGGCAGCTTTTTATAAACCTCCCATTTGCCGCCGCCCGTAGAGGAGCGCTTATAGCGCGCGTGAGCGGAACGCCAACGGGGATCTTTTTTCTCCGACTTCCAGATGATCTGCGGATCGGGGCGGATGAGGAGAATGTCTCCCCACCGCTCCAACCGCTCGCCGGAGCCGGTATCAATCAATTCATAGTCTTTCCAGTTTGCAGCTCTCATCAGACCAATTCTTCCTTAATCACTTCAGAAATATCGTTTGCAAGCTTTTCAATCAGCGCCAGATCTCTGCCTTCCACCATGACGCGCAGCAGCGGCTCTGTGCCGGACGGGCGCACAATGACGCGGCCTTCGCCGTTCAGCGTTGCGGTTGCCTGCTGAATAGCCTTCTTCACCTTCGGGTCGGTGTGGAACGCCAGCTTGCCCTCCGGCGAGACCTTGATATTCACCATCGTCTGCGGGTAGCGCTCCATGACGGTCTTGAGGGAAGAAAGCTTTGCTTCGCGCTGCTTTAAGATGCTCAAAAGTTGCGCTGCCGTCAGCTGGCCGTCGCCGGTCGTTGCGAAATCGCGGAAAATGACGTGGCCGCTCTGCTCGCCGCCAAAGCTGTAGTTTTCAAGCAGCATTTCTTCCAGCACGTAACGATCGCCGACCTTCGTCGCTTCAAAGTGGATGCCGTTTGCTTCGCAGCACTTTACAAAGCCGAGGTTCGTCATGATGGTGCCGACGATGCAGTCCTTATTCAGCTTACCGCGGCTCTTCATATCGAGGCCGCAGATTGCCATGATGAAGTCGCCGTCGATGACTTCGCCGTTTTCGTCCACGGCAAGGCAGCGGTCGGCGTCGCCGTCAAACGCGATGCCCGCGTCGACCTTATGCGTCTTCACATATTCCACGAGCGATTCCATGTGGGTGGAACCGCAGTTATCGTTGATGTTCGTGCCGTTCGGCTCATCATGCAGCATGTGCACCTTGGCGCCGAGCTCCGTAAACAGTGTTTCCGCCGTCATCGCGGAGGAGCCGTTCGCGCAGTCGAGCGCGATTTCAAGACCTGTCAGCGAGAAGTGCACCGTGGACTTCACGTGATCGATGTAATCGCGCAGCGCGTTCGGCGCATACGACACCGTGCCGAGGTCGCTGTCTGCGGGCAGCGGCGGCAGAGCCGCTTCGCCGAGGATCAGAGACTCAATGCGCTCCTCAAGATCGTCCGGCAGCTTGTAGCCGTCTCCGCTGAAAATTTTAATACCGTTATACTCGTAAGAGTTGTGTGATGCAGAGATCATCACACCGGCGTCTGCCTTGTATTTTTCCACAAGGTACGCCACGGCCGGGGTAGGCACAACGCCCAGCAGAACGACCGATGCGCCTACGCTGCACAGGCCGGCCGCCATGGCGTTTTCCAGCATGTCGCTCGAAAGGCGGGTATCCTTGCCGATGATGACGCGCGGGTGGCGGTTTGATTTGTTGATGAGCACGGCAGCGGCCGCACGGCCAAGCTTCATTGCAAGCTCGCAGGTGAGGTCATGGTTCGCGACACCGCGAACACCGTCTGTACCGAATAATCTTCCCATAATCGTATGCTCCTTTTTATGTCAAAAATTTTAAGGGGTGACTTTTTTGATTCTTTTCAACCTGTTCCCCCGCATGCCGATTGCATGCGTTCCCAAAAGAGTGTCATACGTCGAATCTCGGGTTATCGTCCGCAACGGTTCCCGGCGGCGTAAGTCCGAGGTGCAAGTAAGCCGCGCGCGTGGCACAGCGGCCGCGCGGGGTACGCTGCAAAAAGCCGATCTGCATCAGATACGGCTCCACAACGTCTTCGATCGTCACGGCTTCCTCGCCAATGGCCGCCGCCAACGTTTCCACACCCACGGGGCCGCCGTTATAATACTGGATAATCGCGTTCAGCATGCGTCTGTCGCCGGAATCGAGCCCAAGCTCGTCAATCTCGAGGCGGTCAAGCGCAATCTTCGCCGTGCTGTATGTGATGACGCCGTCGCTCATGATCTGCGCAAAGTCGCGCACGCGCTTTAACATGCGGTTTGCGATACGCGGCGTACCGCGCGAGCGCGAGGCAATCTCCAGCGCGCCATCCGCTTCAATGTCAATACCTAAAATGCCGGCGCTGCGGGTGACGATTTTCGCAAGCTCCTTCGGCTCGTAGAGCTCCAAACGCAGCACCACGCCGAAACGGTCGCGCAGCGGCGCAGAAAGCTGACCGGCTCTCGTCGTTGCACCGACAAGCGTAAAGCGCGGCAGCGGCAGATGATAGGACGCCGCCATTTGCCCCTTGCCTGTAATAATGTCGAGCGCAAAGTCCTCCATGGCGGGGTACAAGATCTCCTCCACACTGCGCGGCAGACGGTGAATCTCATCGATGAACAGCACGTCGCCGGGGTTCAGATTCGTCAATAATGCGGCGAGGTCGCCCGGCTTTTCGATAGCCGGGCCGCTCGTGATGCGCAGATTGACACCGAGCTCGTTTGCAATGATGCCCGCAAGCGTCGTTTTGCCGAGACCCGGCGGGCCGTAGAGCAAAACGTGGTCAAGCGATTCTTTTCTCTGCTTTGCCGCCTGAATGAACACCTCTAAGTTTTCTTTTACCTTTTCCTGGCCCACATAGTCCGCAAAGGTACGCGGGCGCAGCGGGTTTTCCACCTCCGCGTCCTCCGGCACATACTCCGGCGCAATGACGCGGTTTTCAAAATCCATTTCGTTGTCTCTGTCAAACGTCACGCGAAAAGCACTCTCCTTTCAGCGTGTATTAAAAGCGGCTTGCCATACTCTTTAAAGCGCCGCGAATAAGTTCTTCCGTAGAGAGGGAGCCGTCCAGCTTCGCCACGGCCTGCGCGGCCTCGGACTGTGTATAGCCAAGCACAATAAGCGCCTGCACGGCCTGCTCGGCGTTCTGAGACGCGGAAACAATGCCCGCGTCGTCCGTACCGGTCAGCTCCAGCGTGCCGCCCGTAAAGCCCATCTTCTTCACGCGGTCTTTCAATTCCAGCACGATGCGCTGTGCAAGCTTCGGGCCCACGCCGCTCGCCTTTGTAAACTTTTTGCTGTCGCCGGAGGCCGCCGCCATGGCAACGCCCTCCGGGGTCATTTCGGATAAAATGGAAAGCGCCGCCTTCGGGCCCACGCCGCTGATGGTCGTCAGCATCTTGTAGCAGTTCAGCTCGCTTTTTGTAGAGAAGCCGTATAAATCAAGCGCGTCCTCGCGCACGTTTAAATGCGTATAGACCGTAGCCGTTTCGCCGATGCGCGGCATGTTTTTCTGCGTGTTCATGGAAGTGAAGCACTTAAACGCCACGCCACCGCATTCAATAGCGACAACGCCCGGCTCCATGTGTACAAGTTTCCCGGTAAGACTGTAAAACATCGCTTTTGTCCTTTCTATACCCTCTGTACTCTCTGTCCAAATAGACGGCGTTACCTCAAAAACTGCCGCAGCGCCGTGCCGGAGGCATGGCAGTGGCAAATGGCAATGGCGAGCGCGTCCGCCGTGTCGTCCGGCTTCGGCACCTCGCGCAGGCACAAAAGGCGGCGGGTCATTTCCATCACCTGCGGCTTTAAGGCCTTGCCATATCCCGTAACGGCCAATTTCACCTGCACGGGGGTGTATTCAAAAACAGGCACGCGGGCCTTCTGCGCCGCAAGCAAAATGACGCCACGGGCTTCCGCCACACCGATGCCGGTCGTTTTATTGTTTGAAAAATAGAGCTTTTCCACGGAGACCGCATCCGGGTGATACTGCGCCAAAACCTGCGCGATGCCGTCGTAAATAATCTCCAAACGGCGGTTGAAATCCGTGCCCGCTTTGGTTGTCACCGCGCCGTGCTCCAACGTGCGGTAACGGTTATTTTTCATTTCCACCACGCCGTAGCCGACAATGGCGTAGCCGGGGTCGATGCCGAGAACGATCATGCCGTTTTTCCTTTCAAAACCAAAGGGCAGAAAAGCCCATACTGCCTTATAGTATATCATATCTCAGCCCTTTTGAATAGCCGAAAATTTCGAAAAAATTGTGAACGGCACGCGGGTTTTCCGTATAAAAAGCGGACACACCGCCAAAAAGCCGTGTGCCCGCAAAAAACTTATTATTTTTTACTCAGCGAGCGCCTGTGTACGCGCTGCCATGTCCGAAATATGCACGAGTCCGAAGCCGTCCACGCCGGAAAGCACACGGTCATTGAGCGGTGCCGTCCAGACCTCCGGCAAAAGCTGTGCACCCAGTACCATACCAAGCACAGAGCCCGCCGTGGCGCAGTTGCAGTCCGTGTCAAAGCCCATCGTCAGGCACAGCTCCATCGTGTAGGTGAAGTCCTTCTTGCCCCACAATAAGCCCATCGCGACGATTGCCGCATTCGAGACGGTGTGACACCAGTGGTGCTGATTATTTTCATCGTACTTGCCGAGGATATATGCTTTCGTCTCCTCAGCGGTGTCGCCGCTTTCAAAGCGGCTCAAAATTTCCGCAAGCTCTTCATAAAGACGACTCTTTTTCGGGATCTGCTTCATGCCGGAGCGAATGATGGTCGGCATGTCGTCGTTAACCGCCGCTTTCGCAAGCATCGAGGCGATCCACATTTCGCCGTAGATGCCGTTTTTCACGTGAGAGATGGACGCATCGCGCCATGCCATTTCCGCCGCCGTTTCCATATCGCCGGGGCAGATATAGCCGAACAGATCGCCCCTGATCTGTGCGCCGATCCACTCCCTGTACGGGTTGCGGTACAACGCCGATTCCGGCGGGAAAACGGATTGTGCGAGGTTGATATATGCCACGCGCTCCGCCGTGCACAGGTGTAAAAGCGGCAGGTTCATCAGCCAGTTTTCCGCCGCGTCATCGGGTGTGAAATCGCGCCCGTACTGCTCGACGAGCTTTAACGCGATGAGCGTGTAGTTCGTGTCATCGTCCTCCGGCATGTAAGAGACGTTGTTGATCCACCCGGTTTTTTCCGCGCCGTAGGCGTGTCCGTCGTCGCGCACGTTGTATTTTTCGCGCAGAACAGGCCCGATATCGGACGAAATGTAGTTTTGCAACGGCAGGTTGCCGGTCTCTTTCAAAAGCCCGTTGATGCGTGCACGCCGCCAGCCCTCTACCGGCTGACCCAACAGGCAACCCGCACAGCGGCCGAGCCACGCGCCGTAGATTTTGTCGCAATCCGCTTCGGCTTTCTCTTTCGGCTCACCGACAGATGCCGCCTTGATACCCGGAAGGTCGGACGGCTCGTCTTTGTCCTGCGGGTTTTCAAACGCACAAAGCTGCTCTAAAAGCTCTGCGCCTGCGGCGGTACGTGCCGCGCCGCGCGGCATTTCCTTTACCTGCTCGGCACGCTCTTTAAAGCGTTCCGCTTCCAAAATGCCCTCGTCGATCCTCTGCTCGATCTCAATAGGCAAATCGTCACAAAAATCAAACCACAACTGCTCTCTGAGCATAAGCTGTCTCCTCTCCGGCGCATTTGCGTCTGCATAAATATACGACACGCAATCGCTTTGCGCGTAATGGCTGAAACGGTTATTTCACGCACATATCGTGCGCGGTATTTCTGTTTTTAATTATACCGCATAATTTCTCAAAAGGCAAATACAAAACGCCGTGCGAAAACACAGCGTTTTGTACAATCAATCTTTCATTAACGTGACCATAACGGCCTTTTGTGCATGCAGGCGGTTCTCCGCTTCGTCGAAGATTGGGCCTGCGTTCGCCTCGAACACCTCTTCGGTAATCTCCTCGCCGCGGTGTGCCGGCAGACAGTGCTGTACAATGGCATCGCTCTTTGCAACGCCCATGATCTTCTCATCGATGCAATAGCCTGCAAACGCCTTTTCGCGTGCTGCGCGCTCTTCTTCCTGACCCATAGATGTCCACACGTCGGTGATAACGACATCTGCGTCCTTTGCGGCAACCATCGGGTCATCGGTCAGCGTGAAGCAGTCATAGCCGGCTGCAAAATCGAGAATCTCCTGCGGCGGGCGGTAGCCCTCCGGGCAAGCCACAGCAACTTCCATGCCAACCTTCAGACCGCCGACGATGAGGGAGTTCATCATGTTGTTGCCGTCGCCGATGAAGCACATCTTCAGGCCGTCGAACGAGCCCTTATATTCGCGGATCGTCATGAGGTCGGCTAAGATCTGGCACGGGTGGCAGAAATCCGTCAAACCGTTGATGACCGGCACGGAGCCGTACTTTGCGAGGTCTTCGACCTCCTTCTGCTCGAAGGTGCGGATCATGATGCCGTCCACATAGCGGGAAAGCACGCGTGCGGTGTCCTGCACCGGCTCGCCGCGACCGATCTGCGAGCCTTCGCCCGCGAGCACAACGGCATAGCCGCCGAGTTGATTGATGCCCACTTCAAACGAAACGCGCGTTCTGGTGGAAGACTTCTCAAAAATCATGGCAAGGCACTTGCCCTTTAAGTGGTGGTGCTCGATGCCGTGCTTTGTCTCATACTTGAGCTGGTCGGCAAGGTTCAGAATGTCGATGATCTCCTCTTTGGAGAGATCGAGCAGTTTTAATAAATGTTTCATGGGAATTTCCTCCGTTTATTTAATCTGTTCCGCAAAAATCGCGAGACCGGCATCGATCTCTTCTTTTGTGATGGTGAGCGGCGGCAGAAAGCGCACAAGGTCCTTCGCCGTCAAAATGAGCAAACCCGCTTTCGCGCAAGCATTCAGCACATCATGGGCGTCCTTGTCCTTCACTTTCACGCCGATCATCATGCCGCGGCCGCGCACAAACTCGACGTTCGGCATTTTAAGCAGCCGCTCTTTGAAATACTCACCTTTTTCCTGCACTTTTTTTAAGAATTCCGGCTTGGATACGCGGGAAACGACTTCCACCGCACCGGCGCACACCACGGGGTTTGCACCGAACGTGGAGCCGTTCATGCCGGGGGCAAAGCTGTCCTTTACTTTCTCGCCCGCGATGCATACGCCGATCGGCAAGCCGCCGCCAAGCCCCTTCGCCGCCGTTACAACGTCCGGCAGAATGCCTGCGCGCTGATAGCTGAAGAAGTAGCCCGTGCGGCCGATGCCCGTCTGCACTTCGTCAAGCATCATCAGCACGTCACGCTCCGTACACAGTGCACGCACGGCCTTTAAATAGTCTTCCTCCATCGGCACCACGCCGCCTTCGCCCTGCACGCTCTCGAGCAGCACGGCGCAGACTTCGGGGTCAGAGAGCTTCGCTTTCAGGTCTTCCACGTCGTTGCCCTTGGCGTACACAAATCCCTCGGTCAGCGGGGTGAAAAACCGATGAAAGCCGTCCTGACCCGTTGCCGCCAATGTGGTGAGCGTTCTGCCGTGAAAAGAATTTTCCAGCGTGACGATCTTATACGCGTGCTTCTTTTCGCCGTATTTACGGGCAATTTTAATGGCGCACTCGTTCGCTTCCGCGCCGCTGTTGCAGAAGAACGAACGGCAAAGGCCGCTGTTTTTTGCAAGCAGCTCCGCAAGCTGTGTGTTTTTATCACAGTAATAATAGTTCGACATGTGCTGAATTTTGCCCGCCTGTTCGGTGACGGCCTTCACCCAGCCCTCATCGCAATAGCCTAGCGCATTCACGCCGATGCCGGAGGTGAAATCGTAGTAATGCTTGCCCTCCACGTCCCAAGCCTCGGCGTTTTTGCCGTGGCTGAGCGCCACGTCCACACGGCCGTAGGAATGGAGGATATACTCCTGTTCCTGCTTTTTAATTGCTTCAAAACTCATATTCAAAATTCCTTTTGTTTCCACAATATCGTCTGTATCCTGTTGAAAACATATCCGTACTTGTCTTCCACACCGATACTATCGCCAACGAACCCCAGTGCTTCTCCCATTCGCCGTTTTCGTTCACGGGTACGGGCGCGGTTTTTACCTTTTAATAGAACATCGTGCCGATGCCTTCATCGGTGAAGAGCTCGACCAGAATGGAGTGCGGCGTTCTGCCGTCGATGATATGCGCGCGCTCTACGCCGCGGCGCACAGCCTCCACGCAGCAGTCGATCTTCGGAATCATGCCGCCGCTGATGATGCCGTCGCGCTTCAGCTTCGGCACGTCGCTGACGTTTACGACCGGGATAAGCGTGTTTTCATCGTCCTTATCCCGCAGCAGACCGACAATGTCGGTCATCAAAATGAGCTTGCGCGCGCCGAGCTCCGCCGCAATGCGCGCCGCCGCCACATCGGCGTTGATGTTGTACACCTCACCGTGGTAGCCTGCCGCCACCGTGGAGATAACGGGTGTGTAGCCGGAAGCAATGGCATCTTCAACGATCTTCGTGTTCACTTCGCGGATCTCGCCCACAAAGCCGAGGTCTTCGGCTGCGGGCAGCTTATCCGCCTTCAGCATGGAACCGTCAAGGCCGCACAGGCCGACCGCCTTGCCGCCGGTGTTTTCCAAAAGCTGTACGAGGTCTTTATTGACTTTGCCTGCCAGCACCTGCTGCACAATGTCCATCGTCTCCGCGTCGGTGTAGCGCATACCGCCGACAAAGCGGCTTTCCTTGCCGATCTTTTTCAGCATGCCGCTGATCTCCGGGCCGCCGCCGTGCACCAGCACGACATTCACGCCGACGAGCTGCATCAGCACAATATCGTTCATCACGGCTTCTTTCAGCTCCGGGTTAATCATAGCATTGCCGCCGTATTTGACGACGATGGTCTCGCCCGCCCACTTTTTGATATACGGCATCGCCTGCACGAGCACATGGGCGCGGTCGCTGTTCGAGATGCCGATCTTCTTTTCTTCACTCATGTTCTGTAATCTCCGTTGATTTTCACATAGTCATAGGTGAGATCGCAGCCGAAGGCTTCCGCCTCCGCGTCGCCGCTGTTGAGCTCAACCAAAATGGTAATTTCCTTTTCATGCAGCACCTTTGCGGCTTCTTCCTCGCTGAAGTTGATGCCCGCACCGTTCACGCAGACATCTACCTGCCCGTACGCGCTCTTAAAGGACACGTCCACCTTGTTGATGTCGATATCCGCGCCGGCATAACCGATGGCACACAGCACGCGACCCCAGTTGGCATCTTCGCCGAACATGGCAGCCTTGAGCAGAGAGGAGCAGATGACGGATTTTGCAACCGTCTTCGCCGTCTCCCGGTCCTTCGCGCCGGTCGTCTTGCAGATGAGCAGCTTCGTTGCGCCCTCGCCGTCGCCCGCCATCATCATGGAAAGCTTTCTGCAAACCGCCGTCAGCGCCTCAAGAAACGTCTTGTACGCTTCGTTTTCTTCGGTGATCTCCTCGTTTTCCGCCTCGCCGTTCGCCATAATGGCAAGCGTGTCGTTCGTGGAGGTATCGCCGTCCACGCTGATCATGTTGAATGTGGTGTCTGCCGCCGCCTTAATGGCCTTTTGCAGCATCGGCACGGAAATGGCGCAGTCCGTCGTGACAAAGCACAGCATCGTCGCCATGTTCGGGTGGATCATGCCGGAGCCCTTGGAGATGCCGCCGATACGCACCTCTTTGTCGCCGAGTGTAATCTTTACGGCACACTCTTTTCGATGGTGTCGGTCGTCATGATGGCCTTTGCCGCCATGTTGGAACCGTTTTCGTTCAGCAGTGCCGCCAACGCCGGGGCTGCATTCTCAATCGGCGCGATCGGCAAAATCTGCCCGATAACGCCCGTAGACGCGACGATGACATCATGCGGGTCAATGCCGAGCGCTTCGCCCGCGATTTCGCACATGCGCCACGCTTTCTTTTCGCCGTCTGCGTTGCAGGTGTTGGCGTTTCCGCTGTTGCAGATGACCGCCTGTGCGCGGCCGTCCGCGATATTTTTGCGTGTGACAAGAATCGGCGCACCCTTTACAAGGTTCTGCGTGTAAACGCCTGCCGCCGCACACGGTGTTTTGCTGAAAATCATAGCCAGATCGGCTTTGGACTTATTTTTGCGGATGCCGCAGTGGATGCCGCCGGCTAAAAAAGCCCTTGGCCGCGGTGACGCCGCCTTCGATAAACTGCATACTGAATTGCTCCTTATATAAAATCGCTTTCCCTTAATTTCGTACTCTTTTAGAATGCCGGCGGAACGAGCTTTAAGCCGCAGGTTTCGTCCAGACCGAACAGAATGTTCATGTTCTGAATGGCCTGCCCTGCCGCGCCCTTCACCATGTTATCGATAGCGCTGATGGCGATGAACGTGCCGGTGCGCGGGTCTGTAAAGATGGACACGTCGCAGAAATTCGTGTACTTGATGTTGTGAATATCGGCGCTCTTGCCCTTTGGCAGCAACCGCACAAACGGCTCTTTGCCGTATCTTTCCTCATACGCCGCGCGAAGCATTTCCTCCGTAACGCCCGGCTTGAGCTTTGCATAGCATGTCGCTAAAATGCCGCGGTTCACCGGCAGCAGATGCGGCACGAACGTGATGTGCATTTTCTCACCCGAAATTTTGGAAAGCGTCTGCTCGATTTCCGGCGTATGGCGGTGGCACGCGACTTTATACGCGGACATACCCTCATTCAGCTCCGGGTAGTGGCTGTTCTGCGCCGGCTTTCTGCCCGCGCCGGTCACGCCGGACGCGCAGTTTGCGATGATACCGGTCGTCTCGATATAGCCCTTTTCCAGCGCCGGCACGAGTGCAAGCGGCACCGCCGTGGTGTAGCAGCCCGGGTTTGCAACGAGCTTTGTCTTCTTAATTTCCTCGCGGAACAGCTCCGGCAGACCGTACACGGCTTTTTCGTGCAGCGCCTTATCCGCAAATGTGCCGCCGTACCACTCGGTGTATTCTTCCTCGCTCTTTAAGCGGAAGTCCGCGCCGAGGTCGATGAACGCCTTGCCTTTTTTGTCACACTCCGCAGCAAGCTCCTGCGAAAGGCCGTGCGGCAAAGCGGCAAAGATGACATCGCTTTTTTCCACAACCGCTTCCTGCGTGGTGCAGATGAGGTCGCACATTTCGCGGTATGCCGGGTAAACGTCCGACAAAGCCTGTCCCTCAAAGCTTACAGAGCTGATGGCCGCAAGCTCCGCTGCGGGATGTCCCGCAATCAGGCGGCAGATCTCCGCGCCCGCATAACCGGTGGCGCCCACGACGCCGACCTTAATCTTTTCCATTTTGAGACCCCCAACAAAGGTAAAATTGAATTTATAGCCCGTTTACGATCGTGCGCACTTCTTTTGCCGCCGCGCGGACGTTCTCCGGGCACGGCGCACCCTTGACCTTGCGGTCGCGCACACATTTTTCAAGGTTGATGGCCTCGTACACGCCCTCGTCGAACGCATTACAGACCTTTTTGTATTCGTCGATCGGCAGCGTCTCCAGCGTCAGGCCGCGCTCGATGCACAAGGCGACAAGCTCGCCCGTAATCTTATACGCATCGCGGAACGGCAGGCCCTTTGAAGCCACCAGATAATCCGCGCAATCCGTTGCATTGATGAAGCCCTTTGCCGCTGCGGCGCGCATATTCTCTTTTAAAACGCGCATTGTTTTCAGCATCGGGATAAACGGCGTCAGGCACAGGCGCAGGGTATCCACCGCGTCAAACACGGCTTCCTTGTCCTCCTGCATGTCCTTGTTGTACGCGAGCGGCAGACCCTTCATCATGGTCAAAAGCGCCATCAGGTCACCGAACACACGGCCGCTCTTGCCGCGGATAAGCTCCGTAATATCCGGGTTCTTCTTCTGCGGCATGATGCTAGAGCCGGTGGAAAACGCGTCGTCCAGCTCGATGAATTTAAACTCCCACGAGCACCAAAGAATGATCTCCTCGGAAAATCTCGAAAGATGCACCATCGCAAGCGAAATCGCCGCGGCGATTTCCGCGCAGAAATCGCGGTCGGCAACGCCGTCAAGGCTGTTGCGGCTCACGCCGGAGAAGCCGAGCAGCTTCGCCGTCAAATCACGGTCGAGCGGGTACGTCGTTCCGGCCAAAGCGCCGGAGCCGAGCGGGCAAACGTCCATGCGCTTTAACGCGTCCTGCATACGGCCGATGTCGCGCAGGAACATTTCGGCATACGCCATTAAATGATGCCCGAACGTGATGGGCTGTGCGCGCTGCAAATGCGTGTAGCCCGGCATAACGGTGTCGGCATATTCCTCCGCCTGGTCGCACAGTACGTTGATGAGCTCTTTTAACTGTTCCATGAGCCCCGCGCACTCCTTGCGCAGCGTCAGACGAACATCCAGCGCAACCTGATCGTTGCGGCTGCGGGCGGTATGTAATCTCTTGCCTGCGTCGCCGATGCGCGCCGTCAGCTCGCCCTCGATAAACGTGTGAATATCTTCGGCATCGGGGTCAATGTGCAGAGCGCCCGTCTCGATGTCCTTTTCGATTTTCTCAAGCTCCGCGCAGATCTTTTCGCTTTCGCCTTTGTCGATGATTCCCGCCGCGCCGAGCATTGTGGCATGCGCAATGCTGCCCTCAATGTCCTCTTTGTACATGCGGCTGTCAATAGAAATAGACGAGTTAAAGTCGTTCGTCTTCGGGTCTGCCTCCTTCTGGAAGCGGCCTTTCCATAATTTCATGGCTGAATCTTTCCTTCCCGTTTATGGCAGAAAAGGGCAGGCAGATGAATGCCTACCCTAAATCTACTTTTGGATTATTTATTTTCGGTCTTTGCCTTCATGTGTGCATAAACCTTGATCGGCAGGCCGAACAGGTTGATGAAGCCGTCTGCATCCGCCTGATTGTAGACCTCATCCTCATCGAACGTTGCGATCTCCGGGTCATACAGGCTGTACGGAGAGGTGACGCCTGCATCAATGATGTTGCCCTTATAAAGCTTCAGCTTGACATCGCCGGTGACGGTCTGCTGGGTGGAATCTACAAATGCGGAAAGCGCCTCGCGCAGCGGGGTGAACCACTGGCCGTAGTAAACAAGTTCCGCAAACTTCAAACCGATCTGCTGCTTGTAGTGGAACGTGTCTCTGTCCAGACACAGCTCTTCAAGCTTATTGTGTGCGTGGTAAAGGATTGCACCGCCCGGAGTCTCATAAACGCCGCGGCTCTTCATGCCGACAAGTCTGTTCTCTACGATATCCGCAAGGCCTACGCCGTTCTTGCCGCCGAGCTCGTTGAGCGTCGTTACAACTTCCACACCGTTCATTTCCTTGCCGTTGATGGCGGTCGGCTTGCCTTTTTCAAAATGGATCGTCACATAAGTGGGCTCGTCCGGGGCCTGCTCCGGGGAAACGCCGAGCTCAAGGAAGCCCGGGTGGTTGTACTGCGGCTCGTTTGCCGGGTCTTCAAGATCAAGGCCCTCATGGGACAGATGCCAGATGTTCTTATCCTTGGAGTAGTTTGTTTCACGGTTGATCTTCAGCGGAATGTTGTGTGCTTCCGCATACTCGATTTCTTCTTCTCTCGATTTGATGCTCCACTCTCTCCACGGAGCGATGATGGTCATTTCGGGAGCAAACGCCTTAATGGTCAGCTCGAAACGAACCTGATCGTTGCCCTTGCCGGTGCAGCCGTGGCAGATGGCGTCTGCGCCCTCGGCCTTGGCAATTTCAACGATGCGCTTTGCGATGATCGGGCGGGCAAAGGACGTGCCGAGCAGGTACTTGTTCTCGTAGACCGCACCTGCCTGTACGGTGGGATAAACATATTCCTGAATGAATTCTTCCTTGAGGTCTTCAATGTAGAGCTTCGATGCACCGGTCTTCAGTGCTTTTTCTTCCAGACCGTCAAGCTCCGTGCCCTGACCCACGTCGGCGGAAACCGCGATGACCTCGCAGTTGTTGTAGTTTTCCTTCAGCCACGGGATGATGATGGAGGTATCCAGACCACCGGAGTACGCCAGAACAACCTTTTTAATATCCTTCTTTGCCTTTGCCATGATTAACCCTTCCTTTTTTCATAAACCGCCGTCATCGTGCGGCGGAGAATTATTTGTTTCAACGGTCATTATTATACACCGTTTCCCGGAAAAATCAACCCTTTTCTTGAATATTTATTCATCTTTTTTGAAAGTTGTCGAAATTTCCAGATTTCATGCGGGTTTTTTGGCTTTATATTTGTGTATTTTTCAAAATTCGATCTTCAAAAGTATGCATTTTTGAATGAATAAAGCGCATATTATACATTTGTATACACCGCTTTATACATTTTCGCTTTTGGAATTGTTTTCTACGATGTAGGGCTTTATCAGCGCCATTTCGCGCGGCTCCACACGGGCATGAATGAGGAGCCCTTCCGCCACGTATTCTTCGGAGACGAGCGCGCCCGCTTTTCTCAGCTGTGCCGCAATGCCCGTCTTTGCAAACGGCAGCAGCGCCGTCACGTCCACAGGCTTCACCGGCAGGTTATCTTCAATCGCCTGCAAAAGCGCCGGGATGCCTTCGTTTTTCAACGCACTGATGCGCACCGCGCCCGTCAAATGCAAAGCGCTGTCCGCATCGCCCACAAGGTCCCATTTATTGAGCACCGGGATAACCGGGCGGTCACCGCAGCCGAGGCTCTGCAAAATTTCATTTGTCACGTCCAAGTGCGTGCGTGCTTCGGGGCTGGAAGCATCGCACACGTTCAAAATGATGTCCGCCGTTGCAGCCTGCTCCAACGTGGAGCGAAACGCCTCCACCAAATGGTGCGGCAAGCGGCGCACAAGGCCGACCGTATCGATGAGCATAACGGTCTTGCCGCCGGGCAGCTTCAACGCGCGCGCCGTGGGGTCCAGCGTCGCGAAAAGCTTATCCTCCGCCAAAACGCCCGCTTGCGTCAAGAGATTCATCAAGGTCGATTTGCCCGCGTTCGTGTAGCCGACAAGCGCCACCGTCACCGTGCCGTCCTTTTCGCGGCGGCGCTGCGTCTCGTGGCGGCCGACTTCAATTTTCTTCAACTGTTCGCGCAGCGCTTCAATTCTGCGGCGAATGTGTCGGCGGTCGGTCTCCAGCTTCGTTTCGCCCGGGCCGCGCGTGCCGATGCCGCCGCCGAGACGCGAAAGCGCCGTGCCTTTGCCGGTCAAACGTGGCAGAAGGTATTTCAGCTGCGCCGCTTCCACCTGCACCTTACCTGCGCGGCTCTGCGCACGCTGCGCAAAAATATCGAGGATCAGCATCGTGCGGTCCACAACGCGCACGTCCGTCGCATTTTCAAGGTTGCGGATCTGCGTCGGCGTCAGCTCGCGGTCAAAAATAATCAGCTCAATCTCATTGTTCTCGCAGAAATTCCGAATTTCCTCCACCATGCCGCTGCCTACGCACGTCGCGGTCTCCGGGGAGGGGCGCTTCTGCATCATCGTCGCAATAGGCTCCGCGCCGCCGCTTTTTGCAAGCTCCCACAGCTCGCGCAGCGATTCCTCCGCGTCATACTCGCCCGTGTCAAGCGAGACCAAAAGCGTGCGCTCCGGCACGATTACGTTTTCCGTATAATTCATAAGGTTCTCCTTTTTCGTGTCTAATCTATCGTTTCAAAGCCGCAGCGTTTTCCGCCGCACAGCTTGTGCTTTCATTTCTTATTATACAGAAAACAGCACGGAAAACAACGTGCTTTTACGAAAAACGGCCCCACACCGCGTAAAATAACATTTGCACCAACCGCCGCCCTGATGTTTTGGCGGTTTCTTCCATAGTTTTCGCCCACAGCTTTATGCTATAATGGAGCTGTAAAACTCGGAAAGGATGAGCCCCATGTACCGCTTTGCCCCCCAGTAAACACACCCATTTTTAAGAAAGGGTCGATTTTATGAAAAAGCAATTTGCGGTCATGTTCTGCCTTTTGGCGATATTTACATGCCTTGTCGGGTGCTCAACCGGCTCGAAAGCCTCATTCCCCGAAACGTTTATCGGCTCTGTAGGACAGGGGAAAACCGATGCGCTGAAAACGCTCGGTGTCACCGAGCAGGCGCTCTCCGATTATACCGTTGACGTTTACGGCAAAACCGCCGATGTGCAGCTTTCATTTGACGCATACCGCGGCGATGAAACCTCCGCCGGCAAGCTCAACTACGCAGAGCTCACCGTACCGTGCACGCCGAATGATGACGGCTTTTCATACATGCGCACCTGCTACGACAAGCTTGAAAAAGCGCTCGGCGAACCGTTCACGACCGACGTGAACATGGACGGTGTTTCCGCCGAAGACGATACCGATACGCTTTTTGCGGCGCTGCAAAAAGATGCAGGCGGCGAAAATGTTTGCGCCTTACAATACCAGTGGCGCGGTCTCGGTGAAAACGAATCGCTGCTTTACCTTTATTACTATCCGAACGAAAACGGCTCGGCGCGCGTAAAGCTCACGTTTTTGCCGAAAGAGCGTGCACAAATTCCATAAAGCTCTGTAAAAAGGCGCGGAAGTTTTGAAAAGCTCCTGCGCTTTTTGCATTTTCAAAAAATTTACAGGTTTTCGATTTGCTTTTTTTCGCGTATTGTGGTAATATACGATATTATCATACATGCCAAGCGGCATATGGCTGCGGCAAATTTTTTGTAGGAAAGACAGGTTATTTTTTCTCAGATGGACAGTCACAGTACAGGGTTGATCATAGCGTTGATCGTTCTGATCGTTTTGTCCGCCTATTTCTCCGCCACGGAAACGGCGTTTTCGTCGCTCAACCGTATCCGGCTCAAAAACTTGGCCGATAACGGCAACAAGCGCGCAAAGCTCGCCTATAAGCTCGTGGATAATTACGACGAGCTCATCTCCTCCGTTCTGGTGGGAAACAACATCGTCAACATCAGTGCGTCTTCTCTCGCCACCGTTTTGTTTATCAAAGCATTCGGCGACAACGGTCCCACCGTTTCCACCATCGCCATGACGATCATCGTGCTCATTTTCGGCGAGGTCACGCCGAAAAGCATCGCAAAAGAGGCCCCGGAAGCGTTCGCTATGTTTTCCGCGCCCATCATCAACGTGCTCATTTACGTCTTCAAGCCCATTAACGTATGTCTTGTGGGCATCAAAAAGCTGGTGAAAAAATTCGTAAAGGTCTCTAACGACCGTACCATTTCGGAAAGCGAACTGCTCACCATCGTGGAGGAAGCCGAGCACGACGGCGGTATCAACGAAAACGAAAGCGAGCTTATCCACAACGTCATCGAGTTCGACGACCTTGAAGCCATCGATATCATGACGCCGCGCGTAGACGTGGAAGCTGTGGATAAGACGAGCACCGTGCAGGAAGTCGCCGACCTCTTTACGGAAACAGGCTTTTCGCGCCTGCCGGTGTATGAGGAGACGATTGACAGCATCGTCGGCATTATCAATGAGAAAGATTTCCATAACCTCGTGCTGCGCGACGGCAACGCGGTGAAGCAGATCATCAAGCCCGTGGAGTTCATCCCGCCTTCGATGAAAATTTCCGCGCTTTTAAAGCTTTTGCAGCAGAACAAATCGCACCTTGCCGTCATCGTAGATGAGTTCGGCGGCACCGAGGGCATCGTCACGCTGGAAGACATCATCGAAGAGCTTGTCGGCGAGATCTGGGACGAACACGACGAAGTGGTGGAAGCGTTTCAAAAGGTCAGCGACAACGAATACCTTGTCGATTGCTCCACCAACCTTGACGAGCTTCTTGAATACTTCCATTTGAAGTCCGATTCCGAAGCCTCCACCATCAACGGTTGGGTCATCGAGCAGCTCGATCGCATCCCCGAAAAGGGCGACTGCTTTGATTTTGAAAACCTGCATGTCGTTGTAGAAGAAACAGAGTACCAGCGTGCCACCCGCGTGCTCATCACTGTGTCCCCGAAAAGGAAGAGTCCGAAGAATCATAAAACTCCATAATCCATAAATCATTCCTAATTGCGCCCCGCTGTTTAACGCAGCGGGGTTTCGCTTTGCAAAAGCATCCGCCAAAATAATTTGCAAATCTTTTTCTTTCCTTTTAAACAGGTTTATGCTATAATAAAATCAACAAAAATCTTTCTCGTATTTTATTGATAATTGTAAGAATTTCGTAAGGAGATTTTAAGAAATGCTGAAGCTGGAGCTTTTACTGCGCCGCATTCGCGGTTTTGACGCAAAGCGCATGATGGTGTATGTTCGCGACGTCAAAAAGGAGACCAAAACGCCCACACCCGTCATCATGGCGGATATGCTGTACTGCATTTTGCGGTATAACGTAGGGTTTTACGATTACCACATTTTCGGTTTTGCGCACATCCACGGCGCAAAGGCGAGAAGCACATTCTTCACCATGCAGGATAACTGGCGCTTGACCCGCATGGTAAACAGCCCTGAAGACCGCCCCTATTTTGAAAACAAGCTGCTGTTCTGCCGCACGTTTGCGCCGTACCTCGGACGGTCATTTTTAGACCTCAATGAAGCCGGTGAGGACGCGCTTGCCGATTTTCTGCGCCACCACCCCGTGGTGTTTTTAAAAGAGCCGGAAAGCTTCGGCGGTCTGGGGGTCAAACGCTTTGACAGCGCCGGGACCGATTTAAACGATCGAGAGGCCGTGAAAAGGCTGCGCGAAAACTGGGTGCAAAACGGCTTACTGCTCGTGGAGGAAGCCTTACAGCAACACCCGGAAATGAGCGCGCTGTATCCGTATTCGCTCAACACCCTGCGCGTCTGCACCTTAACAGATGACAAAGGCGACGTGCATGTGCTGTACAGCTTTGTGCGCACGGGCCGCCACGGCTCATTTGTAGATAACACCACAAGCGGCGGGCTCAACGCGCTCATCTGCGACGACGGTGTCATCCGCCGCCCCGCTATGTCCGATAAAACCGGCATGTATTTCGACATGCACCCCGATACCTGCACGCCATTCATAAATTTCCGCGTGCCATATTTTGATGAAGCGATTGCGCTGTGCAAAAAAGCCGCGAAGGTCCGCCCCGATATGCGGTACATCGGCTGGGACGTGGGCATCACCCCCACCGGTCCCGTTTTGGTGGAGGGCAACAACCTCCCCGCCTACGACGGGCAGATCTACCACCAGCAGGAGAACCCCGGCACCGGCCTCCGCCCCCTCGTCCGCTCCATCATCCCGGAGTTTTAGTTTACATAATTTTAAAATCATACGCAAAAACCCGCATTGCAGCCGGAAATTCCGTTTGCAATGCGGGTCTTTTATTTTTCGATTCGTTCCGCGCGTCTGGCTTTGAAGAACCGGCGCAGGATTGCCGTGCATTCTTCACACAGCAATCCGCGGTATAATTCGGGTTTAAAGGCATTTTTGAGCGACGTCACCGACACAGCCGTGCCGCACGCACCCATAGCTTCGTCTTCCGTGCCGAACACGATGCGGTCCACGCGGGCGTTTACCGTCGCGCCCGCACACATGGGACACGGCTCCAGCGTCACATACAGCGTACAGCCGGCCAGCCGCCAGGAGCCGAGCACTTTTGCCGCCTGTTCCATCGCTTCCAGCTCCGCATGGCCAAGCACACTCTGATGCTCTTCTCGCCGATTCCGCCCACGCCCGATGACTTTGCCGTCCTTCACAACAACGGCGCCCACCGGCACTTCACCTGCCGAAAAGGCTTCTTCCGCAAGCGAAAGCGCCTCGCGCATGAACTTTTCCTCCGGCACAAACGCGCGGTTTTTCATGGCATTGTACGGCATATGTCCCCTTACGAATACAGCGTCACGATACACATGACGACAAACAGCACATAGTAGCAGATGAAACCGGGATTCACGAACATCCACAACGCCTTTCCGCGTACCGGTACGCCGCGCTGCATGGGCGTGCGGAACACCTTATGACCGGTGAAATTGCGGATAAGCAGCACCACAAGCGCAACCAGCCCCAAGCCGTACACGATATACGTCAGCAAATTGCTCGCGATATTCGCCGCATCCGCGCCCACAAGCCCCTCAAGGGCGATGGGCAGCGTCGCAAGCAGGTTATTGAGCATGTGCACGAAAATGTTCACCCAAATGTTGCGGGTACGCACATACAAAAGCGCCATTACAAAGCCCGCCATAAGCACCACGGGCAAGGACTGAATGCTGTAATGCGCCATGCCGAAGATCAGTGCGGAGAAGATCACCGCAGGCCAGTCACCCCAGCGGCGCATGACGGCCGTCGTCACGCTGCGGAACGCAAATTCCTCCGTCACCGGCGCGACGAGCACGACCGAAACGAACATCGTCAGCGCCTGCACGGGCGTCATCGCCAAAAGGTCTGCCGTGTTTGCGTCGCCGTTCAGCCCCGCGCCCTCCAAAAGCTGCGAGATGAGGTTTGCGGGAATGTTCATCAAAACGCTGACGGCAAGGCCCGCAAAGACGAGCAAAACACTGTTCAGCACACCGTTTTTCTCCACAAGCACCGTGTCCGAGAGCTTTCTTTTCCCAAAGAACAGAAAAAACGAGAACGGCAGCACAATGGATAAGAACGATGCAATGGACGAAATAAGGTAATACGCCGTCGGCGGAAAGCCGCCAATGGTGTTCGGCCCCATAAAATTCACGCCGCACACCGTTAAAATCAACGTTGCAAGCGTCGTCCACAAAACCTGTATCGGCAAAGAGGTCATGGTCGCAAACGAAAGGCGGGAGGCCGCGCGGCGCAGCTCCTTTTGCTCCAAACGCGCGGGGTCCGCCCACTTCGGCGGCTGTACGGGTGCGTAATATACGGGCTGCTGCACCGGCTGTGCATAAACGGGCGCGCCGTTACCGCCCTGCGGCGGATATGTATACGCCGGCGTCGGGTTCTGCACCGGCGCGGGATTCTGCGGCGCGGTATACACCGGCTGCCCGTTATAAAGCGGCTGCGTCACCGGCTGCCCAGCGGGCGTGTAGTTCCGGTTATCGTTCATGCTCATTCATCCTTTCCCTTTTTGGTTTTCCCGTTTTTTTCGGGCTTTTTCACGTGAAAACGGATCATCAGCTTTTCCACCCAGCCCTTTTTGTACTTGAGGGAAATGTAGCCGATGGTGCTCATCACCAGTGCGCCGATGGCGTCCACGATGATGTCCTTCATCGTGTCCTGCAAGGCTGCCTGCCCAATAAGCGCCGTGCCGTTATCCAGCATATATTTCTGCATGTTGGTGCCGAAAACGGAATCCATCGTGAATTCATAAATTTCCCACACCGCGCCCAGCGCAAGCGCAAAGCAAAACGCAAATGCGGCGATGAACACCGGTGAAAGATTCAACGGTATGCGCTCCGCATTGTTGAAAATCGCAATCATGGAAAAGCCAAGCGCACCCAGCATTGCGCCGCTCATCGTGTGCAGAATCGTGTCCCACTGCGGTACGGCGTAGTAAAAGCTTCGCACCTCGCCGAGGAAGATCGCGCAGTACAAAAACGCAATGTACAAAACCAGCATCACGCGCGGAATCTGCAGCGTTTTCTGCCGGATGAGCCGCAGCGGCAGCACAATGGCGGCAATGCCCAAAAGGCACTGCAAAAGCATCAATACATAATCTTCGCGGCTGCGCACTTCCTCCGTCCCGCTGCCGTGCGACACAATACGTACTACAAGGTAGCCGAGCGGCAGAATAAAGCTCAGCAGCACCGCCATGATGAACATGCCGGTAAAGTCCCGTTTTCTTTTCGGCTTCATAGCCCGTCCTCCTAATGGGGGTATTTTTTACTGTGCAAGCAGCTCCGCGACGTTGTTTGCGTAAGCGACCGGGTCTTCAATGGAGCGGCCCTCAATAAGCAGCGCCTGATCGTACAGCACTTCGGTGTACTTTTTCAGCTTGTCTTCGTCATTTTCAAAGCGGCGCAGCACCTCAAACACCGGATGTTCGGTGTTGAGCTCAAATATCTGCTCGGCCTTCACCTTCTGCTCCGCGCCCGGCATGGAGTTTAGCACCTTCTCCATCTCCATGGAGATCGCGCCGTCCGTCGTGATGCACACGGGGTGATTTTTAAGTGTCGTCGAAACGCGCACGTCCTTTACACGCTCGCCGAGAATCGTCTTCATCTTCTCAAGCAGAGCCTTGTTTTCCTCCGCCTGCTTTTCGGCAGCCTGCTTTTCTTCTTCGGTCTGCACGCGTGCGTCTTCCGCCGCAACGTTCTTGAAGCTCTTGCCTTCGTACTCCTGCAACACCATCAGCGCGAACTCGTCCACATCGTCCGTAAGGTACAGCACCTCGTAGCCGCGGTCAAGTACGGCTTCGGTCTGCGGCAGATGCGCAATGCGCTCCGGGGTTTCGCCCGCCGCGTAGTAAATGCAGGTCTGGTCTTCCTTCATGTCCTGAACGTACTCTTTCAGCGTGCGCATCTTGCCTGTGGAGGAGCGGAACAGCACAAGATCCTTGAGCTTATCCTTGTTGATGCCGTAGTTCTCGTACATGCCGAATTTGAGTCTCAAGCCGAAACTCTCAAAGAACTTCTCGTAGTTCTCTCTGTCGTGCTCCAGCATGGATTTAAGCTCCGACGCAATCTTCTTCTCAATGCGCGTCGCGATAAGTTTTAACTGACGGTCGTGCTGCAGCATTTCACGGGAGATATTCAGCGACAGATCCTGCGAATCGACAAGGCCCTTCACAAAGCCGAAGTAATCCGGCAGCAGGTCTGCGCACTTTTCCATAATGAGCACGCCGGAAGCATACAGCTGCAAACCCTTTTCGTAGTCTCTCGAATAATAATCCATCGGCGCTTTTGCAGGGATAAACAGCAGTGCGTTATACGTCGCTGTACCCTCTGCGGAGGTATGGATAACCTTCAGCGGGTCCTGCCAATCGTAGAACTTCTCCTTATAGAAGCTGTTGTATTCTTCTGCCGTGATCTCGTTTTTATTCTTCTTCCACAGCGGCACCATACTGTTGAGAGTCTCCACCTCAAAGTAGTGCTCATATTCGTTCTCCGTACCCTCCTTCGCACGGGTCTTTTCGACCTCCATGCGGATGGGGTAGCGGATATAATCGGAATACTTCTTCACGAGCGAACGAATGCGGTATGTATCGAGGAACTCGCTGTACTTTTCTTCCTCGGTGTCCTCTTTGATATGCAAAATGATCTCGGTGCCGTGGTCGGCCTTTTCGCACTCGCGGATGGTATAGCCGTCCGCGCCGTCGGACTCCCAGCAATACGCCTGCTCTGCGCCGTACGCCTTGGATTCCACGCGCACGTGGTCGCTGACCATAAACGCGGAATAGAAGCCCACGCCGAACTGACCGATGATGTCGATATCCTCGTTCTTTTCGTTTTCAGACTTGAATTTCAGCGAGCCGCTCTTTGCGATGACGCCGAGGTTCTGGTCAAGCTCCTCCTGCGTCATGCCGATGCCGTTATCGCGGATGCGCAGCGTGCGGCTGTCCTTATCCGCCGCAAGGAAGATCTGGAAGTCGTCACGATTGAGTCCCGTAGCGCCGTCCGTCAGGGATTTATAATAAAGCTTATCGATCGCGTCGCTCGCGTTGGAGATCAGCTCGCGCAGAAAAATCTCCTTATGAGTATAAATAGAGTTGATCATGAGATCAAGAAGTCTTTTAGACTCCGCTTTAAACTGTTTTTTGCCATGCAAATTCTACCTCTTTTTCATTTTGGGCATCAAAATCGCGCATTCATCCGCCCGCGTTCTCTTTCTAACAACTATACTATACATTTGTTAAAAAATCACGAACAATTTTAATTTGGTTAAAAAAAGAACGGTTTTCTTTTCTTTGTGCATGGCATTTTCTTTCTAAAAGGCTCCGCCTTTTTTGGGAGACCCCCTAATTGGGTCTCCCACGAGGGAACAGTCCACTGGACTGTTCCCTCTCCCGTCCTGATTTTGAGTAAGCAAAAGAGTTTCAAGCTCTGCGGAGCTCGACCAAAGGTTTCACCTTTGGAATCTGACAAGCTTTTGAAAAAGCTTGAGCAAAACTTTTAACCATGCTCGCCGTTAGAACTCTGCGGCAAACAAAAGAACTTTTCAAAGAACCGCCACACCTTCACTGCCCCGGTCACGGGGATTCTCGCGTCCAGCTCAAACGCGTTGATTTTCAAAAATGCCTTACCGTCCGCCTGATACAGCATTTCCGCCGGCGGGGCGTTGTCATTAAAGCTCAACCGTCTTCCCTCGGCGTCCACCATCAGCATACCGAACACAAACAGCAGCACCAGCACGGTGCAGAAAAACGACATCAAAAACGCGCGGGAACACACACATTTGCGCATGCAAAACACCTCCGCATGCAGTATGCCCCGTCCGTTTTCCGCTATTCCTCCGCTATGTCGTTTAAAACCGCCAGAATCGTCTCGCCCAGCAGCTTTCCGGCGTAGTCCGCCTCCCTTTGCGTATTCACCTCTGTGCCGACCTCCACCAAAAGCGAGCCGTGCGTGGCGTGCATATTGTAGTTTCTCTGCGCGAAAAACAGCGGTCGAAACAGCCCCGGATATAATAAATCGCCTTTTTGCTGCAAGCGCAAGGCCAAATGCAAGTTTTCCCGCCAATCCGGGAACAGCGGGTCTTCCGAAAGGTCACACCCCGCCATAATCATGATCTGCGCGGCATTCTCCCCGTTTACCTCCGCCACGGGCTTATACCGTGTGCCGTCGTCCTCCTCACCGAACGCGTCTCTGTGCACATCCACGGTAATCTGTATCGTGGGGTATTTCAGCAAATTTTCCTGCATCGCATCCATTGAGCGCTGGTAGCTGCCGGAATACGTCTCGTCAAACCTTGTCGTGTCGTGGATCACGCCGAACCCGCCCGCTTCTATCACGTCTTTCGCCCTTTTTGCCACCGCCACAACGCTTTTTTCTTCTTCCTCCGTGCGAAAGCTCTCGTCGCGGTAATACCAGTCCGATTCATACTGCAAGTACGCTTCTGACGTATGCGTGGAGTAAAACAGCACCACCGGCGAGCCGTCGCGCTTCACGTGCACATCGGGGTCAATTAAAATTTCTTCCGATAAATCAAGCCCCGAGTCCGAAGTATCCTTCACAAAAAAGCCGTTTACCTCTTCTCCTCCGCCCATAAAGGTCGCGGCGACCGCTGCCGTTTCACGCTCCGGGTCAGGTGTCGGCGCCGGCAGTACGGGCAGCTCCGTGTCTGTTTCCTCCTGTACGGGCACAGGTGTCGCCGTAGGGAGCGATGTTGCTTCCGGCTCCGTTTCTTTTACGGCCTCCTTTTGGGGCGCAGGCGATGCTTCCGCTTGCGGCACTTCTTGGCTTGTTGCCGCCTGTAAGCCCGCCGCTCTAAGCGCCCACGCCGCGCCGTTTTCCTTTACAACCGGCCATAAATTATCCCCCATGCACCAAAGTGACACGGCCGCCGCCAGCACCGCGCAAATTCTGTATCCGATTTTTCCGATCCGTTCCTTTCGCATCGCACTGCCTCCATTTGTGTGGCATATCCGTCTTATCATGCTTATGATACGGCATACAAAATTATGCACATGTACACGGTTCGGACGCGGAAAATTCACAAATTCGACATTTTCGCACAGCACCAATATGCTATAATAAAATATATCATTCCTAGTTTTGAACGATTTTAAAAAACTCGCAGAACCCCAAACGGGAAACGAAGAAAGGATGGACTGCATGGCAAGATCCGTATACTCAGAAATCACCCCCGAAATGGAAGCCCTCGCCGATCTTTGCGTGAAAAACGGTAAGATTGACCCGGAGCTCTATGCAAAATACGACGTAAAGCGCGGCCTGCGCGACATTAACGGCAACGGCGTTCTGACCGGCCTTACCGATATTTCGGAGATCCGCTCCAGCCGCATGGAAAACGGCGTGAAAATCCCCTGCGAAGGGCAGCTTTTCTACCGCGGTTACAGCATTGAAGATCTTGTCCACAGCATGCCGAGCGACCACAGCTTCGGCTTTGAAGTGACCGCCTACCTGCTCCTTTTCGGCGAACTGCCGAGTAAAGAACAGCTTGACGGGTTCATCAAACAGCTTTCGTTCTACCGCACATTACCCACAAATTTCGTGCGCGACATCATCATGAAAGCGCCGAGCGGCGACATGATGAACACCCTCGCCCGCAGCGTGCTGACGATGTATTCCTATGACGACGCCCCGGATGACATCTCCATCCCGAACGTGCTGCGCCAGTGCATTCAGCTCATCGCCATTTTTCCGCTTCTTTCCGTCTACGGCTATCAGGCATATCGCCACTATCACGACGGCAAAAGTCTTTACATTCACCAGCCGAAGCCGGAGCTTACCACCGCCGAAAATATTCTGCGTATTCTGCGTTCCGATAAACAGTTCACCCCGCTGGAAGCCAAGGTGCTCGACATCGCGCTTATGCTGCACGCAGAGCACGGCGGCGGCAACAACTCCACGTTCACAACACATGTCGTGTCGTCCTCCGGCACGGATACGTATTCCGCCATTGCCGCGGCACTCGGCTCTTTAAAAGGCCCAAAGCACGGCGGCGCGAACATCAAGGTCGTACGCATGTTTCGTGACATGAAGGAGCAGGTCAAAGACTGGACGAACGAGAATGAAATCTGCGATTACCTCACCCGCCTGCTTGATAAAAAAGCGTTCGATAACGCCGGGCTCATCTACGGCATGGGCCACGCCGTGTATTCCGTCTCCGACCCCAGAGCACGCATCATGGAGCGCTTTGCAGAGGGCCTTTCCAAAGAAAAAGGCCGTGAGGACGAGTACGGACTATACATGCGCGTCGCACGGCTCGCGCCGCAGGTCATCGCCGAAAAGCGCCGCATCTATAAAGGTGTTTCCGCAAACGTAGACTTTTACAGCGGCTTCATTTACAGCATGCTCGATTTGCCGATGGAGCTGTATACGCCCATCTTCGCCTGCGCAAGAATTGCCGGCTGGAGCGCCCACCGCATCGAAGAGCTCATCAATGCCGGTAAAATCATCCGCCCGGCGTATAAAGCCATCCACCCCGAGCGCGCGTTTCCGGGTATGGAAAGCGAAACCTAAATCTCCCGGCAACCTTAGCGAAGCGACGAATAAAATTTCGTCCACCTTTTCAAAGGTGGTGGTTTCCAAAGGCAAAGCCTCTGGTCGCTTTCCGCAGAAAGCGAAACCCTTTTGCTTACCATAGATCAGGAAGATAGGCGGAAACTTCCAGTGGACGTTTCCGCCGTAAGAAACCCTATCAAGGGGTTTCTTGAAGAACTCGCCACGCGAGTTCTTCGAAATGAAACATAGTATTAAAGCGCACAGCCCTGAAGTGACCCCAAAAAGTTAGACAATATTTCGAAGTAAAAATTGTTCAAGCAGCCGAAAGGGCTTGCTGTTGTGAATTGCAGGCGGCAAGCCCTTTAGCTTTGCCTTGATTCTGCAGTTATTGTAGTAATCCAGATATTCCATTAGTTCCTGCTTGAAGTGCTGCATAGACTGAAATTCCTGCAAGTACAGCAGTTCACTTTTGAGCAGCCCGAAGAAATTCTCTATCACTGCGTTGTCCAAACAGTTTCCCTTCCGGCTCATGCTTTGCCGGATACCCTTTTCCCGAAGCATCCGCTGATACTGCTTATGCTGGTACTGCCAGCCCTGATCGGAATGAAGAATCAAGTTTGTTCCGTCCGGAATCTTTGCAAACGCCTTGTCCAGCATGGTAGTTACCATACTGAGCACAGGACGATCAGATATGATATAGCTAATCAGATCGCTGCTGTGCAGATCGAGAATCGGAGACAGGTAGAGTTTTTCTCCGAACAGGCTGAACTCCGTCACATCCGTGACCCACTTCTGGTTTGGCTTGTCCGCATGGAAGTCCCGATTCAGTAAGTTTGGTGCGATTTTGCCGACTTCACCCTTATAAGAACGATATTTCTTTATTCGGACACGGCAAACCAAGCCCAGCTCCTTCATAAGCCGCTGAACTGTCTTGTGGTTCAGGGAGAATTTACGCTTGCGAAGCTCTGCTGTGATTCGGCGATAGCCGTACCGCCCCCTGTTTTCATGATAAATCGCTGTGATTTCTTGTTTTTCTGACTCGTACTTATCCGCCTGCTCCATCCGTTTCAGATGATAGTAGAAGGTTGCACGGGGCAGCTGAGCGATTGAGAGAAGAATGTTTAGTGCGTGTTTTTGCCTCAGCTTCTGAACTACCAACGTTTTTTGTGCTGGCGTCGCTCGTCTTCCAAAACCAAGGCTTGCAAGTTTTTAGGTATTCATTCTCCGCTCGCAGCCGCTGGACTTCTGCCAGAAGATCTTCTTCCACTCTCTTGGGTAGCTGCTTTGGCGGACGGCTCTTACTGCCGCGGCCACGCCGTTCGATGGCAAAGCCTTCCGGCCCTTCCGTCAGATAGATGCGCTCCCAGTCTCTAATTCGAGTGTCACTGCTTACGTCAAACCGTCTTGCCGTTTCACGGTAACTCAGCTTTTCTTTCTGCATGGTTTCCACGACCAGTTTCTTAAATTCCGGTGTGTATCGTTTGTTTGGTATACCCTTTGGCATTAAAATCACCCCACCTGTTAGACATTATATCATACTGTCTAACAAATGGGGTGCAGTTCACCCTCAAGCTGCGCGCTTTTTTCTTACAAAAACTACGATTAAAGCAATCACCAGACCCGCCGGTATAACCACCCAAACGGGAACCGTCACCGTCCGCGGCGAGCTCATCACCGTGACGACATATTCCGGCATCTCACTTTCTCTTTCCGCGTTGCCGGAGGACGGAAAGCTCATGCAGATCAAGCGGCTTTTCGCGCCGTTTTTCAGCTCACTGCCAAGCAGCACCTCCGTTTGCAGGTCTTTCGGCATGACCGTCACCGCATGTTCACCGCCCCACAAATCATCGGACGTTTTCCTCGTGTACTCCACGCCATCCTGCGGGCTGAACGGATTGAGATAGTCGTTCACGGCCACGGTGATCTCATCGTCTTCCGTAACGGACACGTTATTCATCTGCAAAACGAGCACCGTGCGGTAATTTTCTTCCCCGCAAAGTCATTTTATTCTTCTTAACTACACTCTATCAAAAAACGAACGGAGTGTCACCAGATTTCAATTCTCGGCTTCCGTCACAAGCTTCATCAGCAATGTTTTCAGTTCTTCTGTGGTCTCCACGGTGTAATCCGCGCCCGCTTCTTCCAGCTCGCCGGGTTCCGCAAAACCGAAGTACACGCCGATGCCCGGCACGCCGCAATTTTTCGCGCCGATCATATCAAAGCTTCGGTCGCCGACCATGAAAAACGTATTGTTTTCCTTTCCGCCCGCGCGGCGCATGGCCTCCTGCATCACTTCGGTCTTATCCGTCATGGAGCCATCGAGATTCGCGCCGACAATCTGGTCGAACAGCTCAAAGATCCCGTTTTGCTTCAAGATCTTCTCCGTGAACACCGTCGGCTTTGAGGTGGAAACACTCAATTTCACACCTGCGCTTTTCAGCGCCTCAACAGTTCTTTCATGCCGGGGTACAAGCGGTTTTCGTACACGCCTTTTTCTTTGTAGCGCACGCGGTAGCGGTCTACCGCCTCAAACGCCTGCTCTTTGGAAAAGCCGTAGAATTCCATAAACGATCCATGCAGCGGCGGGCCGATGAACTTTTCAGTGTCTCCATCGGCTGGTTCGGATAGCCGTAGCTGTCGAGCGCAAACTGCGTGCTTTTTCGTGATGCCCTCGCTGTTATCGACAAAGGGTGCCGTCTAAATCAAATAAAACCCAAATACTCATCTTCTTCTGCCTGCACCTCCGCCATGCGTGGAGCCTCCGCCTGCGCGCGGCGCACCGCCGCCCGAACGGCCGCTGCCAAAAGCGTCCGCCGGGCGACCGCCCGAGGGACGTGAGCCGCTAAATCCACCCGGTCCGGGCCGAATCCGGGACCGCCGCCGCGCGGCGGACGTGTGCCGCCAAATCCGCCCATCGGGTCGGCGGGGCCGCCGAATCTGCGGGACCGCCCGGACGCAGCACGCTCAGCGCAATAATCAAAATGACGAACAGAACGATGAAAACAAAACGTATTATCCGGGTAACCGCAACACGTCTCGCTTGCGAAAAAGCATTTTGAACCCCGGATAAAAATCCGCCGGATGTATTATTATTCGCATAATTATAATTGGTCGCAAATTGCAAGTTCAAGTTGGACACCCAGCGGTAGAAAATTGGGGCTTCCGCAGCCGCTTAGGCTGCGCAAACAATGTCAAGGAATGCTTCAAAGAGTTCTTCTGGAGTGCAGTACCCCAGATTCTTCCTCGGAAGGCTGTTAAGGGCATCTGCTGCCCAGAGGATATCCTCATCAGAGAAATTCTCAATGGAAATTCCCTTGGGGACATATCGCCGAAGCAACCCATTGTGACGCTCATTCTGTGCTCGTTCCCATGAAGTGTAGGGATGCGCAAAGTAGACCTTTGTTCCGTACTTCTCAATCTGAGCGAAATCCGCAAATTCAGCTCCGTTGTCTACCGTGATAGTCTTAAACACCTGGCTGAATTTCTCACCGAATTCCTCATGGAGTCTCTCCATAGCGGTGTTCACTGCCTCGCTGGTCTTTCCGGGAATACGAATCGCAATGTAGTTCTGCGTTTTCTTTTCCAGAAGAGTCAGAATCACAGACTCTTTGCCGTTGCGTTTGCCTACAACGGTATCACCTTCCCAATGGCCTTCCTCGGTTCGGGAATCTACAATTTCTGGCCGCTCATCAATGCTTGTTCCATACACTTTCTTTCGTTTTACGGGACTTTTATGATGCTTTTTCCGTTTTATTGCTTCGGGAAGTTCCAAGATGTTGAGGGACAAATTGCCGCCCCATACCTCATTGTAAAGGGTTTTGGTGCAGACCATCTTCTCTTCCGGGAAGAGCTTGTTCTTGCGGGCATAGCCGACACAGGCATCAATAGACCACTTTTCCGTACGCACTTGCGTGACGACCCACTGAACAAATGACGTACACTTGTCAATGCGGTGCGGCTTGTGGCTATTCTTTCTGTTTTCCTTGTACACAGCGTCCCCACGCTTTGCGCTATAACCGGGAGCACGGCCCCGACTGCCCGTTCTGGGCGGTGTACCGCGCTTTAGTTCATTGGAAATGGTGCTGGGTGCGCAATGCAGGTATCGAGCAATCGCCCGATTGAGTGTCCCAGTTTCTTCATAGCCTGAATCGCTCCACGATCTTCCATGGTTAAATGCGTTCCGGGCTTGCGTTCTGCTCCATTTGTGGTATACTGAGTGTGATCCATAGTGATTACCTCTGGTGAATGGTGTTGGGGAACTTCATTCTACCACATTGGAAGTCACTATGGATTCCTTTTTTTCAGGTGTCCAACTTCATTTTACAATCGACCAATTATAATTGGTGTTCGCATTCGCGTTGTTTGTTGTACCCGTGGAATACGAGACATTGTAGTGGTCTTCCAAAATCTCCACCGCGCGGGCGTAGACCTTTTTCACGCCGCTGTCGTACTCTTTCGCGGCAAAATCGTCCTCAAGGTAGTCATACAACATCGCGTCCAGCACGCCGCCGGTAAAAACATCGGTCAGCCCCACGCCCGGCTCGGCGTAGTAATCCTCCGCGCCGACGGAAAGCAGAATCAAGAGACCGTTATTCGCTTTCTTGTCCCCGATACCCCACTTGTTAAAGAGGTCATACGCATAATCGGCAATGTCCTCGCCGTCGGTGAAATCCACGGTCGCCACCACGACCTCCGCGCCGCAGGCTTCGGCAAGTGCGCTGCCCGTGCGCTCAATATAGCTTTCCGTCGAGGACGAAAGCACATTCGCACCGTCATACACATAGCCCGTCGGGGCATCCGGCAACGCCACGGCAAACGCCGGCACCGCCATAAGTACGAGCACCAGCACCGTAAGCAGCACAGCGCCCGTCTTTTTCAAAACAGGATGTACGGTCTTTGTCATAAGCATTTCCTTTCCCTGTCCGTTTCAAACTTTTACGCGAACAACTCCACATCGCCGATGCCCACCAGCTTCGCCAGTGCATACGCAGGCGAATTGTGCAGCGCATCGTTGAATGCGGCGGCTTTATCGTTGTAATCGTCGCGCATCAGATAATCCAAGTCGGAATAGTAGTTCGACTTCAGCGATTCGCGGTACGTTGCGTCCTCCTCATTCATGTCGATATTCTTGATCTGGTTATACATCGCCCTCACCGCCGTCGTCAGGTCGTTTAAAGCCGCGTACTTGTCCGCCGGGCGCTCGGCCTTTTTCACCGCGTTCTGCGCGGTACGCACGGCATCTACAAGCGTCAAGTCCGTCTCGCTGTATTTTTCCGCGACCGTCACCAGATTCGATGCTTCGGAAACCATCATCGAGACCTGGTCCAAAACGCCGTACACGTCGTCGGAGCCGTAGTATTCCGCTGTCACATTGTTGCGCTCGCGCGACAAAGATATACACGCGCCGACTGGGATCGCCGCCAAAATTAACACCACCATCGCAATGACCGCCGAAACACGGCCCACGGCTTTTACGCCATCGTTTTTCTTTTTCATAAAAATTTCCTTTCTGCTTTTTTCTGTCTACATGCAAATTTATGGCACGCAAATTTAAAGTCTATAAACGCACAGCCGGGCAGCACTGCAAGCACAACCCGGCCGGTGTTCTCTTTATTTACGCGCGAATGTCTAAAAGCTTCTGCTTCAGCTCGTTTTCCAAACGGCCGAGCTCCTGCTCCGCTTCGCGGCGGCGGGTCTTGCCCTCTTCCTGAATTTTCACAACTTCATCGAGTGTCGAGATGAGCGACTGGTTTGTCTGGCGCAGCGTCTCCATATCAACAATGCCGCGCTCGGATTCGCGCGCCGTCTCAATGGTGCTCATCTTCAGCTTCTCTGCGTTCTTGCGCAGCAGCTCGTTCGTCATATCGGTCACTTCACGCTGTGCGCGCACCGCATCTGCAGAGTGCGCCACACCAAGCGCCAATACCATCTGGCTCTTCCAAAGCGGAATGGTGTTCACAATGGTGGACTGAATTTTCTCCGCCATCAAACGGTCGTTGTTCTGCACAAGACGAATTTGCGGCGACATCTGCACGGAAACCATGCGGGTCAGCTCGAGGTCATGCAGCTTCTTTTCAAAGCTGTCGCACTGCTGTGCAAAGTCGTTTGCCGCCTGCGCGTCCTCCGGCAGGCCGGAGCGCTGTGCCTTTGCTTTCAGCTCTTCCAGCGTCGTTTCGCGCTCTCTTTTCAGGCGCTTTTTGCCCGCCAGAATGTACATGGAAAGCTCTTTGTGGTACGCAAGGTTCGTTTCGTACAGCTTATCGAGCATCACGATGTCCTTCATCAGCTGCACCTGGTGGCCCTCAAGGGAAGACGCAATCTTATTCACGTTCACTTCGGCCTTGTCGTAACGCGCCTTCATGCCATCGAGGCGGTTTGCCTGCTTTTTAAAGAAGCCGAGGAAGCCCTTTTCCTCTTCGCCCGCATCAAAGCTTTTCAGCTCTACAACAAGGTTCGCGATCTCGTCGCCCACTTCACCGAGGTCCTTCGTGCGCACATTTGCAAGCGCCGTGTCGGAGAAGTTTGCAATTTTCTTCTGTGCGCCGGAGCCATACTGCATCACGAGCGCAGAGCTTGTAATGTCAATTTTTTCCGCAAAGTCGTCTACGACCTTCTGTTCTTCGGGCGTAAGCTGTACTTCGGGCTGTTCCTCTTCTTTTTTCTCAGGGGCTACGGGCTTTTCTTCCTCCACGCCGTCCAGCGTCAGGGTGGGAATGCCGGGTGCAGGGGTCTCCAGCTCGGGCTCTAAGGTCAATTTCACGTCGCTCATGTTGTTCGTCCTCCTTATATTCACCGTGTGCGTCACACGGTCAAAAATCACTTTGTCTGTGTTTTGCTTGTGTCGTTCGGGTCAAGACTCGGCATTTTCATGTCTTCGCCGGAAAGGCCCTCCTGCTTCAAAATGGATTCCATCACGCTGATGTCCGCCGCAATATCCAGCGCATCGTCATCAAACAGGCTATCCAGCTGCTTTTCAAACGCGCCCGCGATCGTCTCCATCATGCCTTCAATCTCAAACATCGTCTTTTGAATGTTCTCGCCCTTCACTCTCTGGCGGCTCAGCTTATCGTAGCTGTTCAGAAGCTTCAGCGTTGTCGGCAGATAGTAGTTCATAAACCGACGGATCTCCGCTGCTTTTTCGGGGTGCTCCGCGATATACGCAAAAATATCGGCAGAAGCCACTTCCATGCGGTCGATGCGCTTTGTCATCACCTCGTCCGGGATGCGGATGTTCACGTCGCGCAGCTCATGCAGATATTTGTAGCCTTCCTCAATGATCTTGTCCACCTCGGGATCGCCGGTGGAGACCTTTTTCTGCGGCTCCGCTTTCGGCTCCGGCTTTTTTTCGGGCTCGGGCTTTTTCTCCGGCTGTACGGATTCCGCCGGCACATAATACTTTTTGCCTTTGAAAATTTTGCCGCCGATGAAAAACGCCGCCGCACCCACCACAGCAAACGTGATGAGGTCCTGCCAGCGGTAAAGCGGGCCGTTCAGCGCATACAGCATACACACGATGCCCGTCAGCCAATAGCGGCCGTTTGAGGGCTTGTACTTTTCGATCATGTCCTGCTTGCGCGGCGCTTTTTTCGGCTGCTGCACGGGCGCACCGTTCTGCGAAACGGTATTTCGCGGCGCTGTGCCGCGCGGCGGATTATACGGTCCGCCGGGCGCGCTGCTCGGAGCCTGATTCGGGTTTGTATTCGGGCGCTTGTAATTCGAGTACGCCGTCTGCGTGTAGGAATAGTGGTACGTACCGTCCGGATTCTGCCCCTGCGGCGACTGATAATTTGTCCGCGCGTTCGTGTTAAACTTGCGGTTTACGGTCTCCGCCACACGGTTCACTTCGTTTACAACGCCGTTCACCGCACCCTGCACCTCGCGGGAAATCTTCTCCCCATCGAGGTTATTCACGCTCTCCGCCACCTTGTCGCCCACCTTGTGGATAACGCGGTATGTCGCGGAGTTTTCAAACTCGGTTTGGAGCGGGTTCGTGTAATTCGCGCCGTTCGGCGTATTCACGTTTCTGTTTTGTTCGTTCGGATTTTGTGTGTTCGTTTTTGGCACCGCCTTTCTAACGGTAATGCTTCATAAATCTCCATTTTTGCTGTGGTGTGTCCCGGCAAAGCCGGGACACACCCACTTATTCGACTTTACTCTATTATTGTACGTTTTTCTGAAACCCGGGTCAAGAACTTCCGGGTGAATTTCAGAGTTTTTTCAGGAATTCTCCGGCGCGGGAGTCGGCGTTACCTGCACGGGATCTTTTCCGTCCTGCACAAGGTAATATTCCACCGTCTCTTCACCTGCTATGCGCAGCACGTTGTACTTTACATCCAGCAAAAATTCCGGTGCCGCGCCGAAGGATTGTAATGACGCCTCCGCGTCAAAGCGCGTCATTAGAAGCTGCCGGTCGGAGGGCTCGCCCGCCGTGCCGCGCAGACCGAGCACAACGCCCGCGAAAATCAGGATTGCAGAAAGCAGCCACGCGCCGAGCGGGGCCATCCAGTTTGCACCCGTAAGCTTGCCCAGTACACTCACGCGTCTCTTTAAAAGGCTGCGTGTCAGTGTAAAATGCAGCACCGGCACCACAATCATCAAAAGCGAAAAAAGCCAATTCTGCCCGATGATCTGCACAAGCCCGGCTAAAAATTCCAGTCCTTTTATACCGGCCTTCAGTCCCATGCAGACGCCGAACATCTGCCGGTATAAAAACTGCACGAACGTAAAGCCCCAAAGGCCCACCGTCCACACGGTTAAAAGCAGAAAGTTCAGACCTTTTAACGGCGTCGTGCGCGAAAGCGCCAGCGCGATGCCGCCAAGTCCCAGCGCCATCCACACCTTCACGGGCGTTATGGGCATATGCGCAAAATATGCAAAAATAAATTCACTGTATAAAACCGATAAAAACGGAAGCAGCGATGCCAAAACCGAGACGCTTTTCTCCCGTTCCGCAGCCTGATGCCGCGCCATACTTCCCACCTCCAAATGCGAAACGTGCTGTTTTCAGCCGCTTTGTTCACAGTATACTATAAAAGCTTGAACTTTTCAATCATTTCCGGCAAACCGAAGAAAACGCATCGTTTTCGGCGTTTATTCCGCAAAAAGACGGGCATTCTATGGGTAACGCGGCATACCGCCGCGCACGCTATTTTTGTAGAAAGGATCGATCCGATATGAAAAGAATTTTTCCCGCTCTGCTTGCTTTGCTCTTGGTGCTTTCATTCACGGGCTGCGCAAGCCGAACGACCGAAAGCTCGTCCTCCTCATCTGCCGCAAGTGAAAAGCCCGCGCAGTCTGCGTCGCCTTCCCCGGATGTGAGTGAATCCCCGAGCGACACCTCCGTTATGCCGGAGACCGCGCTCGGCCTTTCCGCCTTCCGCGATGCCCTGCGTGAAGCCTATGGCGACAAATATTACCCCGATACGAAACTGACCGAAGATGAAATTCGCTCAGAGCTCGGCATGGACGACTCGCTTTACGAAGAGGTATACGCTGAAAACACCGCGCAGAAGGCCCACCCGGATACGTTCATCGCCGTAAAAGTCAAAGAAGGCAAAACGGACGAAGTCAAAGAGAAGCTCGCGGCTTATAAGCAGCGCCTGCTTGCAGATGAAGATTTCACCGCAAGCAAAGACAAAATAGAGGCCGCCGAAATTTACGCCGACGGCGATTACGTATTCTTCCTTCTGCTCGGCGAGCCGGAAACGAGCGGTGAAAGCAGTGAGGGCATGGCAGAGGCCTTCGGTAAAGAAGTACAACACGGCATAGACGCCATTAAAAAGGTCATTGGCATGGAGTAATTTTGTGTCGAAAAGCTCCGTAAAACGCCCCTTATATCCTTGAAATACCTCCGCCTGCGTGGTATACTTCTAACGTATATGCACGCGGGCGGGCTTTTTTGTCCGCCTTTTTGAAAGGAGCTTTCATGTTCAAAGATTCCGAAAAGATCCGCGCCGCCATTTTTGATGTGGACGGTACGCTTTTAAACAGCACACCCATGTGGAATAAACTCACGTTCGCGTTCGCCGAAAAAATGGGCATCGCAGCACCCGACGATCTGTTCCGCACCCTAAACAGCCTCTCGCTTGAGCAATGCGCCAAGTATTACCACGACGTACTCCATGTTGAGGGCACCGTTGAGGAAATTCATGAGGGCATCATCACACTCGCCCGCGAGGGCTACGCCAAAGAAGTGCCCGAGATCACCGGCGCGGCGGCGTTTTTAAAAGCGCTCTCAGAGCGCCACATTCCCGCAGCCGTCGCAACCGCCTCGGACATTGCGTCCTTAAGGCCCGCGTTCGCTCGCCTTGATATGTCACCGTACATTTCCGTCATCGAAAGCTGCACCACCATCGGCAAAAGCAAGGAGCACCCGGATATTTATTTAAAGTGCGCGGCCGATTTAAAGGCCGCCCCGCATGAGACCGTTGTGTTTGAAGACGCGCTCTACGCCGCCAAAACGGCAAAAGCCGCCGGCTTTTCGGTCATCGGCGTGTTGAGCGAAGCTGTGGAAGAAAGCGACCGCATAGCGCTTCAAAAGCTCTGCGACCGCTGCATCACAGACTACACAGCGCTTTTGGGCGAGCTTTTGCCGCCCGAAGACCGATAAAAACCGTCAAACGGACGGTTCTCTTTTGGGAACAGAACAGGCGCACGCAGCCGTGTCACGCGAAGCTCTGTTTTGATGATATAAATTTTTAAAAATCAAGCTTTAGGATATTTTGGAGGAGTTATGTTCAAAAAATACAAAGAAAAATTCATCGGCGACCGGGAGTTTTACGCAAACCTCATCCGCCTCATCATCCCGATGATCGTGCAGCAGGGCATCACAAGCTTTGTCAGCCTGCTCGATAACGTCATGGTCGGCCGCCTCGGCACCGAATCCATGAGCGGTGTCGCCATCGTCAATCAGCTTTTGTTCGTCTTTAACCTCACCATCTTCGGCGGCCTTGCGGGCGCGTCTATTTTCGGCGCGCAGTTCTACGGCAAGGGCGACCACAAGGGCGTGCGCTATGCGCTGCGCTTCAAGCTCATTTTCAGCGTTTTAATGGCCGTCATCGCCATCGTCGCGCTTCTGTTCTTCAATAACCCGCTCATTTCGCTGTTCCTCACGGAAAGCGAATCCGGCGGCGACCTCGTCTTAACGCTTTCCGAAGCGAAGAACTACCTGTTCGTCATGCTGATCGGTCTCATACCGTTCAGCTTCTCGCAAAGCTATTCCAGCACTCTGCGTGAAACCGGCGAGACCGTATCCCCGATGACCGCCAGCATCATCGCCATCGTCACAAACTTTGTCTTAAACTACATTCTCATTTTCGGCAGCTTTGGCGCACCACGCCTCGGCGTCGTCGGCGCAGCCATCGCCACCGTTATCGCAAGATATATCGAAGCAATCTATCTCATCCTACATACCCACCGCCGCGAAAAAACATTTATTTTTGCACAGGGCTTATATAAAAGCCTGTATTTGCCCGGTGCCGTCGTGAAAAAGATCCTCCTCACCGGCACGCCGCTCATGCTTAACGAGCTCTTCTGGAGTATCGGCACCACGATGATCAGCCAAAGCTACTCCACGCGCGGTCTGACCGTCGTCGCCGCCACGAACATTGCCGGCACAGTATGGAACCTCTTCTGCGTCATCATGTTCGCCATGGGCAACGCCGTTTCCATTATCATCGGCCAGCAGCTCGGCGCGGGTGAGATTGAAGAAGCAAAGCGCACGGATAATAAGCTTCTGTTCTTTACCGTCGTGCTGCACATCGGCGTTGGCGCGCTCATCGCCATCACCGCGCCGTTTATCCCGCTCATTTACAACACCACGCCGGAGGTACAGCGCCTCACAACCGAGCTTCTGCTCGTCGCCGGCGCAGCACTGCCCATTCAGGCATTTGCGCATGTCACGTACTTCACCATTCGCTCCGGCGGCAAAACGTTCATCACGTTTCTGTTTGACTGCGTATTTACTTGGCTTATCCCGCTGCCCATCGCGTTTTTCTGCAGCCGCTACACAGCGCTGTCCATCATCGGCATCTATGCGCTCGTGCAGTTTGCAGATATCATCAAGGTCATCATCGGCTCCATCCTGCTGCGCTCGGGCATTTGGGCGAACAACGTGGTTTCCGACGTTGACTGATCCCACATGAAGGAGAATTTATTATGGAACAAAGCAAGATAGACCGCATCAACGCCCTCGCAAAGAAAGCAAAAACCGAGGGTCTCACCGAAGCGGAGACCGCAGAGCGCAAAGCCTTGCGCGAAGAATATATCGCAGCCTACCGCAAAAATCTGCGTACACAGCTCGATAACATGGTCATCGTAGAGCCGAACGGCGAGCGCCGTAAATTAAAGCCGAAAAAATAAGTGAAAGAAGGCATCCTTATGCTGTATAAATACGAGATGCACGTGCACGACAGCCTGTGCAGCCGCTGCGGACACAATCCGCCGGAGGTCATTGCCAAGGTCTATTATGACCGCGGCTACGCCGGCATGTGCTTTACAAATCACTTTTTGCAGGGCAGCACCGCCATTGACAAAACCCTGCCGTGGGAGGATAAGGTCCGCGCCTACTGGAACGCCTACCTGCGCGTAAAGGACTGGGCAAAGGATAAGGATTTCGACATTCTGTTCGGCCTTGAACACCACTACGGCTCCGGCAAAGAGGTGCTCACCTACGGCATCGATCTCGATTTTCTGCTCGCACACCCGAATATCGACGTCGCGCCTATCAAAGACTATTGCGACGCCGTGCACGAAGCGGGCGGATTCATCTCGCAGGCGCATCCGTTCCGCCGTGCGCCGTACATCGACCCCAACGTACTCCCGCAGCCGGAGCTATTGGACGCCGCCGAAATTTACAACGCCGGCAATTCTGACGAAGACAACAGCCGCGGCTATGATTTTGCAAAAAGAAACCACCTCTACGGCACCAGCGGCGGCGATACGCACGAACAGCACGAATCAAACATCGGCAAAGCCGGCATGGCGTTCCCGTACCGCATCAAAACCGAAAAAGAGCTTGCAAACGCGCTGTTCCGCCACGACGGCCGCTGCATCATCAACGGTGTCATTCAGCCCCCGCAAGATATTTGACCCGATTTCTGAAAGGAAAACACATGGAATCACTCAAGGAACTTTACCGCATCGGCACAGGTCCCTCCAGCTCCCACACCATGGGGCCGGAGCGCGCCGCGCGCCGCTTTAAAGAAAAATACCCGCAGGCAGACCGTTTTCTCGTCACTCTGTACGGTTCGCTCGCCAAAACGGGCAAAGGCCACTTGACGGACGACATTCTCGTCAAGACCTTTGCACCGCTGCCGGTGGAAATTCGGTTCGACCTTTCGGATAAGCCTCTCCCCCACCCGAATACGCTGGAGCTCACCGCCATTGAAAACGACAAAGAGATCGGCTTTGAGCGCGTCATGAGCGTCGGCGGCGGTAAAATTCTCTCGGAGGGCGAAACGGAAGACGCCCCCGCAGACGTTTACCCGCTTTCCACATTCGCCGACATCAAAGCTTACTGCGCCTCGCGTCACATGCGCCTTTGGCAGTATGCGGAAGAGTGCGAGGGCACGGAGATTTGGGACTATTTAAAGGAAGTCTGGCGCTGCATGCGCGAAGCCGTCACCCGCGGTTTAGAGACCGAAGGCACCTTAAAAGGCGGTTTAGACGTGCAGCGCAAGGCGAAAATGCTCTACCGTCAAAATCACATCGATGAAAGCGCCGAAACGCGCGAAAACCGCCTTGTGTGCGCCTATGCCTACGCCGTCAGCGAAGAAAACGCGGCAGGCGGCATCATCGTCACCGCGCCCACGTGCGGTTCCTGCGGCGTGCTGCCGAGCGTTCTTTTGTATATGCAGGAACGCCGCGGCTTTACGGATACCGAGATTCTCCACGCGCTCGCGGCGGGCGGCATCATCGGCAATCTTATCAAGACGAACGCCTCCATCAGCGGCGCGGAGTGCGGCTGTCAGGCGGAGATCGGCAGCGCATGTTCCATGGCGGCGGCAGCCCTCGCGGAGCTGCACGGCATGGAGTTAGACCAGATTGAATACGCTGCCGAGGTCGCTATGGAGCACCACCTCGGCCTTACGTGCGACCCCGTGCGCGGACTCGTGCAGATTCCGTGCATCGAACGCAACGCCGTCGCCGCCATGCGCGCCATCAACGCGCTGAGCCTTGCGAATTTTCTCACCTATACAAGAAAAATCTCGTTCGACGTCGTCGTAAACACCATGTACGAGACCGGCAGAGATTTGTTCTCCAAATACAGAGAAACCGGCGAAGGCGGGCTTGCGAAGTATTATACGGGTAAGAAATAGCACAAAGCTTACGTGAAAGCGTGTCTAAAAGCTTTTGATCCAACTTTTTTCAAAAAGTCGGTCAGGTTCCAAGGGTGAAACCCTTGGTCGCTTTCCGCAGAAAGCGAAACCCTTTTGCCTACCCAAAATCAGGACTGGGAGAAACCAATGCTTCGCATTGCTATTAAGCAGTCCGGTGGACTGTTTACTCGTGGAAGACCCAATTAGGGGTCTCCCGAAGAGCTTGCAAAAAGCAAGCTCTTAAAAAGAACACATATCAAAAAGTAAAGCGCACAGCCTCGAAAAGAAGCTGTGCGCTTTCGTTTTATATAAATTCTTTACTGATTCAAGATCTCCATAAACTCTTCGCCGGTGATGGTCTCTTTCTCATACAGGAACTTTGCAAGCTCGTCGAGCTTCGGGCGGTTCTCCTGCAAAATCCGCACCGCCTTCGTGTGCTGCTTCTTCACAAGGTCAACCACCTGTCTGTCGATCTCTGCCTGCGTCTCGGCGCTGCACGCCAGCGAAGCATCGCCGCCGAGGTACTGATTCGTCACCGTCTCCAGCGCGACCATATCAAAGTTGTCGCTCATGCCGTAGCGCGTGATCATTGCGCGGGCAAGCTTTGTCGCCTGCTCAATGTCATTCGATGCACCCGTTGTAACGGAATGGAACACGACTTCCTCCGCGGCTCTGCCGCCCGTGAACGTCGCAATCTTGTTTTCAATCTCCTCGCGGCTCATCAGGTAATGGTTGCCGTCCTCCACCTGCATGGTGTAGCCCAGCGCGCCGGACGTGCGCGGAATAATCGTAATCTTCTGCACCGGCGCGGAGTTCGTCTGCTTCGCCGCCACCAGCGCGTGACCGATTTCGTGGTACGAAACGATGAGCTTTTCGCGCGTTGTGAGAATAGAGTTTTTCTTTTGATAGCCCGCAATAACAACCTCGATGCTCTCCTCAAGGTCGGCCTGCGTTGCGGAAGCACGGCCGTCACGCACAGCGCGCAGCGCAGCTTCGTTCACAATGTTCGCAAGCTCTGCGCCGGAAGCGCCGGAAGCCATGCGCGCGATCTTCGCAAGGTCAACGTCGGGTGCAACCTTAATCTTCTTTGCGTGTACACGCAAAATCGCCTCACGGCCCGCAAGGTCGGGCAGCTCCACCGGCACGCGGCGGTCAAAACGACCCGGACGCGTCAAGGCGGGGTCAAGCGACTCCGGGCGGTTCGTCGCGGCAAGAATAATAACGCCGTTGTTGCCCTCAAAGCCGTCCATTTCGGTCAAAAGCTGATTTAAGGTCTGCTCGCGCTCATCATTCGTGCTCAGCTGATTATCGCGCTTTTTACCGATGGCGTCGATTTCATCGATGAACACGATGCAAGGCGCTTTTTCCTTTGCCTGCCTAAAGAGGTCACGTACTTTCGATGCGCCCATGCCGACGAACATCTCGACAAATTCCGAGCCGGACATGGAGAAAAACGGCACGTTCGCTTCGCCGGCGACCGCCTTAGCCAGCATTGTTTTGCCGGTTCCCGGAGGGCCCACAAGCAAAATGCCCTTCGGCATGGAAGCGCCAATCTCTTTATATTTATTCGGGTTATGCAGGTAATCGACAACTTCGGAAAGGTTCTCCTTCGCTTCGTCCTCGCCCGCAACGTCCGCAAACTTAATGCCGTCCGAAGACTGCACATACACCTTTGCACTGCTCTTGCCCATGTCGAACTTCATGGCGTTCGGGCCGCCCATTTTCTTCATGAGCTGCCGCGACAAAAGCTGTCCCAGCACCACAAAGAGCACAACCGGCAGCACCCAGCTCACGATAAAGCTCATCAGCGGGGACATCTGCTCCACAATCTCGCCGGAAAACTCCGCGCCGGAATCGTAAAGACGCTGTACAAGGCCGTCGTCATTCAAAAGGCCGGTTTTATAAATTTTGCTCTTGTCCTTATTTGTGAACAAAATCTGGTTGTCTTCAATCTCCACCTGGCCGATTTCTTTGTTCTCCGTCATCTTGATGAACGTGCCATAGTCCACTTCCTCCACCTGGTGCTGTGTAATCAGTGGCATCACCAGCATGTTTAAAAGCAGCAAAACGACCATCGCAATGCCGTAATAAAAAATAAGCGGCTTTTTCGGCGTTTTCACTTCGTTCATGTTCTCTCTCCTCTCGCGCGCGATGAAAATAAGCGCGATATTATTTTAGCCTATTCTATGCGTTTTTTGGCGGAAAGTCAATCTCAAAATTTCCAACTTTTCGTGAACAAATCATGAAAGCATGCGGATATTCTCCTGCACCGTTCCCGCGGGCAGCGCTCCTCTCCGGTCATAATAAGCCGCTTCTCGGCAAGGCCGGCAAAAACTCCCGAGAAACCATCGTCCTTGCCACAAAACGGCACCGCCCGGGTTGACACTTCACCCCGGCGGTGCTATGCTTTTTCCAAATTTACGATTTGTATTTGAGTTTTTAGGGGGTATTTTCATGAGCACTGTTTTGATTCGTGACGCCAAGCTTTCCGACGCACCGCGCCTGCTGGAAATTTACAGCTATTACGTAAAAAACACCGCCATCACCTTTGAGTACAACGTGCCGTCGCTCGAAGAATTCCGACACCGCATGAAAAACATCACGCTGCGCTACCCGTACATTGTCCTCGAAGCGGACGGCAAGGTCATGGGCTACGCCTACGCGGGCTCATTCATCGGCCGCGCCGCCTACGATTGGTCATGCGAAATGACCGTTTACCTTGACCGCACCGCCAAAAAGCAGGGCTTCGGCAGAAAGATCTACGAAGCCATGGAGCAGCGCCTCAAAGATATGGGCATTTTAAACCTTTACGCCTGCATCGGCTATATCGACAAGGAGGACGAGTACCTAAACCACAACAGTGCCGATTTTCACACCCACCTCGGCTACAAAACGGTCGGTACGTTCAAGAAATGCGGCTATAAATTCGGCCGCTGGTACGACATGATCTGGATGGAAAAGTGCATCGGCACGCACACCGATGCCCCTGCCCCCGTTCGCTTTTTGACCGATGCACCCGACCCAAACGCGCATTGATTTTATGCACCCCCTACCTTACCGCATGGCAAGCAGCGTTGCGGACTTCTTCAATCTTGTTTTCGCGCGGTTTGCGCAGGCGGAAAGCTCCGCGGCGGCGCGGCAATCGTCCATTTTTAAAATGCGTTCCAAGCGTAAGAGGGCCTTTTCGTCCCACTCTGCCTTGTTCTGCGCCGCAGCGCCCAGCAGCGCCATCGCATCCAGATAAACCTTTTCGGGCGTGCGTAGGCGGCGCAGCGTCTTTAAAAGCGTTTTGCAGTCCATCTGGCCCTCGCTCTGCTTGTGTGCAAAGGCGAAAAGCTCGTCCGGGCGGTCGTGCAGCGTCTCGTACACAGCCTGCACCATGTCGGCGCTCATCATCTCGCCCAGCACCTCGCGCTCTGTGTTTTCTTCGCCCGCAAGACTCGCGCCAAGCGCCATGCTGCCGTCTTCGCCCTCAAGCTCACGGTCTAAGCTGTCCGGCACGGCTTTTTTAAAGCGATCGCCGAGGATATTATTCATCACATACGCGAACAGCGTCGGGATAAAATGCGCCTCCCCCTTTTTGAAAAATAAATCAAGACGCACTGTGCCCTTGTTTTCGCCCTTTGTAATGGGGCTCATCAGGCTGATGAACGTCTCGTGCGTGTATTCGGTCTGCGCCGTCTCCGCTTCGCCGCCGCAAAAAGCGCACAGTGCGCGCAGCTTTACGCCCGCCGCAGCACTGCCCAAAACGTCCTTTAAAAGAAACGCATACAGGGTTTCCTGAAAGCGTGCGGAAAGGGCCGCGTCCGCCCACAACACAGCAACGCTGTTTTTTCCGCTTTCGTACACTTCCTTTAAAACCGCGCGGAACGCTGTTTCCTCCGCGCTCTTTTCAAATACCTTCGCTGCCATATCCGTTCCTCCTTAAAGCGTTTTTTCTTGTGCTTTAAGGATAAAAAACGGTTCTCGGTACTATCCCGAAACAGTCTCGATTTTTTCTCGATTTTCGCCGAACAGCGTTGAAGAACCGCACATTCAATGCTATAATCGGGTTATCCATAAAAAGGAGGAAACGCGGTGGACGAGCTTTATAAAATCCAAAACGTCACGTATAACGCCACGGGCGGTACTTTAAAAAACGATAAAGTGGTCATCGACCTCACCGCACAGCAAAACCGCCTGCTGCACTACCTTGTCTTAAACGCCGGGCAAACGCTCACAAAAGAGCAGATCACCGCGCATGTGTGGGGGTATGATGTCGATTCGGACGTCAGCAACCTCATTTACGATACCGTCTCCGCCGTGCGCCGCCTGCTGAAAAAAGCCGGGCTAAACGGCGCCGTCACCACCAAAACCGGCATCGGCTACGCGTTTACGGAAAGCGTCGAAAGAATCAAACCCACAGCCGCCAAAACCGAAGAAACATGCGAAAGCCTGCCGCCTGTTTTTGCGGAAAGCGCCCCGAAGTTCACGCTTGATACGGTCTATCTGCTGCTTATGGGCGACAGTATGTATAAAAAAGCGTGGTTTTTGCAGTCCGTCGGCTATATCGAAAAACTTCCGCCGCTCAGCTTGGAGCCCGGCTCAGCCGACACCGTCGCCGAGGACGCGTTTTACAGCTGGATTTTACCCGAAAGCATCTGGGCGCGCATTTTGTGCACATACCCCGAAGAAAGCGACCGCAGAGCGTTGTATGGCGGCGAAGGTACAAGCGAACTGCTCCTCGACTTAAAGCAGGATTTTCAAAACGACAGCGGCTGGCGCGGGCGTGAGCTTACACGAAACTGCAAAACGTATTTGGAGCGTATGCTGATTCCGAGCGTGATTGAGACCACACTCGGCGCCGTGCTGCAAAATTCGCCGCAGCTAAGCGAACTTTACCATCTGTGGCAACGGTGCAGCGAGGAAAACAACGTCCACCGCGGCGTTGCACTCGTCATCCTCTGCGCCCTGCTCGGCGAGCGGAATTTCAAAATGCTTGCGGAAACCTGCGATGTCATTGAACTGCTGAATGAAAATTTCTGACCGCAATCTACCGACAACGGAACGACGAATAAAGTTTTGCTCAAGCTTTTTCAAAAAGCTTGTCAGATTCCAAAGGTGAACTCCGCAGAGCTCGAAACCCTTTTGCCTCCAAAAAATCAGGAGGGGAAAACGGAACAGTCCGGTAGACTGTTCCGTTTAGGGGAACCCTATTAAGGGGTTCCCCTAACGGCTCTCCCAGAGCCGTTCAAAAAACAAACTAACCCATATAAAAAGAGGTGCAAAGCCACATGGAAACCCCTGTTAAAACTATCGCCCCAAACACACTGCATATCTGCTCCGCCGCAGAAGCGCTCGCTTTGCTCAGAAAGCACGGCGGGCACGGCAACGCCGCGTTCATGCGCAGCCTTGCAGATGCCGTCTCGGATGAAAACAACCACATCACCGGCACTGTCAGCGATTTCAACAACCTCATCGACCGCTTTGAGGTGCTCGGCGATTATTTCGACGCTTTGCGCGTGTGTGATTTTGCACTTAAAATCTATCCCCGCAGCGCAACGTTGCTCGCCATCACGCTCAATACCTGCGCCCGCAGCGGCGCGGACGGCGAAACCTATCTTGCCGCAGCCGAAAGCCTCGGGCGCGAAAACTGGAACGAACCGCGGCTTTTTAAAGACGCCGCCGAGTATTGCCGCACCCGCGCCTTGTGCTGCCCGCCGGAGCAGACCGAAACGTATTTTGAAAAAGCGCTCTCCGTCTGCCGTGATTTTCAGCGTATTTTCCCGCTTGATGAGCGTGGTTACATGAAAGAAGCCACCGTGCTGCTCGACAAAAACCGCACCGCAGACGCCGAAAACGTCCTGCGCCGCGTCATTTTTGAGAAAATCACCGCAAACGGCCGCCCGCAGCCCTTAAACGCCGCAAACTGCTGCAAGCTGTACCTTACGGAAATTCTGAAGAAAAGCCTTGAATACGACCTCATCCTGCGCATTGCACAAAAGGGACTTTCGTTCTCTGCCGCCGAGCAGAATTCCGAGCACATGGGCTACTTCAGCTACCGTCTGGCGCTCGCCAAAACAGCGCTCGTCATTGAAAGCGATTACCGCAATAAGGCCGATATTGAAGAAGCGCTCACGTGCTGCCAGCGCGCGTTCGACCTTGTGACGTTTCAAAGCTACGCGGATGATTTAAAGCGCTGCTACGTACAGCTGTGCGAAAACCCGCAGAATCCCATCGACCTCAAAACGCACCGCCTTGTAAAGCACGTTTTAAACACCGCAGAGACCGCTTCCGCACCGACACAAAACTAAATTTAAGCTTTAAAATGCCTTGTTCTGTGAAAAGAACAGGGCATTTTTCTTTTGTGCGCTCAAAATTTCGTATGCGCCGTTCGTAGTAAAGGTGAAAACAAACGGATCTAAGGAGGTTTTTACTTTGCCTACACAAAACAGCACCCAAACCTACGAAATGCTCAAAACATATTTGGATGAGACCGCGGACAGCTTTGAAAAGCTCGACGAGGAACCCGGGTTTTTGTACCGCAAAACGGACGGCCGCACCTCGCTCGTTTTCTGCGCCCGCGTGGATAAAGAGCTCGGCTTTCTGCTTTTAAGCGCCTACCCCGGCATTTTAGTCCGCACGTCTTACGTGCCGATGGTCGCCGATTACTGCCAGCGCATCACGCCGGAGGTCGGCGTCGTGTGTGTAGAATCCAATTTGTGCGAGGTCTATTACCGCACGGAGGTCGCCTTTGAGCACGCGCCCGTCTCCCGCGCCACACTGGAGCTTTTGGAGCGCACCGCGTTCGCCGCACTCACGCCGCATATCAGCGCTTTGCGTTCGCTCAGCGCGGGCGTACTGCCGGAGGCGCTCCCGGAGCCGCAGGAGATCCACATTCCGTCTCCCGCCCCGTCCCACGCGGAAGATTTTCTGCCCCTCATGGAAGAATATTTTCAAAAAACGCACTTTACCGTGCTTGCAAAACATGCGCCCGATGAAACCGGCGCGTGCTACCTCTACGAGTTTCTGGCCGCGCACCGCCGCTGGAAGCTGCACGTCACCTTAAATGATGAGAAGACCTTTTTCATCCTGCGCCTGTTCCCCGGCCGCAACGCCCTTGTTTTTGATCCACGCTACCTGCACGCCGCCGCGCAGATCTGCAACGCGGAAAACGATTTCGTAAAGTCCGGCGCACTCTTCGTCGGCCGCCGCCCGGAGGGTCTGTGCGCAAAAATGGCTCTTTCCGCACTGGAAGTTCCTACATCACTCGAAGAAACGCTGTATTCCGCCGTTTCCATCCTCGTTTCGCTTTTGTATAGCCGCGAAGCAGAGCTGCAAAAAGCCGCTGCGGGCGTGATTTTTCCGACAGGGTTTGATGCTGAAGCTAAAGCCCTCCGCGTCAGACCGCAAAAAACGGCTTGAAGACGCGCAGCGCTTTTTGGCCATGACCGCCCGCCCAAAGCCGCTTGACCCCGCGTCTGCCGAAAAAGAATTTGATACCCTGTTCGGCGGCGACATCGCCGAGACCGATGACGACGACCCCGAACCGTTCCGATAAGGAGGCTCTTATGCCGGATTATTACATTGCCGAAGACGGCACCATCCACGACCGCGAAGCCGAGCACCGCAGCCGCACACAGCACACCGCAGCCCCCGCCGTTGCCGATACCACCGCCGAGGACACCCCCGAAGTCAGCTTTGCGCGCCAATTCGTTTACTGGCTTTTCGCGCTTTCCGCTTCCGTCTTTGCTGCTGTTTGCGTGTTTCATGAGATGCAGGCAGCGTTCACCCCGCCCGCGCACCTCGATTTCTTGGAGGACTACGTACAGCAGTTCGTGTTTGAGCACGCCAAAGCGCTCGTTATCATCCTAACCGTATTCTGCATCTATCTTTATGGCAAAACGGGTGCGAAAAAGCACCGCTATAACGTGCTTGCCTACCTCTGCACCGTCTCCGTCTGCTGCTTTGCGCCGCCCGCCGCTGTGTTCGTACTCATGGCCGCGCCCATCCTTATGGCGCTCGCGCTTGCCGTGCTCGTGCTCGGCATCGTCGGGCTCGTCAAAATGGCGTTCGGCTAAATTTTTCGAAAAGGAGTTTTCCCATGAATGCACCGTTTTCCGCCGTTTTCCGCACGTTAAACGGCACCGCCGCGTCGCTTTCCGCGCTACACGAAACGCTCCGCCGCATGGAAGCGGAGACCCGCACCGCGCTGCGCCTGAACGACCAAAACAGAGAACGCCGCGTCTGCGCCGTACAGGACGCCACCGACGAGCTTTTAGAAGACTTCGCGTACGAGTACGATACACTTAAAGGCGATGCCGAAAGCCTGCTTTCCGCCGCCGAGATTGCGATGAACGACATTCTCGATCCGCACTTTCACCGCATGCAGCCGCAGTATTTTTCCGCCGCCATGCAAAAGCCGTACAACACCGCAAACGTGTGCGCGGAAGCACTCATTACACGCATGCAAAAAGCGCTTTCCGCCATTCAAGCCGGCGCAAAGAAAATCAAAAACGCGTTTTTGCTGCCGGACGCCGCGGGGCTCATCGGCTCCGTTTCTCCGGATTTCCGCAAATCGATCTACACGCCCATCCTCGACGCCTACGCGCACATGCGCCGCTGCGCGGAGGCCATAGAAAACGCGCCCGCGTTTACCGAAAAAAACGCCCGCGCCCACGCTGTCTGCACGCGCAAAACGCGGCAGATTGAAGCCGAATGTACCAATCGCCGCGCGGAGATTCTGCAAAAATTAAAGGTCGATACCGAAGCCGCAATCACCCGCACAAACGCTGTGCTCTGCACACCGCCAAGCGCTGCAATTTTCGCCGAAAACGCCGGACATGCCCCGCTTTCCCTCGGCACGCTGCGCATCGCGCTCCTCTCCGGCAAAATGTTTACAGCACCGCTTACCTGTACAAAGTTCGACTGCAGCGTGCTGTTTTTAACGGATAACACCGCCCCGCACACGCTCTTTTGCAATTTGGCGCTCGATCTGCTTAAAAGCGATCCTGCTGCCGTCGTGCACCTTGCAGATCCCGCCCACTGCGGCAATGCGTACAAGGACGTTTTCGCCGCGTTTACGCCGAGCGGCCGCGCGGAAATTTGGTGCAGTGCACAGGATTTTACCCGTGGCATAGAAGCCTTGTGTCGCGCCGCCGCAGAAAATACGCCGAACTCGATGCACTACGTCTTCATCGAAAACATGGAGCAGAATATCCCGGAGCAGACGCTGGAAGACCTTATCCGGCTCATGCGCGCCAACACCTGCGTGCGCGTGCTCGTTTCCGTGCGCAAGGCGATCTCCCTGCCGCACGGTTTTCAACAGAAATTCCCCGCGCTCGTGCAAAACGCCGCGTGCTGCACCGCAAAAAGCGGCGGAATTTACATCTCCGAAGACGTTTTTACCGTCCCGCCGGAGGATCTCCCTGCCCGCCGCGCAGCAGCGCTTTCTGCCGTCACCGCGCAGGTTAAAAAAGCCGCCGTGCTGTCCCTCAACGCCCGTTTGCCGCATGCCGAAGGCTGGCAGAAAAAGAGCAGCGAAGCGGGCATTTTCCTTCCCATCGGCCAAAGCGATGTCACTCGTCAGCCCGTCACGCTTGCGTTTACGGAAGAAAAGCCGTATGCGCTCGTCATCGGCGATGTAAACTCCGGCAAAAGCGCACTTCTGCACACCGTTGCCTTGCAGATTTTCGCAAACTACACGCCGGGCGAAGTGAAGCTCGCCATTGCCGATTTCAAAGAGGGCGCGGAGTTCGCGCTTTACGGCGCATCGCGCCTGCCCGCAGTCGAAGCCGTCGTTGAAAACGATGACCCCGATTGCGCCGCATCCTTTCTTCGGTACTACGTTTCGGAGCTGCACCGCCGCCAAAGCTGCTTTACGGCGCTCTCCGCCGAGACCGGCCGCCTCATCCGCAAGTACGAGACCTACCGCGCCGTGCAGCGCGAAACGGGTGCGGTGTTCGAAATTCTGCCGCGCATTTTGCTTATGATCGACGAATACCAGTCGCTTTTTGAAGGCAACACAGAGACTGCCGCGCTTTTAAGCGAGCTTGTCCGCAAAGGGCGCACCTACGGCGTGCACCTCATCATGGCGAGCCAGCGCGGCGTAAGCGAAAGCGCGCGCAACACGTTCACGGCCGAGCTGAAGGACCACTTTTCCACACGCCTCGTTTTCCGCTGCCCGCCTGCCGCCGCCCGCCGCCTTTTCAGCGACCGCGCGGTCGATACCGGGCGCGAAAACACCGGCATTGCGGCTGCCGTGCTGCTGAAAACCGGCCACGCGCTTTTAAACGACGAAGCGGGCCAAACCGAGCGCGCCACCGTCTCCGTGCAATGCTTTTACGCCGGGGATAACCTCATCGGGCGCATGTGCAGCCTGCTGCCACGCGTAAACGGCACGGGCGAAACCGCGTGGCTGCGGTATAACGCCGCCTCCCGTGCTGCACCAAGCGCACTCCCGCACGGCGAAGTTACCTTCGGCGACTCCGTATGTCTGCATAAGGACCGCGCCGCTTCCGATGCGGATAGCTTAAAAGACGACGGCCTTGTCTCGTTTACACCGAACGGCACGCACATTCTGTGCACGGGCAGCGACCTGCGCGTGCCGGCCTCTGTGCTGTGCAGCGCCGCGCGGTTTGCGGAACAGGAAGGGCTTTCGCTGCATATTTTCTGCGTGGAAAGTCACCCGCTACTGCGGCTTTGCCCGGAAACCGCCACGGTTTATACCACGCTTGCCGCACAGAGAGAAGCGCTTTCCCGTCAGCTTCGGGAAGGTCAAAACCGCGCCGTCAACGTGTTTTTGGAGATGAGCGCGGAAAAAGAATTCACCCAGCCGCTCGGCACACTGCGCCCCTCCGCGGACGCGGCGCTTCTCAAAAACGCCGTCGCACACAGCCGCCTTTCCGTCGTGTTTGAGCGCCGGTGCAAAATCGTGCGCAGCGAGCTGCCCCAGCTTTTGGCGCTTGCACCCACCCACATTACAGCCGTCGGCGACAACGAAAATCTGCGTGCCGCCCTGCCCGATACCGCCCGCATTACAGCAACAGCCTTTGACGTCCTGCAAAAGGACAGCATCCACGCGTATTACTGTAATCGGAATACGGAAAAATGGGGTAAGATCGTGCTGTTTCAGCCCTTTTCCCCTTGTCAAGGACATCTTTTCAAATCTCCTTGAGGTGTCGCAAAAAGCAGACACCTGCCCTTTAAAACCTCGTTTTCCGAAAAAATCTTTGCATGTTCGATTGACAAATTGCGAACGTTTGTTTATAATACGAGGTAGCAAAGAAACAAATGTTCGTGAAGCGCTGATATGCCGCACAGAACCGTCTGTACCATGCATCAACGCACAAGCGAAACTCGGATGGGGGTATTTTTATGATTCTGTTTCTCTTTAGTATTGCCGTTTCCTGCCTGTTAATCGCGCTTGCACAGGGTGCGGTTTTCTTGATCTCTCTTGTAGCGAAATCTGCGCACCGCGCGAAAAGCACCTCCGTGCGCCGCAGCGTGCAGAATTTTACGGGGCTGCCGAACCGCGAAGAAGTGAAGAACATATATTCCCTTTCAGACCAGTTTGCAGACCGCCTGCGAGAGGTCGTGCAGTCTTGACCGATACGGAATTTAACGCCGTGAAGGCGTTTTTATCCGCCTACCGCTACACGGAGCTCGACCTCCGTGTACGCAGGGCGGAGCTCACCCGGCTGACAGCGCGCAAAGAAGCGCTGATTTTGGAAGGAAATACCGATCTTCTTTTTCACTTAGAGCACGCGATATGCGCAGCAAAAGACGCCATACGCGTGCTTTGCACAAGGCAGGCAGAAATTGAAGCCGCCATAGACACGGTGGAAAGTGCCGCTTTGCGTGAGATTTTGACACAGCACTACATCTGTGCGCTCGACCTCAAGGAGATTGCAGAGCGCATGCACTACTCGGACCGCCACATGCGGCGGCTGCACCGAAAAGCGATTGAAAGCGTTTCGCTTTCCGCCGTTTCGCCCTTTAAAAAGCGGGGATCCTCCCCGCGCGCACTTCCCTTTGTCAAAAGAATTTGAGACTGCCGCGGCAAAGTCGTGGGGTCTCTTTTCTTTTCCTGAATTTCGGCATCTGCTCCGCACGGCAGACGCCGCCCGTTTTGCCGTGCCGCACCGCGGTGAAAACGGAGACTTTGAAAAGGAGTTTATTTGGAATTTATGAAACCGACTATGTTAAAAACCGCTTTTACCGTGGTGTTGGCAGGGCTTTCCTCGTACTTTGGCATGCTGACGCAGCCGCTTTTGGTGCTATTTTTTGCCATGGTGCTCGATTACCTCACCGGCATGACAAAAGCCTATATTTTCTCACAGCTCAGCTCGCGCATCGGCGTGAAGGGTATTCTCAAAAAGCTTTGCTATATGGCCATGGTCGCCGTAGGCGCGGCGGTGGATTACCTGCTGCACGGCGCACTGAAGCAGGCAGGCATCGACCTGCACATCGAACTTTTCTGCGGCCTGCTCGTCACCGTTTGGCTCATCATCAACGAGCTCATCTCGGTGCTGGAAAACTTAGCCGCCATCGGTGTGCCGGGCTTTCCTCGCCTCAATCGATTACTTTCTCGCCTGAAAAGCACCGTGAACGAAAAGGAAGACGAACATGACACATGAAATGAGATTGAAAAACTGCAATGTCTATACTGTCGAGGCCCCTTTGAGCCTTGGCACAAAGGGCAGCAAGGTCAAAATTCGGGGCGTAAGAGCGTAAGGAGGAACTATGGTACCGATCAGAGAAAATCTTGTGCCAAAGGACAAATATGCCATTAAATGCCCGTACACCCGCACACCGACGCGCGTTGTCATCCACAACACGGCAAACGATGCGCCCGCTGCAAATGAGATCTCCTACATGCGGTATAACGACCTTGAGATCTCGTTTCACTACGCGGTGGACGATGTAAACATTGTGCAGGGCATCCCGGAAAACCGCAACGCGTGGGCAAGCGGCGACGGGCACGGCAAGGGCAACATGGAGGGCATCCATATTGAAATTTGTTATTCCAAATCGGGCGGTGAAAAGTTCGATAAGGCCGAGCAGAATGCGGCCGAGTTCACCGCAAGCTTGCTCAAAAAGTACGGCTGGGCCATTGATAAGGTGACAAAGCACCGGGACTATGACGGCAAGTACTGCCCGCACAGGACGCTCGACCGCGGCTGGCAGCGCTTTTTGAGCATGGTGAAACGCTATATGGAGCCGGCAAAAGCGCCCGTCGCGAGCAAGTTTATCCCCTATCTCATCCGCAAAAATTGCCGCGATGCGCTCAACATCCGCAAGGGTCCGAGCACGAACTACGGCATTTTAGGGCAGATCAAAGATACGCTGCGCTACACAATCGTTGAAGAACACAGCGGCCCCGGCTCCCATAAAGGCTGGGGCAGACTAAAGGCTGGCGGCTGGATTGCACTCGACTGGGTGAAGAAGGTCTTAAACTCATTGCAGCGCACAAATTATACATTTCAAATGTGACGTTATGCGCTGCAATGGCAGATTTACTCGAACGAAAGTGGGCACTCTTTTCCTCTCTGCCGCTTATACTGGGGTTAGGTAAAAGGAGGGACTTTATGGACAGAGACGTCAAGCAGAACATAGCGGAGAACGCGCCGATTGAAAATCCGCCGGAGGGCGGCGCGGGGCGCGATCCTTTGCAGGATCTCTCACCAGAGGCGTGCACGTTTGAGGTGTTTCAACAGCTAAATTCCAAAACAGGCACGCTGCGCGTGCAGGCGTATGCGGGACAGCGGACATTCCCCGTCCCCGGCGCTTCGGTACTTGTGACGCACGACTTTGCGGACGGCACGCGGCGGTTTTCTGCCGGGGTGACGGACGAGAGCGGTGTTTTCGGCGACATTTTGCTGCCCGCGCCGAATAACGCGTTGGCGCAGTCGCCGACGGGCGAGATGCCGTATGCGCTTTACGATATACGCGTGAGCCACCCGGGATGCCGCACGGAAATTTACCGCGCGGTGCCTGTTTTCCCCGGTGTGACATCGATACAGCCGGTGCAGTTTTTGGCGGTCGGTAAGGGGTGATGCTATGCCGAACAATATAGACACGCCCGTTGTGCCGGAATACATCACGGTGCACCTTGGGCTGCCGGACCAACCGGCCGAGAATGTGCGCGTACCGTTTGTGGCGTACATTAAAAACGTTGCTTCGAGCGAGATCTACCCGAACTGGCCGGAAAGCGCGATACATGCGAATATTCTGGCGCAGATTTCTTACGCAATGAACCGCATTTACACGGAGTATTACCGCAGCCGCGGGTATGACTTTGACATCACCTCGACAACGCAGTACGATCAGAAGTTTATTTTGAACCGCGATATTTTTGAAAACATCTCGCAGATCGTCGATAATATTTTCAACGATTACGTCGTAAAACAAGGCACGGTGCAGCCGTATTTTACGCAGTACTGCAACGGCACGACCTCGACATGCCCGGGGCTTTCGCAGTGGGGCACGGTAGGATTAGCGCGGCAGGGGCTTGTGCCGTATGAGATTTTACAGCGTTTCTACGGCGATGACATCAACATTGTGTTCAACGCGCCTGTTGGGAACAACGAGGAATCATACCCCGGTGTGGCGTTAAGACTCGGGAGCATCGTCGAAAGTGTGCGCGTGCTGCAAAGGGAGCTGAACCGCATCGGCGACAATTACCCGGCGATTCCGCGCATTCCGCAGATCAGCGTGTATTACGACCTGCCGACCGAAAATGCGGTGCGAGCGTTCCAGAAAATTTTCAATTTAACGCCCGACGGCGTGGTTGGTAAGGCGACATGGTACAAAATCAAGCTCATATACAGCGGCATCAAGCAATTAAACGAACTGATGAGCGAGGGCATCACGTCCGAGGAGGCCGAGCGATTCTACCCGCCGGAGCTGAAAGAGGGCGACAGCGGGCCGGCGGTGGAACAGATGCAGAACTTACTGACGATCATTGCGTATTTTGACAATTCCATTCCCCTGCCCACGATGAACGGCGTATTTGACGCACGGACGAAAAATTCGCTCATGGCCTTCCAAACGCAGTACGGACTGGAGCCGACGGGCGTACTCAACCGGCAAAGCGCGAATATGCTTCTTTCCGTTTACCGCGACACGCGGGCGATGGCGACGGAAAACGGGAAATCCGTAAGTCGTCTTATCTACCCCGGGCGGGCAATCCTCAGGGGACGCACAGGCGCGGATGTGGAAGATTTGCAATCGCTCATCAACCGCGCAGCGGCACAAAACGCATTTATCCCGCAGGTCGCGGAAGACGGGATCTTCGGCGAGGCAACGGAGAATGCCGTGAAGGCCGTGCAGGCGCACGAGGGGTTAGACGTGAACGGCATCGTAGGGCCGCTGACGTGGCAGACTTTGCTGCGGCTTAGCGGGCTTTCTCCGTAGTGACAAAATGAAAAAGCACGCAGGAATTTAAGCCTGCGTGCTTTTATTTTGCCCTAACTATTACTCTTTGCCGATAAAGATGTATTCGCGGATGAGGATGAGGATGCCGCAGAGGGTGAGGGCGGCACTGACGATGAACAGTGCTAAGATCCAGGAATCGAACAGCGCGGTGCCGTAGCGGCCGAGGCTTGTCCACCATTCCGTGAGCGTCTGCGCGTAAAGACCCGCGCCGACGAGCGTTGCACTGAACGAGATGATGCCGAAAATGAGCAGAAACCAACCGAAATGCATGCGCATGCTTTGGCGCTTCATTTGCTTTTCTGCGGCGCGCTGTTCCGTTTCCCTGTTGTTTTCGGCGGGGGCTGCGCTTTGCGGGGCTTCGTCAATATCCAATAATAAATAATCGGTCGTGACATGGAAAATGCGGCTTAGCTGAATAACCTTTTCGGTATCCGGCACGGCTTCACCCGTTTCCCAGCGGGAAACCGCCTGGCGCGAGATGTTGAGTTCGTTTGCGAGCTTTTCCTGCGACATGCCGGCGCGTTTGCGGCAAGCGGCGATTTTGGCTCCTATGATCATACGGAAGACCTCCTTTTGCTGGGCTCATTTTATACGAAAACCGTGGGAAAAGCCACCATGTCAACTTGGAATTTCCGCAATTTTGAGTTGCGGCGGGCTCCTTTTTATCGGTTTGCATCAAAAACGATCCGGACCGTTTTGTTGAAGTCTGTATGTTTTTATCAGTTGTCCGTGATCACAAATGATGAAGATCACCGATCTTCATCATTGGGAAAGTGATCCCAAAAGTTTTCAAATTCTGTGTTTGTGATGGTGCCGCTGCTGACTAAAATTTCGTACTGCTCGCCCTGCCAGATGTAACGTACCTCGGACGGGGTGTAGCCGTTGCGCAGGTAGAATGCGCGGCGCAGGTGGCGCTGAGGCTCGTTTTCTGCGGTAGGGATGTCGAGCTCCAAGTCGGCGATGAAGCGGTTTTTCGGGTACAGCGTGTGCATGAGCTTTAGCGCTTCGCTGCCGTAGCCGTGCTCGCGATACTGCTCATCGATGGCGAAATACAGAATGTGCGTGATGCCGCCGTAGGTGAGCAGGCTTGCAAAGCCGCAGAAGTTTTCGTCTTTGTCGTAGAAGCCGACGAAATCGTGGCCGTCGTGCCGCATGAGACCGCAAATGGGCGTGCGCTCGTTTGCGGGGAACGCGCGGACGTAGAGGTTTTCGGTGCGGTGAAAATCTTTAGAGTGCTCCGTGATCTTTTCCATGTGGAGTGCGGACATATCAAGGTTCCTTTCGGTGTTTTTCGGCAACAAGCTCCATGAGCTCGCGCTCGATTTCGACATCGGCGAGGGCGACGGGCATGCAATCGAGGACAGTCAGAATACGGGACTTGATAAACATGGCAGCGCCTCCCCTTTTTCTTTGATTGTAGCGGAAAAAGCACAAAAATGTCAAGCAAAAAGCGCGTATTCTTTTGCAGTTTCTTCCTTTTTAGGGTGAAACTGTGATATACCGCGTATGTATGCGGCATGATATTTCCATTTTGGGGGAAATGAATATAGCCGTCTTCAACCGATAGGATAATGGAGGCACACTTCACAAGAAAGTGTGCCTCCAAATTCGTTTACAGGATTTTCTTAACCCCGGGGATCTTCTTCAGAATCCACGTTAGGATGAACGAGACAAGGAAGATGCCGAGGGTCAGGCCGATCAAAACAAACGGACTGCCTGCGCCGTAGGGGTGGAGCTTCGTGTGCTTTAAAATACCGCGCACAAAGATCATGTGGATGAGATAAATGCCGAACGAGCATTTATCAATCTCCAAAACGAACTTGCCGAAAACGCCGGGAGATTTTTCTTTTCGCGGTGCGCCGGTTTTGTCTGCCGCGCAGCCAAACAGCGTGAACACGCCGATGGACTGGAGAATGACAAAAATGGAAGAATAGCCGTAGAACACACCTGCGGCCTTTATGGTGCCGTTTTCTTTCAGCACGGTGAACAGGACGACCGCCGCTGTGCCGATGAGGAGAAACAGCAGGCCAAGCCCGCGATTCACGCGCCACACGCCCTGCCGCAATGCGTAACCGCAGAAGAGGTAGAACGGGTAAATGGTGGAAACGCAGATATAAAACCCGACGGAGATGCCGAACGTTTTTAAAACGGGCACAAGCGACAGGAAGATGACGTAGACAATCATGAGGTAGCGCAGCTCCCCTGCCGTGCTGTTCGACGCGATTTTGTGGTAGAACGGCAAAAGAAGATAGATGCCGATCATGAGGTAGAGATACCAGACGTGCGACCACGAGGTGCCGGAGAAAATCTCATAAAAGCCCGAAAGCAGCGTTTCGGCATTGACGGGCTCGTGATTGACGAGGATCTCCAATGTGCGGAACAGAAGACAGAACACGACGAGCGCGATGAGCATGCGCGGAATGTACTTTGTAAGGCATTTTTTCACCGTGACGGGGCGCTCCGGGTTTAAAAGCAGCGCACCCGAAACCATTAAAAAGCACGGCACCGCCCACATCATGTTGTTGACGACGATGTTGGAGAGGAGGGCTTGCGTGGCAGATGCTTCCTCCGGGAAAAGAGACACGGCACAGAACACCGTGTGCAGAAGCATGATGGCAAGGCACGCCGCAGCGCGCAGATAAGAGAACGAATGGACGCGAAAGGTGTTTGCGGAAGTCCCTGCTTCCGCTCTCATGTGGCGGCTCATCAGTTGAACAGCGCGCCCGTTTTCATTTTATTGTACATGGGGTAAATTTCCTTTCCGATTTAGGATCTGATGCAATTTATCCGTGCAAATTTATTGCAAAAGTTATCTTCTGCGGCTCCAGGTGTCGGGGCTGAGGAGGAGCAGGAGTGGGAAAATCTCGAGTCTGCCGAGGAGCATATCGAGCGAGAGGATAATCTTCGAAAGATCGCTGTAAATGCTGAAATTTTGTGTGGCGCCGACAAGCTCAAAGCCGGGGCCGATGTTGTTGAAGCAGGACGCGACGGCGGAGAAATTGGTACCGATGGAAAAGCCGTCCACCGAGATGATGGCGAAGCTGAGCACGAGGATGACGCAGTAAATGGCGAGATAGGCGTTGACGTTGTCGCAGACCTCTTCGCTGACGGCGCGGCCGTCCATATAAACGGGCTGCACGCGGCGCGGGTGGAGCGCCTTGCGGATGGTGCGGCGAATGCTCTTCATCAGGAGCAAAACACGGGAGACCTTGAGACCGCCGCCCGTGCTGCCTGCGCTGGCACCGATGAACATGAGCGAAAGCAGGATTGCTTTGGAAAACGCCGGCCACTGCTCGAAATCGACCGTGCCGTAGCCCGTTGTGGTCATGATGCTGACGACCTGAAACGCCGCGTGGTGCACGGACTCGTAGACCGTATTGTACATGCGGCTGATATTGATGGCGATGAGAACGATGGAGCCTGCGGCGATGCCGAAATACAGGCGAAGCTCCTCGTTTTTGAACACCGCTTTGAACTTGCGGAGCAAGAGCATGTAATAAAGGCTGAAGTTCACGCCGAAGAGGAACATGAACACGGTGACGACGGTTTGCAGGAAGTAGCTGTACCCGCCCATGCTGCTGTTTTTAATGGCAAAGCCGCCGGTGCCGGCCGTGCCGAACGCGATGCAGAAGCTGTCGAACACGGGCATGCCGCCGAGCAAAAGACACCCAATGCACAGCGCGGTAAGCAAAATGTAAATTCCGTATAAAATCATAGCGGTTTGGCGCAGGTGCGGCGTTAATTTATCGACGCTCGGTCCGGGGCTTTCCGCACGCATGAGGTAGATGCCGGTGCCGCCGTTTTTGCGCGCGCCGGGCACGACTGCCAAGAGGAACACGAGCACGCCCATACCGCCGAGCCAATGGCTGAAGCTGCGCCAGAAAAGATTGCAGCGCGAGAGCGCTTCGACATCCGTCAGGATAGACGCGCCGGTCGTTGTAAAGCCGGAGACCATCTCAAAAAACGCATCGACGTAGCTCGGGATCTGGCCGCTTAAAAAGAACGGCAGTGCGCCGAACGCGGACATGAAAATCCACGAAAGACCCGTTGCGGCAAAGCCCTCCTGCGCGGAGAACATGCGGTTGCCGCCGCGGCTGAACAGCAAAAGCGCACTGCCGACAAGCAGAATGAGACACAGCGACTCGATGTAGGCGAGTATATTTCTCGGCTCGTGATCGATGACGGCGATGAGCAGCGGGAAAAGCTGAAAAATGCCCGTGATGAGCAAAATCAAGCCGACGGTGCGGCTGATACTTTTAACATTCATTGTGCAGCCGCTCCTTTACACAAAAATGTCGTTGAACTGCAAAACCGGCTGCTCGCGCGTGGTGACGACGATGACGGTATCGCCGAGCTGATAGTACGATTCGCCGTCCGGAATGACCGTGTTGCCGTGGTGTGTGATGCAGGAGATCAGAATATTTTTCTTTAAGCGCAGGCGCAGATTTTTCAGCGGCTCGCCGATATACTTCGACTGCTTATTGACGATGAACTCCAGCGCTTCGGCACGGCCGTCTGCAATGCGGTGCAGCGTGACGGCGGCACCCGTTTGGTGCTGCATGGCGCGCACATACTGCACGATATTCGCGCTGCACAGCTCCTTCGGGCTGACGACGCTGCCGATGGGGAGCGTTTCCACCATGCCGGTCGTCATGATGCGGTTGACCTTTGTGACAATGTGCGGCACGCCCTTTGCGTTGCCGACCATGGAGGTGATGATGTTCTGCTCATCGATGCCGGTGAGCGTGACAAGAGCGTCCGTTTCGTTGAGGCCCTCCGCCTCCAGAATTTCCTGATTGGCGCCGTCTGCGCAGATGATCGCCGCTTCCGGCAGCATCTGTGCGAGCTGTTCACTGCGCTGGGGGTTGTTTTCGATGATCTTGACATGGACGTCCGCGCCGATGAGCATTTGCGCAAGGTAATAGCTTACGCGGCCGCCGCCGATGAGCATGGCGTGGCGGATCTTTTTCTGCGTGATGCCGAGGCGCTTCATGAGGTAGGAAAGCACCGTGACCGGCGCGGTGACGTAGATGTGGTCGCCGCGGCGCAGCATGGTATCGCCGGACGGAATGAGTGCGTGGCCGTCACGGATGACGGCGCAGACGAGTACCTTGCAGCCCAGCACGTGCGGCAGGTGATTTAAAATGACGTTTTCGAGCGGGCTGCGCTCCAAAACGCGCAGCTCGACAATCTCTACACGGCCTTTTGCGAATGTTTCGCGCTTTAAGAAGCCCGGTAATTGCAGAAGACGGAAAATCTCCTTTGCCGCCTCGCGCTCCGGGTTGATGATGAGCGAAAGGCCGAACTCGCCGCGCATCATGTAGAGCTGTTCTCTGTATTCAGGGCTGCGCACACGCGCGATGGTGTGCAGCGTGGGGTTCATTTTTCTTGCTGTAAGGCAGCACAGCAAGTTGATTTCATCGGCGCTTGTGGCGGCGATGAGCACTTCTGCCTGCTGTACCTTCGCTTCGTTCAGCGTGGCCATGGTGGCGCAGTTGCCCACCACGGTCATGACGTCGAACTGCTGCATATCCCGTTCCAAAACCGCCCGATTGGAATCGATGGTCACAAGGTCGTGACCCTCCTGTGAGAGAAGACGCGTAAGCGCAAGACCCACTTTTCCGTCACCGGCAATAATGATCCTCATTTCTTTTTCCTTTCTCGAACCGCTTTCGGTATATCCCGAACCAAAAACTTTCTAAACACGTAATACTCCGCCCGGGACGACACGTTTCCCCTTTGTATCGCCATGGGCATACATGGGTAGTATACACCCAAAGCGGTATATTGTATAGTGGCATTTTGTCCGTTTTTACGGGGCGGCTTTCGGCGAGTTTGTAGAAAGTCTGCGGGAAGATGAAATCCACGTAAAAGCGCAGCCGGTGTGTTAAATACACGGCTGCGCTTTTTACTATCGGTAATATTTTTTGTCCGGGCGCATGAGGGGGTGCTCGTAACGGTAAAAAAGATGCGGGGCTTCGCCGCACTGCACGACGCGAGATGTGCCGTCGCGCGTAAAGCCGGCGGCTTCAAAGAATTCGCGGGCGCGGCGGTTTCCGGCGGGCAGCCAGACCTTGCAGATCTTAAAGCCGCTGATGTAGAGGATGGCGAGGGCGTCCTCTACAAAAGCGCGACCAATACCGCTGTGCTGCGCTTTCGGAAGGACACACAGCGAGAAAATTTCCGCGCAGTAGGGGGTGTCGGCATCACGGCAGGCGTAGCGGCAGCAAAAGCCGACGACTTCGCCGTTTTGCTCTGCGGCCATGATGTACTCGAACCCGATCTTTTTATCTTCGAGCAGTTTATTCGGGTCAAAAAGTGCCGGAATATCTTCGGTCAGCGTTGTGCGCGCGATGTGTTTGAAGGCGGGCAGGTCTTCCCAATCGGCGGGACGGAGCGTAAAGCTTTGCATAAAATCACCTCGGCTTGACTACGAACAAGACCGACGGATTTTACGGCTTCTCCCCCATAAATCTTTGCGGCAGCGCACCGAAATTTATGGTTTGCACGGCGGCGATGATCTCCTCTTTCCGTGATAAAAGGCTTGCGTCATCTATGCGCACGTCGTTTAAATCGTACGGGCCGTTGCGGAAGTGGCCGACGACCGCGCCGTGGAACACGCCGTCGATGAGAAGATATTGCAGTGGGTCACAGTCATACGGCAAACCCTCTGTGAGGGATTTTGCAAGCGATTTTAACGCCGGCTCGAACGCTTTATAGAGCGGGTCATTGCGGTGGAGCGCATAGACGCTGTGAAATTCGGGCGCGGTGTAGGTTTTGAGCGTTTCTGCGTCTTCTTGTAGGAGATAGCCGCCGTCGGACTCAACCAAAACGTCTTCGGACACGAGCCCGGCTATCGCGAGCTTGATCTTTTTTTCGGGCAATTTGTAAAACGATTTCGCCATGGCGGGCGTGAACCACACAAAGCGGTGCGCAAAACGACGGAGGACGATTTTGAGGGCTTCCGTTTTGGTATAGCGTTCGAGGCTAAAATCGGAAAAAAATTCGCCGAAGCGATACCAGCCGCGATCCCACTCGCCGTCGTACTGGTCTTCGTAGATGAGAAATGCCTCCTGCAAGCGGTGCAGGGCGGGCGTGATCTCCTTGACGAGCAGGCCGCTTTCCTCTTTCAGCTGCCCGATGGTGTACGGGCCGGACATTTCGATGCGCTCTAACAGCATTTGCTGCGTCATCGTCGCGTTTTTGAGCGGCTTGCGGTACAGCGCTGCGAAAAGCTCGAGGTCTTCGGGCAAGATCCAGCCGAGGTTGCCGCCCGCAAAGCGCCCTTTGATGAGTTCACGGCGGAACTGGCGGCTTTTATTATAGGCGAGGTCGTCGAAATCCGCGCGGAACGAAAGCGTGGGCGGTTGCCCAAAGCCGTTCCAGTAGACGTTCTGCCCGGGCTGAAGATCGCGGTACAATGCGTCGTATTCGGTTTCATTCGCCGGGGTGAGGAGATGCTGGCGCTCCATGCGCAGGGCGCGTATTTTTTCATCGTACATTACGGTTTTCCTTTCGTTTCCGCGCGCCATATTCGGCACTGTTCCACGCGTGCGCCGTGCGGCGTATCGCCCTGCTCGGGATCGCATGTATAGCTCCATAACAACTCACAGGGCAGTTCCGGACATTCTCCGCAGTGGTAAAAGCCTTTTTCCTGACAGCACTGCGCCACAGGGCAGGCTCCGTGGAACGGGTGTCCGTTTGTCTCTATACAGCCGCCGCACCCGCAGGGCTCTTTATACGTACAGGTCGTGCAATGCAGTCCGCATCTTGAATCGATCATGTGTGTTCCTCCTTAATTATGATATTCAGATCGTAACACACAGAATATGACAGCGGGGTGTCATGTTTTATAGCGCTTTTTCATTTTTTTGATCGCAGAACGCATTTTCTTTACCATTTCGGGCGGGGCTGTCACCTGCACGTCGACGCCGAAGCTCAAAAGCCAACGCAGGGCGTCCTCCGGGGTAGAAAATCCCCATTCGGTGTAGAGCTTGCCGTCTTCCCGCGTGATGAACGACGCGGGGCCGTATTCTTCCACAAGGCGGTATTTTACGGCGGGCTCGTAAACGGCCGTGACAATGTAATCATCCGTCATGCTTTCGGTGCGGCTGCGGTTCGGCTCTTTTTCAGGCGGGACTTCACGCGGGGTGAAAAATTCATCGGTCACGTTTAAATTCCACAGGCGGCGGAGCTTATAGAGGCGGAAATCCTCGCGTGCGGGGTAAAAGCCGAAAACGTACCAGTCCCCCCAGCGGAACACGACGCGATAGGGCTCGACAAGCTTATCCGCCTCCCCTTTGGCGTAATAATAGTGAAACACGATGCGGCGCGTCTCTTTTACGGCGCGGCGGATCGTCTCGATCTTCTCCGCCAAGTCGTTTTTGTAGAACGACGCGAGATCGATCTCCATGTCCCGCGGTATATCGGTATCTGCGCCGAGCTTTGCGGCGAGCAGGTCGGATGCAGGGGCTTTGGAAACGCTGTCGAGCGAGCGCAGCCCTGTGAGGACGGCGGAAAGCTCCTGCCGCGTGAGCACGGCGGCATCGAGCGAAAAGCCTTCCATGATGGAAATACCGCCGCCCGCGCCCTGTTTGGTAAGGAGCGGGATGCCGGCTTTGCAGATGTCTTCGATATCACGGTTGATGGTGCGGCGCGACACGCCGAATTTTTCCGCGAGATACGGCGCGGTAACAGTGCCTTTTTGCTGAATGGTCGTAATGATGCCGATGAGGCGATCGGTTTTCAAATTAAAGCCCCCTTTTATCCACAGTATAGCACACCTATGTGGAAAACAAAACGAAAAACTTGCAATGCAAACGAAAATGTGGTATAGTACCTTAGAAATCAACAGGAACACGCCGTCTGCCACCGGGTAGGCGGAAGAACGTGCCCACAGAAAACCGATAGGTCTGCGCTTTTAAAGTGCTCAGCAGGTTTTCTGCGGGCACGTTTTGTTTTGGAGGGACTATGCGCAAATATCTTCGTTTTGTTTCCCAGAGCGTTTTGGGCATGCTGGGGCTTTCCGTCTACATTTTGGCGGACACATTTTTCATCGCAAATTACATCGGTGCGGACGGATTGGCGTCTTTAAACCTCGCGCTGCCGATCTACGGTATCATCAACGGCACGGGGCTGCTCATCGGCATTGGCGGCGGTGTGCGGTACACGCTGCGGCACACGCGCGGCGACGAAAACGCAGACAGCGTATTTACGGCAAGCTTACTGATGGGCTCTGTTTTGTCGTTCATTTATGTGCTGTGCGGCGTGTTCGGGGCGGAGCATCTGGCAAGATTGCTTGGCGCTTCCGGCACGGTTTTACAGCCGACAACCGTCTATTTGAAGGTTTGCTGCCTGTTTTCGCCGTTTTTTATTTTGAATAACATCTTAACGGCGTTCACGCGCAACGACGATGCACCCGGGCGCGCGATGGCGGCGATGCTGACGGGCTCTTTTGCAAATATTGTGATGGATTGGTACATGGTGTGCGTCTTGAACGCCGGTATGCTGGGTGCGGTGCTTGCGACCGGCATGTCGCCGATTTTCGGCGTAGCGATCTGCCTGACGCGAAAGCGCGGGTATCACATCGGGAAGCACCGCATTTTTGAGGAAATTCCGAAAATTTCTGCGGCGGGTTTTTCCGCGTTCATCGGAGAGTTTTCTTCGACGGTCGTTATTTTGATATTTAACTATCTGCTATTATCACTTGCGGGCAGCACGGGTGTTGCGGCTTACGGCATCATTGCAAACGTGGCGCTTGTGGCAACAGCGGTGTTGACCGGCGCAGCGCAAGGCGTGCAGCCGCTGATCAGCATTGCGTTTGCGGAGCATGACCGCAGAACGCTTACAAAGTAGACGCGGCGCGGCGTTGTGACGGCGGTTTTACTGGGCGCGCTGTTTACCGTGGGCGCTTTGCTCTTCCCGCAGCAGGTGACGGCGGTATTCAGCAAGGGCAGCGCGGAGCTGACGGCGCTTGCCGTGCCGGGCCTGATGCTGTACTTCTTAAACTATCTTGTGAGCGGCGTGAATCTGCTGCTTATCGCGCGGTTTGCGGCGGCGGAGCGCAGCCGGGACGCGGCTGTTTTATCTCTTTTGCGCGGCGTGATCTTAGTTGTGCCGTGTGCGGTGGTGCTTGCAAATATATTCGGGCTGACGGGCTTGTGGCTTGCCGTGCCGACGGCGGAGGTGCTTTCTCTGCTTTGCGGGCTTTATCTTTTATACCGCGAAAAGAAAAGCGAAAAAACAGCTTTGCAGGCGGTGTGAAACGCGGTATAATCTTTTAAAAGACGACGATTTGGGACAAAAGGAGACCAACATGCACATTCCGAAAAGCGACACGCAGCACACCGAAATTCTGACATTTGAAGAAGCGCAGAAGCACCGCGAGGAAAGCGCCGTTTACGACCGCGAAAAATGGCTTTATATCCCGGATTTTTACTCCGAATACCGTTACATACTGGGTACCGCCGGCAAAAAGCCGCTCATTACCATCGGCATCAACCCCTCGACGGCGGAGCCGGATAACCTCGACAACACACTGAAATCCGTAGAGCGCATTGCGCTTTTTAACGGATTTGACTCGTTTATCATGTTCAACGTCTACGCGCAGCGTGCGACGAATCCCGACCACATGGATAAGGCGTTTAACCGTGCGCTGCACGAGGAAAACATGAACGCGTTTCGCTGGGTGCTTTCGCGCAGCGGCGAAGAGCCCGGCATTTGGGCGGCATGGGGCACGATTGTGGAAAAGCGCGATTATCTCAAAACCTGCCTTGCGGACATGACGGCCATCGGCGACGCATTCCATGCAAAGTGGTATCAGGCAGGCAAGCCCTCTAAAAAGGGACACCCGCACCACCCGCTGTATCTGCGAAAGAACTCGAAATTGGAGGACTTTGACATGGCGGCATATTTGAAGGCGCTTTAAAAAACTTGAAAATTTAATTTTGACTATAAAAAACGCTCCTCACGGTTCGTAGATCAGGTGGAAGCCGAAAACGGCAAGCCTAAACGAACTTTGAAGGAGCATTTTTATGAAAACTTTTATCCCGCACGTGTATTTTTTCCGCACCCGAAGACACCGTAGGCGACCTTGTGAACCAGATCCGCCGCGAGAGCGAGATCCCCGGCACGGCAGAACCGAAGCCGGAAATGAAGGACAGCGGCAAGAAATCTATTATCCCGAAGACGGTGGTCTCTGCGCCCGAAAAGGACACCGTGGGCGACCTCATCGAGCAACTGCACAAGGAACCTGAGGCGATCCCGGAAGAGAAGCCCGAGGAAAAAACAGAACAGCCGGAAAAGACCGAGGGCAAAAAATCCATCATTCCGAAGACGGTCGTTTCCGCTGCGAAAAGCGAGCTTGACCGCGTTTATGACCTGCTGACAAGCGGCGAAGACCTGCAGATGAACCCGGACGGCACGCTGAGCCCCGCCTCTGCCCCGAAAAAGCGCGCAAAGCCCGCGCCGGGCAGCGAGCCGAAAGCGCCGGTGAAGACGAAAAAGGAGATCATTCCGCACACGGTGGTCTCCGCGCCCGAAAAGGACACCGTGGGCGACCTTATCGAGCAGCTGCACAAGGAGCCTGAGCCGCTTTCGGAAGAACAGCCCGAGGAAAAGGCAGAAACGCCGGAGAAGACCGACGGCAAGAAATCCATTATTCCGAAGACGATCGTTTCCGCGCCCGTGCAGCAGTGGTACAAGACGAACAAGGCGCTTTATAACGCAGAGGTCGCCGCCATGCGCAAGGAATTCAACGACCCGAACATGCAGCCGCATTTTATGTCAGACGGCCGCATGTACTGGCTTGTGAAGACCCGCCCGAACCTCGGCCGCGGCTTTAACACCATGACATACACAATGAAGCTTGTCTACGACCCCGACCACCCGAAGGTGCGCTATTCTTCCTCCGTGAAGCCGTATCTTGTTTCGCCGACGCTCGGCGAATTGCAGAAAATCGTCAACATGCTGCCGCACATTCCGCTGGACGCGGACGGCAAAAAACTCATCCCGCACACGCTGACGGACAACCGCGGCGAGCGCTATATTTGCTCCAGCGACGTGGCGGACGTACATGCGGAGGACACCTGCACCACAAGCGCCGTGACCTCCTTCCGCTTTGCCTACCGCTGGCTGATGGTGTTTGAGCTTGCCATCCGCAAGCCGGAAGCATGGAAGGATTTTCAGGCGCATGGGAAGATTTAACGGAGGCTTTTTTATGAAACTCTTTTCGACCCCGCCGGTGCTTTCCGGCAAGAAAAACAAGAAGCGCAAAAAGCTTTTGAAGGCGCAGCGCAAGGCGTTAAAGCGCGCCGACCACCCGTTTGAATCCGATAAAGCTGCCGACTGCCGCGGCGTAGTGCTTTCAAACCGCGCGTATCTCTCTGTTCTGAGCGAGGTGTATTCCCGCGATCCGTTGGAGACGGGCGGCATTTTCTTCGGCAACGTGAAAAATGGCGTGTGGTATGTGGCGGAAGCGAGTGACCCCGGCGTTTACACGCTGCACACGCGCGCCCACCACGAGATGGACAATAACTACCACAACCACATTTACCCGGTGCTTTCACGTCTATATAAGTACGGGCTGTGCCTTTTGGGGCTTTGGCACCGCCACCCCGGCTCGCTCGACACGTTTTCAAGCGACGACGACCGCACAAATCACAGCTTTGCCGAGGTCATCGGAAACGGTGCGGTTTCGATGCTTGTCAATCTCGACCCCACTGCGCGCCTGACATGCTATTACCTCAGTAAAAACGGCGAATATCGCACCGTGCCGGTCATGGTCGGCGACAAATACTTTGCGGGTACCGGCTTTTTGGAGCTGACAACACCTGAGGCGCTTTTAAAGAACAAAGACCGCCTGCAAGCTGAAATTTTTGACCCCAAGGAGGCTTAACTGTGGAAAAAATCATCATCACACGCCATGAGCTTATCAGACAAATTCCGGCTGATCTATCCGAACACGACAGAACCGTGTCACTTTTAAACGCACTTTTCGAGCGCCTGCCGGAAAATACGGAAAAAGAGGACGTTGACTTACAGTCCGGCGACTTTGACGAGGCGTTTCGTTTGCTGAACGCGTTTGACCCGCGCACGTACGGCACCGTGCAGCTCGGCGAGAGCCTGCGCGAGGAGCAGACGGATACGGCAAAGGAGCACGTGGGCGTGCTGGGACTTTCCGACACGGCTTTGCCCGGCAATGATTATGTGGGTGAAGTGACCGGCGCGGGCAGCGCAGACACCGGCTACTACTACCTTTTGGCTACCGATGAGACCTATGCCGATACGTTCAAAAATCCCGACCACACCACCCGCGGTTTGATCGTATCGGGTACTGCATACACGGCACTTTTGAGTGAAAACGTGGTGCTGACGGGCTACGATTACTTTGGCACCTATAAGGACGGCGGCTGGCTTTTCAACCGTTGCGACGAAGCGAAAAGCACGCTGACGGTGGACAGCTTTACGCTCATCCACGACCTTTTCAGTCGCAACACGGGCCTGTTTGAATCTGCCGAGATGCTGAAAAAGTTCGCCGTCATCATCGGCTGCGGCTCTGTGGGCGCACGCGCCGCTTTGGAACTGGCCCGCGCCGGTGTGGGCAAATTTCTGCTCATCGACGACGACATTTTAAAGCCGCACAACATCTGCCGCCACACGCACGGTATGCGCGACCTCGGCCGCTTTAAGGCTGACCTTCTGCGCGAGGATATTCTGAACATTGACCCCGCAGCCGAAGTGACGGCTTTCCGCGGCAAGCTGGAAAACGCGCCGCTTTCTCTCTTTGAAAATCTCGGCAAGAACGGCATTGTCTTTGCGACGGCAGATGACAGAAGCGCGAATGCGCTTGCAAATGCGCTCTCCAACACACTCGGCGTGCCGTTTATCGCCGTAGGCTGCTGGGCACGCGCCCACGCGGGCGAGGTATTCTACCACATTCCAAACCGCGGCATGAAAACCTACGGCGAGACCTTCTCCGCGCTTTTAAAGGACGCCCCGGCGCGCGACACGCACGGCGATTATTTTGGCGAAGCAGAGGCCCGTGAACGCCTCCATTTTGAGCCAGGCACCTCTACGGACATCGGCTTTGTGACGCTGGTCGGCGTGAAATTCGCGCTTGACCTTTTGAACCTTGAAAGCGAAGCCTATACCCCGCGCGTTTTGAACGACTACACGCCGTACACGCTCATCTGCAACACAAACCGCCCGGAGATTGGCGGTGAAAACGCGAAGATCTTCCCGTACCCGCTGTACATCAGCCGCTCCATTCGCCCGGCGGGTGAAGCATGACGGACACGGACACGCTCACGGTTTACCTGCGGCAGCTTGAGCGCATAAAGGACGACTGGGACGACCGCAAATACGCGGAAATCGAAAAAGACTGTCTTTTGCCGCTTTGGCAGCTCTGCCGCCGTATGCAGGAGACCGAGCAGGACATTTACGCGTTCATCTTCGGCACAGAGCACGAACTTGCACACATAGACACCGACATTTATTCTTGAAAGAAGGCATCGTTATGGCAAACGGAAGCGTTGTGGTACACGACATTGATTCCCTTGAAAAATTCGGCATGGAGCTTGCGGCGCGCAGCGCGGAGCTGGAATCGCTTTATAATGCGCTTACGGTGAGCTGCGCGGCACAGGAAACAAACTGGCACGACCCGCAGTACGACCTCTTGCACGAGCGCGTAGAGCTGTACGCCGGTGAAGCCCGCGCACAGCTGCTTGCGCTGAACGACGCGGTGCAGTATATTTCCGTGCTGGCCGCAAAGCTGCGCGCTTTGTGATATGAGCGACGTAAACGTATTGCTCTGCGCGGTGGACAGCGCCATGAATACGCTTGCGGCCTTTGACCGCGACCGCGCCGATGTGACCGCCCGCGTTTCGTTCGCGCTGGGCTCCGTGTTGGCGCGTGTGGCACTGGAGACCGAGCAGTGCCGTCGTGCGCTTGCAGACGTAGAAGCTACTTTTTATACGGACGAAGAAACCGGCAATACGGCAGAAAACCCGGAGGCCGCCCGCCTGCGCGCCAGACTGGACGCCTTGGAGGCCCTGAATGAGCGCTGCATTTTAGCCGGCGGTGCACTTTCCGCCGCATGGGCACAGGAAAGCCGTCAATCCGAAACGCACGTAAGCGATGCTCTGCACCGCTGCGGCGTTTATCTGAAAAAGCTGAACCGCATTGCACTTTCACCCGACCCCGGCAGCATAACGATTTCAAACCACGGTGACGCGCCCGTTTTCGTCTGTATTGTGGACAGCGCACTGTACCCCGAGACCGCCGAGCACATCCGCGTGGCGCAGGACATCGGCTTTCCGGATATACTGACGCTGGATCGCAGCGGCGCAGCAGCGCGCAGAAAGGCCTCCCTTGCGCCGATCAAGGCGAGCCGCATCTGGGACCGCGACGAATACCCCTGCGCGTGCTTTAAAGAGGGCGGCGCAGGTGCGCACGTGATGTACGTTGCGGGCACGGATAACCGCGGCGCAGGCTCTTACATGGGCTGGCAGATGCGCGGCCTGCCCGACGACGCAAAAGTGCGCGTGCGCGTGATATAAGGAGAAAACTATGACCCCGAACACTAAGATTTTCACAGACCTTTTAAGAGAAAGCCGCGCATTTCTTACCGTTTCGGCGGCGGAATACGGCGCGGGCCATAACGCCGCAGAAGTGTTTCGCATTCTGCCGGATTCCAGGCTCGGCGTTCTTGTTTGCCACTGCGAAACGGTCTCCTGTGCAGGCGGCCTGCTGCACCTTTACGGCGGGGGACAGCTTTTCGCCCGCAACACAAAAGACAACAAGCCGTTTTCTGAGCTGCTTTTCCTCGGTGACCTTGGAGACGGCGGCCTTTTCGCCGTCTCCCGCATCGATACTGCGATTGCAAAGCGCGGCGAGATGCTGTTTCTTTCCCCGGGCGCGCTGAACTTTGAGCCTATGGGGATTGACACGGCGGAGTTCATCCGCTGGGCGCTCGAAAGCCGCGAAGAGACGCTGAAAGGCGTTTGGCTGACAGGAGAGATTTTATCGCTCCGCGCGCTCAAAAAGCACATCACCGCAAAGCTTGACCTTTTAGACCGCCTTGACATGCTGAAAACGGAGGGAGACGCATGAAATTCTTTCCAAAATCCGCAGACGGCTTTCTTTCTGCCATGATGATGGCGGAAAACGCGCTTCTTCGTGACTTTTCACTGAGCTGCCCTGCTTCGCTTTTTGGTGCAGAGCCCATGGAAAGCGCCAAAAAAGCCGTGAAAAGCTGCATGACGCTTTCATCGTTTCCGTGTGCGCAAATGCTGAAAACAAACACGCGCTACGTGCACGACTTTGCAAAGCGAACGCTGACCGTGACGGTCAACGCGCGGTACATGAGCACCGGCAAAGAGGTGAACGACCTGCGGTGCGTTGCGGCGGATATTGCGGAGAGCATTAAGCGCAGCCTGCCGGAAAGCACAGACTTCTTTCAGGTGATTGCGGCTTATCAAAGCTGGCTGAAACGCTTTTTCGTCTACAAAAAGACCGGTGCTACGCGCGACCACGCCGCTGTGGGGCTTTTGCAGACGCGGCAGGGCGTGTGCCAGGCAATTGCCGCGCTTTCCATGGTGATTTTGCCGCACCTTGGCATTTTGGCGCGGTATGTTTGCGGCGAAGGCTACTCCGGTACGGATTGGGGTCCGCACGCGTGGAACGCGGTATGGACGCCGAACGGCGCATGGCACCAGGTCGATTTCACATTCGGCCTGCACCGCAAAACGACGCCGAACACGTTTACGCTGCAGGACGACCTTTCCTTTCGCGAGCTGCACCGCTGGGACGAAGTAGCGCAAAGCCCCGCGCTGTTTCAAAATGTGCAGGTCCTCGAAAACCGCCTGCAAGCTAAGACCGTTTTGCTGTTCGCGAACAACCCGTTCAAGGCCGAGATCGGCGGCGTCCCGATGCTGTTTGACGAACCTGTGCTGCAAAACGGCTGCGTGCGCCTTTTGCCGCTCCTCACCCTGCTCGGCGGCGGGTGCGAGCTGCTCGAAGACACGCTGCACATTGTGCTCGGCGGAAAAACGCACCGCATTCCGTGCGGCACGCCGCTTTCAAACGGCTTTGTGCCGATAAACGAGGTCTTAGCGCAAAGCGGCTTTTGCACCGCAGAACAGCGCGGCGGGGTGGTTGTGGTGAAGCTTAAACCATGACCGCCCTATTTTTTCAGTAATTCCGCGATTATAAAAAGGCAGCTAAGCTGCTTGCGGATGATGATTATGATGCGGCAAAAGCAATTTTTAGTACTCTTGGCAGTTACGAAAACAGCTTCCATTTTTCTTCGTTTATTTTGGACACCCTTTATGTTTTCGTCTGCCCGCCGGAAAACAAAAAATCTTCCGGCATGAGCAGCATAAGCCCCCGAACGCGCGGTTCGGCAGCTTTGCCATTCATGCGGAAGATTTCGCATCCGTCATTATTTTTCGGTTGATCCGGCAGACGCGCGCGAATGGTCGAATTGCGTGTCTGCGCGTTTACTGTACCATACCGCGCCGGATTTGTCAACGCGTTTTTGCACGCGCCGACACTTGACATTTTCTCCCCCTCTGGGGTATAATACATTTTATAGGACACGCCCGCTTTTAAAACGGAACACCGAGGTGTAGCGCAGATGGTAGCGCGCTTGGTTTGGGAGTGCCGTGGCGGTATCCGGGACAGGGCAAGGTGAAACCCCGTAAAGCCTTGTGACACCTGCGTTTGCTGGATTTTCCTCGATTGCCGAAAGCGGCACAAAAGCGGCTTTGACCACATGAATGACCACAGACAGAAAAATCTTTGATTTTCTCCCCCGCCGTGGTATCATGGCAGAAAAGTGAATATCCGGGTATAGCGAAGTTGGTATCGCGCCTGGTTTGGGAGCATAGACGGCATTTCTGACATTTATCGGTGCCAACCGCCGAAAGCCCTTTAACCGTGCGAATTTCGGGCGGTTTGGAAAAAGAAAAAAGCAGTCAAAAATGTGTTTGACCACAGATTTGACCACTTACACGACCACAATTTAATAACTATCGGGGTATAGCGCAGTTGGTAGCGCGCGACATTTGGGATGTTGAGGCCGGGAGTTCGAGTCTCCCTACTCCGACCATATTAACGAAACGGTATAGATGCGTCTGGCGAAAAGCCAGGCGCATCAACCGTTTCCGGGCTTTTTCAGGCCCGGATTTCTTCTTTCAAACCATAGATGCAAATCGCCGTTTCAGGGCGTCTGCCCCGATTCGAACCGGACGTTTTCTCTTTTCAGGCAGATGCATTCAGCCAGCGCCCTTTTTGAGCGGCGATTTTTCCGGCTGACAGCGGTATTTTTCTTAAAAAAGAATCACAAAGATTTGGGCGTCGTTTTGTTGGTCTTGCCAGACCAATGGAGCGGCGCCCTTTTTCATTTCAAAAAGGGCGCTGGTCGCAGTGCCTGTATTTGTAGGTCGGAACATGATTGTTCCGGCCTTATTTTTTTGCACACGGGAGGAGTTATATGAGTATCAGCGCAGAAGAAAAGAACCGTTACCTCAGAGAGACAGCAATCGTCCTTGCCCGAGAAGGATTTCACACGGATAGGACTCACACTGGCGGGCTTCGTGTCCTGCTTGACGGCGCACCGCTGTGTGAGGTGACCGAGAACGGCGGCATTACCTACCGCAATGAGGATATCGACGAGCCGGAACGGATCGATGCCAAGGACAAGGTGTATGAGATCGTCAGGACCACAGCGGAGTATATGCGGCAGATGGAGACGGCGCCCTTTTTGAAAGCCGACGGTCTGGAGGACGGCTACAAGGTGCTGGCAGATTTCAACGGCATCGTGCTGGCCGGTATCCAGAGCAAATATGGTGCCCAGTTCGTTACTTGGGACTGGAGCTTTGACCGCAAGGGCGTATGTCATGGTCATTACTACACCGGTCTATATTCGTCCGGCAACTATGACGCGGCGAAGCGGGACTTTGCCGTTCGCTCCGGACTGATCCCCAAGCAGCAGCTCTTCCGGGAGGAGCAGCTTATTGAGATCTATCGCTGCTGTACGGACACCCTGCAGGGCGGTTTTGAACTGTCATACGATCAGGAAAAGACGATTCAGGAGGTACGAAAGCAGATCGAGGAGTGTCTGCCTGACATCATGGAGCGTATCCAGCAGCAGGACGCAGAACCGACGCAGGAGCAAACAATGTAATATCAAACGGTAAGGGCCGGAGTCTTAGCAATAAGATTCCGGCCCTTTATTCGTTTCAGAGAGGAGTTCGCTTATGCCGTACTATTTCATGCGAGACACGCCGCTGCAGGCGCTGGAGCAGTTGATGATGTCTCAGCCCGGTCAAAAACCCAGAGGCGGTGGAATATACCGCAGCCCATTTCATTACACGCCCAAAGATGTGGCGTGCGAATACTGCCAGAACTATGTCCGCAAGCATCCGTGCCGCCTATGTGAATGTACCTGCCTGGATGAACGAATCGAAGCGGGTGTTCTGGAAGTGAATGAGTTCGTGCGGGAGTGCTTCGCACCCTCTATGGGGCCGCAGTTCCGAAAACGGATGCATCAGCAATTCAGAGAAAGAAAGGTTCGATTCTTCCTGTCCGATGCCCACCGGCGAAGATGGACACACTGGCGAGAGCGCTGCTGGCGCTTGTCCGACAGAAACAAAGCCGCCCTCTACCTGCTCACGGCGTATGAGAGCCTTTGGCGCAGGATGGTTTGGAAGTGCGGGAACGACGGCTTTGACTTTCAAAGCGTCAGGCTCGGAGGGATCGAGCCGGAACTCTACAGCGTCTACCAGGCGGCGAAGGCCATTGCGGTTGGCTGCTGCAATATCACTCTCGCAGACCTTGCGTCTCCGGAATTGGTCACAGACGAGGCGTTCCACCTGATTATTGGCGCACTGCTAATGGCCAAGTACGGAGATGTGGTTTTGAATTTGGAAAAAGGAGTTGACGAAACATGATGATACAAGCGGTGCTCGGCAATCCGCATCACCCGGAATACGGTGTGGCAACTATCCCATTCCCCATCCCCCACGACCAGTACGCACACTGCATGGAACTGCTGGAGACTCTGGAGATTGGCGACGCGGTCAAAGCCGACTGCCAGGTGCAGGAGATCAACAGCTTTTACTCTGTGCTTAAGCGCACGGAGATGCTCACGGTCAATGTGGAGGAGCTGAACTATCTCGCCAAGCGGCTGGACAGCTTCGACACCGGCGAGGCCGCGCAGTTTCAGGCGATGGCCCACAAGCTGGAGCTTTTTGAGCTAAAGGATCTCATCAACCTGACCTTCTGCTGCCAGCAGGCCACGGTCATCACAGATTTCTCTGATCTCGCCGCTGTTGGCCGCGACCACTACATGAACCTGCACGGCGGCAGCGCAAGCGTGGATGAGCTGAACAAACTGAATGGCGAGGAAACCGCGCGGCGGCTCATTGAAAGTGGCAGCGGCACGATCACCCCCTACGGTGTGGTCTATGATAACGGCATGGAGCCGGAGCAGGTGTATGACGGGCAGTTCTTCCCCGGCTACTACTATGAGCCGAATGCCATCACGATTGCGGTGACCGCCAAGTCCGAGCCGGAGGATACGGAGCATATCACATGGCTGTACCTTCCTATGGTGCAGAAGGAGATCGACCGTGTTCTTCAGCGGGCGGGCATTACAGATCCCGAGAATGTACATCTTCGGTTAGAGGATATGCAACTGCCGAATGAGGTGCATGTGTTACTGGATATGGAACAGGAAGGCATTGCAAACCTCAATGCACTGGCACATGCTGCGGACGCCCTTTCCTCGGATGATATGAAAAAGCTGGGCGCTGTTGTGACCATGGCAAAGCCACGGACAGCGGAACAGATCAAAAACCTTGTAGAGAATCTCAATCTGTTTGATTTCGCTCCCGGTGCGCATACACCGGAGGAATACGGCAAGTACATGATTCAGCAGTCTGGTCACTTCGACTACGATGAGAATCTGGATGAGTTTTATGACTACGAGGGCTACGCCATGCAGCGCATGAATGAGGAGGACGGAATGTTTACAGGCAGAGGCTATATTGCCTACAAGGGCTATACCAGTCTGGCGGAGATTATGGAGGGCGATCAGTGCAGCCGCATGGAGATGGGAGGCATGGCATGATCATTCAGGCAGAATTGAGGCGAAAGCAGTCTGAGTACGAAGGCGAAGCCTGTGCCGTGGATAAGGTCATCGAACTTCCCGCCCAGCGGTTTCAGCAGTTCAGTCGTGCATTGTTGATGGATTATGATTTCATCGCTGAGAACAAAAATGCTATCCGACACGATGATGACGCCAGGCACTGCCTGCTCATTCTCGATGCGGACGGAACAGACGGCTTCCTTGTTGACCCGCAGGGGTATAATTACGCCCGGTACAGTGCCTTTGTCCCCAACGCCCGCAGCTTGCTGACGCCGGATATGGGGATCGACCGCAGCTATCTTTCGCCGGCAGAGCCTTGGCGGGATGAGAGCAGGGATGAAATGCTCCGCATGACGCTGCGCGTCGATGGAAAGGCGGACTACACCCTCGTCCTCCCCGCTGACGAGGAATACCTCGATGCGGTGAAAAACTATCTTGATATTGATGTTTTCGCGGATGCCATGCTCTGTGATATTCAATTCAAGGTGCCATACATCGGTGAGCTGATCCGTGATACGGATTGCCCCGCCGTGGAGGATTACAACGATTTTGCCGAAGCCTTGGAGGACATCTGGCAGAAGGACGGTGCGCTTCTGACCTACGCCGCCGTACTGGAGGCCGAGAAACCGGAAACCCTGCACCGTGCCTGTGAGCTCCTGCGAAATCTGGACAACTACCAGCGCATCACGGAGGATGCCTACGGCTACGGTCAGCAGCGATTGCAGGAAACGCTGGGGCTGGACGATGAAGCCATCTATGAATTGGACGGCTACATGGATTTTGAGAAATACGGTCAGGACTGCATGGAAAACGACTGCGTGACAAAAACAGAGTTCGGACTGCTGCGCCGCTTGGACCCGCCCTTTCCGGAGCAGACGCAGGGGCAGCAAATGTTTCAGTAGACTTTGAGGCAGATGTGTAGTATGTTTGCCGTTACCAAAAAAGAAAGGAAGGAGCACCAAATGGCTGTAAACGCAAGAACAGAGGAATTCCAACACATTGAAGTGTTTGATAAGCCCGCGCTGTTTACCAACGGGCGTATCGCCCGTGATACCATGCCAAAGGGCTGGTACTGCTATGACATTCGCGGCTCTGACGATGACCCCGGTGAGTTGTGTTACATGGAAGAAAATGTTGTGGTCAACCACGCAGGCTCGGTGCTGATGCCGGAAAAGCTGGCGATACCCAAGTCCGGGCGGCTGGATGTGCGGGATGAACTCGGTTTTCTCGATGAAGGCGACATGACGCTCCGCGAGTTCTGCGAAGCACATCAGCTCCCCTATCCCGCAGAGAACATGAAATTTCATATTCGACCTGCCCGCCCGGAGGAGGCGGGCTTATTTTATACCCCGCACCCAGAAGAAGATAAACGGCGGGGTACCATCGGCCATATCCGCATGGACTTCGGTCGCAGCGGAAATGAGTTCTGGCATACCTGGTGGCCGAGGGGTCCGGAGGAGCTGAATAGCCCTGCGTTCAAGGCTGAGCTTCAGCAAGTCGTTGACATGATGCGGGAGGACATCCTGAAAAGCCGCTTTGCTATGGAGCGCTTCTGCTATGACCACGGCGGAAAAATCGACGGCGGCTATGTACAGAACTACGGCTACATCGTGGAAACGGAGCGCTACCGCTACTGCCTGCGCTGTAATCCGTCCCCTGGTGACTATAACGGGTATCTGACAGCCTATGATCTGGATGTCCAGCGCCAGAACATAGCAAGGGACAAGCCGCTGGTAGGCCGCATCACTTATGCCAATGGCGATACACAGGACTTCACCGATACGGAAGCCTTTCTCAAGTGCCTGCGGGAGGAACTTCCGCACCGCCCGACAACAGGCTTTCGGTATGAGGTGCTGTCCGACGATCCTACCATCCGCAAGGCTGTGGATGATATCGTCTTCGACCTCTACGGCGAGGAAAATCCCCGCCAACAGGAAGATTACGAGCTGCAGCCCGGCCCCAATATGACGCTGGGAGGGATGTAAACATGGAGAGATCGGATAAGCAGCGAAAGCCTGTTGCAATCAAAAACCTTGCTGAACTGAAGTGCTTCATCCAGCCCGGTGTAGAGTTTAAGACGCTCAGCCAGAAAAATCACCCTGATCTGGTGGGACTGACCCGTGTCGTGACCACGGTGCAGACAGTATGCTTCTACTCCAAAATCAAAGATCAACCCAATAGTCGATTTTCGACCGATAACGGCGGAAAAGGCTTCCGGACAGACTTTGCCAAAGCCGATGCCTATATCTTCGACGGTACGACGGTCAAGGTAAAGGATACGCGGAATAAAGACCGCGGCGTGATCTATGAATTTGAATTCTACAACAGAGAACAGACCATGCAGGAGGAAACGAATATGGACAGAAAAATAGTGAGTTTTATCAAAGAACAGTATCTGCCCGGTACCCGCATCCGTCTCAATTCCATGGAGGATCCCTATGCCCCCATCGCTCCCGGCACCGAGGGCGAGGTGGACTTCGTGGATGACATCGGTACGATCCACATGAAGTGGGATAACGGCAGGGCGTTGGGAATCGTCCCCGGCGAGGACAGCTTCTCGGTGCTGCCGCCCAAGCTGACTACCCTGAAGCTGTATATGCCCCTTACCGCTGATTTCTATGAGAGAAACGAGTACGGGGAGCTGGAACCGGAGAGTACCGAACTGGACGGTCATGCACTGCGAGGCTATCAAAATCAGATCATGGCTGAGCTGGTCAAGAATCGTATGCCGGAGGAAACCGAGCGTGGTCTCATGCATTGGTACCACGAAGCTGATAGCGTGAATACCAAGGTCCACTCCGTAGTCTTTACCGTGGAGGAGCGTGACCGCAAGCTCTGGGGCATAGCCGAATGTCGCATTGCCGGTGAGCTGAGTGCGCTGGAGATGGATACCCTGAAAGAGTACATCGCCGGACAGGCATCAGACGGCTGGGGAGAACACTTTGAACAGCGGGAAATCCTCGTGGACGGCGGAAGTGAGCTGTATGTCCACCTCTGGAATGCGGATGACTGGGGCATCCAAACGGAACAGGAGCGCTTCGCACCGAAGCTGGCGGAGGGCCTGCCGGAGTTGTGCTTCTCGGTACTTCCCAGCACCGGGGAACTGATCTGCATCAAACGCGGCGAGAATGGCTACTACCCCAGCGACTGGTCTACGGATGATCCCGCCCAGAACCGTGAACTGGCCGATTATAACAACGAGCGGCTTGGTGTGACACAGGCGCAGCGGTTGGCCATGGAGTGCGGAAGTATGCACGGCTGGGATGTCCCCGGTGCAAATCCCTCCGCCTACCAGCAAACCGAGCCGCAGATGGGAGGGATGAACCTTGGCTAAAAAGATATTTGGCGTCTATCTGGCAAAGCTGGACGCGCCCAACAGTGAAGCCCACGCAAGGCTGGAACTGCCCGCTTCCCCGTGGGAACTGCACGATGCAATGGATAAGGTGCCGCTTCAGGAGAACGAGGAACTGTATTTGGAGATCGATGATTACTACGGCTTCGAGTATCTCGCCCCTCACCTGATGGAACTGGACGCCAGCCTCAATGAGCTGAACGATCTTGCCAGTCAGCTGGCTGTGCTGGATGAAACGGAGCAGGAAGCCTTTGATGGGCTGCTTCGTCTGGAAATTCAGAAAAAGATAGAATCCAACGGCGGTATTCTCACCATGCGGGACATGAGAAATCTGGCGGTCAGCGCCGGTGCGGATTGCTGCCATGTGGTCGGCGTGACCAGTGACGCAGAGCTTGGCCGCTTTTATGCGGAAAACGGCTTCATGGAGGAACTGGATGGTCTCTCCGATGATGTGTTCGAGATGCTGGACTTTGGCAAAATTGGCAAAGCGCTGCGTACCGGTGAAAACGGTACATTCACGCGGAACGGCTATGTGGTGCAGCACAGTGAACTGGTCACTGCACCGCCCTGCGCCAAGGAATTGCCCGAAAAGCCGGAATATCTCTTCCGTCTCACCCTTGGCCGGCATCCCGACCTTGAAGATGACCGAATCACCACGCTGGAATTGCCTGCGTCTGCTGAAGCATTGAGGAAAGCGCAGAAGCAGCTCGGAGCGGACGGCTGGGAGGGTGTTGTGGTTCTCGACTATGACGGGATCATCCCGCAGGCGGCAGAGTTTGCCGACCTGCCAATGGAACTGGATGCCTTCAACGATTTTGCAGAGACAGTGAAGGCTATGCCTTCCCGTGAAAAGCAGCTCCCGAAGCTGAAAGCCCTGCTGGAGCATTTCGAAGTAGCGGATATTGCTGTCGCCGTGAGCCTTGCCGAGCATATCGGGGACTACATCCTCACGCCGGAGATCAGTTCGCCGCAGGAGGCGGCCATCGATGAACTGATCTTCACAATGGATACCCACTCAGCGGAACTGCTCCTGCCTCATGTAAATCTCTTCACCTACGGGAATGAGATCATCAAGGATGACAATGCCGCACTTACCTCCTATGGTCTGCTGCATCGGGAGGACTATCAGCCGATGCAGACTCCGGTGCAAGAAACTCAAGAACAAGCAATGACGATGGAATAAGCAAAGGACCTAATCGAGCCACTATGGAAATGCGTAATGCCGTTTTTAACGACACTGACTTGCAACATATGTAATGAAATCCTCCGGCGTGAGTATGTCGCCAGCATGAGTAATCGCATTCCATCTTTTCTGTATGGCAGGGTCTGGATTACACATCGCCGCTATCATCGCCAGCCGAATCTCTTTCCGCACTTCTTCCACGGTAGTATGGTTTTTGCGAGCCACTTCTCGCAGTGCTGCTTCGGCGCAGATGTTCTTTCTCTTCATATAATCACTCCTTGCTATTTTTGAACGGAAACCGTTCTTTTAGAACTACAATAGCACAGGAGCTTTGAAAGAAATCGTCGAACCCTGCCGAAAAAAATAGAGGCTTGCAAAAAATGCAAACCTCTGTGCTGATTATCATTTCAATTCTGCAATCAGGGCATCCAGTACGTTCATTACCTTACGCTGTCCTTCTGGAGAAAGCGTCTTAAGTCGTTCGGAGATTTCCGTGGCATGAAGCATTGTTGCCGTGTTCAAGTCATCTTGAAGGAGTTCATCTGTTCCAACATTGAGTGCATTGGCGATGGCGACCAACTTCTCCAGTTTTGGAGCCTTCACGCCTCGCTCTACTACACTCATGTGATCAACGCTGTAATCTACAGCGGCGGCGAGCTCTTCCTGTGTCATGCAGGCTTTTTCACGGGCTGCTTTGATTCGTTTTCCCAACGCTATCTGGTCCATACAGTAGTCTCCTTTAGAACGGTATCCGTTCTTAAATTATATGGGAGATGGCGTTTGTTTCACAGGAGCATATAGAACGATGCCCGTTCCAAACGAACGGGACGGATAAAAAATATCACAGCAAGGGGCCGTTTTTCCGGATGGGGAAAAGCGGCCCCTTCTTTTTTTGCGCTCATTTTGTCTCCTATTCCGGGATAACGGCTCCGGAAAGGAGGAACTGTGGCAATCAACGAAGCCCTTGCGGAATATCTTGCGCTTTACCACAAGGGCGAGGCAAATGCCGTTACCAGTCGGGAGTTGGAGTGCAGCTTTCAAATGCGTGGCTCTGAGCTGCGCCGGGAAATCAACGCCCTGCGCGGTGAAGGCATTCCCATTTGCAGCTTTAAAGGCGGCTACTACTATGCGGCTACCCTCGAGGAACTGGAGCGCTGTATCCGCCAGCTCCGCAGCCGTATCAAGAAGATCGCATTTGCAGAGCGTGGCTTAACCAGCGCTTTGCCAGACTATGTAGACACCGGTCAGCTTTCTCTCCCGCTGGATGGGGGTGATGCCCCTTGAACAGCTTTATCCCCTGGGTAGGCGGCAAGGGCAAGCTGCTGTGGATCATCAACAAGCTGATGCCGGACCACTACAACCGCTTCATCGATGTGTTCGGCGGCAGCGGCACGGTGACCATGAGCCGTCCCATCCAGCCAGGCTGCATGGAGGTCTACAACGACTTCAACGGCAATCTGACCAACCTGTTCTGCTGCGTGAAAAACCGACCCTTAGCACTGCTGGCGGAATTGGGATTCCTGCCGCTGAATACGCGGGATGATTTCAATGTCCTGTACAAGTTCCTCTCCAAGGGCGAGATCACGGATGACTACCTGCAGGAGGAAATGGAACTGACCGAGATCCTGCTCAAACCGCCCGAGGCCGAAGCTATCCGCACTCTTCTGCTGGAGCGTGCTCCCCGCGGAGATGTCCGCCGTGCCGCAGATTTCTTCAAGTTGGTACGGTATAGCTTCAGTGGCAGCTCTAAATCATTCGGAGGTAAGCCCTGCGATATCCGCCGCTTCTTCCACCTGATTTGGGAGTGCTCCCGTCGGCTGGCGAATGTCATTGTGGAGAACAAGGACTTTGAGGATGTCATCCGCCAGTATGACCGGGGCGACGCATGGATCTATTGCGACCCGCCGTACTTTGAGGCCGAATGCTATGAGGTAGCCTTCCCAAAGGAAAATCACCAGCGGCTCCATGATACGCTCCTGAACTGTCATGGGTATGTCATGGTGTCCTACAACTACTGCCCGTACATTTGCGAGCTGTATCATGAGTTCTACATTTTCCGCGTTGTGCGCCCCAACAGTATGTCCCAGACGGCGGGCAGTGAATATGAGGAAGTCATCATCACCAACTACGACCCTCGCAAAGCCTGCTGGCAGCTCAGTTTGGAGAGCCTGCTGAACTGCGGCAGCGAGGCCCGGTATGAACTGATCCATGAGCCAGAAAGACCGATCAAAACGACAAATTAAAGGAGGGTCCCTCATGAATTTTATGAAACACCCCACGAAGAACGATATCAGCATTTCCAATGCCGTTCTGAAGCTGGCCAAGCTCCAGAATGCGGAAAGGCTGGAGCTCACAGCGGCCACGGGCGCAGTCATTGTGACCAGCGGCAGGATGACCGTAAAGGAGCTCCTCAGCACAGTACAGTCGCTGACTGGACGAGCTGCCGAGCTTATGACCTTGCTCCGTCTCACCTGTGGTGACTGCACGAATTGCAGCGAAAAATGTGCGTATCGGGATAGGTCGATCACCGAGCTTATCCGCCCCGCTGTGGTCGTTCCCGATTGGGCGCGGCAGGATGCGGGTTTGGCCGGCGATGCCAAGCTGGACTGCTATGTGGACGAGGACACGCACGAGCTTACCGTAGTGGAAGCGGACTATGCCCACGACCTCTCCGATGTGCCGCCCGAGCTTCTGTTCGCCCTGCATCAGAGTGGCTGCTGCCTGTCCGCGCTGGAGGATGCGCTGATGGAGGACGATGTCATCTACGATAAGTGATACGAAAAAGCAGGAGGAAGAAAAGTGAAATGAACGAAACCTATCTCTATCCCTACTCGGCACAGGAGGCCAGAACAAGAAATCAGCTTCCCATGTGGCGCGAGAGTTACCACGCCAATGTTGCCTGCCGGAATGCCATCGAGGAGACGATCCGTCAGAGCTTCGACGGGATGCACCTGAAGAAGGACTGCCTTGAACCTGTGCTTGCGGAATATGGCTACAAGCGCACGGAATGGGTACTGGCCACCACCCTGCAGGAGCTTTCCTGGGATGGGCGTTTCAGCAGAACCAACAAGCAGTGGGCGGCGCGGCGCTATATTCCGCAGGACGAGCGACACAACGCCGAGATCACCGTCCGAAGTCACCCCGCCATACTGGATGGCTTCGTAGACCTCTATCGGAAAGCGTATCAGGAGCTGGGCCTGTTCGGCCCGGAGCATTGCGTCGGTGACCGTGCCGAGCAGGATTACATCGGTAAGGTGCTGGTGCTCAGTCCCGATACGCTGAAAGAGTCCTGCTGGAGCCAAGAAAACCAGCTGTGGTATGCCCACGACGGCTTCGGATGCAGTCCCCACGCTATTGGGCGCTCGGTGCGCTGCACCTGCCTGAGTGACGGCGAAATGACCAGGTGGAACCGGGATGAGTTTGTCGGCGTGTTGGATGAGAAATTCCTGCCCGATTGGGCCAAAGAGAGTCTGTTGCAGTTCCAGCAGGAAGAAGCCGCTGAATCCCCAGTATGAACAACCAATCCATGTAACAGGAAGGAGAAAAACTCTATGGCAGCAACACAGAAGAAAAAGCAGCAGGAAGTCCCTGCGCCCCAGGTCGAGGCGAGGATCGACCGCATGGTGGACGGTGACTACAAAACCAAAGCCTACGCCAGCGTGACCATCGCCGGCGCATTTGCCGTCCACGGTCTCCGTGTCATTGAGACGGACAAGGGCCGCTTCATTTCCATGCCCCAGGAGTCCTACAAGAAAAACGGCGAGACGGTGTATAACGACACCTTCCATGCCGTCACCGCCGAGGCCAGAACTGCGCTGGTGGATGCGGTCAACGACGCTTACGAGCAGAAGCTGCAAGAACGCATGGAGCAGAGCGAGGACGCACCCGCTCATGGCATGGAACAACAGATGTAAACGCCACGGTGCAAAAAGGAGGTGACGGGACTTGGTGCGATTCACCGTGGATAACCGAAATCGTCTCATCTTTTACGGCAATCCAGTGGGCTATGTGAAAGAGGATACCGCTGTGGTGGACGAAATGTTCCGGACGGACGAGCTCAACCAATATCTGCGTCGCATGAACCTGACGCCCCGTTGGGAGGACGGGATCTTTGACCGTCTCGTATCCGGCGAGGTGACCGGCGAAGAACTGGCGCAGTCTCGAAAGGGCTGCCGCATCTGGCAGCTCAAAAAGGATGTAGATGTGGCAATGCGCTTCATCGGGTACGAAGATCAGGTGCGGAAGTTCGGAGAACCGGATGCCGGAAATTACACGCTCGTGTTCGACGGCGACCTCGGCACCAGCGATCTGGAGCAGATCTATACCATCTGCCGGGATGCTCCGCCTCCCGGCTATCAGGGCTACCGAATGGCGCTGTCGGATGTGGTGGAGCTGTACGACGATTCCGGCAGCGAATTTTACTACTGTGACCGAGTAGGCTTCCAGCCGATCCGGTTCGAGCAGAAGCAGGACCCATGCATCAATATGACCTTGTGAGCCGGATGGGAGATGACCGCCCGGCATTTTCGCCGTCTGCGCAGGGCCGTGGGCCTCCTGCGACGCGCAAATGACCGAACTCACCAACAAAAAACTTTTGAATTTACAGGAGGAATATTTCATGAAAAAGTTCATCAACAAGATTGCCCATACCGCCAAGTCCGCTGTCACCCGAGTCAAGACCGCTGCGGTCAATTCCATGTCTGCCGTGCTTGCCTTCAACCGCCGCGCCGTCTGCGGCAATGCCGGTGAGGGCTACATCGACACCGCCGTCAAGGTGCTGATCGCCGTTGTGCTGGGTGCGCTGGTACTGGCTGGCCTCTATGCCATCCTGAACGACACGGTCATGCCCACGGTAACCCAGAAGATCACGGAAATGTTCAGCTACAATGGCTGATGCACTGGGCGCAGGCGATACTCTTCTGCGGCGGACTCATTTACGCCGCAGTGGATGACCTGAAGACCCGGACCGTCAGCAACATCGTCTGCATCGTCATTGCTTTGGCGGGGCTGATCACCATCAGCCCCGCCTCCTTTTTGGGGGCGCTGCTGGCAATGCTCCCGTTCTACCTCTGCGCAGGCTTTGGCCTGATGGGCGGTGGGGATTGGCGGTTAGCCGCGGCGGCAGGCTTTGTGTTGGGAGTTGGACGGGTACTCACGGGATTCTTATTTATGGCCGCCGCGCTCCTGCTGGCAGTCGTTGTCATGCGTGTATTCCCGGCACTGCGGCAGAGCGCGGCGAAGAAACAGCCGCTGGTGCCATACTTCGCAGTGGCTTTTATTCCCGCGTATTTTTTATAAGGAGGAAAACGATTTGAAGATTTTTCGCAATCGCACCGTCATCGGTGTGCTCTGCATCCTGCTGGCGCTGATCATCTGCTTCGGTGTTACGCCGCTGTTCAGCCGCAGCGCCAGTGAGAAAACGGAGATCGTCCGTGTGACGATGGACATCAAGGAAGGTGACGAGATCACCGCCGAGATGGTTCAGACGGTAGAGGTTGGCGCCTACAATCTGCCGCAGAATCTTATGACAGACAAGAAAGAGGTCGTCGGCAAATACGCGACCGCTGACCTGGCGGCCGGAGATTACATCCTCTCCAGCAAACTTTCAGCTGTCCCCGCGGCAGAGAATGCCTATCTCTATAATCTGGACGGCACAAAGCAGGCGATCTCCGTTACCATCAAGAGCTTTGCCACTGGCCTTTCCGGCAAGCTGGAAAGCGGCGATATCGTCACGATCATCGTGGCGGATTATCAGGGCAAGGGCGAAACAGCCATTCCTCCGGAGCTGCAGTATGTGGAGGTCATCTCGGTGACCGCCTCCTCCGGATACGATGCCAACACCGGCGAAGTGGTGGATGAAAAGGAACTGCCCTCCACCGTCACACTGTTGGTGACCACTGAGCAGGCCAAGGTGTTGGCGGAGCTGGAACAGGATAGTGAGCTGCATCTGGCGCTGGTGTATCGCGGAACGCCCGAAAACGCTGCCAAGTTCATTGCGGCGCAGGATGCCCTGATCGAGGAGCTGTACGCAGAACCGGAGCCGGAGAACAGCGGCGAAACCGCAGAGGGTACGGAATCTAAGGAAAGCGAGGGTGCGGAGCTTTCCGCGGAAAGTAGGGCCGCCGAATGAACTTTCTGAAAGGCAGCCTCTTCCGCCGCAATACGGAGCCGGAAGAACTGGAACCGATGGAGGAATCCGGAGGCGGTATTCTTGCCGTTTGGGGCAGTCCCGGCTGCGGCAAGACGGTGACGGCAGTGAAAATTGCAAAGCACCTGGCGGCACAGAAGAAAAATACGGTGCTGCTGCTCTGTGATATGACCGCGCCTATGATGCCCTGCATTTGCGCTCCCTCGGAATTGGAGGTCGATAAGTCCCTCGGCAGTATCTTTGCCGCTCAGCACATCTCCGTAAATCTCATCAAGCACAATCTGACCACCCTCAAGCGCCTGCCGCACCTGACGATGCTGGGTCTTCGCAAGAAAGAAAACGAGTACACCTATGCGCCCTGCACCAAGCAGCAGGCGGAGGAACTCATCCGCGGACTCCGTGAAATTGTACCCTATGTGGTCATTGATTGCTCCAGCTACATCGCAAACGACATTCTCTCCGCTGTGGCGCTGATGGAGGCGGACAGCGTTCTGCAGCTCGCCAGCTGTGACCTGAAATCGGTCGGATATCTTTCCAGTCAGCTTCCGCTTCTGGGGGAACTGAAATGGGACAAGGACAAGCAGTACCGGGTAGCATCCAACATCAAGCCCTTTCAGGCGGCAGATCGCATTGGACAAGTTCTCGGAAGCGTAGTATTCCGGCTGCCGTATTCGCAGGAGCTGGAGGAGCAGTATCTGGCCGGTGAGCTGCTGGCGGACCTCTCCATGAAGGATAGCCGTGCATTCCGCAAGGAGATCGACCGGATCTGTGAGGAGGTGTTCTGATTGCTTGGCGAAAGACGAAGCAACTCCCTGTTCGCCCCGGCCGCCCCCGCAGAACTGGAGAGAAAGCCGGAACAGGCAGAGGTGCATGACATCTCCTTCGAGGAGCGCACCGGAAGGTCGCTTTTTGCGGAAAACGCAACAGCACCCCGTGCAAGCGAGCTCTTCTTTGCCCCGCAGGAGAAAGGCGTCACCTTTGCGGAGGCGCTCAGTCAGGTGCAGGGCTACCTCGCGGAAACCTATGCCACCCTCATCACAGAAGATAACTCGGATGCCAAAGAGCAGATGAAGCGCCGCATGGCACGGTATCTGCAGGAGAATCGCATTGCCGTGGATGGCATGACAGTCTCTGAGCTGGTGGACGCCCTGTACACGGAAATGGCAGAGTACGGATTTTTGACCAAGTACATCTTCGCGGACGGCATCGAGGAGATCGATATCAACTCCTGGCGGGACATTGAGATCCAGTATTCGGACGGCCATACCGCCAAGTTGGAGGAGCATTTTGACTCGCCGGAACACGCCGCCAATGTCATCCGCCGTATGCTGCAGAACTCCGGCAAGGTACTGGACAATGCCAGCCCCATCATTACCTCCCGATTGGCGAAAAATATTCGTATCTCGGTCATCAAAACGCCGGTGTTGGATGAGGACGCCGGTGTTGCCGCATCCATCCGTGTTGTTAATCCCAGGAATCTCAGCAAAGCGGACTTCGTGCAGAGCGGCACGGCCACAGAGGAAATGCTGGACTTTCTGTCTGCCTGCCTGCGCTACGGCGTGTCTATCTGCGTGGCGGGAGCGACCTCCTCCGGCAAGACCACCGTGGCGGGCTGGCTTCTTTCCACCATTCCGGACCGCAAGCGCATCTTTACCATTGAGGACGGCTCCCGAGAACTCCAGCTCATCCGAGAGCGTGACGGGCGGGTGACGAACTCTGTCGTTCACACGCAGACCCGCGACAGTGAGAATGAGCGCCAGCGTATCGATCAGATCGCATTGCTGGATATCGCTCTGCGTTTCAATCCGGACATCATCTGCGTGGGCGAGATGCGCGGCCCGGAGGCCAACGCGGCGCAGGAAGCTGCCCGTGTGGGCATTGCGGTGCTGACCACCATCCACTCCAATTCCAGCGAGGGTACCTACCGCCGCATGGTGTCCCTCTGCAAGCGCGCCGTGGACACCCCGGACGATACCCTCATGGGATATGTCACCGAGGCGTACCCCATTGTGGTCTACTGCCGACAGCTCGAAAACAAGCAGCGCCGCATCACCAACATCTCCGAATGCGAGATCCTGCCAGACGGAAGCCGCAGGCTTCACAAGCTCTATGAGTATCACATCACGGACAACCATCTGGAGGACAACCGCTTCATCATTGAGGGCGAGCACTGGAAATGTGAGGAGATATCTGAAAGCCTGCGGCGCCGCTTTATCGAAAATGGGATGCCGCTTGGAGAGTTGGCACAATTCGTTCAAGGAAAGGAGGAAGATGAATGACTATGATCCAGCTGATTGCCTGCATCGGCATGATCGCAGGGCTTTTTATGGTGCTGCATGTCTCGCCGCGGGAACTGAGCGACAGTCTCTTTGCCCGCTTGACCGCAGCCCCCGGCAGTATCCGTGCCGATATCAACGAGACAACCAGGCGAAAAAAAGCGGGGTTTCTCCGGCGTGAGATCACCGAGGCGCAGGCGGTCTTGGCAGCCTCCGGACGGGCAGACAGGTTCCCCATGGTGTGCTTTACATCTCTGCTCTGCTTTGCATTGGGCGCCTGCATCGCCATTGCCGCAGGAAACGCTTTCCTTGTGCCGGTGCTGGCTGTTGGTTTGATGCTGACCCCGTTTTGGTATGTCAAGCTCACGGCAGGCAGCTTCAAAAAGGATGTGGCGGCAGAACTGGAGACGGCGCTGTCCGTCATCACTACGGCCTACTTGCGCACCGAGAACTTTCAGCAGGCCGTGGAGGAGAATGTTCGCTATCTGCACCCTCCGGTGCAGGAGGTGTTCCAGCACTTTCTGATGCGTATCAAGCACATCGACCCGGATATGGATGTGGCGCTTACTGACCTGAAATCCGCCATCGACAATGAGGTCTGGCAGGAATGGTGCGACGCCGTGATGGCTTGTCAGGCAGACCGAAGCCTGACAAGCATTCTGACGCCCATCGTCAGCAAGCTGTCGGATATGCGGGTGGTCAATGCGGAGCTGGAAAATCTGGTGTTTGGTCCCCGCAAGGAGTTCATCACCATGGCGATCCTCGTGCTGATCAACATTCCGCTGGTGCGCTTCATCAATAAGGACTGGTATCACACGCTGGTAGCCACTATCCCCGGTCAAATGGTCATCGCTGTCTGCCTTGCCGCTGTGTTCGTGTCCTTTGCATTCGTCGTGAAGCTGACGCAGCCCATTGAGTATCGGAGGTGAGAGGGTGAAATTGCTGTTATTCCTGTTCGGCTCCGCCTTGGCTGCCGGACTGTATTTCGTTCTGGCGGACCTGCTGAAGATCCCCAGACTGGCAACGGAGCGTGCCCTCATCTCCGCAGGACGCAAGGAGCGCAGTCTTGTGAAATCTATGGAGACGCTCGTCTTGGGATGGTCGCTGAAGCTGGCTCCGCTGATCCGCTTGGATGCCTACAAACGCAGACGGCTGGAAACGAAGCTGACTGCCGCAGGACTGGATATGACCCCCGAGGTCTTTACGGCTTACACCGTTCTGAAGCCCTGTCTCATCCTGCTGGGGATCATCCCGTGTCTCCTAATCTTGCCCATCCTGACACCATTGGTGGTAGTACTGGCGCTGCTCACTTACTTCAAGGAGAGCCGTCGGGCGGATGAGCTGTGCAAGGCCAGAATGGAACTGGTGGAGGGTGAACTGCCTCGCTTCGTGGCGACCATCCATCAGGAACTGGCCGCCAGCCGGGATGTACTGCGCATTCTGGAGAACTACAAGAAGCACGCCGGTCCTGACTTTGCTCATGAGCTGGATGTGCTGACGGCGGATATGCGCTCTTCCTCTTATGAGGCGGCGCTCATCCGTTTTGAAGCCCGCATGGGCTCGGCCATCATCTCGGATATCGTCCGCGGTCTCGTCGGTATCCTGCGGGGCGATGACGGGCGGATGTACTTCCAGATGCTCTCCCACGACTTGAAAGCGCTGGAGCTGCAGCGCCTGAAAGCCAAGGCGGCGAAGATCCCGCCCAAGATCCGAGTGTTCAGTTTCCTCATGCTCATGTGCTTCATGCTGACATACATCGTCATCATCGTCTATCAGATCATCAACTCGCTGGGTGCGCTGTTTTAAGGAGGGCTGCCTATGAAGAAATTACGAAAACGGCACTCCGGCGAGGGATATATCGATGTATGCGTGTTGGTGGTCTGCGCCATGCTGGTGCTGGCGCTGGTGGTGCGGGTCCTGCCGGTCTTCGTCGCCAAGCAACAGCTCGACACCTATGCGGTGGAGCTGGTGCGGGAAGCGGAGATCTCCGGCAGAGTCGGGACGGAAACCAGCCGCCGTGCCGCGGCGCTGACGGACAGCACCGGACTGAATCCCAACATCCACTGGTCAAAAACGGGCCGCATTCAGCTCAATGAAGAAGTCACCGTAACGCTGACATTGGACATGGATATCGGCCTGTTCGGCGGCTTCGGCTCATTTCCCATTACGCTGCGGTCGGAAGCCACCGGAAAGTCGGAGGTGTATTGGAAATGAGAAAGCACCCCTTCTTTCGCCGCCACCCCGGTGAGGGCACCCCCATGATCCTTGCCATCGTGCTGGTCCTGCTGATGCTTTTTTGCACGGTCGCGGAGTTCAGCCGGGTGTGGATCATTGCCCAGGGGGTCAAGGAGGCTGCCCAGCAGGCGGTCATCTCCACCATCAACGACAACTATGATGATGTGTACCACGCTGTGCGGGAGGGCTATGCCGCAGGCTGGTACCCGGACGGCACAGGCCGATGGGATGAAAGTGTGGATACCGGCGATGTGTACGGCCAGCTGGCGTCAACGCTTGGGCTGGAGATCACCAGCAGCGGATATCAGAAGATCTCAAACGAAAGTGTGGAATATACCATCTCCGGCCTGAGCGTGGAGCTGAGCAACAACGCCCTCAGTTCCGGCCAAAGCAAGGGCTATACCGCCGCAGTGGAGATCCGCTTGGAGGTACCGGTGCGATTCCTTGGGAACCTTTTGCCCGCAGCTGAAATGACGCTGCACACGGAAGCCAAATATGTGCCGGTATTCTGAAAAAGTTTCGCTTTCCCAATAGACTTACGCCGAAAGGTGTGGTATTGTCCAATCAAGAGATAAATCAGAAAAAGGAGGAAAATCAATGAACGACAAGACGAAACGGATCATCCTCATCACCGTCTGCTGCCTGCTCTGCGGTGCGGCAGTCATCGGGATCGCCGGACGCTTCGGCGGAAATACGGTGACGCCCTCCGGAACGGTATCCGGCAGCCAGCCGGACAGCAACGACCCAAACGTGAACATCAACAGCCAGGGAGATGTGAATGTCCCGTCGCTGACACCGGAGCAGAGTGACCCCGGCCAGGGCGCAGACTCCAACGGAACGGAGCAGACCATCCAGACAGACCCTGTTAAACCGGACGCTCCGGAAAAGCCGGAATCGCCCAGCGGCGCGGCAACACTGCCGGATGACCACAAAGCGGAGGATGTGCCGGCCTCGGAACGCAAGACGGAGGATGAGCCGCACCCCACATATCCGGAGCAGCCCACCTCCAAGCCTGCGGAATCCCAGCCTGCCGCGGGAAGCACGAACTCCTCCGGTCAGGTATATGTGCCGGGCTTCGGCTATGTAGACAGCAGCGGTGATAACACGGTCATCGACGGACAGGACATCTACGAAAACGGAAATAAAATCGGTGAAATGGGTGGCGGCAACTGAATGCCTCCACACCAGCATGGCGCAGTCAGAAATGACTGCGCCGTTTCTTTTTCCAGAGACTTCGAAAGGAGGTATCCATGAAGCGACTTCTCGCACTTTTGCTTTCCCTTGTACTCATGTTGGGTGTGGCTGTTCCGGCGTATGCCACCGGTGACGGTAACTTCGACGGTGGTGGCGGCGGCATGGGCAGCGGCACATCCACAAACTACTGGAATCCGGGCATGGACGGTGTCCGCATTTCCGTGGTGAATGTGGACAGCCACGCTGTCGTGGGGAACACCATTGACTGGAGCAATCAGAATCCGAGCACCAACATGATTCACTTCGGAAAAGTATCCAAGCTCTCTTACAACAGCGGGCGGGCGTTGTCACCTGTCGTGGGTGGCTATACCTGCATCCGTCCGGCGCAGAGTTTACCTCGCATCATTTCTTCCGGCGATTATCCCGCCAGCATTGCGGCGATTAGAAGCTATTTTACAGACGAGCAAGTCATTCGGGCGATTGCCGGATATGTGGGAATAGACTTTGATACGCTTATTGCCGGCGATTACAAAATCGTTGTCGAGCCTATCGCATATCTCGTTTACGGTGGAGCCTACTATGCCATGACGGCCACGGAAGCGGCGCTCTATGACAAAAGGTAAACGGAAATCTTCGAAGCAAGATGGGATCGCTGACACATAAGAATCTGCCGCTGGCCATCTTCCTTGAAGAAGCAGACCTGGGCTATCCCGCATGGTCCGGCAGCACCAACAGTAAGGTCAGCAACGATCAGATCATCTCTTCCCTTGGCATCGGTGTTGTCCGTTTTAATGGCGAACTGGAACCGCCCGATGTAAACGACTTCGACTATGAATACCGAGTCAATACCGATGTGATATCTTCGGTAGAGGTGAGCGGCGGGCAGTCTGATCCGGACAATCCGGTGACCGTCCGCTTTGTGATTCAAGGCAGGACTTACACCGTCAGCAATGTCTACTATCCGGACGGCGACAGTCAATTGGTATGGGTGAAGTGGCACACGCCGTCAGAGCCATGCGTCATCATGATTTCCGTCAGCGTGTCTGGCGGCGGCAGGGCGCAGAGCACGATCACCTGTAACATCGTGGATCTGGACGGCAACGATCCGCCCAACCCGGTGGCGGATGACCGCAACGACCGTTTCCGTCTGTCCTCTATTCCAGAGAAAGAGCAGGTAACATCCGCTTCCTGGGGCATTTGGTCACCATGGTGGCAGGAGAATTGGGAATGGGTAGAGAACTGGGAGAAGTGCTGGCACACAGACCGCTGGGTGGACGATAACAATGTAGTCCACCGTGACCGCTGGTATCACTGGGTAGATAACGGCTGGTGGGAGGATCATGGCTGGTGGGAGTTTGACTACAACGGCTACTCCGCAAGCCTGACCGCATCCATGCGTATTACGCCGGATAGTCTGTCACCCACAGCAACCGCATCTACCATGAAAAGCGGGTATGGAATTCAGGAGAAAGTAACGGCCACGCAGAGCGCGGCTGTCACGGCGGCGCAGAATGCGGTGACCTATTTCCCTGAATTCGGGTACGAGGGCTTCTGGAGGCTGATGAACCGCAGCGTCAGCGGCAAGAGTACCGCCTTCGCTTTCAAAAATAATCCCTACAGCACCTATGACCGCCCGACCCATTTCACACCGATCTGGTATCCGGACAGCAGCTACACGCCGTATACCTGGCTCCTGGACTGCTGGACGCCTGCGGGAATGCTCAGTATGAACCTGACAGATTCCGTGCGCATTTCCGGTGACCTGTGGGAAGAATGGCATATCGCACCCTCAAAATAACAACAAAAATTGGAGGTATCTATGAGCAAAATGAAATGCAAGCGCCTTTGTGTGATGCTGACCCTGTCCCTGCTGCTGGTCTGCATGATGGGGACTACGGCCTTCGCTGCCGGTACCGGCGATGTGGCCGGAGCGGTGGAAAGCACCTGGGCCACGGCATCCACGCAGATCAAGACCGTCGTCAACAATGTGGTATTTCCCGCCATCGACCTGATCCTGGCCGTGTTTTTCTTCGCCAAACTTGGCACGGCTTATTTTGATTACAGAAAAAGTGGCCAGTTCGAGTGGACGGCTCCCGCCATCCTGTTTGCGTGCCTCGTGTTCACGCTGACGGCTCCGCTGTATATCTGGCAGATCATCGGAATTTGAGGTGTAGGCAATGACATTTTACGAACAGGAGCTTCGGAAGATCGTTGGAGAGCAATATCCGGATGCCACCTATGTGGGCAGAGCCTGCTATGTGCGTCTGAGCGATATGAACCGGGCAAAGATCCAATTTGTCACCGGCATCGTCGCCAATCAGTACAACGCCCTGCAGATGACGATTCTGAACCGCAGTGAAGGACAGGTGGATACCCTGCGCCTTCGCTTTTCGGATCTGCTGGGGACAAAGATGACCTCAAACCCCAACTTCCGAAATGGCGTTGACCCGCACATTTGGGATGACTATGGAAAAGTGGACTGGTATGTGTATCACCCCACCCGGCAGGACTATGAGAAACTCTCCAACGCAGTGTCGGACTATCTGGAGGTATTCCAAGACATGAGCCAGTCTGCCGACCAGCAATGGGCACAGATAATGTAAACCGAGCATGATTTGAAGGCCGTACCAGCTGTACGGCCTTTGCCATATCCCAAGCAGTTGGTACGGCCTCACCCGGAGGAGGTGAAACCGATCAATGTTTATTTGGGATTTTGTTGCCGATAAGATCCTCGGTCAGATCGTGGATTGGTTCTACGGTCAAGTCGTGGGTTTCCTCGGCAACTTCTTTGCAGAGATGGGAAACATGGGCGTCGAGCTCTTCGAAATGTCCTGGGTGCAGAGCATCGTACTGTTTTTCTCCTATCTCGCTTGGGCGCTGTACGGAACCGGGCTTGTCGTGGCTTGTTTTGAATGCGGCATTGAGTATTCCAGCGGGCGAGGCAACATCCGTGAAACTGCACTCAATGCCATCAAGGGTTTTATGGCCGTAAGCCTGTTTACGGTTGTTCCGGTTCGGCTCTATGAGCTTTCAGTAACACTGCAGGGGCAGCTCACCGCAGGTATCACCGGTTACGGTGCATCCATCGGGGATGTAGCAAGTGATATCATGCAGGAGTTCAGCGCCGTGGAATCGCTGACCGATTTGACATCCGGCCCGTTCCTCGGCTTTGGCAGTATCACCAGCGGGATCATGATCCTATTCTGCATCATCCTTATGGCGTATGCGATCATCAAGGTCTTCTTTGCCAATCTGAAACGCGGCGGTATCCTGCTGATCCAGATTGCTGTGGGAAGTCTGTACATGTTTTCTGTACCCCGCGGCTATACGGATGGCTTCATCCAGTGGTGCAAGCAGATCATCGGTCTGTGCCTGACCGCATTTTTGCAGGCGACGATCCTCATCGCCGGACTTATGGTGTTTAAGGATCACGCATTGTTAGGACTGGGGCTGATGCTTTCTGCCGGTGAGATCCCCCGTATTGCCGGAGCGTTTGGCCTGGATACGACAACAAGAGCTAACATTATGAGCGCGGTATATACGGCGCAGGCCGCTGTAAACACCACGCGGACGATTGTGCAGGCGGTGTCAAAATGAGCGGGCTCACTATGGGAAGCCTGTTCGACGGCATCGGTGGTTTTCCTCTGGCTGCCCTTCGCAGCGGCATTACGCCGGTGTGGGCTTCGGAAATCGAAGCCTTTCCCATTGAGGTCACAAAGCTGCGCTTTCCAAGTATGATCCATGTGGGCGACATCACAAAGCTCAACGGTGCGGAGCTTCCGCCTGTAGATATCATCTGCGGCGGCAGCCCGTGCCAGGATTTGTCTGTGGCCGGAGCGAGAGCCGGATTATCCGGCGCCCGCTCCGGTTTGTTTATGGAGCAGGTTCGACTGGTAAAGGAGATGAGAAATGCAGACGAACAAAGAGGCCGAGCAGGTTACGCTGTCCGACCTCGGTATATGCTGTGGGAAAACGTTCCGGGAGCCTTCTCCAGTGGAACGCCCAAAGGCGAGGACTTCCGCATCGTCCTCGAAGAGATCGTCCGAGTTAAGTGCGGTTCCGTTTATGTCCCTGGACCTTACCCCTGGCCATGGCAATCTGCTGGGCGAATCCTACTGGGAACTGATTTCTCCCTGGCTTGGCGGTGCCTTGACGCTCAATACTGGGGTGTCGCCCAACGACGCAAGAGAATCTTCCTTGTCGCAGATTTTGCAGGACGCACCGCCGATAAAATACTATTTATCCCCGAAAGCATGTTTGGGGATCCTGCGCCGAGCTTCTGAACGTGGGAAAGCACTGCCGCCGAAGCTGGAACGGGCTTTGAAGATCCAAGCCGGATTGATGCGCCCGGACGGTCAGTCCACAGATCTGAATGCCTTCCATATCAACCAGCGGGATGAGGGCATTGACTTGCACGGTGTGTCCGGCGCTCTAATGGCGACCGTCAATATGCAGATGCAGACCTTTGTGACGCAGCCGGACGACACCGTCGAGGGATTTGACGGTTACAATGGTGACCTGACCGGTGATGTTGCGGCCACGCTTGGAGTCAACTGTGGGATGTCCACCGGCAGAAACGGTGTCATGGCCTTTGCTGCCAACCAAAGGGATGAGGTTCGCGACTTACATGATGTTGCAGGTGCTTTGAGTGCGCAGCCGGGAATGAAACAGCAGACCTTCGTGGCGGCCGCTTTCTCTGCAGGTCAGGGCAGCAAAGCCGGAGGTATCGGCTATCAGGAGGAATGTTCTCCTACGTTGAAAGCGGCGGAAAGCGGGACAAACATGGTGCCGTCTGTATTATGTCTCAACGATCAGGGCGGCAGCGTCATGGAATGCAGTGAAAATGTGTCTGGTACCCTGCGGGCGCAGGAGCATGGACACCAGCCTCTCGTGTACGAAAACCACGGCATAGACAGTCGCTATACAGGCCCGCACAAGGTAGCCCCTACCATGTCCGCAAGATATGGAACGGGTGGAAACAATGTGCCGCTGGTTGAGCAGGATGCCGACACTATCTGCATTGCAGGAAACATTGTTGACCGTCAGCCTCAGAACGGCGGCAATGGTCTTGGCTGTCAGAATGAACTGGCCTATACGCTGACCGCTACAGATCGCCACTGCATCTATGCCCGTCAACGAGTGGATAAATTCAAAGGTGATGAAGTAGTCAGCACGCAAAGCGCACGGCAGCACAAGGACGCTACCGACCTTGTCGTTGATGTGGCAGGACTTGACTGCCGTAATGCTACCGAGAACGGGAATTTATGTGGGACTCTCCAGAAAGGAACTTCCGGCAGTTCTCTCAACTCCATCCACCCAATTCGTAACGGCCTGCTCATCCGTCGACTTACCCCACTGGAGTGTGAGCGCCTGCAGGGCTTTCCGGATGGCTGGACAGATATCCCCGGTGCTTCGGACAGCGCCCGATATAAAGCACTTGGCAACAGCGTGGCGATACCCTGTGTGGAGTTCATCATGGGGCGGATCGCCGCAGCCCTTCGGGCAGTATAGCTGCCTTGATGGTTTTGCTTCCGTTTCGCATAGCTTCTTCGTTGAGTTTGGTGAATAGCTTTCCATGACTTCTTCCGGTATGCTTTGCTTGCAAAATCAAGGAAAGGAGCAGACCGATGGAGGGCAAAAAGAACCTCTGCGCCATGATCCCGGCAGAGCTTCACGCAAGGATCATGGCAGAGAAAGAAGAAATGCAGCTGAGTACACTGGCGGAATATGTGGAGCGCATCTTCACAGAACACTTTGAAGGAGGAAACGATATGCAGGCAGAACGGACCCTTGCGGTGAAAATCTCCGCGGAACTCTTCGACCGGCTGAAAGAGTATCTGGAAAAGAATCACCTGAAGCAGAAGGACTTCATCACACAGTTGCTCCAGCAGGCGCTGGACAGCGCAGAAGAATAATCAAACCACTGGATGGCCGCAGGGAAACCTGCGGTCATCTCTATTCTCCGGAGGTGAGAGCAATTTATATTTACCCTGATAATTTGACCGCAAAAGCTATGCTGTGGCTTTGGGAGCTGCGGGACATCGGCATCATCGGCGTGGGACTTCTTATCTCTGTTCTGGCGCTGACCCAGGCCGGTATCGCCCTGCCGCTGGTGCTGACAGCGGTTTACGCTTTCCTCAGCATCCGATTCGACGGCACCAGCATCTTGGATTTTCTCAAATATGCCGCCGCGTTCCTAATCACAAAGCAGCAATTCTATGATTGGAGGTTGGAGTCGTGAGTAAAAAGCAGAAAAAGGACAAAGCTGCCCGCTCCACACGGCAGCTCATGGGCATTGAGGAGATCAAGGACTACTGCATTGCCACCCGCATGGGAAATCTCGTGTTTTTCATCATCAAGCCCACCAACATCTCCGTCCTGCCGGATTCCAGCATCAGCGCCCGCATCTATGCGCTGCTGAATGTCGTAAAGGGACAGGCAGAGATCGAGATGCTGGCGCTCAATTCCAAGGAATCCTTCGAGCGCAATAAGGACTTTTACCGAGAGCGGCTGAGTCAGGAGGAACTGCCAGCAGTCCGCAGACTGCTGGAGCAGGACAGCAAGCACCTGGACCGCATTCAGGTGCTCATGGCATCCAGCCGTGAGTTTTATATTATCATCCGGCTGCGCGGCGAACAGGAGCCCGATGTGTTCTCCTACCTTTCCCGCATCGAGCAGAACATCAACGACAACGGCTTCACGACCCGCCGAGCCACCGAGCAGGATCTCAAAAAGATGCTGGGGGTTTATTTCGAACAGAATGTGACAACAGAAAAGTTCGAGGACTTCGACGGTGACCGCTGGGTCATTGTTGGCGAGTAAAGGAGGAATTCATTTGGCAAAGAAAACAAAAAAAGCAGTGCCGCAGAGCCGGGAGACTGCAGGCATCAAATCCTTTCTGGATATGATCGCGCCTTCCGTGGTCAAGTTTGAACCGGACCACTTCATCTGTGGCAACACATTCCGCTGCGTGTGGGCGCTGCGGGAGTATCCGACCCAGACCGATGAGCAAGCCATCCTTCGCCACCTCGGTGAAAAGGATGGGATCACGCTGCGCATCTACACCCGCCAGGTAACACCCGCCGAGGAAAAGCGCATCATCCAGAATGCTGCCAACAAAAACCGCATGGGCAGCTCCAACACCAACGACCTGCAGCAGACGGTCACTGCCGAGAGCAACCTGCAGGATGTGGCGACCCTGGTGGCCACCATGCACCGCAACCGTGAGCCTCTGCTCCACTGCGCCGTGTACATCGAGCTGACCGCTTCGGATTATAACACGCTCAAGCTGCTCCAGACCGATGTGCTGACAGAACTGGTACGGAGCAAGCTCAATGTGGACAGGCTCCTGCTTCGTCAGCAGCAGGGATTCTGCTGTGCCAGCCCCGTGGGATACAACGCCTTCGGCCAGCAGTTCGAGCGTGTCCTCCCGGCAAGCTCTGTGGCGAATCTCTATCCCTTCAACTACAGCGGTAAAACGGATGCAAAGGGCTTCTATGTTGGGCGGGACAAGTATGGCAGCAACATCCTCGTGGACTTCGACCAGCGCGATGAGGACAAGACCTCTGCCAACATCCTCATTCTCGGCAACTCCGGCCAAGGCAAATCCTATCTGATGAAGCTCCTAATCCTCAATCTGCTGGAGTCCGGAAAGTCCGTTATCACGCTGGATGCCGAGCATGAGCAGCAGGAAATGTGCGAGGCCGTGGGCGGCTGCTTTGCCGACCTCATGGCGGGAAAGTACATCATCAATGTGCTGGAGCCCAAGTGCTGGGATGACGGCGGTGACCCGGACGATACGGCAGCGCCGGAAGCCTTCCGCAAAAGCACTTTGTTGGCGCAGCATGTATCCTTTCTCAAGGACTTCTTCCGGGCCTATAAGGATTTCAGTGATGCCCATATCGACACCATTGAGATCATGGTATCCAAGCTCTACGCGAAATGGGGCATCACAGAGCGAACCAACTTCCGCCGTATGCGACCGGAGGACTACCCAATCCTCTCCGACCTCTATGACCTGATCGAAGAAGAATTCAAGCGCTACGATCCCAACGCCCATCTGCTCTATACGGAGAAACTCCTGCAGGAAGTCCTGCTGGGCCTGCACTCCATGTGCAAGGGTGCGGACGCACAGTTCTTCAATGGGCACACCAACATCACCTCCAGCCGCTTCCTCGTTTTCGGCGTCAAGGGGATGTTGAGCGCCGCCAAAAATGTCCGCAACGCCATGCTGTTCAACGTGCTGTCCTTCATGTCGGATAAGCTTTTGACGGTGGGCAATACCGTGGCGGCACTGGACGAGCTGTATATCTGGCTGTCCAATCCCACGGCCATTGAGTACATCCGCAACTGCCTCAAGCGTGTGCGTAAAAAAGGAATCCGCCATGCTGCTGGCTTCGCAGAATCTGGAAGATTTTGATCAGGAAGGCATCCGCGAGATGACAAAGCCGCTGTTTTCCATCCCGCCCCACCAGTTCCTGTTCAACGCAGGCTCCATCGACAAGCGGTCTTACATGGAGATGCTTCAGCTGGATGAGGCGGAATACAATCTCATCAAGTTTCCTCAGCGCGGCGTTTGCCTGTACAAGTGCGGCAATGAGCGCTACCTGCTGGAGGTACATGCGCCAACCTATAAAGAAAAGCTGTTTGGCACGGCGGGTGGTCGCTGATGGCAGTATCTGCAGGCATGATCGCAAAAGTCGCGGCGACGGTGCTTTCCAACGAGAAGCTGCGCAAGGGCGTGGGCTGGACGCTGGTTGCAATTCTTTCGCCAATCATTGTACTCATCGCACTTCTGTGTTCCATTGGCTCCGGAGGCGCGGATCACAACAACCATGCGGTAGCTGCGTCCTTCTATGGCGTGAGCTACTCGACAGAAGTGCCAGCAGAATTCCGGCATCATATTGAGGAGATGCGTACCGCTTTTTCTCTTCTGGATTCGGCAGTGACTTCCGTCAATGGGCAAACGGAAAACGGAAACGGTCTTGACCCGATTCGGATCAAGGCCGCTTTTTATGCCCTCTGCTTTGACGAAGATGCACCGTCTGCACGGGCGGCAAGCCGCTTCGTAGAATGCTTCTACACTTGGGAAACCCGTACCCGCACGGTAGACATTGAGAACGACGATGGTACGGTCACCAGCACAGAGGAAGAATACACCGTCGCTGTTCCTGTCTCGCTGTATCAGGCATATGCCAATCTGGAAGCAGAGCTTGGCAGGACGATCACAGAGGATGACAAGAGCAATATTAATCACATCTATTCTATGATCGCCGGCGCTGCGGGCGGCGGGAATTACAACGGTGAGTTCCTTCGCGGAGATGGAAGCGGTATCGACTTGGACATCTCGGCTTTCACCGATCCCAACAGCAAAAATGCCGCCGACCTGGTCACCTATGCTATCCACGCATGGGAATCCGGTTGGGGCTATGTCTGGGGGACCTATGGCGATGTGCTGACCGAATCTCTCTTTGCCTACAAGCTGGAACAGTACCCGGACGGTGTCGGCAGCTACGAAGATTTTATCCGTGCCAACTGGCTGGGCGGAAGAACCACCGACTGTGTAGGACTCATCAAGGGCTATGGCTGGTTGTCCCCGGAAACGATGACCATTGACTATGGTACCCACGGGATGCCGGATATCGGTGCCAACCAGATGTACTACAGCGCCACAGAGTCCGGCACCATCGATACCATGCCGGATATTCCCGGCCTTGCCGTTTGGCATGACGGGCACATCGGTGTTTACATTGGCGGCGGTCAGGTCGTTGAGGCAATGGGAACAAAATATGGTGTCGTCAAAACAGAATTGGCTGGCCGAGGGTGGACGCACTGGCTGAAGATCCCGTATATCAATTATGACTGAGGAGGTACAACATGAAAAAAGTAAATATCACTCTTACCTTTGACGATGACAAGCTGGATGCACTGGAGTTTTCTCTCCGCAAGGAACACTCCTCCGTGCAGGCCCGCATGGACGATGCGCTCAAGCAGCTCTATGAGCAGACGGTGCCGGAAGCTGTGCGGGAGTATCTGGACAGCAAGGCTGTCCCTGCTCCCAAGCCCAAACGCACTGCCAAATCCGCTGCTCCGAAAACGCCGAGTAGTGAGCCGAAGCCCACGGCAGTCACGGTGAAGGAGGGCAACTGATATGGCGCAGCAGGAAGAAATCGTTCTGTGGATCGACCGGCGCTGGAAAAATGCTATTGAGAAGCACCTCAAGGACGAAAACCTGCAGGAGTATCTGGAGAATGTTTTGGACGAGCTATGCAATCAGCTTCCGGAGCAGGAGTATGAGCGTATCAGCCGTGCAATCCAATCGGAAGCTGCCGCACAGCGTGCAGAGGAAGAAGCGGCCCGCACTTATGCGGCCTACCATGTGACGGAGCGTGGTCAGGAATGGTACTTCAAAACCTCGCCCGGTGAGGAACTGTTGGCGGTCGGGAAAAAGCTGCGCGGTTATGTTACGAAGGGCAACGGCGTGGCGCCAGACAAATTCATCGGAATGTTTTTCGGCGGGCAGCCCATCACAGCAAAAGAGTTTGATGCCCTGACAGCCCCTCGCATGGAGAACACCGGAAAGGTGCGCGGCGTGTTCGATGTGAACTTCGACAAGCGGGAGTTCTCCGCTGTTCACATTATAGATGGTTGGCAGACCTGGGCAATGCGTGATGTATCGGTGGCGGTCTACCATGCCACCCGGTCGCAGTTTGCATCGGGCGATGATAAGTGGCGCAAGCTGTTGGATCATCTGAAGGGCAAAGAGATCACCTCGGCAGGTCATCTCTCCGCACAGAACTTTTCCTTCGGTGAGGAAATCATCGAATCAGACGGCAAGCTCAACTTTTATCTGCAGGCGGACTTCGATGTGGATGCCGCCTTCGGGACATTCGTCCGCACCGATCAGAACGATGACTGGCTCAACATCTACGCCAACTACGATGTGGAGCGGGATCGTCTGTGCGATACGCTGGAACTGAACCTCTGCAAGGGAGACGGTCCGGAAGAATGCTGGAGTTACCCTCTCAATGCCGCCGAACAGGAAGTCCTGCTCCGCAAGATGGAGGCGTTCTGCCAGCAGCAAACCGGCATGAGCCTGCACGAGTATGCCCAGCAGCTTCGGGATAGTGAATCGCAGGCTCCTGGGATGCAGATGTAACCGCCGTGTCCGCCCCTGTGGGCCGCTGTGTGCGCTTTTTACAGGCAGCCCGAGCGAGTACCCCACCGTGGGGATTTGAGTGGGTGTTGAGCCGCTTTGTGGGGGAATCAGCATCCGACGAAAGAAAAGCAGGAGAAAGGGCCGACGCTCCTTGAGCGCCAGCCCGTCTCACTTCTGCCCGCAGTGCGGGCAGTTTTCAGCCTTTTGAAAGGCCGTTCCTTTTTGCAAAAAAACAAGAGTGGAACGCTCTCTTTTGAAAAAACGCCGCTGTTACAATGGTTTTACAGCGGTTCCATCAAGAACAGGAGGAAAATATGGTAAAAGGAAAACTCAAAGCCACTATCTGGCTGACCCCATCTGTGAAGGATAAAGTCGAAGATAATTTTCAATCGGACAACTGCAAAAGCCAGAGTGAGTTCATTGAAAGAGCAATCGAGTTTTACGTCGGCTACTTGAACACGAAGAACGCCAGCGCGTTTCTGCCTGAAGCACTCTCCGCAACGCTGACCGGAACGCTGGATGGTTTCGCGGGCCGCATCAGCTCGCTGCTTTTCAAGCAGGGCGTGGATATCAACCTGATGGCGCAGATCATCGCCTACGATACCGATATTGACGAAGGAGCATATGAGCGTCTGCGCGGCAAGGCCATCCGGGATATGAAGCGGACCAATGGCCGTATCTCCTTCAAGGATGCAATGGACTTTCAGAAGTCGGTATAAGCGATGGCAAAGCTCGTACAGAAAAGCGGCTATATCAAATCCGGGAAAGCCAGTGGGTACATGCGCTACATTGCTACCCGTGAAGGTGTGGAGAAGCTGGTCGGAAACGGTGCGGTCACAAAAGGCCAGCGTGAGCTCATCCAGAAACTGCTCACGGACTTTCCGGATGCGGCGGAGCTATTTGAGTACGAGGACTACTGCAAAACGCCGACGCTTGGTACGGCATCCGCCTTTATCGGTATGGCACTGGATGCTAACATTCATGAAATCGACTCGGAGAGCGGATATATGCAGTACATTGCTACCCGCCCTCGTGTGCAGAAGCGAGGTACTCATGGCCTGTTCAGTTCTGCCACTGCTGTAGATCTCACCTCGGCAATGTCGGAACTGGAAGCGCATGAGGGAAATGTGTGGACCATCATCTACTCTCTGCGCCGTGAGGATGCCGCCCGTTTGGAATACGACAATGCTGATGCGTGGCGTACACTCCTCATGGAGAATGCGCCAACGCTGGCGAAGTCAATGAAGATATCACTCGATAACTTCCACTGGTACGCCGCCTTCCATGACGAAGGGCATCACCCGCACATACACATGATGGTCTGGTCCGATGATCCCAAGGAAGGCTTCCTGACCAAGGACGGGATAGCAGCGATGCGCTCCAAGCTGACCAATGCCATCTTCAGGGATGAGATGCAGCAAATCTATGAGCGCAAGGATGTGGCCTACTCAGACTTGGTGGAGGCAGCGCAGAATGCCATGCGGGAAATGATCAGCCGGATGCAGCGTCAGGTTTGTGACAGCCCGATCATCGCGGATAACATGCGTCTGCTTGTGCAGGCACTGGAAACGACCACCGGAAAGAAACAGTATGGCTATCTCAAGAAGCCGCTGAAGCAGCTCGTCGATACCATCGTGGATGCACTGGCGGAGTTGCCGGAGGTCTCTGAGTGCTATGAGGTGTGGAATCAGATCCATGAGGAACTGAACGAGTGCTACGGTCACAGTATCCCGTGGGAGCGACTACCGCTATCCCAACGCAAGGAGTTTCGCAAAATCAAGAACGACATCATCCGGGAGGCCGAGAACATTCGTCTCGGCCTCCCAACCTTTGAGGATGAAAGAATGCAGGATGAGCCGGAGCCGGAAAATCAGAAAGAGGAGCATCAGTCCTACAGCGTGTACGAGCAGGCGCAGCGTTACCGTACTGCAAAGGCCGTTCTGCAGGACATCTATGCGCTGGACGCAGAACACGCAGAAGCGGTCAAAGCACTGGAGCAGCTCTGGGAGGAAGGATATACCGTTGCGGCGCATCAGCTTGGTAAATTCTATCGGGATGATCTTTCCACCTTGCGTGACCATGAAAAAGCGGAGCAGTGGTTTCGGCGCTCCGCAGAAGCCGGTAATGATTTCTCGGAGTACGCTCTCGGAAAGCTGCTCCTCACACAGAAACGTACAGTAGAAGCAATGGAATGGCTGGGCAAGGCCGCAGACCATGGCAGCCAGTTTGCACAGTATCGCCTGGGAAAAATCTATCTCACGGGCGAGTCCGTGCCGAAGGATGTGGAAAAGGCACTTGCGTACCTGACAGCCTCCGCTGATCAGGGAAATCAATTTGCACAGTACACCTTGGGCAAGCTGTATCTCTTGGGGCGGGATGTCCCTCCGGATCGTGAGCAGGCCAGAGAATGGCTGAGCCGAGCCGCGGCACAGGGCAATGAGTACGCACAGTTCTTTCTTGACCGCTTTGACCAATTCCGGGATCCGTCTGTCATGCTGGCAGCCACCAAGCTGCTCCATCACATGGGCAGGATATTCCAAAACAATTCCGTTCCGCCAAGTAACCCGTCAGGGATCCGCATCGATTCCAAACGCCGCAGACGGCTTATGGAGAAGCGTATGGCCATGGGCCACAAGGCGGATGACCACGAGGAGCAGACGCAGTATCAGCAAAGTATGTAAAAGGAGGTCTCCATGTCAAGCTATATTCATTTTACCGAAGAACAGAAACAGCGCGCCGCCGCAGTGGATCTGGAGGAGTTCCTGCGCTGCCGCGGTGAAAAGCTGCTTTCCTCCGGCAGGGAAAAACGCCTTGCCAGTGACCACAGCGTGACCGTCCGAGGCAACGAATGGTATGACCATGCGGAGGAGCGAGGCGGACACGCTGTCAGTTTTGTGCAGCGGTTCTATGGTCTTAGCTACCCGGACGCAGTGACAATGCTGCTGGGCGGTGAGCTGGGAACAGCGTATCCTTCTGCCGGGGAGCGCACCGAGGAACCCGTGAAACCATTTGCACTGCCACCTGCCAACAAAGATATGCGCAGAGTGTTTGCGTATCTCATCAAGCATCGCGGCATCGCAAGAGATGTGGTGGCGCACTTTGCCAAGGCCGGACTTCTGTATGAAGATGCCGAGTATTACAACGCCGTGTTTGTCGGCACGGATACGGAGGGGGTCCCTCGCCATGCCCACAAGCGCAGCGCCAACAGCTACGGAAAAGCCTTCCGGCTGAACGTGGAGGGCAGCGACCCGCGATACAGCTTCCATCATGTCGGCACAGGCAGAAGCCTGTATGTGTTCGAAGCACCTATCGACATGCTGTCCTACATCACGCTTCATCCGGAAGACTGGCAGCGGCATAGCTATGTGGCCTGCTGCGGCACATCCATTCAGCCGGTAGTTCAGATATTGGAGCAAGCGCCGCAGCTCGATACCGTTCTGCTCTGTCTCGATAACGATGAAGCTGGTCATCAGGCCAGCCGCCGGATGCGGGAGCAACTGGAAACGCACTATTCTGTGGAGCGCCTGATCCCGGAGAACAAAGACTGGAATGACGATCTGACCCTGAGCGGCGAAAACGCTCAGGGCTTTGCTATGAATGAAATGAGGTGAAATGTTGAACGCAAGTATCTGGATTCTGATCGCGGCAGGAGCGGCGATGTTCCTTGTTATCGGAGGGCTGTCCATGATGTCCCATCACTACACCCTTGGAAATATCAAATCCCGCACCGTAGGCGACGGGCAGCACGGTACAGCCCGATGGGCCACCGACAAGGAAATCAAGCAGACCTATGCCCATGTGCCCTTCAAAGTCAGAGAGTGGCGCAGAGGACAGAATCTTCCCACGGAGCAGGGATTGATCCTCGGTTGCAAGGGGCAACCGCAGGAGCTCACCGCACTGGTGGACAGCGATGACATCCACTGCCTTATGATCGGCGCCAGCGGCATTGGCAAGACCGCATTTTTCCTGTATCCCAATCTGGAATACGCCTGCGCCTCCGGCATGAGCTGGCTGGCGCTGGACAGCAAGGGTGACCTGGCCCGAAATTACGGCACGATTGCAAAAAACTGCTACGGCTACAATGTGTCCGTCATTGATCTGCGAAACCCCACTCGTTCAGACGGCAACAACCTGCTGACATTGGTCAATCGCTACATGGACATTGCAAGAAAAGATTCCAAGAACCTGGCGGCTCGAGCCAAGGCGGAGAAGTATGCCAAGATCCTTGCCAAAACCATTGTCAACCCCGATGGGGATGACAGCAATCGCGGACAGAACGCTTTCTTCTATGATGCGGCGGAGGGATTGCTCACTTCGGTTATTCTGATGCTGGCGGAGTTTCTGCCGCCGGATCAGGAGCATCCGCAGGAACGCAGACACATCGTCTCTGTCTTTAAGCTGGTGCAGGATCTGCTGGAACCCAGTAAGGTAAAGGGCAAGAGTCACTTCCAGCTTCTGATGGGCAAGCTGCCGCCTGACCACAAGGCCAGATGGTTTGCGGGCGCTGCGCTCAACAGTGCGGAACAGGCCATGGCCTCTGTCATGTCTACTGTGCTTTCTCGCCTCAATGCGTTTCTCGACTCAGAGCTGGAGCAGGTACTCTGCTTCGACAGCGCCATCGACGCGGAGAAGTTTGGCTCAGAAAAGTCTGCCATCTTCCTCATCCTTCCGGAGGAGGACACCACCAAAAACTTCATGGCGGGCCTGATGATTCAAAATCTGAGCCGTGAGCTGTTTGCCGTGGCGGATGAGAACGGCGGCAAGCTGCAAAACCGCGTGGTACTGTTTTGCGATGAGTTCGGCACTATGCCGCCCTTTGATGTCCTTCCGCTGTTCTCCGCAGGCCGTTCCCGCCGCCTGACGCTGGTGCCGATCATTCAGTCCTTGGCACAGCTTGAAAAGAACTACGGAAAAGAAGGAAGCGAAATAATTCAGGACAACTGCCAGGACACCATCTTCGGTGGCTTCGCACCAAACAGCCAAACGGCGGAGGTGCTGTCCAAGGCACTCGGAAACCGCACCGTCCTGTCCGGATCGGTGAGCCGTGGAAAAAACGATCCCAGCCAAAGTCTGCAGATGATGGAACGTCCGCTGTTGACGGCTGATGAATTGAAGGCGATTCCCAAGGGAAGTTTTATTGTTCAAAAGACGGGACAGCATCCCATGCGTACCCGCCTGCGGCTTTTTCTGGAATGGGGTATCACCTTCGAGGAGCCTTATATCGTGCCGGAGCGGGCAGATCGTGCGGTAGCCTATGCCAACCGTGAGGATCTGGAGCGAAACCTTCCGCAGTCAAGCAAGGCAGAAGATGCGGATGTGAGCGGAGCCTATGCCGTTTCCAGACGCGGCGGCATGTCCCATGAGCCTGCCGTAGAGAAGCCCCGGCGCAGGGGCGGAAAGCAAATGAAGACCTATGGTGAGGAGGATCTATGAGTTACTTTGGAACAATTTATGCCGACACCGAACTGCCCTCCAGAGCGAGGGCGGTTTATATGTATCTGCGTGACCGCGCAGACAGCGAGGGAAAATGCTGGCCAGGGCTCAAGACAATTGCCTCCGACATGCGATTGTCGCGCTCCACGGTCAAACGGGCATTGACTGATCTGGAGCAGCATGGGTACCTGCAAAAGGTCCCGCGCTATCGTGATAACGGCAGCAGTACATCCAACCTGTATTCCATACAGTAAGGCCGCAGAAAAGCGCAGTCCTCCGCCAAGGGAGGACTGCGCCTATTTGCTGAACCCAGGGGAGGTTCATGATGGACCTCCCAGAAGGACTCACTCTATCGGAGATTTAATACAGAGAAAGAACAGTAGTTGGGTTACTTCTCAGAATCCGTAAGCTCGTTGATTTGCTCAGAGAAAAGTGATGTGTTGAGAAGATCAGATGGTGTGATCATCAATGCATCTGCAAGATTGAATAGTGTCTCCAAGGAAAAGCTTCTGATCATGTTAGGCGCTTCAATGGCGCTTAGATGAGAGCGGCTCATATTGGCCTTCTCTGCCAGTTGATCCTGAGACATGCCACGCAATTTGCGCAGAGTTGAAATTGCGATACCAAGTTGAATAAAACGATCTCTGTTCTTAAAGCTGACGCCTTCCTTGCTCATAAAAATGCCGCCCCTTTCTGGATAAAATTATAGCTTGCCCGGCATTTTTATCCGCTCTATAAAAGAGCTATTGACTTATTTATAGAGCATTGTATAATTAAAAAGAGCAGAACAGCGATTTATAAAGCGAGACGAGATAGCGATTGAAGGCGTTATTGAATCACCGCACTGGAAAAACAAAAGGAGATTTCCGCGATGCGAAAATCTCCTAAGTCACAACAAATTACCGTGTTATTTTCGTGGAGTTTGCCACTCCACGGGAAAGCTAAACCCTATTTTTTCTTCCGTATTATAGCATATTGCACATTGAAATGCAATTGCCTCAGCGGCGAAATGGAAGAAAAAAGTGTGATTTTATCAGCGCACGGCAATATTTGTCGAAGAAATACCTTGATTTTAAAGTTTAGCGCAGTCAAACCGGCAGTCTGGATGGATTTAAAATAAGATCCACACCCAATGTGATCACTGCACAAGGAGGAATTACGAAATGGCAAAGGGTGAGAATATCTTCAGACGGCGGGATGGTCGCTGGGAAGCTCGCTATAGCAAAGGGCGTGAGCTATCTGGAAAAATCAAGTATGGATACTGCTATGGAAAAACATACCGTGAGGCCAAAGAGAAAGCAGAAAAGTGCAAAGCGGCGTTAGCAAGCGGAAATCCCTTGCCAACATCCAGGACTCCAAATCTGTTTTCCGCCTATTGTATGGGGTGGCTTTACGCAAAGAAAAGCAAGGTGAAAGAATCAACATATATCAAGTATAGCACAGTAGTTGAAAAGCACATCATTCCCAAGCTTGGTGATTGCTGCCCTTTGGGATTTACTACGGAACTGATGGACGATTTCATCAGAGAATTGCAGTTTGAAGATGAGCTGGCACCAAAGACCGTACATGATATTCTGGTCGTGCTGCACGGGATATTAAAGTTCACTGCTTCAAAGTGCAAGGGAGTCTTTCCTACCGTGGAGATCAACTATCCGAAGATAGGAAAAAAGGAAATGCGCGTTTTGTCCAGAGAGGAACAGGCGCGCTTCATTTCCTACCTGCAAAAGGATTTGGATCCATGCAGATTTGGTATCTTGCTGGCGTTGTGTACAGGCATCCGAATCGGTGAACTCTGTGCGTTGCGTTGGGAATACGTTTCTACAAGAGATAAAGCAATCAAAATTGTAGAGACGCTGCAACGGCTGCGTGACACCAGCGCATCACAGAATGCTCGAACGAGAATCGTAATCGGTCCACCCAAAAGCGATACCTCCGTGCGAACGATCCCTATGACGGAATACGCGGCTGGGCTTTGCAGGCACATGAAGCCGCAAAGTTCAGCCGCATATGTTTTGACCGGAACGGACGCATTCATGGAGCCACGGGTATTGCAGTATCGATTGGAAAAGTACACGCAGGCATGTGGCCTGGAGGGGGTGCATTTTCATACACTTCGGCATACATTTGCGACACGGGCTGTTGAGGTCGGATTTGAAATCAAATCCTTGTCCGAAATCTTAGGCCATGCCTCTGTCACAATCACGCTGGACCGATACGTGCATTCTTCGTTGGAGCTGAAAAGGGACAATATGCAAAAGATGAATGCTGCAGGGATGTGATCTCTGCGCAGTCAAAAATCAGTGTTATCGGATGATATCAAATCGGGAAAAGCCCTGCTATGCGGGGCTTTTTCTTTGCTTCTGTAGCAGAGTGGCAAACTCCATGAAATTTCCGATTGTGGATTAGCAAATCATTCGCAGTAATAAAAATGATTTGCTTTTTTCTTGGACACAACATAGTGGGCACTCACTCAGTAATAACATCATGTACCATAAATGAGGTAATCGAATGAAGAGGGAACGGAATGCAAAGCAAGCTTTTATTGAGGGGACAGTTCGTGTTGTGGCCAGGGATGGATTAGACAAAACGACAACGAAAGCAATCGCAACAGAAGCTGGCCTGAGCGAAGCATATATCTATCGCTGCTTTGAGAGCAAAGAGGCGCTGCTGTGTGCCGCCTTCCACATGGAAGATGTCGCTTTCGCATATTTTCTCAAGCAAAACCTCGTGGGTATGCATATACAGAATGCTCCATGGAAGGACAGAGCGTTTCAACTGTGGTCAGCAAGCTGGAGGTTCATTCTTGGAAGGAAGGACGACTGCCTCTTTTACCTTCGATACTACTATTCTGCGAATTGCCGCACTTATGCATACGAGGAGCATCTCCAATGTTTTCAGGAGCTATTTGCAGCGGTGGAACAAACTTTCAAACCGGAAGCCAATGTCAACATGCTACTTCATCAGGTTTTTGACACGATGCTGTCTTTTGCCGCAAGAGTGCTTGGCGGTGAAATGCCGGATGATGATGCGACCACACAGTGGGCATTTGAACAGATATACAGCTTTGTTGTACCCAACGTTCATGAGGAGCTTTTGATCTCGGCTGGCTCAACACCGACCTGACGGTGCAGCTATTAGAGATTAAAAGTGTAGGGATGTGGGATATATGGCGACAACAGCGACCGGCTGTTTGGCAGAGGAGCGCTCTGCAGATGTGATTATTCAGGTAGCAAAACCTGTACTGCGGCAAAAGAAGCTGTACCTGATAACGAAGCGTGTTTTTGACATAGTATGCTCTTTTTTGGGCCTGCTGATTCTGGCAATCCCGATGATGATCATTGCATTGATCATCACCATAGACTCGCCGGGCGCCCCGATTTTTAAGCAGGAGCGGCTCGGTATCAATGGGAAGCCGTTTATGATCTATAAATTCAGATCCATGCGCCTTGATGCAGAGGAAAACGGTCCCCAGTGGGCGGATGAGCAGGATCCAAGATGCACACACTTCGGCCAAATCCTCCGGCGCACTCGGCTGGACGAGCTTCCCCAGCTCTATAATATCCTACGCGGCGACATGAGCTTCGTTGGCCCGCGACCGGAGCGTGCCTATTTCTACAGAGAATTTGAGAAATATATTCCGGGCTTCTCCAACCGCCTGCTGGTCACACCAGGGCTGACCGGGTATGCGCAGGTAAACGGCGGATACTCACTAAAGCCGGAAGAAAAAATCATCTACGATATGGAATACATTGAACGCCAATCCATCATCCTTGACATCAAATGCCTCTTAAAGACTGTACATATCGTTTTCTCTCATGAGGGTGCCAGGTGATATTTGCGCGTTAGGGTTCTTAAACCGGAATAAGAAAAAAGTAAGAGAGATCGTGAAAAAATGAAACGTGACATCCTTTTCCTCTGCCAGTTTTTCTATCCAGAATATAACTCCTCCGCAACACTCCCTTTTGATACGGCCAGGTATTTGGCACAGAGTGGATACTCTGTCGGTGCCTTGTGCGGCTACCCAAGGGAATATAACACCAGCGGTGAGGTTCCAGTTAGAGAGACGAAGGATGGCGTTTCCATTCACCGGCTTCACTATATGCAGCTCAGCCGACGCAGTAAGCTTGGTAGACTGCTCAACTATTTTTCTTTTACACTCTCGGTCTTGCTCCATATTTTCGAAATCAAGGATTACCAAGCGGTCATCGTCTATTCGAATCCACCGGTGCTTCCTATCGCCGCAATCTTGGCCAATAGACTCTTTAAAACGAAAATCATTTTTGTGTCCTACGATGTTTATCCGGAAGTTGCCTATGCCTCGGGTAGTCTAAGAGAAGGCAGTACCGTTTCAAGTGTGATGCAGCGAATCAACAGAAGCCTCTTCCAATGCGCTGAATCCGTCGTTGCATTGACCGATGAGATGCGGGAATACCTTCTTGATCATCGACCTGAGCTTTCTGCGGAGCGCATTGTCACCATTTCCAATTGGGCGCATGAAGCAACAGCTGACAGCAAGTCCGCAGCACGGGCTGAACTGGGGTATACAGATGAGGACTTTATCGTTGCCTACTTTGGCAATATCGGTATCTGTCAGGACGAAACAGCCTTGATTCAGGCAATGAATCAATTGGCGGATCACAAGAATATCAAATTTTTAATTGCTGGGCACGGAAACAAGATGCCATCAGTCCGACAGGCGGCAGAACGGCTTCCCAATGTCCGGATCTGCGATTTCCTCACAGGAACTGCTTTTGAGCATGCAGTCGCTGCCGGTTCCTGCGGCATTGTCAGCCTCGAAAAGGGACTGACCGGTATGTGTGCCCCCAGTAAATATTATAGCTATCTGCAGGGCGGTTTGCCAATTCTGGCTATCGCGGAACAGAGCTCATACTTATCAAAGGAACCTTTACATTCTGAAATCGGGCTATGTTCAGATGTGGGAAATGGTGTGCAGCTCACCCAGAATATCTTGAAACTGTATCGGAACCTGGAACTGTGCAAAAAAATGTCAGACAATGCAGTGAGACTCTACACAGAAAAGTATGCCAGGGGCATCGGTCTAAGCAAGTATGCCGCCTTGGTTAAGAACGTATTACGCACGGCCAACTAAGGAATTGCTTTTCATGAAATACATATTCATTAACTCTGTCTATGGATTTGGAAGTACAGGCAGAATTATCGCAGATAAATGTGAACAGCTCAAAAACGAGGGCCATGAATGTGCTGCCGCATATGGAAGAACATGTGCAGATAACGGCGCGGCACAATTGATTCGAATCGGCACGAAGCCGGATTATCTGTTTCACGCAGGAATTACGCGCTTATTCGATTTGAATGGATACGGCTCCAGAGCGGCAACACAGCGATTGCTTTCGCAAATCGAGCATTTTCAGCCGGATGTGATTTGGCTGCACAACCTGCATGGCTACTATTTAAATATTGAACTGCTCTTCAAATGGTTGAAAGAGCATTCTCAAATCAAAATCCTTTGGACACTTCACGATTGCTGGGCATTTACCGGACACTGTGCTCATTTCAGCGCCGCCAAATGTGACCGCTGGAAATCCGGCTGCGGAGATTGTCCACAGCTGAAGGCATATCCCAAAACATATGGGGCGGATCACACGCAGAGGAACTACCGGCAGAAACAGGCGTGCTTTACTGGCCTTGCGAACTTGACGATCATTGTTCCATCGGAGTGGTTGGCCCGGACAGTGAAGCAAAGCTTCTTAAAAGAGTACCCTGTTGAAGTAGTACACAATCAGATCGATAAAAGCCTGTTCAAGCCAACACCGAGTGATTTCCGAGAACAATACGGATTGGACGGGAAAGCGGTTATTTTGGGTTTAGCCAGCGTTTGGGATAAGGAGAAAGGACTGCTCGATTTTTGCCGGCTGCGGGAAAAGCTGGACAGCCGGTTTGCAATCGTCTTGGTAGGCGTGACGGATAAGCAAAAAAGCAGGCTCTTGCCGGGCATCCTGGCCCTGCCCCGTACAGCCAATCCCAGAGAGTTGGCCGAAATATACAGTGCGGCAGACGTGTTCGTCAATCCTACGCACCAGGATACATACCCAACGGTAAACTTGGAAGCCAGAGCCTGCGGGACGCCAGTCATCACCTATGATGTCGGTGGCAGCCCTGAGAGTGCAGGCGGAAAGTACATTGTAAAAGAAAATGATATTGACGGGCTGGCAGAGCAAATTTACAAACTGACGGAACGAGAAGCGGTGGAGCTATCTGTATGATTATTTTGGGACCATTGTTCCCAGAGAAACGGGAACAGGAAATTATATCCGCATCAAAACGAGGCGTCTCCAATGCAGCGAATAACTTTCAATGGAATCTGATTAAGGGAATCCATGCGAATACAGATGAACCACTGATTGTTATCAATGCCCTGCCAGTTGGAACATGGCCTAAAAACTTCAAAATCTTTCACCTGAAAGATACAGACTGGTCCTGTGAGAACATAGTCGGCCATGAGGTCGGCTGCTGGAATATCCCGCTCGTAAAACAATTCATGCGAATGAGGAAGGTACGGGCGTGGCTGAAGAAGTATCCGTGTGAATCGGAAGTTCTGATCTTCACAGCATATCTTCCGTTTTTGTGGGCTGTCAATAAACTGAATCCCGAATACAAAGTAACGGCAGTGATTACGGATATCCCCGAGTTTTATGATATGCACCGGGTTTCTTCATTCAGGAAACTCTTGCGGAGAATCCACTGCAAAATTGTTTATCACTTTATGGCAAGGGTAGATCGTTTCATCCTCCTGACGAAACAAATGGCTGTGCCTTTGCATGTAGGCAATCGCCCATACCTCGTGATGGAGGGAATGTGCGGGGATGTTGCAGATGAACCGCCGGTTTCAAAGCCTCAACCATTTTCAATGCTATATACAGGACGGTTGAACCGGCGCTATGGCCTTGAATTACTCCTTCAAGCGATGAAGGAATTGCATGATCCTGACATTGAATTGTGGCTGTGCGGCTCCGGCGAAATGGAGGAAGAAATTCGTGCATATGCTGCTCAAGATCCCCGTATTCGCTTCTTCGGCTTTTTACCGCATGAGGAAGCGGTGCAGCTGCAGAAGCAAGCAACCGTGCTTGTCAACCCCAGAACCAATCAGGGTGAATACACGAAATACAGCTTTCCCTCCAAGACCATGGAGTATATGGCATCGGGCCGTCCGGTCATGATGTTTCGCCTGGACGGGATACCCGGAGAGTATGATCCATTCTTAACGTATATTCCAGAGGAGAGTGCTGCTTCCATTCGGGACACAGTGGAATCTCTCAGAAGATTAAGTCCATCAGAGCTGGATGAGATGGGTGCGAGAGGAAGAGAATTTGTGCTGAAGAATAAAAATCGAAATGTGCAAATGCGCCGGGTCCTGGACTTCATTCATAAGGAGCAAAGCAACGCATGACAATTGTACCTCTGTTCCTGCTGACGCTCGGCGCGATCAATTGGGGATATGCATATCCGCTGGTGTTCCTGTTTGTAGCTCTGCTGCGGCAGCGAATGCTTGGCAGAGAAATCTATTTTAACTTCTTGTATGCGCCAGGCTTTTGGCTGCTGCTGTCTGCAGGCATGACATATGCCTTGATTGGAATGCGGACGATCTCAGGTGTGTACCACCATGGAGTTCTGCCAGTCGTTGCATTCGCGATCGGTTGGCTCATTGCTGAGGGAAGTTCTGATAAACAAATCCGAGATGGCATTTTGGCGCTGACAGCCGGATTTGGAACTTATGCGACCTTGAATATGCTGGTCAACATCGGAAATAACCGATACCGCTTGATCGATTTCTGGACAGGTACATATCGAGCTGCAACGGGATCCGGCGCACTAAATACGTTGCCGATCTCAGTTGCCCCCTATGCGGTGAAGTTCGAGAAAAGGCTCCCGGTAAAGATCATGTTCCTTGCGTTGTTTTTTGCCACAATTCAGTACATGTTCATGCTGGGAACACGAACACAATTTGCAATTCTTCTGCTGATCGTGATTCTTGCCGCACTGCAATTCGCATACAGCGAGCAGGGCATTGCCGGAGTTTTGAAATGTATTGGAATCATGGCTGTTATCAGCCTGATTGCGTTTCTGCTCTACCATTTCAATGTCTTGTCCATAAGGGACTATATCCTGAGTACAAATTTGGCGGCGCGCTATGAGCGGCGGGCATCCTTAGAGAATGCAGATTCTTTCCGCTTTCAAAGCTTTTGGATCGGACTGCGTGAATTGATTCAGTACCCGATGGGCGGCCGAGCCAGTCAGGTATATCGCCATAACATGTGGTTGGATGTTGGCAGAGTTTCAGGAATCATTCCATTTTGCTTATTGCTGGTTTACTCCATAAAAAACTTCGCCAATGTGACGGTGATATGGAAGAACACTAAAATCCTTCCGTCACTGCGATACCTTCTTCTGTTCCTGTATATCGGCGCATATGTCAATTGCTTTGTTGAACCAATTTGGGAAGGTGCATTGAACTTCTTCCTTGCTTTGTGCGTGGTGGATGGAATGGTCAGTGCAATGATGAGGAGATTAGAGAATGACCCCACTCCAGAAGAAAGTGTTTCAGATACTTCAAATCTTCACACAGATCTGTGATCAGCTGCAGTTGAAATACTTTTTAGTATGCGGCAGTGCGCTTGGGGCGGTTAAGTATGGCGGCTTTGTCCCTTGGGATGATGATGTCGATGTCGCGTTATTCCGCAATGATTATGAACGCTTCTGCAAGGAAGCTCCGGCTTTGCTTCCGGAACAGCTCTTCCTTCAAAACTTTCAATCAGATCCTGCATTTCCCGCAATCTACAGCAAGCTGAGAAATTCAGAAACGACCTGCATTGAGGAAAGCGTCGCGGCGCTTCCAATCAACCATGGAATCAGCATTGACATTTTCCCCCTGGATGGTTACCCGAAAGATAAAAAAGAGCAGGAACGACTGGAGCGCAAGAAAGCCTGGTTTGTCAGAAAGCTATCCATTCCCTGCGTTCGTCCTGAGCGGTGGAAAGAAGCAGTTGTGAATCCGCTGCGAGCTTTGGGCTTTGGTAAAAATACCGCACAAACTGCTGCGGCCTATACAGCAATGATCTCTGCATGGCCGGTAGAATCTTCGAATGTCATCGCAAACCACGGGAACTGGCAAGGGCGCTTGGAATACCACAGAAAAGAAATATATGGAGATGGCAGTTGCGGCATGTTCGAGGGACTTCCTGTCCGGCTTCCGGCAGACTGTGATGCATATCTGAAGCAGAAGTATGGTGACTATCGGCAAGATCCACCGCCAGATAAGCAAAGAAGCCATCACAGATACTTGAAATTAGATACTGAGCGCCCATACACGGAATACTTGGGATTTTAGGGCACACGCCCTGAAGAATATAGCAAAATCAAAAATAAAGGAAGGTCATGGAATGAAAAGAAAGACACCAGTCAAACTGATAGGCTATTTGTTATGCGTTGCACTTTTGTGTGGCCTGTTGGCCGGGTGCGGCAATGACAAAGTACAAGAAGGACAGAATGATAATGTTTCTGCAGATACGATTCCAGAAGATGTAGTCGTTCATACAGACTACGGTGATCTGCATTATCCGGATCGTTGGCAGGAGTATGTTACCATTCGTCAGGAGCAGAACGGCAACACGATTGCGGTTACCTTTGAAACCAAGAGCGGAGAAGAAACCTATGAATTGTTCAAGGTTTTAATTGGTGATGACAGCAGTGAGGTTGTCGGCAGCCTGACGGATGACACAGGAACCCAGAGAAATGTTTATCTGCATGTAGATGAACTGCCTGCCGACTCTGGCTTGGAAGAGACAGAGCAGACGCGCTTCTACGCAATGCAGGAGGACTTAAATTATCTGATTGATAATTTAAAATAAATGTAAGGAGAAACTGACATGGCGAGAGGAACGATGAAAAGGTATCTGTCGATGTGCCTTGTCGTCGTCATGCTGCTGACAACGCTGCTGCCTGTTGGCGCGTATGCGGCAGATGACTCGGCAATTGAGGATACCACCACAAACTACGAAGAACCTGTTGCTTCTGAACTCGAGGATGTCTCCATTGAACTGGAAGACCAGGAATCGGAGCAGGCGGATGACACATCTGCCGTCACTGAGATTTCAGACTATGAGACGTTCCTTTCCTGCTTCAAGGTTCTGGAAGGCTATGCCCAGACCTATGCGGAGGAAAATGCTGGTGAGGATGCCAATGCGCTGATCATCAACTATATTCGTACAGGCGTGGAGCGGTACACCTCCGGCACTTGGGAAATGGTCTGCGGCAAGGAGAATACTGCCTTCACCGCCTACGTTTCCGAGCAGGATACCGCGAACAATACTTCGGCTTCTGCGCTGAAGAACATCAACAACTTCACATTGCCCAATGGCAATAAAGTTGACCTTGGCCATGTGTTTGGCGCAATGGATGTGGCCAATTACGCCAAGGTGCAGGGCATGACGGATGCTGTTGTTCAGGCCCGTGCCGACATGGGCAGTTGGGCCGGTGACATTACAGATCTGATGTACTGCGCCGAAAACGTGGATATCGCTGACAAGGTGGATACCACGGAGACTGACGTCGATACGCTTGCCGCCAACCTTCGTGCAAGATACCTCGGTGTAGATTATGGCACACTCAACAGTGTGGATCACTCCTTCACCGATACGGATCTCTATGGCGATATGGATGCTTTCTATCTCACAACGGAGATGAACCGTGGCGGTGTTGCGCTGAGCACGATCATTGAGAACTACTTCACCGCAGGGCTTACAGATGCAAGCCGCGCTTCCTACTTTCTGACCAACCGCCTGGGCGGCATGGTCACCAAGGACGGTATCCGGAGCAAGGTTATGAGTACCTATACCGGGAATACCCTGATCGGTGCGCTGGAAAGCTCCTATTCTCTGACCGATCTTTCCAACTATGAAACGCTGCGTAAAGCGTGCTGCTACGCTTTTGCAGATTATCTCTTTGACCTTGCGGGTGATCCGAACGGTACCGACCCGGTCGCCCCTGATCCGGATCCCGAACCTGACCCGGAGCCGGATGACGCATACTACTCTGTGTTCTCTTCGGATACAACGACAGTTGCTCCCGGCGTGACGCAGACGATCAACTATGCGCTGACCAAGGATGATAAGCAGATCGTTTACTACATTGCGACCGCTGATATTTCCCGCGATGATGTGAGCATCTTTGCAAACTATCATGCCAACGATCCCTCGCAGGGCTGGGCCATGTCCCGCGTATCCGACCAGATGGCGGCAGCCCAGAAGCGTCACTCCGATCCGTCTGACACTGCGAATTATGTGGAGCACTACAATGCGGTGGTCGGCGTCAATGCTGACTTCTACAACATGACCACCGGTGCTCCCGGCGGTGCTCTGGTGATGGAGGGTGTCGAATATCACGGTGTCGCCTCTGAAAACTTCTTTGCGATTCTGAAGGATGGCACCGCCATGATCGGCAGTCCCAGCGATTACGCGGCTTATCAGGATCAGATCCAGGAGGCCGTCGGCGGCAGCGTTTATCTGGTCAAGGACGGAAAGTCTGTTGTGGACAGTTCTGCCGACTATTATAACAGCCGTCATTCCCGCACCTGTGTGGGTATCACCGCTGAGGGCAAGGTTGTCCTGATGGTGCTGGACGGTCGTCAGGAACCCTTCTCCGCCGGCGGCAGTGCTGAAGAATTGGCACAGATCATGCTGGACGCAGGTTGCGTGACCGCAATCAATCTGGACGGCGGCGGTTCCACTACCTTCGCAGCGAAGCAGGAAGGCAGCGATACGCTCACGGTCGTGAACCGCCCTTCGGATGGCTATGAGCGTTCCGTCAGCTCCTCTCTGATGGTGGTTTCCACGGCCCCTGTCTCCACGGAGTTTGATCATGCCCTGATCACCTCCACCTACGATTACTTGACGAGCGGTGCCACAGTTCGTCTGGTCGCTTCCGGCGTCAGTGTGTCCGGCAGCGCGGCGGAACTCCCTGCTGATATCACATGGAAGTCTGCGGATGAAACCATTGGTACCGTTTCTGAAGATGGTGTCTTCACCGCCGTCAAAAAGGGCAGCGTGGAGATCCAGCTTCTGTCCGGTGATACGGTGATCGGCAGCAAGACGCTTACCGTGGTCGAGCCGAATGGCCTGAAATTCTCCAAAACGAGTATCAACGCCATTTACGGAGACTCGGTACGCCTTCCTTTGATTGCAACCTATAACGAGAATCCCGTCGCTGTGTGTGCAGGCGATATCACATTTGAACTGAGCAACAGCGCAGCAGGTACCGTTGAAGCTGCGAACAATGGCTTTGCCTTTACCGGCAGCGAGGAGTCCGGTCTGCGCAATGTGACCATCACGGCTATGATCACGCGGGACTACTCCATCAGTGCCACGATCAAGGTTGCCATGTACAGTGCCAATCAGGCAATTTTCGACTTTGACAACGCCACAAGCGGCGACAGAACCTTCGCATGGACAAGAGATGTCTCCAATGCGGAATATCTTCCCGGAGGCGATGGTGAAACAGACCGCTATCATGTGATCGATCCCAGCCAGCCCATGAATGTCACCTATGTCTTCGGACTGGATATGATGACAATCAAGGTGCCTGAAAAGCTGGAACCGCTTCTGTCCATGGTTGCTGGCGGCGATATTTCCGGCATCACGGCTTGGGATCTACTGCTCCAGCTGGCGGAGCGCGTCAGCTCGAAGACCGAGGTAACGGTGAAGTTCCAGTTTGACCAGAATGTCGCTGTGGACATCTCCAACCTGACGGTGTCGAATGATTACTTCCGTCTAACATCCGCATCCTTGGACGAAAACAATCTGCTCACTGTGAAGTGCAACTTCATCAAGCAGAGTCAGGCCATCGATCCTGACACGGCCAACCCCATCTGTATCCTCAGCGGCGTGCAGCTGTCCGCCATGGGCGGCGCACAGTGGGATGATAATCAGTGCCTGAGCATTGAGAACTCCGGTTCGGTTGGCTACGACATCTATCTGGGCGCAAACGCGCTCTACAACATGGCGAAGCAGACCTCCTTCCAGGAGCAGTATGGGATCTATCCCTATGAGGAGCCGGAGAATACCACGCATCCCTGCGGCGGCCATTTCTACTGCGAATCGTATCAGGATTTCACGGATCGTTTCATCCTGGACAACGGTTCTTGGTCTGGCTGGAAAACGGTCAACGGTACATCCTACTACTTCGTCGAAAACAATGCCTTGAAAGGCATTCACAAGGTTCCTGGCCTCAACGATGAGAGCAACGAGTATTTCTATCAGTTCAATGAGACAACCGGTGCTTGTGAAGGAAAGGTCACTGGGCTGATTGAATTCGATGGCGCATGGTATTACGCCATCAACGGCGTGGCCAAGTCCGGTTGGTGGAACCTGACGGATGCAGATGGCAACAACGGTTATTACTACTTTGACCCCGAGACTTTCCAGGGGCTGGATGGTGAAAACAGCAGTTTCTTCCCCAATGTAATCTATCAATTTGAACACGGCAAACTGGTGAAGGGTGCATGGCTGGCCACTGACCACGGTAAACGCTACTATTATGGCCCCGGCTTTGTTCAGGGCAAGTGGTACACCATTGAAGGCAATCTGTATTTCTTCAATCAGGACGGTTATCGCTATGAGGGCCTCCGGTATGTAAAACTGCGCGATAACCATGATGACCCGATTTATTGGTACGACTTTGGAGAAGACGGTATCTGCCATGGCGTATATCAGCACACGGGACTCTTCTACCTCAATGGAAATACGTATTATACCATCAACGGTATGGTTTGCAACGGCCTGTATTTGGCAGAAGACGGATACTACTATTATTTCGGAAGCGTAGACTACACGGCAGTGAAGAACACCCGTCATTGGGTTTCCTATCCCAATGATACTGGCTTTGCCCCGGCATTCTACAGCTTTGATGAAGATGGCCGCATGATCATTGATACGCCCGATCCTTCAAAGGATGGCATTGTGAATGAGGACGGCGAACTGTATTACTATGTCAACGGCGTCCGCTTCTACGCTGGCCTGATTCAGATTGACGGCGATTACTACTATGTAAACAGCTCCTGCAAGGTGGTCACAAACCAGCGCTACTGGGTGTCCAAAACCAATGACCTGCTGCCTGCTGGTTTCTACAACTTCGATGTAGACGGCAAAATGACCGATGCACCCATTCCGACACCTGACCCCGATCCGGATCCCAATCCTGACCCCGAGGTGAAGAACGGCATCGTCAACGAGGATGGCGAACTGTATTACTATGTCAATGGTGTCAAGACCTACGCTGGCCTGATTCAGATTGACGGTGACTACTACTATGTGAACAGCTACTGCAAGGTTATCACCAATCAGCGTTACTGGGTATCTAAGACCAATGATCTGTTGACCGCTGGGTTCTACAACTTTGGTGCAGACGGCAAGATGACCGATGCACCCATTCCGACACCTGACCCCGATCCGACGCCCGATCCCAATCCTGATCCCGAGGTGAAGAACGGCATCGTCAGCGAGGACGGCGAGCTGTATTACTATGTCAATGGTGTCAAGACCTACGCTGGCCTAATCCAGATCGATGGTAACTACTACTATGTGAACAGCTACTGCAAGGTCATCACCAATCAGCGCTACTGGGTGTCTAAGACTAATGATCTGCTCCCCGCTGCATTCTACAACTTTGATGCGGACGGCAAGATGACCGATGCGCCTATTCCGACGCCTGACCCTGATCCGGACCCTGATCCCGATCCCGAGGTAAAGAACGGCATCGTCAGTGAGGACGGCGAGCTGTACTACTATGTGAACGGCGTCAAGACCTATGCGGGCCTGATTCAAATCGACGGCGATTACTACTATGTAAACAGCTACTGCAAGGTCATCACCAGTCAGCGCTACTGGGTATCTAAGACCAACAACCTGCTGCCTGCCACATTCTACACCTTTGGTGCAGACGGCAAGATGGTGAGATGACCGAATAAGCCATGGGGTATGGCGCTAAAAGCGCCATACCCCATGGAAGATACGATTACGAAAAGGAGTACGCTTTGCTTAATCTTGTATTTATCTGGCTGAAAGAGCATTCCCTGATTGTGCTCTTACTGCTGGGAACTATTTTCAATGTATTCTGGCTGTACAGGATGCGGCGGCAACTCCAAATGAAATGGTATGCCGTACTGATCCTTTCGGTATTGCATACTGCTATCGGCGTATGCAGTGTGAAAGTCTTTGCTTTTCTGGAAAGCGGCGACATAGGCAACATGAGTCTGTTTGGCGGTGTGTTTTTTATGCCGGCAGCCTACTGGCTGGGGGCCAAGCTTACCAAGCGACCTTACTGGAAAGCGTGCGATGTACTTACTCCGTGCATGCTTTTTACACTGATGTGTGCTCGGGTCAACTGCATCATCTCTGGATGCTGCTCCGGCTTAGCCATACCGGGAACGCACTTTCACTTTCCAACACGGGAACTTGAGATCCTCTATTACATTGTGATGCTGATTCTGCTCATCCCCAGAGTGAAAAAGAGCAAGAACCCCGGTAGCATTTACCCGCTATATATGGCATCCTACGGAGTGTTCCGCTTCATTGATGAATTCTTCCGGACGTCCTCTACGGGGATGCTATTCCACCTCTCTCATGTCTGGGCAGCCATCGCATTTGCGGCGGGACTCAGCATTTACATAGAAATAAACGCCAGAAATCATCAAAGAAAGAAGGTAATAAAGAAATGAAAAGCACATTGAAGCGATTCCTTTCGCTTGTGCTCTGCATGTGCATGGTCATGGCACTGCTTCCAAATGTGACCATGACAGCGTTTGCAGCAACCAGTGGAACTGTGACAGGCTTAGCCGACGAGAACATCGGGCTGAGTTTTACAGGCGACGCAGATGATGCATGGTCGGCCAATGGTACGAGCATTATCGGCGCAGCTACCAGCACGAAAGGAGGATGCGGCGAAACATCCTATAAATCCACACTGACAATTACAAATAAGAAGTCGACAACAGCAACCCTTTCTTTTGACTATACCATTGAACAGAATGGTGGAACGATTCAGGTGGATGGTACACAGGTTTCTTCGGGTGCCAGTTTTACCAAGGAACTGGCGGCCAACGAGACCGTTAAAGTATACATCAACTCTGGCAGCACCACTGCTGCCACGAAAATCACCCTTACCAATGTGGCTCTGGTGAGCGATGTTAATGCGACTGCGACTTTTCTGCCTGCTGAAAACGGTACTTATACAGTAGACGGGAAACTCATTACCGAGGAATATAGCAACACGCAAAGCTCCATGACCGCCTATCAGTTGGAGGCGACCCCGGCGGAGGGCTACCGCTTCAAGGGCTGGTACGATGTGGCCAGCGAAAAGTGCATCAGCACCGATGCCAAGACCGCTCTAAACTTTGACAGTGACCGTACCATCACGGCGCGGTTCGTCAGCAAGGAACTGGCGCTCTTTGAGACCGGCGGTCAGGTGTTTGACGACCTGAACGAGGCGGTCACCTATGCACAGGCAAACGGCCAGTCCAAGATTACCTTGGCTACTGATGGCTCCATCAGCGGTACCTATACCATTCCGGCTGGAATTACACTTCTGATTCCGTTTGATGAGGCAGGAACGCTGTATACCACAACCCCTGCGTATACGACGACAGCGGAAACACAGAAAGCCTATAAAACACTTACCATGGCCGCTGGTTCCTCGATTACCGTTAATGGTGGCGCAATCAGTGTTGGCGGAAAGCACTTTACCAGTTCTAACCAGGAATGCTGCAAGCCAACCGGAGCCTATGGATTGATTAAAATGCAGGAAGGCAGCAGCATTACGCTCAATAACGGTGCCAACCTCTATGCGTGGGGCTATATAACCGGTGACGGTCAAATAACGGCCAATTCCGGCACAAACGTCTATGAGTATTATCAAATTACAGACTGGCGCGGTGGTTCACAAACGGGTGACATGGCAAATAATAAGCAGAAAGTGTTCCCGTTTACGCAGTATTATGTACAGAATATTGAAGCTGCGCTAACGCTTAATGCGGGCGCAAACGAATATACCTACATTTCTGTAACGGCCCGCCTTATCGGGACGAAGTCCGCAACAATTCCGTTTGTTGGTTCGAATGGCCTATTTAAGCTCGGTGCAGATGGGCAATTTACAAAGAAGTATATCCCTGCACAGGACCGCATGGTATTTACAATCTCTGGCGGGGCTTCTCTCAATAGTATTGCACTCTCTATCTCCACCATGTCTGTCGACTCTAAAGACTATGTGCTTCCAATCAATAACAATGTAGACATTGTGATAACATCCGGAACAACAACCATCGAAAAAGACGCAGCTCTTTTGCCGGGGGTAACAGTCTTAATTGCCAAAGATGCAGAGCTGAAGGTTGCGTCTGCCGCGTCCCTGTATGTTTATGATGATGCAGAGTGGAGTCCGAATTATGTATGGGGTAGCAATTCTTCCGGAATTCACCCGGTAAGCTATTCACCGTCTGGAAAGGGTTCCCGGGGGATTGCTGATGCTAAGGTCGATGTAAACGGCGTGCTGACAGTTGAGGGCGCTGTTTACACGACGGCAACGGGTGCCAATATCACTTCCAGTGAAGGTACTGGCAAGTATGCTCAAGTCGGTGCGCCCGGTACAAGTGATAAGACCTATCAGTTCAACCAAAATTCGGGCAAGTACATTGAGATCCCCATCACCGCCGCCAAGCTGCACAACGCCGATGAGGACAACCCCTACACGGAAACTGCGACCGCAAGCGCTGGCGATATCATCAACTATGTTGATGGCGTTTGGGGCGGCAGTACGCCTGTCGAGCTGACCGTCACCTTTGAGGCCAACGGAACTGCGGAATACCCGGCCGAAGGCACGATGGCTCCGCAGACCGTGACTGCAAAGACGGATACCGCACTGAACAAAAACACCTTCACCCGCGAGGGTTACGACTTCACGGGCTGGAACACCGCAGCCGACGGCACTGGCGACTCCTATGCGGATGGTGCCAAGGTCACCCTGACGGAGGACACCACTCTTTATGCCCAGTGGGAGGACAATCATTCTCTCACCAAGGTGATCAACAAGAAGGACGCCACCTGCACCGAGGATGGCTACACCGGTGATACAGTCTGCGCCATCTGCGGCAAGGAAATCACCAAGGGCGAAACCATTCAGGCCAAGGGCCACACCGAGGTCATCGACCCGGCCGTTGAGCCTACCTGCACGGAACCCGGCAAGACTGAGGGTAAGCACTGCTCCGTCTGCAACGAGATTCTCGTTGCGCAGGAAGTGATTCCCGCGACCGGCCACACCGAGAAGACCGTTGCGGGCAAGCCTGCGACCTGCACCGAGACGGGTCTGACGGATGGCATCAGCTGCTCTGTCTGCGGAACGGTGATCAAAGCACAGGAAGAGATCCCCGCCAAGGGCCACAGCTGGAATGAGGGCGAGATCACGACCTCTCCTACCTGTGAGAATGCCGGTGTCAAGACCTACACCTGCACAGTTTGCAATGCAACCAAGACCGAAGCAATCGACGCGACTGGACATACTCCGATTGAAGTTGCGGAACAGCCTGCTACCTGCACCGAGGCTGGTCATAAAGCCGGTACGAAGTGCTCCGTCTGCGGCGCTACGATATCCGGTATGGAAGAGATCCCTGCAACTGGCCACACGGAAGTCGTTGACGCGGCTGTTGCGGCTACCTGCACCAAGACTGGTCTGACCGAGGGTAAGCACTGCTCCGTCTGCAATACTGTACTCGTTGCCCAGGAAGAAATCCCCGCCAAGGGACATACCGAGGTCGTTGATCCGGCAGTTGAGCCGACCTGCACGACGCCTGGCAAGACCGAGGGCAAGCACTGCTCTGTTTGCAACGAAACTCTCGTCGCACAGACTGAGATTCCTGCAAAGGGCCATACCGAAGTGATTGATGCAGCAAAGGCACCGACCTGCACCGAGCCGGGCCTGACGGAAGGCAAGCACTGTGATGTCTGCAAGGAAGTCATTGTTAAACAGGAAGTAATCCCGGCTGTCGGCCACAAGCCAGAGGTTCGCAATGCGGTCGAAGCAACGCTTACGACACCCGGTTACACCGGCGACACCTATTGCTCTGTCTGCAATGAGCTGCTGAAAAAGGGTGAGGAAACCCCCAAGACCGGCGCACATATCACTTGGGTGATCGATGGCAAGGTCGCAGCAGAGGAAGATTATCTGAAGGGCACCATGCCTTCCTTCAAGGGCAGCACGGATAAGGCTCCTGACGACAACTACCGCTACACCTTCACCGGCTGGAGTCCGGAGGTTGTGGTTGCTGAAGAGGATGCCACTTATACGGCACAGTACTCTGCATCTGCCCGTGTGTTCTACACCATCACCTTCAATGCCAACGGCAGCGAAGGCAGTATGGAGCCTCAGCGCTTTGAAGTCGGTGTGGACACTGCCTTGAATACCAACGCCTTCACCCGTGAGGGCTACAAGTTCATCGGCTGGAACACCGCCGCCGATGGCAGCGGCGCTACCTATGCCGATGAGGGCGCAATTCTTGAACTGACCGGAGATATGACGCTGTATGCACAGTGGCAGTTCTGGAACGGCTGGCTTAAGGATGCAAACGGCAAGCAGTACTACAAGGACGGCGAACTGCAGAAGACCGGCTGGACGGTCATCGACGGTGAGACCTACTATCTGGATACCGAAACCGGATACGCGGCTACCGGAATCACGACGCTGATCCCCGATGGAGCAACGGAAGCCGCCCGCTGCGTCTTTGATGCGGAAGGCGTATTCCAGAGCGACGTTACCGGCGTTTACAGCGTCGGAGAAGACACCTATTGGCTCAACAGCGGCATCATCGAAGAAGAAGCCGGTCTGAAGCGCGTCGTCAGGGAGGACGGCGAGGTCAACTATTATTACTTCGCAGTCCAGAAGAATCTGGAGGAGCGTGAGGGCCTGACACTCTCGGCTGCAGTAAAGAGTACTATGCTGGACGGCAAGGATTGCTGGCTCCATAAAACCAATGGCCTTGCGCTTCCGGAGTGGGGCTACTACTTCGATGAAAACGGCGTCATTCTGCACGACGAGGACACCAGCAAGAACGGGATCCTGAAGGATGGCGAAGACCTCTTCTACTATGTCGACGGCATCAAGGCTCCTGCAGGCATGATCAAGATCGGTGACGATTACTACTATGCCAACAGCAAGGGCCAGCTGATCGTGAACCAGACCTACTACTGCTCCAGAATGAACGGCCTGATGGAGGAAGGGACCTATGCCTTTGACGCAGAGGGCAAGCTCATTCAGGGCGCAACGGACAAGAATGGCATCGTAAAGGACGATGACGGCGTGCTTCGTTACTATGTCAACGGCAAGGTAACCTATGTTGGCCTGATTGAAATTGACGGTGATTTCTACTATGTCCGCAGCAACGGTGAGGTCGTGACCGATTGCGTGTACTGGATCACCTGGACGCACGGCCTGAAGGAAGCCGGTTACTACACGTTCGATGAAAACGGAAAGCTGACCGGCACTCCGAAGAATGGCATCGTCGAGGAAGATGGCGTTCTGCATTACTATGTCAATGGAAAACTGACCTATGCGGGCCTCATCAAAATTGGCGATGATTACTACTATGTGAATTCCAAGTGTGAAGTGGTACGCGATTGCGATTATTACATCTCCTGGACACATGATCTGCTGCCGCAGGGCAAATATCACTTCGACGCAGATGGCAAACTGACAGGTAGCGTCGCACCTCTGAAGAATGGAATCTACGAGGAAGATGGAAGCCTGTACTTCTATCGGAACGGCGAACGTGCTTATGCCGGCCTGATCCAGATCGACGGCGACTACTACTATGTGCGTTCCACCTGTGAGGTCGTCCATGACCGCAGCTACTATGTGTACTGGACGCACGGCCTGATGCCGGAGGGATATTACAACTTTGACAGTGCTGGCCGGATGATTCTGGACAGCGAAACCGAGTAAATACACTGGAACCGCCGGGGCGCACCTTGGCGCCTCGGCGGTTCCCTTTTATCACACAACATCGGAGATGAGAAGGATGAAAGTGCTGTTTGTCAATTTGGTATATGGGACCGGAAGCACTGGAAAAATCATCGCTGATATCATGAATCTGCTGAAAAAGTATGGCAATGATGTAAAGGCTTTATACGGTACGGGAGTATGCTCCAACGATGCGGACACAGTGAAGGTGTCTGGAAAGCTGGAGTATTACTTTCACAACGCAGCATCCCGATTCACAGACCACGCAGGTTTGTATTCCCGGGCGGCGACCAGACGGATGATCCGAGAGATCAGAGCGTTTCAGCCTGATTTAATCCATCTACATACGCTGCACGGCTTCTATGTGAATTACGAGATGCTGTTCCGCTTTTTGAAGGAAGCAAATATCCCCGTCGTTTGGACTTTGCATGATTGCTGGACTTTTACCGGACATTGCACACATTTCTCGCAAGTCAAGTGTATGCAATGGCAGACGGAGTGCCGGGACTGCAAATTGCTGTACCGGTATCCGCAATGCTATTGGAAGGGCGATGTAAGGCGCAACTTCCTTCGCAAAAAGAATGCCTTTACCGGTGTAATGAATCTGACCATCACAACCCCCTCGCAGTGGCTTGCGGATCAGGTTTCACAGTCGTTTCTACAGAACTACCCGCGAACCGTTATCCCCAACGGAATCGACCGCACGGTTTTCCGTCCACAGTCCAGCAGCTTGCGTGAAAAGTATCATCTGGAAGATAAGAAAATTGTCCTCGGGGTAGCAAATGCATGGAATGCACGCAAGGGTCTGCCAGATTTGCTGACACTTACTGACCGCCTCGGTTCTGATTATCAGGTGGTTTTGATTGGCCTGAGTGAAAAGCAACTGCCGGATATTCCTTCCGATGTGCTGGGGCTTTTACGCACGGCAAACCAAACAGAACTGGCGCAGTGGTACTCTGCTGCAGATGTGTTTGTGAACCCTACCTATGAGGAAACCTTTGGTCTAACTACGGTAGAGGCCCAGGCGTGCGGAACGCCAGTGGTGGTATATGAGACAGACGGTTGTCCTGAAACGGTAGCACAGGGAAATGGACGCTTGGTTCCGCAGGGCGATATACAGGCATTGGAAAATGCTGTGAGAGACGTGGCAGACAGCAACTGGCGTGCGGATCCTAAAAAAATGGCGCGTTTTGACAAAGACACGGTGTATCAGGGCTATGTCAAACTCTATGAAAATGTTTTGTCTACTTTGGGGAAAGGGCGTGTGATAGCTACATGAGAATTCTTTTTTGCAGCAATTACTTTACGCATCATCAAGTCCCCCTATCCGATGCCCTCTATGAATTGACAGATCACAACTATTGCTTCGTGGCGCATAAAGAGATGGATGCAGAGCGAAAGAACCTCGGGTGGGGAAATGATTTGGCGCGTCCGTATACCTATTCGGCGGCAGATCAAGAAGTTCAGATGCAATTAAATGATCTGGATGTTTTGATAGCCGGTTCCTTTCCAGAGCGTCAGACAAAGGAATACGGTAAAAAAGCCAAATTGTTTTTCCGATATTCCGAGCGAATCTTAAAGACAGGAAATCCGTTTCTCAAATATCCAAAACGTTTTTTCCACTGGCACGCTTGCAATCCGCCGTGGCGAAAGGCGTATATGCTCTGTGCCAGCGCCTATACTGCGGGGGATTATGCAAAATTCGGCCTTTTCCGCGGTCGGTGCTATAAATGGGGCTATTTCCCGGAGACGATACGGTATCCCAGCATTGATGACTTGATCGACCGCAAAGCAAAAGCAACCATTTTGTGGTGTGGACGCTTCTTGGGCTGGAAGCATCCCGACGATGTGATCGAGGTTGCAAGGAGACTCCATGATGCAGGATGCTGCTTCAAAATCGAGATGATCGGTACCGGTGAGATGGAGCAGCAGCTCAAGCGGCAGGCTTCAGAAGCTGGGCTGCTGGAGACCAATATACGATTCCTTGGAGCCATGTCTCCGGAAGCCGTGCGCCTTCATATGGAAAGCGCAGGCATCTGCTTATTCACGAGTGACCGCCAAGAGGGCTGGGGCGCTGTGTTAAACGAGGCCATGAACAGCGGCTGTGCGGTGGTTGCCAGCGATGCAGCTGGGGCAACCCCTTACCTCGTAAATGACGGCGTGAATGGAAGCGTTTATCACTCCGGCAATATTCAGGAGCTTTATGAAAAGGTACGACGGCTTCTTGAAAATACGACGATGCAGTATAGCTTTGGAAAAGCGGCGTACCAGACGATCACAGAATTGTGGAATGCGGAGGTTGCGGCAAAGCGATTTTTGCAGCTATCGCAGACCCTTTTGAACGGTACAGATGCTTCCGGCTTGTTTGCGAACGGTCCATGCAGCCCCGCAAAGCCGCTGCGGGAGGACTGGTATCAAAGATGAAGTTAAAGACTATCAAAAAACGAATTGTTATTTACCTTGTCAATCATACTCTGGCGGGAACCCGGTTCTTCTCTGCTAAGAGGAATCTTCTTCGTTCCATCGGCTATGAGATCGGAGAAAACACCAAAATTGTCGGGCCGATTCATAATACAGGGACGCTCCGCATTGGTGCGAATTGTTGGATCGGATGCAATCTCACTGTCCATGGAAATGGAACAGTAACGATCGGAGATAACTGCGATATCGCTCCGGATGTCATCTTCCTGACAGGTGGACATCAGATGGGCGACCATAGCAGACGGGCAGGAAAAGGCGAATCCTATCATATTACGGTAGGCAGCGGCGTGTGGATCGGCGGCCGAGCCACCCTCCTATTGAATACAAGCATCGGAGATGGAAGCATGATCGCGGCCTGTGCCTGTGTTTCCAAGGATGTGCCGGCGGATACGATGGTGGCCGGTGTCCCCGCTAAAGTGGTGAAGGAGTTTGAAGATTTTGCTGCAGTCGCTCAGAAAGAATAAAGTCGTTAAAAATGCCGGATGGATCATCGGCGGTAAGGTGGCAAACAAGCTGCTGGCCTTTGTCGTTGGTATTTTTGCGGCGCGCTATCTTGGCCCAAGCAATTACGGCCTGATCAATTACGCAGCGGCATATGCGACATTCTTTGCCTCGCTTTGTACGCTTGGCATCAACAGCGTGATCGTCAAGAACTTTGTGGATCATCCAGATCAGCAGGGCGAAACAATAGGAACGACACTGCTACTGCGGGCTATCTCAAGTCTGCTGTCTGCATTGGCAATCATCGGTATTGTCAGTGTCGTGGATAGAGGAGAACGTCTTACCGTTGTGGTTGTGGCGCTCTACAGTGTCGGCCTCATTTTTCAGGTGTTTGATACCCTCAACTACTGGTTTCAGGCCAGGCTCCAGTCCAAGTATTCCGCCATTGCCGAACTCGTCTCGTATGCGGCAATGTCTGTGTACAAAATTTTTTTGCTTGCACTTGGGAAAAGCGTGGAATGGTTTGCCGTTGCAAGCGCATTGGATTACATCGTACTCGCAGCGTTTTTGCTGATCGCTTACTTCAAAAATGGCGGTACAAGATTTCATTACTCTCTGAAAAAAGCAAAGGAGCTTCTGCAAAGCAGCAGCAGCTTTATCATAGCCGGGCTGATGGTCTCCATCTATGCCTGTACAGATAAGCTGATGCTCAAGCAGATGCTTGGCGCAGATGCCGTTGGACATTACTCCCTTGCTTCGACGGTCAGCGTTTCATGGGCCTTTATTCTCTCTGCAATCATTGACTCCCTTTATCCGGAAATCGTGCAGAGCTTTCAGAAAGATCGCCTGCGCTATGAACGGAAGAATCGGCAGCTCTACGCAATTGTTTTTTATGTATCCCTGTTTGTATCCGCAATGATCTGCCTTGTCGCAAAGCCATTCATTTTGATTCTCTACGGAGAAACCTATTTACCGGCAGTCGGGCCTCTGCGCATCGTGGTTTGGTACACGGCTTTTTCCTATCTCGGTGTTGCCAGAAACGCATGGATGGTATGTGAAAACAGGCAGAAATATCTGAAATACCTGTATGTCAGTGCGGCTGCGCTTAATGTTGTGCTGAACCTTGCGCTGATACCGTCGTGGGGAGCGTCCGGGGCTGCTGCGGCCTCGTTGATCACCCAGGCTTCGACAACGATTCTGCTTCCTGCGCTGATTCGTCCGCTGCGTCCAAACACAAGACTCATGCTGGATGCTGTGCTTTTGCGCGGTGTGCTGCCTGAAAAACAAAGAAATCATACAAAGGAGTAAGACCAGATGATATCGTTCAAAGATAAAATACTGCTCATTACCGGTGGGACAGGCTCCTTTGGCAACGCTGTGCTGCGCCGTTTCCTGACCACCGATATTGCAGAGATCCGTATTCTCTCACGGGATGAGAAGAAGCAGGATGATATGCGGCACACCTATCAGGAGCTGTATCCGCAGCATGCGGGAAAAATCAAGTTCTACATAGGCGATGTGCGGGATTACAATTCCATTCTGAATGCGTTCCGCGGTGTGGACTATGTATTTCATGCCGCTGCCTTGAAGCAGGTACCGTCCTGCGAGTTTTATCCCATGGAGGCGGTCAAAACCAATGTGGCCGGTTCCGACAATGTGATCTCCGCATGTGTTGCAAACCATGTGAAGAAGGCCATCTTCCTGTCCACGGACAAGGCGGCCTATCCCATCAACGCTATGGGCATGACGAAAGCTGTCATGGAGAAGAATGTGATTGCCCGTTCCAGACAGATGCTGCTTGGGGATCCGGTTCTATGTCTGACACGGTACGGCAACGTCATGGCCTCCCGTGGCTCTGTCATTCCGCTGTTCTGCGACCGAATCGACGAGGGAAAGCCTCTGACGATTACGAATCCCAATATGACCCGTTTCATGATGACGCTCAGCGATGCCGTAGACCTTGTGCTTTATGCCTTTGAGCATGGCGAACAGGGCGACCTGTTCGTGCAGAAGGCCCCCGCCGCGACCATCGAGACGTTGGCGCAGGCTGTTCTGGAGCTGAAGCACTCCGACCTTGGCACGACGATCATCGGAACGCGGCATGGCGAAAAGCTCTTTGAGGTGCTGGTTACTGCAGAGGAAATGATGCGGGCGGAAGACCTGCCCGGCTTCTTCCGCATTCCGGCAGATAATCGAGATCTGAACTATGACAACTATTTCAGCAAGGGAAATCCAGAGTTCGGCAAAATCGAGCAGTATACTTCGCACAATACGCACCGGCTGAATGTGGAGGAAATGAAACAGCTTCTTCTAAAGCTGAAGCTGTTCGGAGGAACCTGCTGATGAATGTGCTGATTACCGGCGCAAACGGATTTGTCGGGAAAAATCTGACGCAGCGCCTTTCCACCATCAAGGATCGCAGAGACAGGACCCGGCCCGCACTGCAAATCGAGGAAATTCTTTTGTGTACGCGGGATACTTCGGCAGAAACCCTGGCGGGCTACTGCCAGAAGGCGGATTTCGTGGTCCACTTGGCTGGCGTGAACCGGCCCCAGAATCCGGGAGAATTTGCAGCCGGAAATACAGACTTCACCCGTACCCTGCTGGAGATGCTTCGGAAAAGCGGTAACCGGTGCCCGGTATTGCTGTCTTCTTCCATTCAGGCCAGTCTGACCGGACGGTATGCCGGAAGTCCCTATGGACAGTCCAAAAAAGCGGCGGAGGAACTGCTCCTCGCTTACGGCGAGGAAACCGGCGCAGCCGGGATGATCTACCGCCTGCCGAACCTGTTTGGCAAGTGGTGCCGCCCCAACTATAATTCCGCGGTGGCGACCTTCTGTCATCATATCGCACGGGAGGAGCCTATCACTGTTTCAGATCCGGCAGTCGAATTGGAGCTGGTCTACATTGATGACCTGATCGACGAGATTTTGGATGCCATGGAGGGTCAGCCCCACCGGACGGATGGAGCATATTGCAGTGTTCCAGTAAGCCACCGCGTGACGCTGGGTGAGATTGTTCGACTGCTCCAGACCTTCCACGACCAGCCGCAGACACTGCTGCTCCCGGAGATCCCAGAGGGCAGCTTTGAGAAGAAACTCTACAGCACCTATCTTGCCTATCTGCCACCGGAGAAGATTGCGTTCCCGCTGAAGATGAATGTGGACGAGCGCGGCAGCTTCACAGAGTTGCTGAAAACGAAGAACTGCGGTCAGGTCTCGGTGAATATTTCAAAACCCGGTATCGCCAAGGGGCAGCACTGGCACAACAGCAAGTGGGAGTTCTTCATGGTCGTGGCCGGACACGGGCTGATTCAGGAACGCCAAATCGGCTCCGACGAAAAGATCGAATTCGAGGTCAGCGGTGACCGAATCCAGGCTGTCCATATGCTGCCGGGTTATACCCACAACATTATCAATCTGAGTGAGACGGAAAATCTGGTGACAGTCATGTGGGCCAACGAGCAGTTTGATTCCAACCACCCGGATACCTACTTTGAGGAGGTGTAGCAATGGGAAAGCTGAAGCTGTTGACAATCATCGGCACGCGGCCGGAGATCATCCGTCTGTCCGCCACCATAAAGTGCTGCGACCGGTACTTTGAGCAGATTCTGGTCCACACCGGTCAGAACTACGACTACACCCTCAATCAGGTGTTTTTTGACGATCTCGGTCTCCGGGCGCCGGACTATTATCTGGATGCCGTAGGCGACGACCTCGGCGCCACCATTGGGAATATCATCGAGAAGTCCTATAAGCTGATGGTGCAGGTCAGGCCGGACGCAGTGCTGGTTCTGGGCGATACGAATTCCTGCCTTTCCGTGATTGGCGCAAAGCGACTGCACATCCCGATCTTCCATATGGAGGCGGGCAATCGCTGCAAGGATGAGTGCCTGCCGGAGGAGACGAACCGCCGCATCGTGGATATCATCAGCGACGTCAATCTCTGCTATTCGGAGCACGCACGCCGGTATCTGATGGAGTGTGGGCTACCAAAGGAGCGCATCTTTGTGACCGGAAGTCCCATGGCGGAGGTGCTGCACGCGAATCTGGATAAGATTGAAGCGAGCAATGTTCATAATCGGCTGGGGCTGACGAAGGGACAGTACATTCTGCTCTCCGCGCACCGGGAGGAGAACATCGACACCGACCGCAACTTTCTCCAGCTGTTCACGGCGGTCAACGCAATGGCGGAAAAGTACGACATGCCAATCCTTTACTCCTGCCACCCGAGAAGCAGAAAGCGGTTGGAGGCAACGGGCTTCCAACTGGACAGCCGCGTGATCGCACATGAGCCGCTGGGCTTCCACGATTACAACTGCCTGCAAATGAACGCCTTTGCGGTGGTTTCCGACAGCGGAACGCTGCCGGAGGAGAGCAGCTTTTTCCTGTCTGTCGGTAAGCCGTTCCCTGCAATCAGCATCCGCACCTCCACTGAGCGCCCCGAGGCACTGGACGCGGGCTGTTTCATCCTGGCCGGAATCGATGCGGAGTCCCTTCTGCAGGCGGTGAAAATGGCTGACGGGATGCAGCGGACAGCCTGCTTCGGTACGCCGGTGGAGGATTATACCGCTGAAAATGTGTCCATGAAGGTCGCCAGAATCATTCAGAGCTACACGGGCATCGTGAATAAAATGGTATGGAGGAAGGACGGATAAATGGCGCTTGCGGATATTCACATACATCTTTTGTTTGGAGTGGATGACGGTGCAAAAGACGAAGATGAGATGCATGCCATTTTAGATGCGGCTTATCAAGCTGGCACACGGGTGCTTTGCTGTACACCTCATTTCCACCCCGGCTACTTTGGAGACAATTATGACAAGGTAAATGCGGCATTTAAGCGCTTGTCGAGCTATGTGCAGAAAACATATCCAGACATGGCGCTGTATTTGGGAAATGAACTTCGGTATGAACCGGAATGTGTGACTTGGCTGAGGCAAGGTGTTTGCAGAACGGTCAACGGTACCAGATATGTGCTGGTGGACTTCTCGGAAACAGCACCTGAAAAAACAATCGGAAATGGCCTTCATGCATTGCTCAACGCAGGCTATATCCCCATTCTTGCCCATGTGGAGCGCTATCGATCCCTGCACGGAAGAATTCCTGCGATTCAAGCGTTCTGGCACGATGGCGTGGTGCTCCAAGCAGATACACAGTCCCTGTTCCGCGGGTTTGGCCTACTTGTTCAGCGTCAATGCCGGAAGCTGTTGTCCCTTGGGCTGATCGATCTATTTTCCTCAGATGCACACAACTGTACGTCTCGCCCACCTGAAATGTTGACGTGTTTTAACTACATCAGCAAAAAGTACGGTGCCGACTATGCGGCAACTTTATGCTGCAATAATGCGATTCGTTTATTGCATGGTGAGGCCGTAAGAAAGGACTTTTCTTAAGCATGAATCAGAAAGCAAATTTTAAAACAGTTACGCTGAAAGACCTGTGGGGTGTATTCGTCCAACGGCTATGGGCCATCATACTCGCGGCCTGCATTTGCTGTGGCGGCTTTTTGGTATTCAACCGTATGACGTTTGTCCCGCAATATGCCTCTACCGCGACCCTCTACATTCTGCGTCAGGCAGATGGCGCGACCGCCAGCGACGCAAGCTCCGATTTTTCATTGGCCTTAAAGGTTGTCAATGACTGCACCTACCTCTTAAAAAGCCATACCGTTTTGGATGAAGTTATCAGCAGCTTGAATCTGGACATGGAGTACGAGGATCTATATGACTGTGTTTCCACTTCGAATCCGGAGGACACCCGTATTCTCGAGGTGACTGTGAAAGCGGATTCCCCCGAACTGGCAAAGCGTATCGTGGATCGAATCTGCACCATCGGTTCAAAGCGCATTGAAGATGCCATGGGGTTTCAGCAGGTGAACCTCTACGAACTGGGAACAACAGACCCTGATCCCTGCAACAGCACGAGGATGCTCACATTTGCTTTTGCTGGCGTTGTTGCTGCCGTTGTAACGTATGTGATCTTCCTGATTATCTTCCTCCTCGATGACCGCATTAAGACCGATGACGAAAATCTGGAGCGATACCTTGGCCTCAGCGTTCTGGGCAACATTCCGAATGCGGATGGCAAAAAGCCGGGAAAATACGGCTATTACAAGACATACGCGGCGTATAGGACCTCAGCCAAGCAGGAGGTAGAGGATAAATAAAATGGAGAAAACAATTTTGGAAACCGGATCGTCTGTGAAAACAACCTTAAAACTTCCAGGAAAGAAAGACTTCTTCACGCAGGAAGCATTTAAGACATTGCGAACTAATTTGCAGTTCTGCGGTCAAGATATCTGCACTGTCGTGATCACAAGCTGCAATGAGAATGAAGGCAAGACAACTATCACCCTGCAGCTTGCAAAGAGCCTTGCAGAATTGAACAAGCGTGTGCTGGTCATTGATGCGGATATGCGAAAATCGGTTATGGCAGGGCGTAACACCACAGCGGAAAACCCTGCGGGACTGAGCGAGGTGCTGACAGGGCTGACTTCTGTCAAAGAATGTCTTTATCAGACGCAGTACGAAAATTTGTCGATCATGTTTGCAGGCAAGTATCCCCCCAACCCGGTAGAGCTGCTGAGCGGGCAATACTTTGAAGAGCTTTTGAAGGCGGCGAAAGAGTCTTACGACTATGTGCTGATCGATGTCCCACCGCTTGGGAGCGTTATTGACGCTGCCGTCGTAGCCGCTAAATGTGATGGAACAATCCTGGTCATTTCGGACAATCAAGTCCGCTACCGGCAGGCCATTGAGGTTATAGAACAACTGAAGAAAAGTGGAAGCAAGATTCTCGGAGTAGTCCGTAACAACATCAAGAAAAAGGATGGCGGCTATTATAAGAAGTATTACAAGAACCGCTATCAATAAATCTCAAAAGAATATTGGATTCGAGCCATACTTACTTGAAGAGTTTCTGACTAAGGTGGTAGAAGCTTATGAAAAAGAGAAAAATCGTAGCATTGGTATGTGTAGCAGCAGTTCTACTTCTGGCCGTTTCAGCTTTTGGGTATGTCCAATCGAAGTTGGATAAAATCAACAAGGTACCCGACACGGTAGATGTCATCCCTCCAGATCAGGAAGACTTCGAAACCGATGCAAGCAACGAGCCGAAAGATATCATCGAGCTCAAACCGGAAGAGGTCGATTGGAGTGAGATAGAACCATTTCTGGACGACGACCTGCTCAATATCCTTTTGGTCGGTCAGGATCGACGCGAGGGAGAAGGGCGGCACCGCTCTGACTCTATGATTCTGTGCAGTATCAACCCAGATACAAAGCAGATATCGATGATCTCATTTTTGAGAGATCTGTATGTTCAGATCCCCGGCGGCTATTCTGATAATAGATTGAATGCTGCCTATGTTTTCGGCGGTTTTCCTCTGCTGATGGATACATTACATACTAATTTCGGAGTTTCTATTGACGGGTGCTTTGAGGTCGACTTCTCTGGCTTCCAGAGCGTGATTGATATACTTGGCGGCGTAGATATTGAGATGACGAGCAAGGAAGCCAAGACGATAAATATCGGTACGGAGGCTGGTGTTTACCACCTGGATGGGACAAAGGCTCTTGCTTATTCGCGCATCAGAAAGATCGATAACGACTTTTACAGAACACAGCGCCAGCGCAATGTGCTGCAGGCGATCTATACCAAGTTCCGCCAGAGTAATGCGGCAGACCTGATGAAGCTGTTGGATGAAGTGCTGCCGTATCTGTCGACTGACATGACGAACTCGCAAATCATGCTGCTGGCAGCGAAGTGCATTCCAATCATGGGAAGCGCAGAGCTCTCCAGTTATCGTGTCCCGGCAGATGATGCATACCACTATGCTTCTATCCGAGGCATGTCAGTGGTCGTCCCAGATCTGGACAAAATCCATGAGGATCTATTGAACGAGTATCTTCCCCTCAATGCGGAGAAAGAGAGCAGTGAATGACCGTTTTACTTACTGGCGGAGCGGGATATATCGGTAGCCATGTGGCAGTTGAACTGCTTCAGTTGGGATATGATGTAATCATCGCAGATAACTTCTATAACAGTTCTCAGGAGGTTCCGGAAAGGATAAGGAAAATCACCGGAAAGAGTGTCAGAACCTATAATGTGGACATTCAGAATTCTGCGGATTTGGAACAGATTTTCAAACAGCATGAGATCAATGCGGTCATGCACTTTGCGGGATATAAGGCTGTCGGGGAATCTGTTCAGCAGCCGCTCAAGTATTATAGAGGAAACCTTGACAGTACCCTCACACTTTTGGAAACCATGAGCAAATATCAGGTCAAAAACTTGATTTTCAGCTCGTCTGCAACGGTTTATGGCAATCCAGCCACGCTGCCGATTACAGAAGCGTGTCCCACTGGCGACATCGCAAGCCCGTATGGATGGACGAAGTATATGATCGAGCAGATCATTACGGATTATGCTGCGGCGACCCCGGATTTTTCGGCGGTCATTTTTCGCTATTTCAATCCGGTGGGAGCTCATCCAAGTGGCCTTATCGGAGAGGCTCCCAATGGCGCACCAAACAATTTGATGCCATATATCACTCAGGTGGCTACAGGAAAGCGAAAGCAACTATCCGTTTTTGGCGCTGATTATGATACGCCAGATGGTACATGTATCCGGGATTACATCCACATCATGGACATTGCCGCTGGCCACACAGCAGCACTTCCGTTCTGCACTTCGCACAAGGGCGTGGAGGTAATCAATCTGGGAACAGGCATGGGACATAGCGTCCTTGAGTTGATTTCCGCATTTGAAAGCGCCACTGGGATTCATATCCCTTTTCAAATCGTTGGCCGCCGGGCGGGAGATATCCCGGTCTGCTTCGCCTCGGCAGAAAAGGCAAAAGCGTTGCTTGGCTGGCAAGCCACAAGAACTTTGAGTGACATGTGCCGTGACGCATGGAACTGGCAGCAGAAAAATCCCGATGGGTTTATATAGGCAAAAAGGATTATGTATTAGCGCAGGAAATATCGGAAACAGGAGATGATGCATTACGAAAACCAAAGTACGCTATATACGGCAAGTAGACACTTGCGTATGTTGCGGCTGCCCGGTTCCAGAAGGTCGTATGGTCTGCTATAATTGCGAGAAAGGTACAGAGTCATCACTGTTGGAGAAGCTACACAAGAAGGCCAAATTCATAAAATGTGTGCGAGGTCTCTTCGCCCCTCTACGCAACAATTGATTTGCTATCTCATGGCCGTTTTTCCTGCTCTATATTATCTTCACAAGCAAGGAAGTCCTGATTATTTGGATTCCTTGCTTGTTTTTTTGAGAAACATCAGTGGGATTCCATCCATAAAATCTCAATAACTTTCTCCGTGCCCCTATCTATGGCACCATAACGGGTACATATCATTTGATTACCATATACCATACCGATGATTTCTATGAAGGCAATCAAATGAGGTGTATACTAATAGCATAGTAGGTGGTACCAATGTTCAATGCACAACAGCGAATTCGACAGTTAATGGATGAGCGCGGATGGACAATTTACCGATTGGCGCAGGAATCCAAGCTGTCGCAGACAACGATCAGTAATATCTTCAAGCGGAACAACCAGCCGTCTATTCCAACGGTGAATGCGATTTGTGACGCTTGTGGAATCACGCTGGCTCAGTTCTTTGCGGAGGACGATCCAGCAAACACTCTGAATGCCCGGAGTGAGTTTGACAACAGTGTTGCGGCGCTCAAAGAGGACCAACGCGAAGCGCTTGCTGCATTCATCAAGACAATGGTATAGTACATAACCGCTCAGCCTTGCTGTGCGGTTCACAGCAGAGGCTGTCCGAGTTAGATTGGACAGTCTCTGCGCTTTTTTACAAATCAAAGGAGGCATATTCATGAGCAACGAAATCATGCAGGAAACCACCACGCTTGTTGAATGCAGCGCGTTTCATCGTGCGATGAGCGTGCTGGAGGCCAGCCTACGGAACACCGAGGATTCGGAAGCCATCATCAATGGCCTCCTGAAAGGTGTGGCTGAGTTTTATGGCGCATCGAGAGCATCTGTGCTGGAAGCTGACTGGGAGCTTGGAATCGGCGTCATTACCTATGAGTGGTGCAAGGATGGTGTCCAAGCGCAGAGAGATATGCTCCAGTGCTTGCCCATGGAGAAGTTTCCGAGATGGAGGAAAGCACTTCGGGCCAATAAACCGGTTATGATTTCTGACCTACAGAGATTGGAGAGAGTCTATCCGGATGAAGCGGCTTTCTTTCGGGAGTATGGGGTGACTACACTGCTGGCGGCACCATTCTCCAAGCGGATCAATCAGGGATTCATTGCCGTGGACGATCCGACCCGCTATACGGATGACCCGGTTTTCCTGTTCATCGCCTCCTATGCAGTAGTACTGGAACTCAACGAAATCAAACAGCAGCAGTCCCTGTTGGCAGCAACAAAAGCCTCCAAATACAATCCGGAGGACATCCATATTAATTTCTTTGGCGGCATGGAGATTATCAGCTCCAAAGGGACATTGACCGGAGAAGATATTAAAGCGGACCAGTGCTACCTGCTCCTGGCATATCTCATTCTGAATCACAAAAAGAATTTCTCTGTTGACACACTGGCAGAGATCATCTGCCCATACGACGAACTCGATTCGCCATATAAGGTCGTCAATAATATCGTTTACCGCCTGCGGCGTACTCTTTCCGTCATCGGGCTCGACAAGCTGGTCATCGGGAAGAATGGTACATTCCAGATCAATCCCAACTTCAATATCCATACGGATTTCGACCGCTTTGAGGATGCCTGCATTCAGTTGAAAACAGAAGAAAACCCGGATATGCGGCATTCCCTCTACCACAGCGCAGTCGATATGTATAAAGGACAGTTGCTCCCAAGATGTGAACATGAACTGTGGCTGATGCAGCTGTCCATGTACTATCAGTCTCTGTACCTGCAGATTACCAAGGGATATGTCCGCCTGAAGATGGAGTGCAAGGATTATATTCTGGCGCAAAAGACGGCAATTGATGCTCTGCGCTTCGATCCGAAGGACAGCGAACTGAACATGTATGCGATCCTCGCCATGGGATTCCAAGGCAATCTCTCTATGGCGCAGACATACTATACGGCGGCAAAGCCCTATCTGGCGTTAGAGCATGCCGAGATCATTAAGAAGTATTTGCACATAAAATGAGAGCTGCTTAAGGTCGCTCCGGAGGTTGTAGCAGAGGTTACGCAGTAGGTTGCTCCAGAGGTTACGGAGGAGGTCGTACAGGAGGCTGCACAGTAGGTTGCACAGTAGGTTGCAGCTGAGGTCATAGAAAAGTCATACAGCAGGTTGTCCAGCAGGTCACGGTTGAGGTTGCCCGCCCGTTATCATTGGTTATCGGATGTGTCCGATAGATGATGCGGGCGGGTGATTTTTTTGCTGTACAGGAGACGATATTACGCCGTTGGTCACCACAAGGCCGGTTTGCGCCCCTTGTGTACGGATCTGTACGGCCCTCCTGTGCCGCAGACAGCCTATCATTCTAATATTGCGTCCTGCTCCCGGAGCCATTGCGCTCCGGGAGCCTTTTTGCATTTTGGGGCGTTTTTGCCACGCTGCCGTGGCCCTCCGTTTTCGAGGTTTGCTTCACCACAAAATCTCGAAAAAACGGAGGACAGAAAATGTCGTATCACAATGACCCCTATCGGGTCGATTATTTGAAGATATATCCCTGCTTAAAAGAACGACCGGATGTGTTGGAAGTCTTGAAGAAAAGCGACCGCAAGATGAAATACATGGAGGTGGATCTAAAAAGCGAACAGCGCAGGAAAAATGCCGAGAATGGGGCGGAGAGTTATATTCCCAGCAAAGAGGATTCGCTGGAGCGGCTCGTATATTCTGCGAAGTGCCAGTTTGCGGACGATGCCGAGGGCGTCGAGGAGGCAGTGATCAGGAAAGATGATTTATGCCGTTTACGGGCCGCACTGGATCAGTTGAGCGAAGAAGAAAAATCCCTGATCCGTGCGCTGTTTTTCGACGAACGCTCCGAGCGTGAGCTGGAAGAGATGATGGGTGTCCATCGAATGACGATCCATAATCGAAAGATCCGTATCTTGCAGAAATTGAAAAAGATGCTGAGATGATAAAAAAAGTTTGGTGCAAATGGTGTTTTCAGCGGCTAATAGAGTGAGAGGGCTTTGAACCTCACTCCGCTGCTGATAAATCAGCGGCTTTGTTCCTTGAAAAACACCGCCCAGCGGTCATATCCGGTAACTTGAATACATTAGCTGATGGAGCCAGCGTCAGGCCGAGTGCGCGAAGACCACCTGTGCGGAGAAACTCCGCATCAAAGGACGGCCAAGTAAGGTGCAGAGCGATACCCACTCAGGCCAAGACAGCTTTGGCAAGCTGTCCCGCCATGATCCCGTCAGCCCATAATGATACTCCTGTACGCAGCTTCGAGAGATCCTCGGAGGGGTGAGAGTCCCGTGATGTGCGCCAGCACAGTTCAAGTTGCCGCCCTGCCTGGGGAAGTAGTGTCGAATACAGGCAAACAAAACCGTAAAGTTCTGGCCGCTCCGGTGATGGAATCATTTGCTTCCATCACCGGAGTGACCACACTCTTGCGGCAGAAGCATGGGAACTGTCCACCCCTCCTATATTTTTGCATTCGATTCCTTTCTCCTTTGTTCGCCGGTCCAACCATTACCTCCTATTGATTCCTTCCTCGGACGGTTCCCATGCTTGTGCCGCAGAGATGGTCAGATACAGGGAGGAGCGCAATTATGAACCCTAATATCAATTTCTATGGAATCGTGATCCTGCTCAGGAAACTCCGGGAATGCGGCATTTTCACTGAAAAAGAACTGAGAAAAATCGCCGCACGGATCGCTGCGGATAACGGTGTTGAAGTCATGTTTTTTCTCTGATTTTCTTCATCTTTCAGTAGCTATTCGGACGCTGTTGTGGTAGTGTTTGTGTTGCAGAAAAGGAGGTGAGCAGATATGGATGAAAAGCGACTGGTAGACGGAACAACGGCACTGGCAGAAAAGCAGCCCCGCGTTATAAAAATCGAGCCTGCGGAGCGGCCTCAAAATGTGCGGCTGCGGGTCGCTGCCTACACTCGTGTCAGCTCAGACTCCGAGGATCAACTCAATTCCTTCGCAGCCCAGAACCGCTACTACACGGAGCTGATCTCTGGTAAGGCCGAATGGCGCATGGTTGACATCTATGCGGACGAGGGAATCACCGGAACTTCGGTGGCTAAGCGGGATGACTTCCAGCGGATGATGGCGGATTGCCGTCGGGGCCTGATCGATCAGATCCTTGTCAAATCCATCTCCCGCTTTGCCCGCAACACCAAGGACTGCCTTCAAAATATTCGTGAACTGAAAGAGTTGGGTGTCAACGTCCGATTCGAGCGTGAAGGTATCGATACTGTCAATGTGAGCAGCGAGCTCATCACCGCCATCTACGCTGCCTTCGCCCAAAAAGAGAGCGAGTCTATCTCGGGTAATATGCGATGGAGCTATCAGCGCAGGATGGAGAGCGGAACATTTCTCCCCTCCTCTATGGCATATGGATACAGGCTCGACGGCAGGAAAATAGTGATTGACCCCGAAGCCGCACTGGTAGTCAGTCGAATATTTCAGTGGTACTTGAGTGGAGTGAACAAGACCGAAATTGCAAAGAGGCTTAATGAGGAAGGCGTTCCCAGCGGCCAGCAAAAACGATGGTACGCAGCAGCCGTTCGATACATTCTCACAAATGAGAAATACACCGGTGATTCATTGTGGCAGAAAACATATACCAGCCACACGCTTCCCGCAACCAGGTATAAAAATCTTGGGGAGTACGAACAGTTTTACGCGATTGGGACCCATCCTCCAATTATCTCGAAAGAAGCCTTTGAGCAGGCACAGCAATTGGCGCAGAAGCGACAATCTACTTACGGAAAGAAACTCCGGCGTGAACCATATCCACTATCCCAGAAAATATCATGTGGTTACTGCGGCAGTTCTTATCGCAGAAAAGAACAAGCATCATCGGCGTATTGGTGCTGTAGAAAACATGATTCATCTGTGAATGACTGCCCGATTGCTCCCATCGCAGAGGAAAGCCTCTACGGAGCTTTCTGCCGCCTATACTATAAGCTGAAACATCAGAGCATCCCCATTCTGGAACAGATGCTCACAAACCTCCAGATGATCCGCAATCGCAGGATGCTCTGGAGTCCTGACATCGTTGCCCTGAATAAAAGAATATCAGATCTATCCAGTCAGAATCAGACATTGGCCTTCCTCAAGCAGCAGGGCCTTGTTGATCCTGACATTTTTATAGCCAAAACCAATGAGCTGACCAAGCAGCTCCGACAGGCCAAACTGGAAAAAGAAAAGCTGATGGATGCCGAGAGCGACATGACCGCCCTGCAAACGCAGGACTTAATAGACCTCCTGGAAGGTGGGCCGGAATTCCTCGACAACTTTGACGCGGAACTGTTTGGTGAACTCGTTGAGAAAATTATCATAGAGAGCAACGACTCCGTCCGCTTCTGCCTGAAAAATGGGCTGGAGCTGCGGGAGTCCATAGAGAGGACGGTGCGGTGATGGGAAACCGGAAGCAGCCCTTCGGCTACAAGATGTCTCGGGGTGAGATCGTCATACAGGAAGCAGAGGCGAAACTTGTGCAGGAGATCTTCCACCGATATATCGCAGGAGAATCCTTGAATGAGTTGACCGAGGCGCTTCGCCAGCAGGATATCCCATACGACGAGGGACGGCTCTGGAACAAAAATATGATTGCCCGTATTCTGGCGGACACACGCTATACCGGGGAGAAAGAATATCCCAAGCTCATAGATGAGGAGCAGCTCATTGCGGCAAACGAAAAACGCTCAAACAAGCCCCAGCTTCCGAAAAAGACGGAAGCGCAAAAAGTGCTGCGCAAGCTCTGTGGTACACCGCCGTCTGAGCGGGTGGAACAAAGTGTCACTGACCTGCTCAACGGTCTCGCAAATTGCCCGGAACGCATACGGCATCAACGCAGTCCTGCGCCAGCCATACATTCTAAAACGCAGGAGGCGCTGGATAATACTCTGGAACAACAGCCAATCGACGAGGACAGCGCCAAAGTGCTGATCCTCCGGCTTGCGGCAGAGCAATATGCCGCGCTGGGAGATGAAGAATATGAAACAAACCGTCTCCGGCGCCTCTTCTCTGCCTTCGAATGTGTGGCGGAACTGAATGCTGATCTTCTGAAAAGCACCGTATCCGAGGTGCTGGTGACCCGCCAAAATGTCAAACTGCGATTAAAAAATGGGCAAGTCATAGAAAGGAGTGACCTGCAATGAAAGATGATGCCCCGAGAGTAATTAAGATTCCTGCCAAGCCGGAAGCCACCCGTCAGGCAGAAGCCCGCAGACAGCTCCGGGTGGCAGCTTACTGCCGAGTCTCAACCAAAGAGGAGGACCAGGCAAACAGCTATGAGGTGCAGAAAGAGTACTATACCGATAAAATCATGTCCCAACACCGCCTGGACGATGGCCGGCATCTTTGCGGACAAGGGCATCACCGGAACCTCGGCCAAGAAGCGTGAGGACTTCATGCGGATGATCCGGCACTGCCGCCAGAAGAAAATCGATGTCATCCTGACCAAGTCGGTCTCCCGCTTCTCCCGCAATACGGTGGACTGCCTCTACTATATCCGGGCGCTCAAGCAGCTCGGCATCGCAGTCATCTTTGAGAAGGAAAACATCAATTCTCTGGAGGAGGACAGTGAGCTGCGAATCACCCTCTCCGGGGCCTTCGCCCAATCTGAAAGTGAATCCATCTCCGCCAATGTCACATGGGGCAAACGTCGCGCCATGGAAGCAGGAAAAGTCAGCATCAATATAAAAAAGCTGTACGGCTACCGCAAAGGGTGAAGATGGTCAGCCGGAGATCATTCCGGAACAGGCCGAAATCGTCCGATGGATTTATGAACGCTATCTCACTGGGGCCAGCCTGCGGATGATCAAAGATGAACTGGAACAGCAAGGTGTCAAAGTGCTTCGAGGATTCTCCAGAGTGGTCCATCTCCCGCATCCGCAGTATCCTGCAGAATGAAAAATACTGCGGCGATGTGCTGATGCAGAAGACCTTCCGGCAGGACTTTATCAACCGCAAGGCCATTAAGAATACAGGTCAGCTTCCCATGTACCTCATTGAAAATCATCACGAGGGCATTGTCAGTCGAGAAAAGTATGATGCCGTACAGGCAGAAATGGCACGGAGGAACGCAGCAAAAAGCCCCTCCAAAAACGCAGTCACGGGGATGTCCTCCTACGCCAGCAAGTATGCACTCTCGGAACGGCTGGTCTGCGGTGAGTGCGGAACCCTGTATCGCCGCTGCATATGGACACGAAACGGTGAAAAACGAGTTGTGTGGCGCTGTGTGAGCCGATTGGACTACGGCAAGAAATACTGCCACAATTCACCCACACTGGATGAAGCACCTCTCCAGCAAGCGATCCTTGCCGCTCTGAACACGGCCATGGCCGACAAGAATAGCCTGATTCGGCAAATCACGGATGCCATGGAAACGGAGATCATCCCATTCCCCGGCGGTACGATGAGCCTTGGAGATATTGACCGCAGGCTGAGAGAGCTGGAGCAGCAATTCCAAATACTGCTTGAAAAGCCACGGATGATCCTACCGCCTATGGCGGTCAGTTCAAGAAATACTGGACGAGCAGACGTTCCTGAAGGAAAAGCGTTCCGGGATCCTCGCAGATAACAAGGAACAGGCAAAAAAAGCATCATGGATGCTTTTCTGCAGGAGGTCAAGGAGAGAGCACATTATCACTACTGGCTGTTCGGCCATTACCACGACAACCGGGCCATTGATGAAAAGCACATACTGCTCTGGGAGCAGATCGTACAAGTTATCTGAAACAGGTCAAGGCAGAGAAAAACACGGCGATGTTACCGTGCTTTTCTCTGCTTTGAGCGTTGAATCAGGCGCTGTGCGCCGGAAAGGAGAAACTATGAATATCCGAAAGGCTGTGGACTACAGCACAATGTTTGCCACACTGGAATCTGTCATGAAAGCAGATCTGCCGCAGATGGAGCTGTACTGCGAAATCGGCAAGGCCGTCTGTGCCCACTCGGAAAAGGGTGCAGCGGTAGCTGCTGCGGAGTTCATAAAAGAACAATACCCGGATATGACCGGCTTCTCTCCGCGCAATGTGCGCCGGATGCGGGATTTCTGGCAGTTGTACAGCGGCACGCCGGAACTGCTTGGCGAAGCGCTTCACTTGAATTGGACACAGAACGTTGTGATCATGGAGGCAGAGCTGCCCGCAGAGGAGCGCCGCTGGTACATCCGGCAGGCTACAGCACGGAATCTATCCAAGGCGGAGCTTCTGCGAATGATCGAGGATTCTGCGTATCTGGAAAGTGTTCTCGACGAAAAGGTCGATGTGTGGTATAATGTGGACAACGATGAGATTTCGGAGAGAACGCAGTATGAAGAAGATCCTGTTTATCTGTCACGGCAACATCTGCCGCAGCCCCATGGCCGAGTTTGTGATGAAGGACTTGGCACAGAAAGCTGGGTTGGCATCACAGTTTCATATCGAATCGGCGGCCACCAGCCGGGAGGAGATCGGCAACCCGGTCTATCCTCCGGCACAACGCAAGCTGGCGGATCATGGAATCTCCTGCAACGGCCATGCGGCGCGGCAGCTCACCAATCAGGACTACGACGAATACGATCTCCTGATTGGCATGGACCAGGCCAACCTCCGGGGTATGTACCGCATCTGCGGCGGCGATTACGCCGGCAAGATGTCCCTCCTGATGGATCATACCGCCCGTCCCGGCAATGTGGCAGACCCATGGTACACCGAGGACTTCGAGGCGACCTGGCAGGATGTGCTGGATGGCTGCCAAGGACTTTTGAAAGAATTCATGACAGAACGAGGTGATTCAAATGGCACAAAACGATAATATCCAACTGTTCGAAGACAAGCGTATTCGAACCGCATGGGATGAGGAAAAGGAAGAATGGTACTTTTCCGTCGTTGATGTGGTAGCTGTGCTGACTGATCAGCCAGATTATCAGGCAGCTCGTAACTACTGGAAGGTAACGAAGAAACGCCTGAAGGATGAGGGAAATGAAACGGTTACAGCTTGTAACCAGTTGAAAATGACCGCTTCGGATGGCAAAAAACGATTGACTGATGTAGCCGATACCGAGCAGCTTCTCCGAATCATCCAGTCTATTCCTTCCCCGAAGGCAGAACCGTTCAAGTTGTGGCTGGCACAGGTCGGTCGAGAGCGTATCGAGGAGACCATCGACCCAGAACTGACCATTGACCGCGCTCTGGAAACCTATCTCAAGAAGGGTTACAGCCGTGAGTGGATCAATCAGCGGCTGCAGGCCATCCAGGTCCGTAAAGAACTGACGGATGAATGGGATGCCCGCGGTGTGCAGAAAGGCGTAGAGTACGCCATCCTCACGGACGAGATTTCCCGAGCCTGGTCTGGCATGTCCACCCGGCAGTACAAAAATCTGAAGGGCTTGAAAAAGGAAAACCTTCGTGATAACATGACTCAGACTTGCTGGAAGGCGCAGTCTCTGACACAACTGAAGAATCAAAAGACAAGTGAGCTCTGCGCATCAAGTTTTTTTCTTGCTGTCATGCACAGATTTTTTCGAAAGTAAATTTCGAAAAAATCTATAGTGTTGAGTTATGACAATTAGGCGGTTTTGACCGCAAGAGAGCCGCAGGGGAGACTCTGCGGCTTTTTCTTTTATGGGAGGATATAATGAGCAAGATAGTTGAATACATGAATGAAATTGGTCTCACAAATTTTGATAACATCCAAGATTATTTTTTTAAGAGCAACCTCGAAACCATTATTTCTCTCCATGAATATCTACAAGAGTTAGCATATGAAGACTGGAGCATATCGGATTATTCCCCTTATTCATTTGCACCATCTATGGAACTGTGTGGCTTTGGTGGATGCGAGGAATATCATTGCAAATTACAACGTGCGTCTGTTTTTAATAAATTTGCGTCACTGTATGGTGATACGGTGTATTTTATAGTAAACTCTATAACTAATCCTCATATCCCTGATTTTTCTGATGACAAGCACACAAGGAATTTGAGTATCGATATCATTTAATGAGTGACTGCTCTTTGATTTTTCTATACTCAGAATTGATTGTTCGTAACATTGCAAAAATTATTCCGCCTCATTTTTCTATTTGTCCAGATTGTTTTGCAAAGTGTATTTGCAACGAAGATGCCTTGTTGTCACTTAACCCCATTTCACAAAAAAGTACTCTGAGAAAGCCGTACTTGAAGTTATAGAATATAACTCAAAAACTAAAAACGGGTGCATTGTAATCAAAAATCTTCCCGAGTTATTCCCCAATCACGATGCATATGTGAATGTATATGGAGAATACGAAACCAATGTTATGGAGCAAATAAAATCTTTTCCTTCGATCATAACAGACAAAACATTTATATCGCATTTCATTCAAAGACATGTAGAAGATTGTTATATAACATCCAGATTTGCAACCTTCATAAGTTCAGCCTATCGTTCAAAGTATATCACGGACAAGCCTATTCACAAAGAAATTTTGAGCACAAATAAAATCGCTGCATCATTGACACCTCCGGTGTTTGAAATGCCTTTTTGGAAAATGTAGATACAGATACTATTTTTAAAATTGCGCGATTCGGAACAAGATTCATTCAATGAATATCCTCATCAGAGAAATTCTCAATGGAAATTCCCTTGGGGACATATCGCCGAAGCAACCCATTGTGACGCTCATTCTGTGCTCGTTCCCATGAAGTGTAGGGATGCGCAAAGTAGACCTTTGTTCCGTACTTCTCAATCTGAGCGAAATCCGCAAATTCAGCTCCGTTGTCTACCGTGATAGTCTTAAACACCTGGCTGAATTTCTCACCGAATTCCTCATGGAGTCTCTCCATAGCGGTGTTCACTGCCTCGCTGGTCTTTCCGGGAATACGAATCGCAATGTAGTTCTGCGTTTTCTTTTCCAGAAGAGTCAGAATCACAGACTCTTTGCCGTTGCGTTTGCCTACAACGGTATCACCTTCCCAATGGCCTTCCTCGGTTCGGGAATCTACAATTTCTGGCCGCTCATCAATGCTTGTTCCATACACTTTCTTTCGTTTTACGGGACTTTTATGATGCTTTTTCCGTTTTATTGCTTCGGGAAGTTCCAAGATGTTGAGGGACAAATTGCCGCCCCATACCTCATTGTAAAGGGTTTTGGTGCAGACCATCTTCTCTTCCGGGAAGAGCTTGTTCTTGCGGGCATAGCCGACACAGGCATCAATAGACCACTTTTTCCGTACGCACTTGCGTGACGACCCACTGAACAAATGACGTACACTTGTCAATGCGGTGCGGCTTGTGGCTATTCTTTCTGTTTTCCTTGTACACAGCGTCCCCACGCTTTGCGCTATAACCGGGAGCACGGCCCCGACTGCCCGTTCTGGGCGGTGTACCGCGCTTTAGTTCATTGGAAATGGTGCTGGGTGCGCAATGCAGGTATCGAGCAATCGCCCGATTGGAGTGTCCCAGTTTCTTCATAGCCTGAATCGCTCCACGATCTTCCATGGTTAAATGCGTTCCGGGCTTGCGTTCTGCTCCATTTGTGGTATACTGAGTGTGATCCATAGTGATTACCTCTGGTGAATGGTGTTGGGGAACTTCATTCTACCACATTGGAAGTCACTATGGATTCCTTTTTTTCAGGTGTCCAACTTCATTTTACAATCGACGCTGTAAACAATATGAGAAGAAAAGTTACCGCATCTGCAAACAGTACTTTTATGACCATATCAAAGTTCACAAGCAACAAATATAATGGCAAGACAACCTTTGATATACTAATAATTGATGAGTGTAGTACGGTAAACAATCAAGATATGAGAGAAAGTCCTTGAACGAGCAAACTTCGAGTTGCTCGTGTTAGTTGGCGACACCTACCAGATTGAGTCAATAGAATTCGGAAATTGGTTTGATGCAGTACGGTTCTTCCTTCCTCAAACTGCAGTATGTGAACTCACAACACCTTACAGAAGTGATTCTGTTGCTCTATTGAATGTTTGGAACGATGTCAGAAAAATGAATGGGGACATATATTATCTTCTTCAAACTTATGGTTACTCTACCGATTTGGACAAATCAATCTTTTGCTCCGGCTAGAGAAGGTGAGGTCGTTTTATGTCTCAATTATGGTGGTCTGTATGGCATAAACAATATTAACCATTTCCTACAAGAAAGCAATACAGGCAAGGCAATATGGCGAGGAATACAACGTTATAAAGTAGGCGACCCTATCTTATTCAACGATGCGTCGGACAAGTTTTTCACTCGTACAGAAGAACAGCTTCCCGTGATTCATAACAATATGACTGGTCGTATTGTCGATTTTCTTTTGCTGAACGAGGGGAAAGCTACAGAAGGAATACAGTTTGATATAGAAATAGATCGACCACTCATAGACATGGATATGAAGGATATGGATTTTACCATAGTTGGAACTGCCGCTAACGGTAACTCTATCATTCGTTTTGTCGTTAATAAAAATAAGGCCACAGACGAAGATGACGAAGGACCTTCAAAAGCCATTGTTCCTTTCCAAATTGCCTATGCAGTATCTATTCATAAAGCCCAAGGTCTTGAGTATGATCATGTCAAGATCATCATAACTGATGAAATTGATGAGTTGATTACTCATAGTATCTTCTACACCGCTATTACACGAGCAAGAGAGTCTTTGAAAATATACTGGACTCAACCGGTTGAAGAAAAAGTATTGGATCAGATCAAGCCGCAAGATCATCAAAAAGATGTGGCTCTATTAAGACAAGAGATCAAATGATAAAAAAAGGCGAGAGAGATCTAATAATGCTCTCGCTTTTTCTTTGTTTACAGCATCGCAGGTTTTGGCTTAAAAGACTTGACTTTTTTCGGTGTTTAGAGTTACTATACAACCACCAAACGAACGCTCCCCGAACGATTTTTGTTCGGGGAGTGTTTTTATGACCACATAACAGACCACCTACCGTTTTGGAGCACTCGGAAACAGTGGATACAAGAGTGCTAAAGAGCGCGGTTTTCCGAGCGGAAAGGGGCGGAAAAAGTTATTTTTAGCGGAAATTGCCCTTGTAGGTTCGTTTGGGACCAAGATGCCGCAGGTTCGAATCCTGTCACCTCGACCAAACGAAAGGACTTTGCAAATTGCAGAGTCCTTTTTCTTTAAAACCCGCAGATTTTTTAAATCTGCGGGCTTTGCTCAATCTTTTACAATCGTCAATTTGACGGCGCCTTTTGCAAATTACGCCTCCAAATACCGTTTCAGTGCGTCCATGCGGCGCTCGGCTTCCTGACGGCCTTCCGCATACAGCGCTTTTAATTTCGCCGTGTCCTTTTCCGTGTGCGAAACGTTCACGGGTCCCTGCGGGCGGATAACGAAAATGCGGCCTTCTTTCTCTAAGCGGTCGATCTCCCTTTGCTGGGCGTCGTAGCGCGTCGGAACGGCGTACAGCGCACTCAAAAACTTCGGGAAATGCCGGAAATACTTCGCATACAAATGCAGCATAGAGGGCTTTGTGTAAAGCTTGCGGTAGCCCTGCTGGCGCGTTAAGACCAGCACGATCTTCTCAAAGCCGTCATCGATGGCCTTTTGGTACGGAATCGCCATGGCACAGCCGCCGTCCAGGTACAGCTCGCCGTTCATCTTCACGGCTTTCGAGAGCATCGGCATACTGCTGCTGGCGCGAATAGCTGCCAAAATATCCGAACAAGAACTTTTTTCAAAGTATTCCGCCTCGCCGGTTCTTAGGCTCGTCGCCACGGCGGTAAAACGCTGCGGCGATTTATAAAACGTGTCAAAATCCATCGGCAGAATGCTGTGTGACAAATCGTTAAACAAAAAGTCAAAGTTAAAGATCTCGTGGTGCAAGATGAGATTATTTACACCAAGATACCGCTTGTCGTTCACGTAGTCGATGTTAAGCTTTGCGGAACGCCCCGGCTGGCGGGAAACGTAGTTCACGCCGGTCAAAGAGCCTGCGGACACACCGGTCACATCGGAGAAATATAAGTTGTGCTCCATGAAGACGTCCAAAACGCCGGAGGTAAAGAGCGAGCGCAGAGAGCCGCCCTCCAAAATTAAAGCACCGTTTTGCATTTTTAATTCGTCCATCACGTTTTCCTCCTTGACATATAAAGTGATATGTAAGTCTAAGTTTGCGCTTTTTCTTATTATAGCAAAATGCCCGATGCCTTTCAATGGAAAAAGAAGAAAAAAGCGCGCAAAACGGGGAAAAATCAGAATCGCACTTGCACACTTTTCATTTCTGCGTTAAAATAGGCAGAGCGAAAATAACGGAAAAGAAATGAGGATAAAATTTTGAGGATCCGAAAGAAAAAGTGGGCGCGTCCGGAGCTTGCCGCGTGCCCGTTTTATGTGCACGAGCCGAAAACCGCCGCCGGAACATGGGGCGAGCGCTTTAAAAAGCAGCAGCCCATCCATTTAGACCTCGGCTGCGGCAAATGCACGTTTTTGGCAAAGCTTGCGCACCGAGAAAAAGACGTAAATTTCATCGGCATCGACATCAGTGAAGATATTTTGGGCGTCGCCCGCCGCAACATTGAAGCGGAGTTCGGCGAGGAGCCCGTGGAAAACGTAAATCTGCTTTCGTATAACATTGAAAAGCTTGATACGCTTTTTTCACCCGATGAAAAAGCTGCACGAATTTATGTAAACTTCTGCAACCCGTGGCAGAAAGCCGGCGACCACAAGCGCCGCCTGACCCACACCCGCCAGCTGAACACCTACAAAAAGGTGCTCACACCCGGCGGCGAGCTGTGGTTCAAAACCGACAACACCGACTTGTACCTTGCAACGCAGCGCTATTTAGCGGAAGCCGGTTTTGAAATCCTCTGCAAAACGGACGACCTGCACAGCGAAGACGCGCCGGGCAACATTCAGTCCGAGCACGAGGTGATGTTCACCGCAGAGGGCATCAAGACAAAAGCCATTATCGCCCGCTGGAACGGCGAGCCGGAAACGCCCGAAAGAGTTTCCACAGAGCAGGCAGAAAAAGTGGAAAATACAGCCGAGTAAATTCACCCTTGCGCTCGGGCCATACGTGGGTTATACGCTCGCCGTATTCGTGCTGCTTGAGGGGTTGCTGTACGGTTTTGGGCTGTGGTGGTTTTCGTACCTCTATATCTGGGCGATTTTGGCCGTCGCCGCTTGGCTGTTTCGTAAAATGGAAAGCCGCCTCGGCTGGGGGCTTCTGTGCGGGTTTTACGGGCTGATTTTCGGCACGCTCACCGCGATACCCGTGCTCATTTTAAGCGGCCCCGCGGCAACGCTGGCGTATATCATCAGCGGCATCCCGTTCGACCTTGTCCACGGTGTCTCGAACTTTCTCCTTGCCTTTTTGCTCCTGCCTACCCTCCATCGCATCTTAGCGCGCCTGACGAGATCGCTGAACATGGACACACTGTATTTTGAATAATTATACGCAAAAAGCACGCAGGTTTTGAAACACTGCGTGCTTTTGCTTTTGAAATCTTGAATTTACGCTCTGGTCAGGTCAAACCGTTTGATGAGGCGCATGGGATAGGTGTAGATCTCCAGCGCGGTAACTTCGGCTTGGGTGAAGACATCGTTTTGGAAGACGAGCTCGAGCGCGTCCTGCAGCTCCGTGATGCGCACAACGCTGAGCGTACAGTGGATGACGGGCTTGTCCTCCGAAACGGCGGAGAAGCTGCCGATGCCTTTGCAGAACGACTCGTATTTTTCGTGGAACGCATAGTAAAAATCGACAAAAGGCTTTGCGTGTACCGGGTTCAGGCACAGCACGGCGGTTTCGCGGTGCGTGGCATACGGCGGCAGAAGGCTCACAGAGCCGAACGCCAGCTTTTGGCGCGTGTGCTCGCGGACGAACTCCCCTGTCCAGTCGCAGAGCGCTTCGGCATCGAGATCTTCATACGCCGCAAGCGTGATATGCGGCGGCCACTCGGAAGACGCATAGCCCGCGTTTGTCATCTCGCGGCGCAGCGCAATCAGTTTTTCTTCTGTATTTTTATCAAAGCGGGCAAGCACAACGTATCGGTTCATCGATCATAGCTCCTTTCAAGGCTTCTGTTATCCGAACAGGCGCTTTAGGTGTTCGGCGGAAAAAATGGGGTTTTTGTGCAGGGCATCGAGTGCCATTTCCATGTTTTCGGCGCTGTATTCCACCTGCTTGGAGTAGTCTTTCGTGCAGACGATGCGATCCCACGGGGTGAATTCGCCGGTATCACGCAGGCACTTTGTGTTCATCAGGCAGATGAACCACACACTCACAGCGCAAAAGCCCACGCGCGCCGCGATGCGGCCGTCGGTCACACCGTGTGCAAAATGGCGGTACAGGAAATACACAAGCAGGTTTTCGTAGCCGCCGTCGATGTCGTCGAGATTCGCCTGCAAGCCGTTATCCTCCAAAAGCTGCACGTAATCGGGCCACGTTTCGTCGTAGGGCTCCATTTCGGTCATCATGTCAAACAGCGCGGCGCGGGTATCGGTCTCGTCGGTCGTATCGCGTTCGGCAGGCGACATATTGCCGAACAGCGTTCTCTGCGCCTGCACGCCGAAATCGAGCAGGCGGTGCATGCGCACGCGCAGCGGCAGAGAGCGGTCCTGCACGATGGCAAATGCTTCGTCCCGCAGATGGAACACAAGCGGATCCTCCGGCGCATTCGGCAGCTCGCCGACGTTCGTTGTGATGAACGTGACGGGATTTTTCTGCTCAAACAGCAGTCTGCACGCCTCTTCACAGCAAAGGCCCACGCCCATTTCCACGCGGCCGCCGAGCTCCTCATAAAAACGTGGGTGTTCGCGGCAAATCTCGCACAAAGCATCATCGCCAAGCTTTAAGATAAGCTCGCAGAGGTTGTCGTCATTGAGGAACGGGCAACGCTCGTTTTCGCCGAGGCGGAAGCACACCGTGCCGTCCGGCAGGTCGCACAGCTCTTCACGCAGGCGGTCGCCGAGCTCTCCTTCTAAATTTTCATAATATTCAACGGTATCGGGATCAACGTCGATTTCCCAGCCGGCGCAGCAGGTATCGGAACATGCGGCGGCCGTGCAGTGAAACGCGTCGTAAAAATTCGGTTTGATAAATTTCATTTTGCTTTTATGTACTTTACTTCTCTTTCTCATCGGTTTCAGTCGGCGCTGCATCGGGCTTTGGCAGCGTGACTTTTCTTTCAAATACAGGCTTCATGTGCGTGGTGAAGATGCGGCGCTCCGGTTCCGGCAGCGCATTCCCCGCTTCCACGCGCTCAATCAAGAGCTTAGCGGCTGCCTCGGAAAAATCGATCACAGACGGCAAATACTGCATGGAGTAGCCGAAGTTCGGCAGCGTGTTGTCATCGTCAAGGCCGGTCAGGTACACGTCCTCCGGCACGCGCAGTCCTGCAGAATGCAGCGCCTGCAGCATGGTATAATCCCAGCCGCGTACAAAGTTGATGATCGCCTTCGGCGGGTCATCCCGGCGGGCTATGTCGTGCAAAAACGCATTCAACGGCTCCGTATCTTCAATCGGCGCAAGGAAAATATTCTCCTCCGGCACCGTAACGCCGAACTCCTTGCAGGCGTCACGGAAGCCGCGCAGGCGGTCGCGACCCGGTCCGTATATGGGCGGGTCTGCCATATATGCAATGTTGCGGTAGCCGCGCGCGAGCACATCTTTTGTAATCTCATAACAAGCGGTATAGTTATCGATATACACGCCATCACACTGAATGCCCTCGATCTCGCGGTCTACGCACACCACGGGCATACCGGTATTACGAATATGGTTGAGATATGCTTTATTGGTGCCCTCGTCTCTGTCTACGGGAACAATGAACAACGCCGCAATCTTGTAGGAAAGCAGATCGTCAATGAGCTCTTTTTCGCGCTTCAGATTCTCATCGGAATTGCACAGCAGCAGACGGTAACCGTACCGCTCCATAACGCGGTCTGCAATGTAATACATCCGGCTGAAAAACGGTGCAAAGATCTGCGGCACGATCACGCCGATCATGCGCGAACGGCTTTTGGAAAGACACACCGCAATAGCGCTGGGCGAATAATGCAGCGCTTCCATGGCTTCTTCCACGCGGCGGCGGGCGTCTTCGCCCACATAGCCATTGTTGTTGAGCACACGGGACACCGTGGACTGCGAAACCCCGGCAGCCTTTGCCACGTCCCGTATGGTGGCCTTTTTCATATTCTTTTCTTCCATAACTTCTTTGCACGGCAGTGCCGTGCGTTCTCCCCTTCGAAAAATGATACAGGTAAGGTATGCGGCCTCCGTGCCGCATTTTGGGTGTTTCCTGCTGAAATACTCTAAAATAATATTGTAAGTTTTTTTAAACGGATTGTCAATAAATCCGGCGCAGAAACCGCTTGCATATGGGCAAAATGTTTGCAAAAAGAAGAATTTTTCATAGGATTTCACACGGCAGCTCACGCCATGTGTAAACTTTGTATGACAGGGCACAAAAACGTTTGACTTTTCGCCGAAACTTGGGTATGATAAAGGTAATCAAAATCGCCCAAAGTGAGACAGTGTACGGTCTCTTTCAGAATGTTGGCGAACCGGAAAGGATGGTTTATCATGAAGTGTTTGAACAAGGTGCTCACCATTATCGGCTGCATCACCGCTGCCGTTGCCGTTGTTACCGCCGCTTTTGCCGTGCTGAACTATTTCAAGGAAAAGAAAGAAAATGCCGAGCTGGAAGCGTATCTTGAAGGTTCCATCCAGTAACGACCAAACTGATGTAAAAATAAGCGCCGCGGAGTTTCATTTCTCCGCGGCGCTTGTTTTTTGCGCATTCATATTCAAATCATATTCAAAAACGAATCATTATTCATTGTCACACCTATGCAAAACCTCAAGCACAACGGGAAGCTGGGTTTCGGGGTTCTTTACGGGGCACTCGAGGCTCATGCGGGCGTTGTAGCCGATAAAGTGCAGCGCGCGGAAAAATGCTTTGTAATCCGCGGTATCCTGCGGTGTCATGGGCACGCGGCCGACGGGGTTTGCGATAAATTCCGCCTGCTCGATCGGCATACACACACCAAACCGCATGGCAACCCCTCCAAAGTCTTTTTCTCATTGTAGTCCGCGCACGCGGAAAAAGCAAGGAAAACACTTGCAAACGCGCATAAGTTTTTCTATAATGAAGGCAAATAGACTTCATTTGGGAGGCTTGTTGTATGGAAAAAATCAAACTTGGCAAAAGCGGGCTTTTGGTGCCGCCTATAGCCCTCGGCTGCATGCGTCTTGCGGGCGCAGAGCGCACGCAGGCAGATGCATTTCTGCACACCGCGTTGGAGCTTGAGCTCAACTTTTTCGACCACGCCGATATTTACGGCGGCGGTGCATGCGAGCGTGTGTTCGGCGAGATGATAAAGGACGCGGGCGTTCGCCGCGAAGATCTTATCATTCAGTCGAAATGCGCCATTGTGCCCGGCAAAATGTACGATTTCTCAAAGGAACACATTTTGTCTGCCGTAGACGGCAGCTTAAAGCGCCTTGGCACGGATTATCTTGACGTTTTGCTTCTGCACCGTCCGGACGCTTTAATGGAGCCGGAAGAAGTAGCGGAAGCCTTTGACGAACTCGAAAAGAGCGGCAAGGTGCGTCACTTCGGCGTCTCCAACGAAGACCCGTACACGATGGAGCTTTTGCAGAGCACTTTGCATCAACCGATCTGCGCAAACCAGTTGCAAATGAGCCTGACAAATGCCACGATGATCGCGCAGCCGATGAACACAAACATCTGCGACGGCTTAAACCCGGTGCTCGATAACGGCGTGTTGAACTACTGCCGCCTGCACAACATCACCATTCAGACGTGGTCGCCGTTCCAGTACGGCTTCTTCGAGGGTGTTTTCATCGGCAGCGAAAAATACCCGAAGCTAAACGCAAAGCTCGATGAGCTGGCGGAAAAATACAACGTGACAAACATCGCCATAGCGCTTGCGTGGATTCTGCGTCACCCTGCAAAAATGCAGGCCGTCACGGGCACCATCAATCCAAAGCGCCTGCGCGACTGCGCCGCCGCGCTTGACATTACGCTCGCGCGCGAAGATTGGTACGCGCTGTACCTTGCAGCGGGCTACCGTCTGCCGTAAACTTTCGCTTGACAAATGCGCCGCGCTCCCGTAAAATATAGGTATAAAAGGGAGTAGCAAACAGGAAATATCTGTAATGTATGCGTCAGCACGACGGTTCCCCCGTCCGTATACGTTGTAATCTGCGAGACTTTTATCATGCCGCGGCAGGATAGAAGTCTCTTTTTTTTATTTTCTTTCGGAGATAAGGATTTTGCAAAGGCGGCAAAAACATCCGAGAGGAAGGTATGAAAATGAACTTTTTAAGCGAGCTTTTCGCGAACGTGGGCAATGTGACGTGGCAGCACGCGGTAATGTGGTGCATAGGCGGCGTGCTCATCTACCTTGCCATCGCGAAAAAAATGGAGCCTGCGCTGCTTTTGCCCATCGGCTTCGGTACAATCCTTGTCAATCTGCCGCTTTCCGGCGCGGTGACGCAGGGCGAAGAAGTGGGCGTACTGACGTTATTATTTGACAGCGGCATTGCAAATGAGCTTTTCCCGCTGCTCCTCTTCATCGGCATCGGCGCGATGATTGACTTTGAGCCTCTGCTCTCAAACCCGAAGCTGTTTTTATTCGGCGCGGCGGCCCAGTTCGGCATTTTCTTCACGCTGAGTATGGCGCGGCTGTTTAACTTTGACCTGCACGACGCCGCCTCCATCGCGATCATCGGCGCGGCGGACGGCCCGACCTCCATTTTTGTCGCGAACGTCCTGAATTCGCAGTATATCGGCGCCATCACCGTGGCGGCATACTCGTATATGGCGCTCGTACCCATTGTGCAGCCGCCGGTCATCCGCTTGCTGACGACCAAAACCGAGCGGCGCATCCGTATGGCGTACACGCCCGGCTCTGTCTCAAAAACGACCAAAATTCTGTTTCCTGTCCTCATCACGGCTGTCGTCGGCATTGTGTCCAATCGCTCGGCGGCGCTTATCGGCTTTTTGATGTTCGGCAATCTGCTGCGCGAGTGCGGCGTGTTAAACAGCCTTTCGGATGCCGCGCAGAACGTGCTGTCCAACTTGATCACCCTGATTCTCGGCATCACGATCACCGCACATATGACAGCGGCGGAATTTTTGCGCGTGGACACGCTGCTTATTTTAGGACTGGGCCTCATTGCATTCGTGTTTGACACCGTAGGCGGTGTACTGTTTGCGAAAATCATGAACCTGTTTGTCAAGAATAAAGTCAACCCCATGATCGGCGCGGCGGGCATTTCGGCGTTTCCGATGTCCGCACGCATTATCCAGAAAATGGGACAGCAGGAAGACCCGCAGAACTTCCTTTTGATGCATGCCGTAGGCGCCAACGTCTCCGGTCAGATCGCGTCTGTCATCGCAGGCGGCATCATCTTAAACATGATCCATTAAGGAGGATAACGTATGTTCAATGTTCCCGCATTTTTAGACAGCTTACAGTATATGGCAAAAGGCATGGCCGGCGTTTTCCTTGTCATTGCCGCAATCATTTTGAGCATTTACCTCTTAAACCGTGTGTTTAAGGCAAAGTAAAATGGATCAGGAGCGCAAAAGATAAGTTTGTCCTCGTCGGCTTCAAAGAAGCCGAGTGGACGAAAAGGATAAAAAAGGGATGCGTGCTGTCAGACAAATTTCCTTTTTCGAACCATGAGCAAGCGCCGCAGAGTTTCCGTTCTCTGCGGCGCTTGTTTTTTACGGTTTTTCTTTCGGCTTTGCGATGGCGGCCATCAGGCAGCTGAAGAAGACGGCTGCGGCAATGCCGGCGGCACCGGCGGTGATGCCGCCTGTGAACACGCCGAGAATGCCTTTTTCTTTTACGGCGGCTTTTACACCCTCGCTTAAAAGATATCCGAAGCCGCTCAGCGGCACGGTGGCGCCGCAGCCCGCGAAATTCACGAGCGGTGCATACCACCCGAGCGCACCCAAGAGCACACCGCCCGTGACGTAGGCCACCATGATTCTGGCCGGGGTGAGCTTTGTCAGATCGATCAAAAGCTGACCGATCACACAGATTGCCCCGCCGATCACAAACGCCCTTACATATTCCATGTGAAAATCCACACCTTTCGTTTTATGCGTTTTCTTTGGGTTATTCTGTGCGGAATAACCCAAATTATGACGCGCAGAATAACTGTGCAACGTTAAAACAAAAGGAGAGTGCAGCATGAAAAAAATCGCATTTTTTGATACAAAACCGTATGACCGCACGTGGTTCGACATTCTGGCAAAGCACTATGAAATCGCGTACTTTGAAGAAAAGCTGAACCGCCACACGGCGACGCTGACAGACGGCTTTGACGCCGTGTGCGCCTTTGTGAACGACCGTGTGGACGCGGCCGCCATTGACCGCATGCACCGCTGCGGCGTGCAGCTTTTGGCACTGCGCTGCGCGGGCTTCAGCAATGTGGATATGCAGGCAGCAGCGGGCAAGCTGCGCGTGGTACGCGTGCCCGCCTATTCCCCACACGCCGTTGCGGAGCACACCATGGGGCTTTTATTGACGTTAAATCGCCGTTTGCACCGCGCCTACATCCGCACGCGCGATTTCAACTTCAGTATTGTGGGTCTGACGGGCATAGACCTCTATAAAAAGACCGTCGGTATCATCGGCACGGGGCGCATCGGCCGCGCATTTGCGGAAATCTGCCGCGGCTTTGGCATGCGCGTTTTGGCATATGACAAGTATCCTGCGCCGGACTTTGAGTACGTTTCGCTCGATACACTCCTGCGCGAAAGCGACGTCATCTCCCTGCACTGCCCGCTCAGTAAAGAATCCTACCACATGCTCGACCGCGAAGCGTTTGACAAAATGAAAAAAGGCGTGTTTTTATTAAACACCTCGCGCGGCGCGCTTATTGACAGCGAAGCGCTTTTGGACGCATTGAATAACGGCACCTTGCGCGGCGCGGGACTGGACGTTTACGAGGAGGAGGCGAAGTTTTTCTTTGAAGACCATTCCGACACCGCCGTACAGGACGACACTTTGGCGCTGCTTATCTCCCGCCCGAACGTCATCTTAACGGCGCACCAGGCGTTTTTGACCGAAGAGGCATTGTATAATATTGCGGAAGTGACGGTGCAGAACCTCGATGATTTCTTTGCCGGAAAGCCGCTTAAAAACGAAGTGTGTATCCGCTGTGCAGGAAATTGACCTGCCGCGAACGCACACTTTTCAACCGTTTTTTACTTTTCTGTGGAAATCAGGGCTTAATATTCCAAGCCGTACGGCCAATCGACCAAGCTGCCGATGTCGTAAATATGCGTATAGCCGTAGGATTCGAGCTTCATCGCCGCCATAAAGCTGCGGCGGCCGCTCTTGCAGTAAACAAGAATCGGCGTATCGAGCGTGGGGATCTTTTCCTCCGCGGTGTCTTCGTCAATGGTATCCACCGGGAAAAGCACGGCGTTTTCGGCGTGGCCCGTGATGTATTCGTCTTCGTCGCGCACGTCCAAGATCACGCAATTCGGCTCGGTATCGATGATATGCTTTGCTTCCTGAAACGAAACCTTTTTATATGATTCTTCCATAGCATTCCTCTCGTCTTCACTGAAAAGCCCCGGGGCAGGTGCTCCGGGGCTTTGTTACGGATAAACTTAACTTAGATCTGAACCTTCTTGATGATCTCCTTGAGGCACTCAGAGCTATGTACAAGCGCAGCATGCTCGCTCTCGGTCAGCGGCAGGTTGAGCTTATTCACAACACCCGTGTGACCGACGGTGGTGAGCAGGCTCAGGCAGACATCGCTGATACCGTATTCGCCGTTCAGCATGGTAGAAACCGTCATGTTGGTATCGATGCCGGAGAGGATGCACTTTACGATATGACAGACGGAAATGGAAACCGCATAGAACGTTGCGCCCTTGCGCTTGATGACGTTGCCGCCGGACTTGCGCATGTAATCCTCAACGTCCGCATAGTTGAGCGGCGGAATCAACATGCCGTCGGTGTTTTCCATAGCCTTCTGGTATGCGTTTGCCGGAATGTTGGAGATGTTCGCAACGGACCACGGCACGAAGGAGCTGTCGCCATGCTCGCCCAGAACGTAAGCGTGTACGTTCTGCTGGTTAATCTGGTAGTACTCGGAGAGACGTGCACGCAGACGGGCGGTATCGAGGATGGTACCGGAACCGAGGATGCGGGACTCCGGAATGCCGGAGCACTTGCAGAACGTGTAGGTGAGGATATCGACCGGGTTGCTGACGAACAGATAGATTGCATCCGGTGCGTACTTCGTGATGTTCGGCGTGATGCTCTTGATGATGTTGACGTTCGTCTGTGCGAGGTCCAGTCTGGTCTGGCCGGGCTTACGGGCAATGCCGGACGTGATGATAACGATGTCGGAATCCTTTGCATCTTCATAGCTGCCCGCGTAAACGGAACATGGCGTGCAGAACGGAACGCCCTGACGGATGTCCAGAGCCTCGCCCTTTGCCTTTTCCTCGTTGATATCGATCATGACAATCTCGGAAGCAATGCCCTGCACGGTAAGGGTGTAAGCGATCGTGGAGCCGACGCTGCCGCTGCCGATAATGGTAATTTTATTCATAGTTCAAACCATCCTTTTTTCAGTATAGTCGCAGAATTTTGAATTATCGTTTTGATTATAGTATATTCAGGGGAATAAATCAAGTAATTTTCGGCGTTTTGGGCGCATTCTGCGGGCTTTTGGGGATTTTGTCAAAGCTGTGTCAAGCCCGTGCGAAAAAGTGAACAACATGCACGGACACCGCAGTCGTATGGCAAAAACGCGCATGTCTTTGTGGCGCTTTTTATTTATTGTAGACCTTTTCCATGACGTAGGCAATGTTCGCGATGCCGCCGTCCTCGCGGTGGAACATGCCGTCAAACTTGCGGGCATAGAGAAATTTGCGCCCGAGGAACTCCGTTTCGAACCGGTCGTCGGCATCGCTTAAAATCTCCTCGCACAGTATCATCGCTTCGTCTACGATGTACGCCGGAACAGCCTGCAGACCGTGACCGCCGTAAAACTTGTCGACGCCCTTAAGATATGTCGCAAGGTGGTCGAGGCTTTTCGCATACGTCTCGACCGTTGTGGAGCACGGCAAACCGAGCAGTGTGTTCGCGTTGCAGGCGTCGCCGGAATACAGCACGCGGCGGGCACGGTCCAGATAGACCATGGTTCCCACGGTATGACCCGGCACGGCAATGGCCTCAATCTGCACGCCGCCGAGGTCGAACACGTCGCCGTCTTGAACAGGCAGCGTCTTCACTGCGCACGGCGGCACAACGTCTTCCTTTTTGGGCACAAACGCCCCCTCCGGCTTGCCGCCGCCCATCACAAATCCGTAGCGCTTGTCGACGTCGCCGTGCTCGTACAAAAGCGCAACGTCCGCCGGGTTCACATAGCATTCCCCGTACTCAAACGATGCGCCGGCGTGATCCACATGTCCGTGCGTCAGCACAAGCGTAACGGGCAAATCGGTACATTCGCGTACAAACGCTTTCAAACTGCCTACGCCTGTAAGACCATCGATAAGCAGCGCTTTTTCACTGCCTTCAATCAAATAGCAAAGCTCGCCGCCCAGACCGCCGATCTGCGTAACATTGTCAAAAATCTTTCGGCTTGTAAAAAACTTGGACAAAATAAGCGCCTCCTCCGTAAATTTGCGGCTCTGCCGCCTTTTTATAAAGCGGTTGCCGTCTGCGCCGCTTTCCTGCGTTTTTCGCTTTTATTATACGATATCGTTAAAAAAATGTCTATAAGAAAATCTCGGCTTACGGGACTTTTTACATTGCATTTAAAACAGATTTTTATCATACGGAAGTACTTTGCGGCCCTTCTAACGGTAAACCGCGCTTTTTATCTGCCGTTTTACGAAAAAAGGCAAAAAAGCTCTTGCATTTTCGGGGGCTATGTGGTATGATTATGTCTGCGTTATTGGAGTTCAAGGCGAATCTATGCCCACCAATACGGTTCAGGCGGTTTCGCCGTACTATAATCCTACGATCGAGGAGGTGTCTACTGTGCCCAACATCAAATCCGCTAAGAAGCGCGTTAAGGTCGCTGCCGCAAAGACCCTGCAGAACAAGATGATCAACTCTCAGCTCAAGACAGAGATCAAGAAGGCTAACGTTGCTATCGAGTCCAATGCTGCTGACAAGGCTGAGGCTGTCAAGGTCGCTGTTAAGAGAATCGACCAGGCTGCTGCAAAGGGTATTCTGCACAAGAATACGGCTGCCAGAAAGAAGTCCGCTCTCGATAAGAAGCTGAACGCTGGCGCGTAATTTTCCCAACATCGCAATGCATTAGACGACTGCTTTCGGGCAGTCGTTTTGCATTTTACGGCACTTTTTAAAGAGAATAAGTAAGGCGGAAGCAGGCTTTTTCGGTCTGCTTCCGCCTTTTTGTTTTTGCTATGCCTCTGCACTTTTCTAACGACTTGCCACGCAAGTCGTTCAGGAAACCCATACGACTGGGTTTCCTACAATTTGAACGTCCCCCGGACGTTCAAATTTACTTTCCTAGTCTTTGGTTAGGCAAAAGGTATTTCGAGCTCTGCGGAGCTCGACCAAGGACTCTGCCCTTGGATTCCGCAAGTTTTCTGAAGAAAACTTGACTAAAGACTTTATTCGTTCGCTCACCGGCAGAACTTTCTTACCACAACGACTCAATAAATACCATGGCGTACAAAAAGATGCTGAACACGGTCGTTATCATGCCGATGGTAAGCCCGGCGACGGCAAGGCCTTTGCCCCGCTGAAAGCTCTTCTTAATCTGTGAAAGCCCCAATGCAGAGAACACAATGCCGAGGATTGACAGCGGCGGGAATACACACATCAGCACAAGCGCGACACACGAAAGCACAAAGCCCGCGACCGCGTAGCCGTTCATGCGGTTATTCATCGGCATCCCATACGGCCGGTAGGGCTGCACATACGGCTTTTTCGGTTCTTCAAACTCCGAGTTCGGCGCAAGCTGTATTTTCGCTTCACTGCCGCAGTTTGGGCAGCAGCGCATTGTTTCCGGGTACACGGCGCCGCATTCATAGCATTGTACCATTTCTCCACCTCATTTTTGCTCTTTTCCCAAGTATATCGGGTTTTAGTAGCCTTGTCAATGCCCGTTTCTGTCCGCGGCGGACGGGCAAAAATGACAAATTTGCCCATGTGCAAAGGATTTTACGATTTTATGAAAAAATCTTTAAATTTCTATTGACAAGCATATGATTATGTTGTATACTCTCATCATCACATAGAAGGAGATGAACAAAGTGGAGTGGACACTTCCCGGAACGGTGCTCTCCGTTGACGCAGACCGGCCGCAGGCGGCGGAGGAAGTTTTTTCTTCCCTGTTTTTAGCCGGCGGGCTGGTGCTTTCGCAGGTGACGCAGGTCACGGGGCTGGAGCCGTACATCATTCAAAACTGGGTGCGGCGCGGCTTTTTGGCACCGCCGAAGCAGCGCAAGTACACGCGCCGCCAGTTGAGCCGCATCTTGATGATCAACGCGTTGAAAAGCACGCTTTCCATCGAGCAGATCTGCAAGCTTTTAAGCTACATCAACGGTGCGCTGGACGATGAGGGCGACGACACCATCGACGATACGGAGCTGTACGGCGCGTTCGTGCTGGTGGCGGGCAGCGTGCAGAAGCACGGCTTGACCTCGGAAAGCGAAATGAACCGTTTGATCGCGGACGGCCTTAAGGACTACAAAGAGTCGATCCCCGGCGCGAAGGAACGGATTGAACAGACTTTGCGCATTATGATCACCGCGTGGCGCGCCGCGCAGCTGCAAACCAAAGCGCAGAGCATGATGAACGCGCTCTAAGTGAGCACAGATTTTGAAAAAGGAGAAATTTATGTTTGAGGAATTCAAGGGCACCGGGATTCCCATCCCAACGCCAAAAAAGCCGAGCGGAGACTTTTTAAAGAAGCTGCCGAAAATCGTGCTCATCGTCGTGATCGTCCTCGTACTGTTCGCCGTTGTGGCAAGCTCTTGGTACACCGTGAACGACAAGGAGCAGGCCGTTGTGACCACATTCGGCAAGGTGACGGACATTACAGATGCCGGCTTCCACTTTAAGCTGCCGTTCGGCATTCAGAAAGTGGAAAAGGTCAACGTGAATGTCTACCAGAAGATCGAGCTCGGCTACCGCAGCGTCGGTTCCGCCGATAACTTTGACATCATCGAAAGCGAAACGAAAATGATCACCGGCGACTACAACATCGTCGACGTGGAGTTCTTCGTGGAGTACAAGGTCAGCGACCCGGAAAAGTACCTCTACGGCTCGTATGACCCGGAAACGATTCTGCGCAACCTGCTGCAAAGTCAGGTGCGCAACGTGGTCGGCTCCGAAGCCGTGGACGCCGTTTTGACGACCGGCAAGGAATCCATCCAGATGCGTGTCAAAGAGCTTGTATCCGAAATTTTGCAGGAATACGACATCGGTTTGACGCTTGTAGACGTAAAATTCAGGACTCCGACCCACCGACCGATGAGGTCACGGAAGCGTTTAAGGCCGTGGAGACCGCAAAGCAGCAGGCAGAGACCGTGCGCAATGAGGCGCGCGCCTACCAGAACGCACAGCTCCCGCAGGCGGAAGCCAAAGCCGACGAGCTGCTGCGTAACGCCGAATATTTGAAGCAGAAGCGCATCAACGAAGCGACGGAGCAGGTCGCGATGTTCGAGGCCATGTACAAGGAGTACAGCCAGAACCCGGGCATCACGCGCTCCAGAATGTACTATGAAGCCATTTCCGAAGCCCTGCCGGACGTGAAGGTGTATATCGATACCTCCGGCGAAAACGGCGTGCAGAAGGTGCTGCCGCTTGAAAGCTTCATGCAGGGCGATGTGACTACGACCGCCCCCGAAAAAGGAGAAGAATGACCGATGAAAAAGAAAACCGTGATCCTCTTGGCCGTGCTTATACTGGCGGCTGTGTGCCTCTTTAATTCCGTGTACACCGTGGAGGAAAACGAATACGGCTGCACCGTGCGGCTCTCTAAAATCATCTCGACGACCGATGAGCCGGGCCTGCACTTTAAAGTGCCGTTTTTGGACAGCGTGAAGTCCTTCCCGAAAGCCACCATGCTGTATGATATTCCGCCGAGCGAAGTGCTGACCGCCGACAAGCAGAACATGACCGTGGACTGCTACGTGCTGTGGAGCGTCTCCGACCCGCTGAAATTTTACCAATCGCTCGGCAACACGAGCGTTGCTGAGGAACGCTTAAACGCGCTGACCTACAACGCCCTCAAAACCGTAATGGGCACGCTTTCGCAGTCAAACATCATCAATATGGACGACGGCGCAGCGCGAAACGACATTTACGAGGGCATTACCACAAGCGTCGATACGCTTGCCGCAAACTACGGCATCAAGGTCGAGGACGTGAAAATCAAGCGCTTTGACCTGCCGGAGGCAAACGAAAGCGCCGTTTATGCCCGCATGATCTCCGAACGCCAGCAGATTGCGGAAAAATACACCGCAGACGGCAACTACGAGGCATCGCTCATCCGCAATGATGTCGATAAGCAGGTGAACATCATTGTCTCGAACGCGGAGGCCGAAGCCGCAAAATTGCAGGCCGAGGGCGAAGCCGAATACATGCGACTGCTCGGCAAAGCGTACAATACCGAGGATAAGCAGGAGTTCTACAAATTCACACAGGCGCTTGAAGCCTTAAAGAACACCTTAAACGGCGACGAGAAGACCATTATCTTAGGCAAGGATTCGGACTTGGCACAGATTTTGACGAATCCGTAAAGCCTGATAGCCACCCCAGCAAAACCGGGGTGGCTATTTCCATATAAACGAGAACGGCACAGCCCGGGAGGAAGCCCAAGGCTGTGCCGTTCTCTATTCAAATCACATAGGAGTCTTATGATCTCAAATTATTCATCGAAGATGGAGACGATCTCGCCGTCTAAGATGCGGTTCATGTTCTTCACCGCGCAGAAGTTACCGCACATGCTGCATGTGTCCTCCTTCTCCGGGCGGGAGGATTCGCGGTAGCGGCGCGCCTTTTCGGGGTCGATTGCGAGGTCAAACATCGCGTTCCAGTCAAGCTTCTTTCTGGCAACTGCCATTTCGTTGTCCCAATCCATCGCGTGCGGAACACCCTTTGCGATGTCAGCCGCGTGCGCTGCAATACGTGCCGCGATGATGCCCTCCTTCACGTCGTCCACGTCCGGCAAGCGCAGGTGCTCTGCGGGCGTGACGTAACACAGGAACGATGCGCCGTTCATGGCTGCTACTGTGCCGCCGATGGCGGAGGTGATATGGTCATAGCCCGGGGCGATGTCCGTGACGATCGGGCCGAGCACATAGAACGGTGCGCCGTGGCACAGCGTTTTCTGAATCTCCATGTTCGCCGCGATCTGATTGAGCGGCATATGGCCGGGACCCTCGATCATGATCTGCACGTCTTTTTCCCACGCGCGCTTGGTCAGCTCGCCGAGCGTGATGAGCTCTTCAATCTGCGAAGCGTCGGTCGCGTCCTGCAGGCAGCCGGGGCGGCATGCATCGCCGAGACTGAGCGTCACGTCATATTCACGGCAAATGTCGAGAATTTCGTCAAAATACTGGAAGAACGGGTTCTCCTCGCCGGTCATTTCCATCCATGCAAAAATGATGGAGCCGCCGCGGGAAACGATGTTCATCAAACGGCGGTTGCGTTTAAACTTCTTCGCCGTCTCTTTATTGATGCCGCAGTGGATGGTCATGAAGTCTACGCCGTCCTCCGCATGCATGCGCACAATGTCAATCCACTCGCGCGCAGTGATTTTGCCGAGCGCCTTGTGGTAGTAAACGACCGCGTCATAGATCGGCACGGTGCCGATCATCGCCGGACACTCGTGCGTCAGCTTGCGGCGGAACTTCTGCGTATCGCCGAAGGAGCTGAGGTCCATAATGGCCTCCGCGCCCATTTCGACCGCATGATTTACTTTTTCAAGCTCCATGTTAAGGTCGGTGAGGTCGCGGGACGTGCCGAGATTGACGTTGATCTTCGTCTTCAGCATGGAGCCGAGACCGTTCGGCTCTATGCATGTATGCACCTTATTGCACGGGATGATGACCTTGCCCTCCGCCATGAGCGCCATGAGTTTTTTCGGCTCCAAGTGCTCTTTTTCGGCAACTTTCGCCATTTCCGGCGTAAAAATGCCCTTGCGGGCGGCATCCATCTGCGTTGTGTATTCCATTTTCTGTTCCTTTCCTAATGCGTGTTTCGGAACAAAAGAAAAGGGCATGTGATAATGGCACATACCCGGATATTTCCGTTCCCTACGTTGGCATTATCCAAATCAGGTTATTCGGGTCGAGGGTCACACCCTCCTCTCAGCCCGTATACGAGCACCCCGTTTATTATTTTTTGCGTTTTCCGCGTACTTACTCTACCACGCCAAGTGCGTTTTGTCAAGATTTTGCCTGTGCTCTCGGCTTAGTGTCCGTGCACGTTGATCTCTTTCTCGCTCAATTTCGAATAAATAAGCTGCTGTCCGGAATAAAGGCTGAAATAGCCCGAAAACAGGAAGCTTACAAGCGCCGCGATCATGCAGAACAGTGCGCTTTCGCCGCCGAAGAGCTCTACGCTGAGCAGAATTGTCGCAATGGGGCAGTTCGTCACACCGCAGAACAGCGCCGCTATGCCGATGGCCGCGCCGAACGCGGGACTCAGACCGACAAGCAGCGCCAGCGTACCGCCGAGCGTGGCACCGATGAACAGCGTGGGCACGATCTCGCCGCCCTTAAAGCCTGCACCGATCGTGATGGAGGTAAAGATCATCTTGAGCAAGAATGCCTCGGGACGCACGACGCCCTCTTCAAAAATGCGTTCGATGACGTCCATACCGCCGCCGTTATACGCGCGCGTACCGACAAGCAATGTGAGCAAAATCACCACAACGCCGCCGACCGCCGCGCGGAGAAATTCGTTTTTAAAAAGCTTTTTGAAGAGCTTTGCGCCGCTGTGCATCGCCCAGCAGAACAGCATACTGGCAATCGCACACAAAATAGCGATAACGAGTACACGCCACATTGTGGAAATGTCAAATGCCGGGACATTTTCGACGAGAAAATGCTCCGGGGCAACGCCCATAACCAGCGCCAGTGCATAGGCAGACGCAGAGGACACGATGCACGGGAACAGCGCCGAGGTGCAGAAGCGACCGACGCTGACGACCTCTATCGCGAAGACACATGCCGCCATCGGCGTGCCGAATACCGCCGCGAACACGCCGCTCATACCGCACATGGTGAGAATGTGGCGGTCTTCTTCATTTAAACGGAACAGCTTGCCGAAGAACGTCGCCACGCTTCCGCCGATTTGGAGCGCCGCGCCCTCGCGGCCCGCGGAGCCGCCGAGCAGGTGTGTAATCGTTGTGCCGAGGAAAATGGCCGGCGCAAGCAAAATGGAAACACCTTTATTGCTGCGTACACCCTCGAACACCTCGTTCGTGCCCACGCCGGAAACGCGGCAAAGTTTATAAACGCCCACAATGGCTAAACCGCCGACGGGCAGCAAATATAAAAGCCATGGGTTAGCGCCGCGCATGGCCGTTGCCCACGCAACGGATTTTGCAAACAGCGCGCCGACGAAGCCGCCAAGCCCGCCGACAAGCAAGCCTAAAACGCCCCACCGCAAAAACGCCGCAATGTACGCCCACACGTTTTCCGCAAGCGAGCGAATTTTCTCTTTGTTCTCCATTGTTCTTTCCTCACTTAGTTCATGTCTTTATTGACAAATAAAGTTTTTGATCAACTTTTTTTCAAAAAGTTGGTCGAGCTCCGCAGAGCTCGAAATCCTTTTGCCTACCAAAAATCATGACGGAACTTCCAGTGGACGTTCCGTCCGTGGGAGACCCAATTAGGGGGTCTCCCAAAAAGGCGAAGCCTTTTAGAATTTACTTTCTCACAAACAAAACGCCCAGCGTGTTCGGGCCGCAGTGACTCGAGACCGTGCAGCCGGCATAGGTCTCCAACACCTCGTCGAAGCCGCCGCATTCCTTGATGATCGCTTTCACGTTCTCCACAATCTCCGGCGCACAGCCCGAGTGCGTGATGAAAATGCGATTTCGTCTCAAATCGTCTCTGCCCTGCAAACGCTCGCGCACATACTGTGCAATGCAATTGTCGATCTTGCCGCGGTACTTTTTGCCCACGCCCATTTTGCCGTCCTTCACTTCAATGCACGGCTTTAGCTTCAATAAATTCGCGCCGAGCGCCGCCAAGGTAGAGCATCTGCCGCCCTTTTGCAGATAAAAAAGCGTATCGATGACGAAGCTCGCCTCTACTTTTTTCGCCGTTTCGCGCATGAGCGCGGCAATCTCTTTGGGATCCTCGCCCTTTTCCGCACGCTCTGCGGCATCCAAAACGAGCAGCGCGATGCCTGTGGAAAGATTTCGGGAATCGACCACATACACGTTTTCAAACTCCGCCGCAGCGGTGCAGGCGTTCTGGTAGCAGCTGGAAAAATCACTGCTGATATTAAAATGGATCACCGCGTCGTAATTTTCCCTGCATTTTTTGAAAAATGCCGTGTAATCGCCCACGTTCACGGCAGCAGTGCGGCACACGCCCTTGCCGGAGCGCACGTAGTCGAAAATCTCCTGCGGCGTGATGTCTATGCCGTCGCGACAATTCTGCCCGCCCTTTTCAATGTACAGCGGCGTAATGCCGATATTATACGTTTCGATAAGCTCCGGCGACAGATCGCATGTGCTGTCCGCCGAAATTTTAATCCTCATTGCAGAATTCTCCTTTCCGCTTTCGATTCGTTTTACGGTGTTTATGCTGTTTCAGTATACAACAGCCCGCGCTTTTTTTCAAGATTTCGCACCGTTTCCGGCATGATTTTTCCGTCTCTTTCATAAATTTTAAGACATTCTTACATTGCGCAAAAACGCTTGCATCTAAAGAAATTTTTCGCTACAATAAAATCACAAAACAAAGATGAGAGGAGACCGTATATGCAAGGTCAAAATTACAATCCCTACACCGGCGCACCGCTTTCCGGCATAGATCCGCCCGCCGGTTATCCGCAAAAAAGCCGTATCGCAGCCGGACTGTTCGGCATGCTGATGGGCACATTCGGCGTACACAATTTTTACCTTGGCAATACACAGCGCGGACTGATCCAGATTTTGGTCGCTACGCTCGGCGCGCCTCTCACCTGCGGTCTTTCCACAGTTGCCGTGTGGATCTGGAGCCTTGTTGAGGGCGTGCAGATCTTAGAAGGCAAGATCAAAATGGATGCAAACGGCATCAAGCTGAAGGACTGAGAAAGGAGATCTTTATGACAGACGAAAAAAGCACCCGGAACACCGCCCCGGAGACCGCAAAGCCGGAGCCGACCTTGACGAATCCCGTAGAGCAGAGCTTTGCCGAAGCCGAGCGCCTTGCGGAGCAGGCAGAAGCCGCCGCAAAAGACGAACCGTGCTGCGATATGCCGAAAGCCGAAGAAGCTGCCCCGGAAGCACCGAAAACGGAGATGCCAACGCCGCCGCAGTATCAGCCGCCGCAGTACACCTATGCGGCCTACACCGCACAGCCGCAGCAGCCCACCCCGCAGGAGGGCGCGGGCGACTACCGCCCCCCGCGCTACACGGAGCAGTACCAGGCGAACGCCAATAATGCAAATTATAACAACCCGCAGCAAACCTACTACGCCCCGAACGGCCAGCCGCAGTATGGGCAGAACTACGCACAGCCGTATGACCCGCCGCAGGGCACCAAAAGCCGCATTGCGGCCGGTGTGCTCGCCATTTTATTCGGTGTGTTCGGCGTGCACAACTTCTACATCGGCAAAACGGGCCTTGGCATTGCACAGCTTGCCATCACCGTTTGCAGCTGCGGCACGCTTGCCATCGTCTCCGAAATTTGGGGCATCATAGAAGGCGTGCGCCTTTTGCAGGGCACAATCGATACAGATGGTTACGGCATGAAGTTTGTTGACTGAGCTTGATTTTATCCCATTGACTAAAATTCCAAAACAGCAAAACCCGATGCAGCCGAATCCAGACTGCACCGGGTTTTCTCTGTTCTGTTATGACGATATAAACGCGTTTCTTATTTGACCGGCAGCCAGACACGCATCTGGTTTTCGCCGCGGTTTGCCCATGTGTAATACGGGATAAGGCGGATTGTCTTTTCCACAAATTTCGGAGCCTTTGTGGAATACAGCGTGTCGATGTCTTGCTGTGCGCAGCCTGCGATCTCTACGGGCACAATGCCGCCGAGCGTTTCGGGCTCGAAATCGAGCGCCTTCGGCTCTGCACCGGCTTTAACATACAGCGGCAGCACCTTGCCGTTATCGACTTCCTCTGCACAGTAGACGAGCGCGCCGCGCTGTACACACACCTTGCCGCTGTCCGCCGCGATCTTTGCGGAGGCGTACACAACGTGCGGGGTCATATCCATGGTGAGCGCAAGCGTATCGCCGTCTTTCCATGCGCGGGTGATGTAAGCGTAACCGTCCTTTGTCACGGCGTTAAGGTCAACCGCTTCGCCGTTTACGGTCAGCAAGCTCTTTTCGCTCCATGCCGGAATGCGGATAGCGACCGTCGTTTCCGCTTCGCCCTTAATCGTATACTTTGCCGTGCCGCCGTGCGGGAAATCGGTCTCGCAGGTGAGCGTGATGCCCTTTTCGGTCTTCACTGTGCCGCCTGCATAGAGGTCAATGAAGAACGTGTCTTCATTTTCGCTGTACGCATAGGAGCCGAAGGAAGACACCATGCGCGCCACGTTCGGCGGGCAGCATGCGCAGGCATACCACTGCGGGCGGGTGGGCAGCACTGCGCGGTGCGTGACGGCCTTGCCGGAAATGCCCGGTACGACCTCAAGCGGGTTCACATAGAAGAAGCGCTTGCCGTCAAGCTGCATGCCGGCGAGCACGGTGTTGTAGAACGCGCGCTCCATCACATCGGCATATTCGCCGCGGTGCTCGTTTTCAAGCATCTTCTTCGCGAAGAACATCAGACCGATGGAGGCGCAGGTCTCGGCGTACACGGTGTCGTTCGGCAGGTCATAATCGACCGTAAAGGCTTCACCCATAAACGTGGAGCCGATGCCGCCCGTAATGTACATGCGGCGCTTTGTGATGCTCTCCCACAAATTGCGGCAGGCAGCAAGCAGTGTCTCGTCCTGTGTTTCCTTTGCGACGTCCGCCATGCCGGTGTAAAGGTACACGGCACGCACGGCGTGGCCCACGGCGTCCTTCTGCTCACGCACGGGCAGGGTGCTCTGGGTGTAGTCGGTATTCAGCTCCTCCGTGCCGTCCCAAACGTTCCAGCCGCGGTTCTTTTTTTCTTCCACGAAATAATTCGGGGCCTGACCGCGCACGTCTACAAAGTGCTTTGCAAGCTCCTTATACTTTTCGTTGCCCGTGGCGCGCCACAGACGCATCAGTGCGAGCTCCACCTCCGGGTGGCCCGGGTAGGCGCGCGTGTTTTTCTTCATGAATTGCTCGTAAATGCAGTCTGCATTCTTCGACATGATGTCGAGCAGCTCGCGCTTGCCGGTGACCTCATAATACGCCACGGCAGCCTCCATCATGTGGCCTGCACAGTAAAGCTCATGTGCATCGCAGATGTTCGTCCACATTTTGTCGGGACACTTCACGGTGAAATAGGAATCGACATAGCCATCTTCGTGCTGGGAAGCACCGTAGAGCTGAATGGTCTCGTCCACGGCCTTTTCAAGCTCCGGGTCTTCGCCCGCTGCAAGCGCATAGGCTGCCGCTTCAATCCACTTTGCGACGTCGCTGTCTTGGAACACCATACCATAGAATTCGTCCGGCTTTACGTCCTTGCCCCGCAGCTTTTCAGCTGCAAGGCGGATATTTTCAATGGCGTGGCTCTTTTCGATACCCGGGATGGCGTCGTTCAGGATATTATACTGATACGGCAGCACCTCCTCGCGCACGAGCTTCTGCATTTTGCCGATGAAACCGTTATCGGCGGAAAAGGATTTTACGGGGATACGTTCGCTTTTCATCTTTACAAACCTCCATCATAAACTTCAAGTTGTTCGTACATCTTTTATAGCACATTCAACCGGAGAATGCAACTGTTTTCGGAAAACTTTTATTTTGATACGGAAAGTTCATGAAAAACGGTTGCAATTTTCACGCGTTGCAGGTAAAATCAAACTATAAAATTTTTTCCGAGAAAATCGAACCAAAAAGGATGCGTGCCGCATGGCCATAAAGATAAAAGGGAAACTTCCGCTTAAAATTTGCAGCGTGCTGTTCGTTTTGTACGGTGCAGCGTCGCTTGTGGCGCTTCTGCTGTGCCTCATCGACCGAAAATACGTGGAGGAATACGACCTTTCCGCTTACTTTAATTCCTCTATGCCGGTGCTGTCCGTTGCGGGCGCGATGCTTGTGCCCGTTTTGCTGCTCATTGCGGGATTGATGGGCCACGCCCGTGCAGACCGCCCGAACAGCATGAAGCCGTGCTTTTTTCTGGGCCTTGCTACCGGCGTCATCATTCTTTTCAATGTTTTGTATGAAATCTTCACCGGCGATGCGCCGAATATGCCGGAAATCTGCACCTATGTTCTCGACCTCGTTCTCCCCGTTCTCTACACGTTCTGCGCATGGCTGAACTGGAGGCACAAGGGAGACGACACGCCGAAAGCCGCAGATGCCGACCCCGCACCCGCTTCTAAATCCTGATCGTTCCCTTTAAATAAAAAACTCAAGCACGCAGAACTTTCGAGTCTGCGTGCTTTTCTTTTGGCTTGTCCGGTTTTTGAAAGGCAGTTTGTGACCGCCTTTTAGGAAACCCATGCAACTGGGTTTCCTACGGATTGAACGTCCCCCGGACATTCAATCCTACTTTCCTAGTTATTTGTTAGGCAAAAAGATTTCGCTTTCTGCGGAAAGCGACGTAGGGCTCTGCCCTACGCACCCGCAAAAGTTTTCTGAAGAAAACTTGACTAAAGACTTTAAACCGCCGTTACCGCGGGCTCGTCAGTTCATCAGCGCTTTATAGATTTCGCCTTTCTTAAATCCGGAGAGCTTTGCGGCCTCCTTAGCGGCGTCGCTGGCAGAGCTGCCGTTTTCCATCGCTTTTTTTGCGGCTTCTACGGCATCCTCTAACGTCATTTTTTTCTGTTCTTCCGCCTTCGCACCCTCAATGACGAGCACAAATTCGCCCTTCGGGGCGTTCTGCTCGTAGTATTCGGCGGCTTTATATAATGTCGTGCGCACACACTCCTCGTGGATTTTCGTAATTTCCCTTACAAGCGCAATGCGTCTGTCGCCGAACACCTCCGCCATATCTCTTAACGTATACGGCAGCTTATGCGGCGCTTCGTAGAACACCATGGTGCGCACTTCGTTTTTGACGGACTCCAAGTGGTCCTTACGGCTCTTTTTATTGACGCTCAAAAAGCCCTCAAACGTAAATCTGCCCGTCGGCAGTCCCGATACCGCCAGCGCGGAAATGACGGCGCTCGGGCCCGGCACAACAAGCACCGGCACGTCGTGCTCAGCGCACAACGCCACAAGGTCTTCGCCCGGGTCGGAGATGGCCGGCATGCCGGCGTCGGAGACGATAGCACACGTTTCGCCCGCCAAAATGCGGTCTACAATGCGCCCGCCCTTTTCGGCCTTATTGTGCTCATAATAGCTTACAAGCGGCTTTTTAATGCCGAAGTGGTTTAAAAGCTTCATCGTGACGCGCGTGTCCTCCGCTGCAATGAAATCCACCGCCGCCAAGGTCTCCGCCGCGCGGGGCGAAAAATCCGACAAATTTCCGATGGGCGTGCCCACCACATATAATGCACCGCGAAGCAGTTTATTTTCTTCCATCTGCGCGTCCTCCCTCGTGACCGAATTTGTAATTCCCGTAAATTTCCAGCATTTCGGCGGAAAACCCGCCGTTTTCGTCTTCTATAATAAGTGTCGGCAGTACGGAAAGCCCCGGTTTGCCGCCGCGCCGCACTTCCAGTAAAAACAGAGACGGCGCGGTGTTTATCCTTTGCTGTACGAGCCGCAGCCTTTTCGGCTCTAAGCCGTAGCTTCTAAAAACATTCATTGCGTCCGCAAGGCGCTCCGGGCGCTGACATAGGCAAAATCGGCCGCCGAAGCGCAGCACGTCTCTGCCCGCTTTCGCGACATCTTCAAGCGTGCAGGTGCACTCGTGCCGCGCGTTTTCCATGCGTTCGTCCGGGTTGCGCAGCCCTGCGCCTACGGCCTTATACGGCGGGTTACACGCCGCAAGATCTAACGTTGGGTGCGGAATGATTTTTTTGATCTCCCGTATATCCCCCCGAATGACCTCGATATTTTCTTCATACCCGTTTTCCGAAACGGAGCGCAAGGCCTGCGAAAACGCCTGCTCGCCGAGTTCCACCGCCGTAATGTGCCGCGGGGCGTAATTTGCCTGCCACAAAAGCGGAATGGTGCCGCAGCCCGTGCCGAGGTCAATGCAGCGCTCTTTGTGTTTCGGCGCGGCAAAATGCGCCAGCAAAATGGTGTCCGTATTAAACGTGTGCTCGCGGCTGACGAGTACACGGCAGGCAGGCGCAAGCGGCTCCCAGTGCAGATTTTCCACAGGTTTTCTCCTTTCGGTTGAATTCTCACAAGCTTCCGATAAGCGTGGTCAAAAGTTTTTGATCGACCTTTTTTCAAAAAGGTCGCGGGGTCTTGGGGCAGCGCCCCAAATCGTCGTCCGCAGACGACGAAATCTTTTTGCCTGCCAAGAATCAGGACGGGAGAGGAAACGGTCTGGTGGACTGTTTCCTCGTGGGAGACCCAATTAGGGGGTCTCCCAAAGGGCGGCACCGCCGCCCTTTAATATCCGCAAGTTTTCTCGAAGAAAACTTGACCAAAGACTTTTAACAGCAAAAGAAAAAGGACTGCCGCTTGGGCAGCCCTCTCTTTACGCAATGTCAGCGATTATGCCTGCTCCGGAGCGGAAACCGGGCAAGTGTCAGCGCAAGCGCCGCACTCGATGCAGGTATCAGCGTCGATCTCGTACTTGCCGTCACCCTCGGAGATTGCGGAAACAGGACATGCGTCTGCGCAAGCGCCGCAAGCGATGCAAGCGTCTGTAATTTTATATGCCATTTTAGGACACCTCCATGTATTTGATACCTACATTCTAACACAAATCCATGAAAATGCAAGCGAAAATTGCTTTTTTACAGATACGTAACAAAAGCCCGCCAAAATACAGGTACTTTTAGTTCTCCAGCTTCTTAAATTCCTCAATTTCCTTCTTATTCAGCTTGATCTGCCCGTCTTTCAGCACGCGTACGTCCTTCACTTTGTAGACGCTCGGCGCGGCGTCCGGGCTCTTATCGAGCCGCACGGTCAGTTTTCCGGTAAGCAGGTTCTGGTCGATAACAACGCCCTTGCCGTCCGGCGTGGAAACCACAGCGTTCACCTTTGGCGTGGTACGCAGCAGGTCAAGGTATGCCTCCTGCTCATATTTCAGGCAGCACATCAGTCTGCCGCATGTGCCGGAGATTTTCACAGGGTTCAGAGAAAGCCCCTGCTCCTTCGCCATTTTGATGGAGACCGGCTGAAAGCCGCCGAGGAACGAGCCGCAGCAGAACGGTCTGCCGCAGATACCGAGGCCGCCGATCATCTTCGCTTCGTCGCGCACGCCGATCTGACGCAGCTCAATGCGCGTGCGGAACATGCCCGCAAGGTCTTTTACCAGCTCGCGGAAGTCCACGCGGCCGTCCGCCGTGAAGTAAAAGAGGATTTTACTGTTGTCAAACGTGTACTCCACGTCGACAAGCTTCATTTCGAGTCCGCGCTCCGCAATTTTCTTTTCGCACTGCGTGAACGCATTTTTTGCTTTCAGTTCATTTTCCGCCACGCGGCGCAGGTCGTCTTTTGTTGCCTTGCGAATCACTTTTTTGAGCGGCTGCACAATGGAATCATCCGCAACATCGCGGTTGGCCATCGCCACTTCGCCGCACTCTACGCCGCGCGCCGTTTCTACAACGACGTGGTCGTCGGCGGAGAGCTTCTCGCTGTTCGGGTCAAAGTAATACACCTTGCCCATGTTCTTAAAACGAACACCGATTACTTCTGCCATATTTATATCCACAGCCCGTAAAGGGCTTCCTTTCTTTCCGGGAAAAATCCGTATTGTTATTTTGACAACACGGACGATTTTTATTTCAAAACAGGCTTTATTTGCCCGCAGTTTCTTTCATTTCGGCGCACAGCGCCGTTACAAGCAGCGCCATGTTCGCGTTTCGCCGCCAGTATTCCGTGTATTTTGCCGTCATTTCGCACAGCGCCATCAGCGCTTTTAAAGACAGCTTGCGTCTTAATTTGTCGCAGACCTCACGCGCGGGCACCTGCACATTTACATTGTTTTTCAGCAGACATGCATCGCGCAGCAAAAGCTGCAAGCGTTCCATGCTTTCCGGGAATAAGGGCTTGTCTTTGATGAGCGGCGCAGTCGCCGCCAAAAGGTCATGCTCCGTGCCGGAAACGAGTGCGTTTGCAATGTCTTCCGCCATTTGCTCCGCTTTTGCGGCGCGGCCGTTTTCGCCGTCCGAAAGCATTCTGCCGATGTTGCCGCGGTGCAACGATGCAAGCTTTTCAGCTTCCTCCATGGGCATGCCGGTCTTGTTCTGCACGTAAACCGCCGCTTCGCTTTCCTCCGGCGGGCGCACGGTAAAAATCTGTGCACGCGAGCGGATTGTCGGCAGCAAAGCATCCGCAGAAAGCACCGTAAAGATGAAAAGCGCGCCTGTCGGCGGCTCTTCAATGACCTTCAAAAGCTTATTCTGGGTGATCTCCGGCATAGGATTTTCCGCAAAAATGCAGTAGACGTTGATATCCGCTTCCTCCGGCTTTTTGTATGCGTCGCGGATGACTTCATCGACGGATGCGACCGAAATCGTGTTCGATTTGCCGCTGCCCGTAACGATGCGGATATCCGGATGCGAGCCTGCTTTTGCGCGAATACACGCCGGGCATACGCCGCAGGGCGCTAAATCGCGGTCTTCGCATGTGCAGACCGCCGCGCGGGCCAGGATCTGCGCCAATGTGCGTTTGCCAAGCCCCGCTTCACCCTGTAAAAGAAGGGTATGCGGCAGCCTGCGGCGCGAAAACGCCGCCGAAAGCGCCGTTTTCAGAGCCGCATTCCCCGCAAAACCTTCAAACTGCATTAAACCTTCTCAAAACGGTCTACGTTCAGCACGAAAATGGTAGAGCCGCCCACGGTGACTTCCACCGGGAAAGAGGAGTACATGCCCACATCCATGGTGGAGGTACTGGGCACAACCTGCGTTCTGCGGCGGGAATGCTTCGCGATGATACCGATGACTTCATCGACCTTTTCGTCTTCCACACCGGAGATGAAGGTGGTGTTGCCGGCCATCAGGAAGCCGCCGGTGGTAGCGAGCTTTGTGACGGAGAAGCCGCCTCTTGTCAGTGCGGAAGAGACCGCACCGCTGTCATCGTTGCTGACAATCGCAAGGATCAATTTCATAATATTTCCTCCTTATCGCGTTTTTTTGAAACGCATATTCGTTGTTTTTCGGAGATCAGCAAAGACAGGCTAAACGAACCGTTAAAAGCCCCTCTATTCATCGCTTTTCTCTCTATTTGTATTTTAACATCTTGTCGAAGAAAAATCTATACCTTTTTTGGCTTTTGGGCAATTTGTTTTGCAAAAACCTGCGGCGTTAAAACCAAAAGCGCCGGGACGTTCAAAAGCGCCATCAGGCCGTTAAACGCATCACATACATTTAAAACGCCGAGAAACGGCGACATGCACCCCAAAAAGCAGGAAAGCGCCGAAAACGCCATGTATATTCTCTTTTCCGCCGCGCCTTTTTTCGGCAATAAATACAGTAGTGCGTCCATACCGTAGCAGCTCCACGCCAAAACCGATGCAAACGCAAAAAGCGCCACGCATACGCCGGCAGAAAGCTCGCCGAACCGCCCCAAAACGAGCGAAAACACCGAAAGCGCCGCTTCCGGGGAAAAATCACGCACGGGTGACACCAGCATGCACAGCGCCGTAATTGTGCACAGCAGGATTGTGTCGATAAACACCTGCAAAGCGCCGAGTGTACCGATCTGCTCCGGGGTCTTATTTTCCGTGCGGAACGTCGCGAATGTACCGCTGCCAAGGCCCGCTTCGTTTGTGAACACCCCGCGCGAAATGCCCTCACGCATGGCTAAAATCATGCCGCATACGCCGCCCGCACCGGCTTTCAGCGAAAACGCACCTTTCAGCATATTCCGCACCGCGCCGGGGATATGGCTTCCGCGCAGAAGGAGCACCGCGGCGCACAATGCCAAAAACAGCCCCGCCATGAACGGCACAAGCTTTTCCGTGACGCGCACGGCTTTCGGCAGACCGCCGCGCACGCAAAGGAGCAAAAGCCCCGCAAATACAACGCCCGCAAGCACGCGCGGCACACCCATGGGCACCAGCACCGACGATGCCGCGCCGGTCTGCGCCATGGTACCCATGCCGAGCGCCGAAAGCACACAGCCTGCGGCATAAATTTTTGCGCCGTGCCGCCCGAACGCCTTCTGCACATAGCCGATCGCGCCGGGGGCATTTTTCGTGCCGAATTTTGCCGCCAAAACGCCCTCGGCATATACGGTCATCATGCCGAAAAACGCCGCAATCCACATCCAGACGACCGCGCCCGCGCCGCCGACCAGGATTGCCGCCGCAACACCCAGAATATTCCCCGTGCCGAGCGAGCCGGCAAGCGACGCCGTCAAGGACTGAAATGCGGAAAATTCCCCGCAGCGCTGCGTGCCGCACAATGCCCCGCGCGTCATGCCCGGCAGCTTTGTCACCTGCATGAACCGCCCGCGCAGCGTGAACCACACGCCCGCAAGCAAAATCAAAAGCAGCACGTGCGGCCCCCACAAAACCGCTGTCAAAACACGGACAAACGCCGAGAAGCTCTCGTTCACAGCGCGCAGTTCATCTCAAGGTACGCACACACTGCGCGGGTAAGCGCTTCGGCAATCACGGTGATATTATTTCTAATCCACGCTTCGTCCTCGGCGTTGTCGTGGTACGCGATCTCTACGAGGACCGCCGGTGCGCTCGTTTTCGTGATCTCCGCAAGGCGTGTCGTCGCCACTGTGCTCACAAGGTCGGGGTCGGGGTAAATTTTCCGCAGTTCATCGGCAATAAGCTCCGCCGCGCGCTTGCCGGAAGCGCTGTACGGATAATAGTACACATCCGGCCCGCGCAGCTTCCCCGCCAAATTTGACGGCCCGGCGTTCGAGTGCAGCGCCAAATGCAAATCGTAATTCCCGGCGTTCGATTCGCGTATCGCCTGCCCAAGCGACGTGTTCGGCGTGTTGCGCACAACGTTGATGCCGTTTTGCTCCAGCATGGGCACCATGTCGCCCGCGATGCGGTTCATCCAGTACTGCTCATCACCCTCTGTCAAATACTTATTGTACGGCTGAATGGACGGGCTTAAATAGATTGTCGGCATAAGAACCCTCCTACATCATGCTTTCAAAATGTGTTTAAAAAACGACTCGCTGCTCACACCCGAGGGACGCAGGTAGCGGCCGAGGTAATATAAGCTTTCCGGGGCACGCGTAACGGTGCTGACACGCTCCTCACACGAAAGCGTAACCTTAAACCCGAGGTTTTTGATGATCTCCGGCTCTCCCTTACTCACTGCGCCGAACGGATACGCAAACAGGACGGGCTTACTTTGCAGGTTTTCTTCTGCTTTCTGCTGAAAAAGCGTCACGTCTTCGGTGAGAAGCTTCGTGTAGTCTTCCAGAGATTCCCCGGAAAGCTGCTTTGTGCCGAGCCGTGCACCGTCCGAGCTGTGCAGGTCATACGTGTGGTTCGCAATTTCCACCACGCCGGAAGACTGCATTTCGCGCAGCATATCCCATGTGCAGTGCGCATAGTACGGGCTTTTGTCCGGCGTTTCGGTGTAGAGGTCGGCGTATTTTCCGATGGGCGAAAGCACAAATTTCATGCCGTACCGCTTTGCGGTGGGATAAGCGTATAAGTAGTTATTGTAATACCCGTCGTCAAACGTCAGCAAAATCGGTTTTTCAGGCAGCGCGGCGCCGTTTTCCGTGTAGTTTATGAGGTCTTCGGATAAAACTGCCGTGTAGCCGTTTTCCGAAAGCCACTTAAAATCGCTTTCGAGCTCCTCCGGCGAAATGACGTATTTGCCAAGGCGCGACGCGTCGTCCATGACGGCGTGATACATGATGACCGGCACACGCACGCCGGGGTCCTCCGCCATGACCGTTAAGATCGCACCGAGCGCCCCGATGGTGCCGAGCGTCAGCGCTGCGGCCGCCGTTCTGCGCAGCCACGCGGGCAAAAAGCGATAAAGCGCACCGACGCTCGGCACACGATGCGAACGCAAGCTCAAAACACCGTACATCCCGATCCCTCCTTCGCGCTATGTATACGCGGAAAAAGATTTTCTTATGCAAAAAGCCGCCCCTGCCCGATCATGTACGTCGGTGCAAAGGCGACTTTCCGCTTGGCTTTTCTATTTTCAAATCACGGGAAGCTCTGCGTTTTCTTCCGGCATGTCGTCGCATTTTTCGGCGGCTGCCGCTTCGGTCTTTTTTTCTTCTTCCGCAGCAGGATTTTCAACGGATTTTTCCGTTTCTGTGGAAACTTCAGGCTCTGCTTCCGTCTCTTTTTCGTAAACCGGCTCTTCCGCCTTCGGCAGGTGCGACGAGAAGAAAGCATACAGGTCTTCGTAGACCTGCGCACTGTTCATCTCGGTGATGAGCGCGTGGCGGATGCGCGGGTAAAGCGTCAGCTTCACGTCGTGCCCGGTCTTATTCAATTTATCAAACACACGGCGCACGCCCTTGCCCATATCGCCCACGGGATCGTTTTCGCCGGAGATGAGCAAAATCGGCAGGTCTTTCGGCACACGGCGGTACCACTGGTCGGTGTTGATGGCGTACAAAAGCGTGCCGAGGTCGATATACCCCTGCACCGTGAGCGGGAAGCCGCACAGCGGGTCGTTTACAAAACGATCCACTTCCTCTTCCTTACTCGTCACCCAGTCGTAATTTGTGCGGTTGGGCTTGAATTTCTTGTTGTACGGGCCCGTGGCAATCTTTTCAAGCGACGGAATTTTCGCCCGTGCGCCCTTTGCCTTTTTCAGCATATTGAGGTACGTGCGCTCGGCCTTCCACATGGCAGTCGAAATGCCCGCGCTGGTACCCATGAATACCACTGCCGTGAGGGAGTTGCCGTAGGCGGCCGCAAATTCGCGCGCGATGAACGAGCCCATGCTGTGACCCATGAGAAAATACGGCAGCTCGGGATATTTTTCGCGCATGATGCTCTGCAAATTGCGCTGATCCTCGACGACATTATAGAGGCCGCCCTTTTCGCCGAAATGCCCGTAGAGCGCGCCGGAGGTCACACTGCGGCCATGGCCGAGGTGATCGTTGATGACAACGACAAAGCCGCGCTGCGCCATGTATTCGCAAAACGGTTTATACAACGCGCTGTGCTCCGCCATGCCGTGCGAAATCTGCAAAACAGCCTTCGGTTCGCCGTCCGGCTCATACAGGCGGGTGAAAATTTTGTTATGTGCCGTGCTGGAATCAAATGTAAATTCGGATACCTTCATGCAGCTTAATCCTTTCGGTTTGTGATTTTTATAGAAAAGTCAATTATCAAATAATTACCGTAAACACGCTCAGCGTATGCAGCACGCTGCCGGCTAAGACAAACAGGTGCCACACGGCGTGCATGTACGGCACTTTTTTGCCGAGGCCGTACAGCACCGCGCCTACGGTGTACGCCACGCCGCCCGCGATGAGGCAGTTTAATCCCACACCCGGCATTTTTGCCGCGACCGTGTTAAACGCCAGTACGACGACCCAGCCCATCATCAGGTAGCAGATCATCGAAACGACCTTGAATTTCTCCATATCGACGGCGTTTAAAATAATGCCCAGCACCGCCGCAGCCCACACGGCTGCGAACATGACGATGCCCTGCCTGCCCTCAATGCAGCACAGCGTGATGGGCGTATATGTGCCTGCGATGAGCAGATAGATTGTGCAGTGGTCGAGCACGCGAAACACCTTTTTCGCGCGGTTCACATTCAATGCGTGGTAAAGGGTGGAGACCGTGTAGAGCAAAATCATTGTGCCGCCGAAAATGCTGACGCTGACGACGTTCACAAGACTCTTTTCGCAGAACCACAATAATATAACGAGCGCCGCCGCACCGAACAGCGCGCCCACACCGTGTGACACAGCGGAGAAGATCTCTTCCCCAAGCGAATACAGCGGCAAAGACAGCCGCATCCTGTCTTCCTTATGCCAAACCTTTCTTGCACCGTAACCGGTGTATGCCGTCTGCATATCCATACGTTTCACCCTTTCTCCGGGGATCTGCCCCGATTCTTTATTTTAAAACTGTTTTTTATTTTTCTTTTATATGGTTTTCAATACCAGATATATTCATATTATAATCCGCATGTTTCAAAATAGCAAGGGGGTATTTGTAAATTTTCTTCGCAGACGCCCCCAAAACTGTAATTTTCAGTCTATTTAGCGCTAAAAAGTCTATTCGGTTCCCTTGTTGCACGCCCGCCGCACACGAAATTTATATTTTCTAACAAATTTTTTGCTCAACACGATTGACTTTTTGTATCTGTGATGTTAAAGTTAAATCGCCGTCATACTATCTATGGGTTCGGAAAGCCGTGTCTGTTTCCGGGCTCATACCGTAAAAACCTGTGTGTTCATGGCGTTCGGCAGCGGGACACAAAACAAGCGGTTTTTGCGGCATACACGCTGTGAAGGGCTCGAAGCTTTGGCTTCGACCCGTTTTTCTGTGCCGATACTAAACACCCGGCACAGTGTGAGGTGCGCAAAAAGATGTCCATACCGTCGGGAAACCGCGCGGGCAAGAAGCAGCTTGAGGTGTGGCCGACTTCTCCTTTTTTGTTTAGACAAAATGCGCACCGGAAAGGCAACCGGTATATTGTGAAAAAGGAAAAACGCACGACCATTCTGCGGTTTTACTCCTTTACAAAGGGACTGCGCCACAATTTTGTGCTGGCGCTGCTCACCATGGCGATCTCGGTCTTCGCCGGGTACATGACACCGCAGATCATCCGCGTGACGGTAGACTCCGTCATCAACGACTCCCCGTTCAACCTCCCTTCGTTTTTGGCAACACAGATCGAAAACATGGGCGGGCGGGATTTCTTACGTCAAAATCTCATTCTATGCGCCTTGGCGTCGCTTTTGTTCGCGGTGCTCGCGGGCATTTCCACGTACCTTTCGCGCATGAATATGGCAAAGGGCTGCGAGGGCACCGTGACGAAAATCCGCAACACGCTGTTTTCGCACATTCAGCGCCTGCCCTATGCATGGCACAACAAAAACCAGACCGGCGACATCATCCAGAGATGCACGCAGGATGTCGACCTCATTCACAACTTTATCAACGACCAGATGATGGAGCTTGTGCGCGTGGTTTTTCTCATCGTCGTCTCACTCGTCCTGATGTTCTCCATGAACGCAAAGCTCGCGCTTATCGCCTTTATTTTTATCCCGATCGTCGTGGGGTATTCCATGATCTTCTTCGTCATCGTGGGCGACCGCTTCCGCATTGCGGATGAAGCCGAAGGCAAGCTGACCGCCATGGTGCAGGAAAACCTGACCGGCGTGCGCGTGGTGCGCGCGTTCGGCCGCGAGCGCTTTGAAAAAGATAAATTCAATAAGCAGAACGACCTCTTCTCCGACCTCTGGGTACGCCTCGGCCACGTGATGGGCGTCAACTGGGGCATCGGCGATTTGCTTTCCGGCATTCAGGTGTTGACGATCATCGCCGCCGGCATCGTATTCGTCGTGGACGGCGCCATCACGGAGGGCGAATACCTCGCGTTCGTCGCGTACAATTCCATGCTTGTGTGGCCTACACGCAGCCTCGGTCGTCTTTTGAGCGAGCTTTCAAAAAACCGGCATCAGCTCCAAGCGTATTTTTGAAATTCTCGACGCGGAGCCGGAAAAAGATGCGGAAACCCCCGTTACCCCGCCCATGGACCGCGACATTGTGTTTAAGCACGTCAACTTCTCCTACGGCACTTCCGGCGAAGTGCTGCATGACATTGACCTCAAAATTCCCGCAGGCACCACGCTCGGCATTTTGGGCTCCACGGGCAGCGGCAAAAGCACGCTGACCTACCTTTTAGACCGCCTATACGAGCTGCCGGAAGGCTCCGGCGAGATCACCATCGGCGGCGTGGATATCCGCAACATCGCGCTTTCGCACCTGCGCGGCAATATCGGCATTGTTTTGCAGGAACCGTTCCTGTTCTCAAAGAGCTTTAAGGACACCATTTCGGACGGTTCCAATCGCCACGATATTGAAAGCGTGCGCAAGTATGCCCGCCTCGCCGTCATCGACGACACCATCGACCGCTTTGCCGAAGGCTACGATACGCAGATCGGCGAGCGCGGCGTGACGATCTCCGGCGGTCAGAAACAGCGCGTCGCCATCGCCCGTATGCTCATGCAGAACACGCCGATCAAAATTTTCGATGACTCTCTTTCCGCCGTGGATATGGAAACCGACGCGAAGATTCGCGAATCCATCAACAAAAACGTGCGCGGCACAACGATTTTGATCGCCCACCGCATCACGACCATCATGAATGCCGACCAGATCATTGTCATGGATAAGGGTCGCATCGTGCAGCGCGGCGCGCACGAAACGCTCTCGAAGGAAGACGGCATCTATAAACGCATTTACGACACACAGCGCTCGGCTACTTAAGCCGCGCACGGGGTATTTACCGATATGAAAATCAAAAACAAATCCTTACAAACGTGGGCAAAGCTGCTTCCGTTCCTTGCCCCGTATAAGTGGCAGATGATTTTAATCATCGCACTGATGATCCTCGGCGCCTGTTTTGACATGGTGCAGCCGCTTTTTTCCGGCTACGCCGTGGATAATTTCATCGAGCCGCGCACGACGGAAGGCCTCATTCCCTTCACGGCCGTTTACCTTTCCATGGTCGTCGTGCAGACCATTACAACCATTTTAATGGCAATCTACGCCTTAAAGGTTGAAATGTACTTAGGCCGCGACTTAAAGCGCAAGCTTTTCGACCATTTGCAGACGCTCGACTTTTCCTACTACAACACAACGCCCGTCGGCACCATTATGGCGCGTTTAATGAGCGATACCGGCAAGATCGGCACGGTTTTGGCATGGAGCCTTGTGGATATTTTCTGGAGCTCCATGTACGTGCTCGGCTGCGTTGTCATCATGCTGTTCGTCAACTGGAAGCTCGCACTCATCCTCATCGCGATTATCCCGATCATCGCCGTCATCACGGTCGTGTTCCAGAAGAAAATTTTGGCAGTGAACCGCCGCGTGCGCGCCATCAATGCCGAGGTCACCCGTCATTATAATGAAGGCATCTCCGGCGCAAAAACATCCAAAACGCTCGTCATCGAAGAAAAGAACGACAAAGCGTTCGAAAAAGTCGCGGAGGACATGCGCTCCACAACGATCCGCGCCGTGCGGTTAAATGCCGTGTATATTCCGATCATCAGCTTTCTGACCGCCATCGGCGTTGCGATGGTCCTGAATCAGGGCGGCAACATGGTGCTGTTCGGCGACATCACCGTCGGCGAAATGACCGTGTTCATCAACTATGCTTTGATTATTGCCGACCCGGTACAGCAGCTTGCGCGCACCATCTCGAATTTTATTTCCACGCAGGTCAACATTGAGCGTGTCTCCGCCCTTTTGGAGCGCGAGCCGCTCATCAAAGATACGCCTGAAGTCATTGAAAAATACGGCACCGCATTCGACCCGAAAAAAGAAAACTGGGAGCCGATTCAGGGTCACATCACGTTTGACGACGTGACGTTCCGCTACCCGGACGGCGTAGAAAACGTCTTAGAACATTTTTCGCTCGATATTCCCGCCGGCACCACGGTCGCCATTGTCGGCGAAACGGGCGCGGGCAAAAGCACGCTCGTCAACCTTGCCTGCCGCTTCTTTGAGCCCACTGAGGGCCGCATCCTCATTGACGGCAAGGATTATCGCGAGCGCTCCATGCTGTGGCTGCACTCCAGCATCGGCTACGTGCTGCAAACGCCGCACCTCTTTTCCGGCAGCGTGCGCGATAATATCCGCTACGGCCGCTTAGACGCGACGGACGAGGAGATTGAGGCCGCTGCAAAGCTCGTCAGTGCACATGACGCCATCATGCACATGGAAAACGGCTACGACAGCGACGTCGGCGAGGGCGGCGACCAGCTGTCCACCGGCGAAAAGCAGCTCATCTCGTTTGCAAGAGCCGTGCTGGCCGACCCGCGCATCTTCGTCTTAGACGAAGCCACCGCATCCATCGATACCAAAACCGAGGAGCTCATCCAGCACGCCATTTCGACGCTGCTTGAAAACCGAACCTCGTTCCTCATTGCGCACCGCCTCTCGACCATCCGCCACGCCGACCTTATTTTGGTCGTCCGCGCAGGCAAGATCATCGAGCAGGGCACGCACGAAGAGCTGCTTCAAAACAAAGGCTACTACGCCGATCTCTACAACAAACAGTTCGAGCAGGAAAACGTGAAGCATGTGTTTGGGGAATAATACGGTGTGTTCCTAAAACCACCGATTTTTCGGAACATGAAAAGACCGGCGAAAACCACAGCGTTTTCGTCGGTCTTAATTTTTTTGCGTTTTAATACTTTCTAAACCGCTCATACCGCTCTTTTAAAAGCGTCTCGGTGTCTTTTTTGCACAGCTCGTCCGTCTGCACGGCAAGCATCTCTTTCACTCGGCTGAAAAGCTCCGCCTTCGTTTTGCCGGATTCACTGATGACGCGTTCCACAACGCCAAGCTTTTCCATGTCCTGCGCGGTAAGATGCAAGCACTCTGCGGCTTCCTTCGCTTTCTTTGCATCTTTCCAGAGAATGCTCGCGCAGCCCTCCGGGGAAACGACGGAATACACGGCGTTCTCCAAAATCCACACGCGGTCCGCAACCGCCAGCGCAAGTGCGCCGCCGCTGCCGCCTTCACCGACCAAAATCGAGATAACCGGCGTTTTCAGCCCGATCATTTCCACAAGGTTTTCGGCAATGGCCTGTCCCTGCCCGCGCTCCTCTGCGCCGATGCCGCAGAACGCGCCGGAGGTATCCACAAAGCAAATCACCGGGCGATGGAATTTCTCTGCCTGCTTCATCAGGCGCAGCGCCTTTCGGTAACCCTCCGGGTTCGGCGAACCGAAGTTGCGGTAGACCTTATCCTTTGTGTCTGCGCCCTTTTCGATGGCGATGACCGTCACCGCGCGGCCGCCGAGCGTCGCGATGCCGCCGATGACCGCGGGGTCATCCGCAAAACGGCGGTCGCCGTGCAGTTCAATGAAATCCGGGAAAATATTCTGAATGAAGCTGAGGCCGCTCGGGCGTCCCTTGCCGCGAGCAAGCTGAACCTTTTCATATGCCGTTGCCATTATGCTTCAGCCTCCTTTGTCTCACCTGCATCCGCCTGCTGTACGCAGGCATCCTGTTTGCCCTCGTTGTGCAGACGCAGGAGCCGCGCGATCACTTCACGCTGCCGACTTCTCGGCGTGATGAGATCAATAAAGCCGTGCTCCAAAAGGAACTCCGCACGCTGGAAGCCCTCCGGCAGCTTTTTGCGGATGGTCTGTTCAATGACACGCGCACCGGCAAAACCGACCATTGCGTCAGGCTCCGCCATGATGACGTCGCCGTCCATGGCAAAGCTCGCCGTCACGCCGCCCGTTGTGGGATCGGTCAGCACAGTGAGATAAAAGAGCCCTGCATCGCTGTGCAGGCGTACCGCGCCGCTCGTTTTCGCCATCTGCATCAAAGACAAAATGCCCTCCTGCATTCTGGCGCCGCCTGCCGCCGTAAAGCCGATAACAGACAGACGGTGCTCTGTGGCATACTCAAACAAACGCGTGATCTTCTCGCCGACAACCGTGCCCATGCTGCCCATCATAAAATGCGGATCCATGCAGAACACAGCGCAGTCCTCTCCCATTACCTTTGCGGTGCCGCAGACAACGGCTTCCTTTTCTCGGGTCGCAAGGCGCGCGCTTTTCAGTTTATTTTCATAGTTCGGAAACTCCAGAATGTCATGACTCGTCATGTCGGCATCGAGCTCCGTAAACGTATCGTCGTCCGCCAAAAAGCTGATGCGCTGGCGTGCCGTCATGCGGAAATGGTGGCCGCAGCGGCAGACGTTCAGGTCGTCCCAAAGCTCGGAGACCGGGGTCTGCGTGCCGCACTTCGGGCATGTCATTGTGATCTCGTGCTGCTCCTCCTGCGGGTTTTTCAGTTGTTTTCCGCCCTTTTCCAGCTCATTCTGGGGCGAGCGGAACAGACCCATCAAATTCATAACGGTCTACTCCCTTCGGTAAATGAACTTCCTCAGCCCTCACGGTTCTTGATGAAGTCCGTATAATAATCTCCGCTGTGGAAAACGGGGTCGCGGATAATATCGATCTGATCTTCAATGTTGTTCGGCAAACCGCCGATGACAAGCTCGCACAAGGCGGACTGCATCTTGCGTATCGCTTCTTCTCTTGTCGAAGAAAACACGATCATCTTGCCGAGCATGGAATCGTAAAACGGCGGCACCTCGTAGCCCTGATATAAGAACGTATCAAAGCGCACCCACGGGCCGGACGGAATGTGCAGGAAATTCACTTTGCCCACGCCGCCCGCGTTGATGCGGCATTCGATCGCCGCGCCGCGCACTTTAATGTCTGCCTGCGTGCAGTCAAGCTCTACACCCGCTGCAATGCGGATCTGCCACTTTACAATGTCTTTGCCGGTGACGAGCTCCGAAACCGGATGCTCTACCTGAAGGCGCGTGTTCATTTCCATAAAATAGAAATTCTTGTCGCGGTCCATCAAAAATTCCACCGTACCGGCGTTCACATAGCCCACGGCTTTCGCCGCTTTCGTCGCCGCCTCAAACAGCTCGGCGCGCTTTTCCTTTGTCACACCGGGCGAGGGGGATTCTTCAATCAGCTTCTGGTTATTGCGCTGAATGGAGCATTCGCGCTCGCCAAGGCACACCACGTGCCCCTGCTCGTCACAGAGCAGCTGCACTTCTATGTGTTTTGCCGGGTAAATGTATTTTTCCATGTACATGCGACCGTCACCGAACGCCTGCTGCGCTTCGCTTGATGCCGTTTTAAACGCCTGTTCCAGCTCGTCCTCGGTCTTTACAAGTCGAATGCCCTTGCCGCCGCCGCCTGCCGATGCTTTTAACATGACGGGGTAGCCGATCTCCTTTGCCGCCTTTTTTGCTTCGTCGACATTTTCCAAAATGCCGCTGCCCGGAATAATCGGCACGCCGGACGCTTTCATCAGTCTGCGTGCGGCGTCCTTATCGCCCATGCGGTCGATGAGTTCGCCGGACGGGCCCACAAACGCGATGCCGTACTTTTTGCACAGTTTCGCAAATGAAGCATTTTCCGCCAAAAAGCCGTAGCCGGGGTGAATGGCCTGCGCTTTCGACGCAATGGCCGCACTGATGATGCGCTCCTGATTCAAATAGCTGTCTTTCGCCGCCGCCTCGCCGATGCAGATGGCTTCATCGGCCAGCGCCACGTGGATAGACTCCGCGTCCGCCTTGGAATACACCGCCACGGTGCGGATGCCCATTTCCTTGCAGGCACGAATAATGCGCACCGCGATTTCGCCGCGGTTCGCGATAAGCAGTTTCGTAAACATAGCCTGTTCCTTTCCGCCGGGCTTACGCCTTGACGAGCGCAAACGAGAACTCTGCCGAAACGCAGACCTTGCCGTTTACGCGGCCCGTACCCTTTGCAAAATAGAACATGCCGCGCTGACGCACGAGCTCGCACTCGGTCTCCAGCGTATCACCAGGCTTCACCATGCCGCGGAACTTCACCTTATCGAGGCTCGTAAACACCGGGGTCATGCCCTCCGATGCACCGTCTGCGAGCAGCACGCAGGCGCTCTGCGCCAGCATTTCGCACTGAATCACGCCCGGCACGATGGGGTTGCCCGGAAAATGGCCCTGCAAAAAGTATTCGTCACCGCGGATGTGGCACTTGCCGAACGCTTTGCCGTCAATGAGCTCCACTTCGTCTACGAGGAGCATCGGCTCGCGGTGCGGCAGGATCTTTTTGATCTCTTCCTTGTTCATCTAACGTATTCCTTTCCACGGAAAAATCCCGGGGACGCGCATTTTTTTGGCGGCGCTCCGGGAGCTTTTCATCTTAAATAATGCGGAACAACGGCTGGTCGTATTCGACAACCTGCCCGTTGCCGACGCAAATCTCGGCAATCTCGCCGTCCATTTCGCTGTTGATCTCGTTCATCAGCTTCATGGCCTCAATGATGCAGAGCGTGTCACCCTTGTGCACCGTGTCGCCCACGGCGACGAACGGCTTGCTGTCCGGAGACGGCGCGGCGTAAAACACGCCTACGGCAGGGCTTTTTACATAAACGCCCTCTTTCTCCTTCACTTCCGCAATGGGCTCCGTCGTGTGCATCTGCTCCGGCACGGCGGGCTGCACGGCGTTCAGGATCGGCGCCGCCTGCACGACCTGCGCGGCGCGCTCAATGACGATATTTTCGCCGTTTATTTCCAGCTTCGTCAGCTCGTTCTGCTTGACGATCTCCGCCAAAGCCGCAATGTCTTTAATATTCACAAACGTCCCTCCGTTGAATCAAGCGGTATTTATCCGGGTATTCCCGCAGATACCCTGCGGTGTCGTACCCTATATTTTACTACAAAACCTTGCGAATTGCAATACAAGCGTTGTGGCCGCCAAAGCCGAGGGAAACGGACAGGGCGAGGTCAAAGTCAACCTTTCTCGCTTCGTTCGGGCAGACGTCAAGGTCGCAGTCCGGGTCCGGCTCTTTGTAGTTGATGGTCGGCGGAACGATGCCCTCTTTCACCGCCAGCGCGGAAGCAATAGCCTCCACCGCGCCGGCCGCGCCCAACATGTGGCCCGTCATGGACTTTGTAGAGCTGATGACAACGTCATATGCGTGCTCGCCGAACGCCTTTTTAATGGCCAGCGTCTCGCTGCGCTCGTTGAGCGGCGTGCTGGTGCCGTGCGCGTTGATGTAAATTTTCTCGTTTGCAAGGTCCGCGCCCGCTTCTTCGTATGCCATGCGGATGGCTCTTGCGCCGCCGTTGCCCTCCGGATCCGGGGCAGTCATGTGGTGCGCGTCGTCCGTAGCGCCGTAACCCACGATCTCCGCGTACATTCTCGCGCCGCGCGCCTTTGCGTGCTCATATTCTTCGAGAATAAGCGCCGCGCCGCCCTCGCCCATGACAAAGCCGCTTCTGCGCTTATCAAACGGGCAGCAAGCGTCTTCCGGGTCGGGGCAGGTGGTCAGCGCCGTCATATTGCCGAAGCCCGCCACGCCCACAGGGACGATGGCTGCTTCCGCGCCGCCGGCGATGATGGCATCGAGATAGCCGTGCTTAATGGCGCGGTACGCTTCACCGATCTCGTTGTTGCTCGTCGCGCACGCCGTGGTGATCGGCAGGCAGGAGCCCTGCGCGTTGAACTTAATGGCGATGTTGCCGCCCGCGATATTCGCAATGAGCATCGGGATAAAGTACGCGGAAACGCGGCGCGGGCCCTTTTCGTTCAGCGCCGCCACCTGATTGGAGAACGTCTGGATGCCGCCGATACCGGAACCGAAATACACGCCGAAGCGCTCCGGGTCGATCTTGCCCATGATTTCGCTGTCGTTCACCGCCTGCGTTGCCGCCGCGATGGCAAACTGAGAGAACGGGTCGTTCTTGCGCACTTCGCCCTTATCCATGTACAGCAGCGGATCAAAATCCTTGACCTCCGCCGCCACATGCGCTTTAAAGTCCGTGGAGTCAAACTTCGTGATTTTCGTGATGCCGCACTTGCCGGCTTTCAGGTTTTCCCAGAACGTATCCACATCGTTGCCGATCGGGGTAACTGCGCCGAGACCCGTGATAACTACTCTTCTTTCCATATTTTTCAGGCTTCCGAAACGGAAGCACTCCTTTCTCTTGAAAGTTTTGAACCGATTTATCTTTTTACGTTGAAAACTTAATCAATAAGAACTTTTTCAAGCCCGTAAAATCTCAAAGTTCACAGGTTTTAAATAGCCAAACCGCCGTCTACCTTCAGCACTTCGCCCGTAATGTACGCCGCGCTGTCGGAAGCCAAAAACGCCACTGCCGCCGCAATATCCTCCGGCTTGCCCATTCTGCCCAGCGGGATGCTGTTTAAAAGCGGATTGTTGTCGCCGAGATTTTCTGTCATGTCCGTCTGGATAAAGCCCGGCGCCACTGCGTTGCAGGTGATGCCGCGGGAAGCGAGTTCGCGCGCCACGGATTTCGTCAGGCCGATGACGCCCGCCTTTGAAGCGGAATAATTCGCCTGCCCTGCGTTGCCCATAATGCCGGAAACGGAGGAAATATTGATGATTCTGCCGCTTTTCTTGCGGATGAAGCCGGAATAGCACGCGCGAATCATGTTGAACGCGCCCTTCAAATTCGTGTCGAGCACCGCATCAAAATCCTCGTCCTTCATGCGCAGCATCAGGCCGTCGCGTGTGATGCCCGCGTTGTTGACGAGAATATCAATCTTGCCGAGGTCGTTCGTCACCGCTTTCACGGTTTCGTTCACCGCGGCGGAATCCGCCACGTTGCACCGGTATGCTTTTGCGTTTACGCCAAGCGCCGTGATTTCGTTCACAACAGCTTCGGCCTTATCGGCGCTGCCTGCGTAGATGACCGCCACATTCGCGCCGTCTTCGGCAAGGCGCAGCGCAATGGCGCGGCCGATGCCTCTGGATGCGCCCGTAACGAGCGCCGTTTTGCCGTTTAAGCTCATGCGTTTTCTCCTTCTGCACGGATCGCCCGCACCGCTGCCGAAAGCGTCTCCGCGTCTTCCACGTTATATACCTTCACCGCGCGGCTCGTCTTTTTGATGAGGCCGCACAGCGTTTTGCCTGCGCCCACTTCAACAAACGTATCCACGCCCGCCTCAATCATTTTTTCAACGGTCTGCTGCCAGCGCACCGGATGTGCAACCTGCTGTGTCAGCAGTTCTTTTGCCGTTCCTCTCGTGTACGGCTCCGCCGTGTAGTTCGCATAGACCGGCACGGTCGGCTCCTTCACGTCCATCGTCTCCAAAACGTCGTGCAGACGCGCAGAAGCGCTCTCCATAAACGGAGAATGGAAGCCGCCGCTCACATTCAACGGTACGGCTCTGCCGCCGTTTGCGGCAACGTCGGAAAGGAAATCCGGCAAAGTCGTTTTCAGACCCGCCACGACGAGCTGACCCGGGCAGTTGTAGTTTACCGGGAACACGCTCTGATGCATGCGGCACAGCTCCTCAACCTTTTCGTTCGGCAGCTTCAAAACCGCCGCCATGGCGCTGTCTGCCTGCTCGGCTGCCGCCTGCATCGCTTCGCCGCGCTTTGTGACGAGCGAGAAGCCCTCTTCCGTTGTAAAGACGCCCGCAAACGTCACCGCCGCCACTTCGCCGAGCGAGAAACCCGCCGTCATGTCGGGCGTGATGCCCGCTTCACGCAGCGCTTCCGCCGCCGCAAGGTCAACACAGAACAGGCACGGCTGCGTGTTTTTCGTGATGCTGATCTCCTCCAAGGTGCCGGAAAAGCACTGGTTCTTCGTGCCGGGGCGGATGCTCTCCGCCGTGTCAAACACGTTCTTCGCCGCCGCGCTGTGCTCGTAAAGGGACTTGCCCATGCCGCTGTACTGTGCGCCCTGACCGGAGAAAACAAAGGCTACTTTACCCATTTGGTCGCCCCCTTCAGCACGTCTTCCGCCTGCGTGAAAATCTCTTCGATGATCTCCTTTGCGGTCTGCTCTTTGTTCACCATGCCGGCGATCTGGCCCGCAAGGAAGCAGCCGGTCTTTTCGTCGCCCTCCACGGCCGCACGGTACAGAGAGCCTCTGCCGTACGCTTCAAGCTCCTCGTCGGAAATATTGCTGTACTCAAGCTTAAAATATTCCTTTGTGTACGGGTTCTTGATGCTGCGCACCGGGTGACCGAGACGCTTGCCGGTAGACATCGTCGCAATATCATTGGCCTTTAAGACCTTGTTTTTGTAGTTCTGGTGCACGCCGCACTCCTTTGCAACCAGGAAGCGCGTGCCGAGCTGCACGCCCACAGCGCCCAGCATGAATGCTGCCGCCACGCCGCGGCCGTCGCCGATGCCGCCCGCCGCGATGACCGGAATCGTCACTGCGCTCGTCACCTGCGGCACAAGCGCCATGGTGGTCGTTTCGCCGATATGGCCGCCGCTTTCGCCGCCCTCCGCAATGACCGCACAGGCGCCCACGCGCTGCATCAGGCGTGCCATGCTGACGGATGCCACGACCGGGATAACCTTAATGCCGGCCGCAAGCCAGTCTTTCATATATTTGGAGGGGTTACCCGCGCCGGTCGTTACGACCGCCACTTTTTCCTCCGCGACCACCTTTGCCACCTCGTCCGCGAACGGACTCATCAGCATGATGTTCACACCAAAGGGCTTATCGGTCAGTTCTCTTGCAATTTTAATCTGCTCGCGCAGGTACTCTGCGTTTGCGTTCATAGCGGAAATAATGCCAAGGCCGCCCGCTTCGGAAACGGCGCCTGCTAATTTGCCGTCCGAGATCCAAGCCATGCCGCCCTGAAAGATCGGGTAGCGAATGCCAAGCATGTCACAAATCGGTGTTGAGATCATAATGTTTTCCCCTTTCCGGCTTTTGCCTGTTGAAAACGTTTCGGTTTTTCTTTATTTTTGACTGTATGTCGTGTTTTTACCAGCGGATGATCATGGCGCCTGCGGAAAGACCGCCGCCGAATGCCGCCAGAATGATGAGGTCGCCCTCGTGAATCTTGCCCGCGCGGTTCATCTCATCCAAGAGGATCGGCACACTCGCGGAAGACGTGTTGCCGTAGCGGTCGATGTTGATGCAGAACTTCTCCGGCGCAATGTCGGGGATTCTGCGTCGCGCTTCGTTGATAATGCGGTAATTTGCCTGATGCGGAATGACAAGCGCCACGTCTTCGCCCGCAACGCCCGCCGAAGCCATCAGATCCTTGATGTTGTCGGACATCGCCATAACGGCGAATTTGTACGTTTCGCGGCCGTTCATGTGTACGGACGTAATCTCGCTGATCTCATTTTTGTACCACGGGGAACGGTCATAGCGCGTCGGAATTGTGATTACGTCGTCGCCGCCCTTTGTCATCAGGTGAGAGGCCACAAGGCCGTCGCCCTTGCCGAGCACCGCCGCGCCCGCGCCGTCGCCGAAGATGCAGCACGTACCGCGGTCTGTCCAGTCGATGATACCGCTCATGCGCTCTGCGCTGACGACAAGCACGCGGTTATACGCGCCGCGGGAAAGGAAGCCCGCCGCCGTTTCCAACGCAAAGAGGAAGCCGCTGCAGGCCGCCGCAAGGTCAAACGCCGGGCAGTGCGCGCCGATGCGGTTCTGCACCATGCATCCCGTGCCCGGAGAAAGCGTGTCGCCCGTGATGGTCGTCGCAATGATGAGGTCGAGCTCATCGGCAGCGATGCCCGCATTTTCCAGCGCGCGCTCGGCCGCTTTCACCGCCATATCTACATTCGTTTCCGTCTCGCTGATGTGGCGGGAGCGCACGCCGATGCGTTGTGTGATCCATTCATCGTTGGTGTCTACAAGCGCAGAGAGGTCGTCGTTCGTCACAACGTGCTCCGGCGCGTAGCTGCCTGTACCTAAAATTTTAAAGCTCATAGTTTTCTTTCCTTTCCGGCCGAAAAAATTTCGGCAGCGCCGTAAAGGCAATATAATAACCTTGTTAAAGTGAATATTTGTTAAAAGTCTTTAGTCAAGTTTTCTTCAGAAAACTTGCGGGTTCTTAGGGCAGCGCCCTAAGTCGCCATTCGCAAATGGCGAAATCTTTTTGCCTCCCAAAAATCAGGACGGGAACCTCAACAGTCCAGTGGACTGTTGAGGTGTGGAGGAGACAATTAAGGGGTCTCCCAATGATTTGCCGCGCAAATCATTGAAAGAAACTTAAAGAAATCACAATTTCGTCTGAAAATAAGAATTGATGCGCGTCATGGTGCGCAGAAGCTCCTCGCGCTCCTCTTCCGAAAGATCCTCGCAGATTTCCGCAATGATGCGCCGGTGGCAGCGGCGGTGGAACGCCTCCACTTTTTTGCCCTCAGGCGTTAACATTACCTGCACCGCGCGGCCGTCGCCGGGCAGGCGCTGCTTCTCGCAGTAGCCCTTCTGCACCAGCTTGTTCACTGCCACCGTAACGGAGGGCTTTGTCACCTTGAGCTGCTGGGCGATCTCGCTGACCGTCATGCCGGTTTTGCCTTTGGCAATGAGCTCGATCATGTGCATCTCGTTGATGGAGATGTTCAGCCGTTGTTTTTTCAGTTCGTTCTGCTCCAAGATCTGCACATTGCGATAGATCTCCACCAGAAGCTCGTTTGCTTTCGCAGAAAAGCCGGACATGCTGCACACTCCTTTCGCCCATTTGCGCCGTTTTTCGATAAATTTAGTTAAACAAACTAACGAACAACCGCTGATATTGTACTCGTTTCGCGGCAAAATGTCAAGTAAAACGCTTTCGCGCATCCTCTTTTTCCTTTGAAGCGCCCTCCTTTTCCCCGTAAAGTTATCTCGAAGCTGATACCGACTTGGGCTCCCTTGTAAGAATTCTGAAATAAATCTGTTCTTTTTCCGTAGTAATTTGCATTTTAATTCTTTTACGGAATTAAAAATTGGAAGTTATCATGTAGAATAGTCCCGTGTATAAAAAGGGGTTCGTATGCCCTTTTATGAAATCGAAATTTATTGCTGAAAGGAAGTTTTTCCGTTGAAGCTGTTTTCTAAAAACATGAAGCGCATCACTGCAGCCGTGCTTTCCGCCCTGCTGCTCTGTGCCGCACCGCTCAGCTACGCCGACGATACCGTAGCCGATATGGAAGCCAAGCAAACCGAGCTCGCCAACAAAAAGGCCGACCTCGAAAACAAAATCTCCTCTCTGGAGTCTCAGGAGGCCGATAAAACCGAATACCTTACCCTGCTCTCCGAAAAGATTGATACCATCAAGGAGCAGATCGATACCGCAAACAGCGACATCACCGTGCTGAACACCAGCATTAAAAAGCTCGAAAAAGAGCTCAGCGATTCCGCAGATCAGATCTCCGATACCATGGAGCTTCTGAAAAAGCGTCTCGCCGTGCTGTACTCCGCCGGCTGCACCGTCGGCACACTGGAGATTCTCTTCAATTCCGAAAGCCTGCATGATTTCTCCATGCGCGCAGAGGCCGTCTCCACCATCACCCGCCACGATAAGCAGCTCATCGATACGGTTGCAGCGTACATGAACGAGACAAAGGCACAGCGCGAAGAGCTTGGAAAGGAAAAGACCGCGCTCGCCGATGCCAAAAAGCTGTATGAATCAAGCGAAGAGGAATTAAAGCAGCTCGAAAGCGACAACACCGCCCTGCTCGAGCAGATTCGCTCCGATAAGAGCAGTGCCGAGACCGAGCTTTCCCGTACCGAGGAAGAAGAATACGTGCTCGCAAACATGATGGCGGCAAAGATCGCCGAAATGCAGCAGCAGATGGCACAGGCAAAGGCCACGCCCACCCCGACCCCGGTACCGACCGTAGAGCCTACACCTACGCCGACCCCGGTGCCTGAAGAAGAAGTGGACGATAACGGCAACGTTATGCCTACCCCGACACCGACCCCGGTGCCGACTGTAAAGCCGACCCCCACCCCGACCCCGGTGCCGCAGCCGTCTTATGACGATGACTATTCCGGTGAAAGCTTTGCATGGCCTGTTCCGGGCTGGACCGGCGTCAGCTGTGCATTCGGCAACGGCCACTACGGCATGGATATCCCCGCAAGCCGCAGCACGCAGATCGTGGCATCCCGCTCCGGTAGGGTCATGACCGCAAACGGCTCCGATGATTGGGGCTATTCCTGGGGCTACTACGTCTCCATTTACCACGACAGCACCTATTCCACCCTGTACGCACACATGAGCTCCGTCGCCGTCAGCGAGGGCCAGTGGGTCAACAAGGGCGATGTCATCGGCTATGTCGGCGATACCGGCTATTCCTTCGGTGACCACTGCCACTTTGAGGTCTACCAAAACGGCACCCGTGTAGACCCGTCCCAGTTCGTATAATTTTCATCAATAAATCAAGCGCCGAGTTTTCATGGAAGCCCGGCGCTTTTGTTTTCTCTATAATTTCTGCCAAAACGGACAAAAGTATTTTTATGTCCGCCTTTTCTCCTTCTCCTGTTTCTACAAAATCCGACTTTTGAGCTGCTGCGCGAGATGATTGCGAAGGTCGGCGGATTCCCTTTTTATAAACGTCTTAAGACACTTCACCGCCCAAAGGGATTTATCTTGTTGAAAAAAGGACTTTGCAAAACGCAAAGTCCTTTCAGTCTGTCGAAAAAGTCTGCAATAAATGCAGACTTTTTCGACAGACTGAAATTTGTATTGTTTCCAATTCGTTTTGCGAAGGCATTTTGAAAATTATTTTTGAGCAAAAATTCCCTGCCGCTAAAAACATACTTGTCCAGTAGGGCACGAAGATACCCTTATCTCATTTTTGCCGAAGATGATGAATTGTGATTGCAGGCAATGCACAGCAGTATCCATGTGCGAAATCTGCGATTTCCTTGCTGGACAACATCTCAGACCCTTGAACAATTTTGAGAAATTAGCTACGCACCGATGGTGCTGATTTTGAGAATCGGATTACTGGCTGATTATTGTTTCGTACAGTTCAGCGTATTAAGAAAAGTTAAGCAAAGATAAATCCTCAATGCCGTTGAATAGTACAGAGACAAATAGAATGGACAAAGCTGATGTTAACGTAGACAAAAGCAATTCAAACCCATATAGGTATATCGGCCTGCGAGAAGAGGTTATATTTGTGTGACGCATTAGAAAATCAGTACAACTAGATGCACACGCTTTTAACATAAAAATCCTCCAAGTCTGTGGTCTACCTAAAATTATAACAGATAGATTATCGGCTTGGGGATTTTTGATTTCATGGTGTGAATTTTTGTATTAGATGGTATTTTGCATCATTGCTATAGATATGAATTGATTTCCAGAAAACTGATTATCTAAAGTCCCGTTGTATTTTTCCACAGTGTCGCGAATGTTAATAAGACCTAATCCATGCCCGCTTTCTTTTTCTTGCTGATTAAAGTATTGCCTGCAATGAAAGGATTAACTAAAACGCTGTTAATCACTTTAAAAAAAAAAAGTCTCTTTTGCCAAAGTGTAACTTGGACAAAGCGTTCTTGTTGGTTGGGGATATTAGCGCAAGCTTCTAGAGCGTTGTCAATTTGGTTTGAGAGAACAGCACAGATGTCCACACTGGAAATATGTATGGGTTCCGGTAATTGAACCTTATAAGTAAATGCAATATGTCCTGCCGTTGCTTCTGATATTTTGCAGTTTATGATTGCATCGATTACATCGCATCCGCTATGACAAAGTTTTGATTCGCGATATGTTATCGCAAGTAGTTTGCCAACATATTGTTCCGCTTCTGTATCTTTGTCCAACATCCCTTTTAAGGTCTTTAGATGGTTTGTAAAGTCGTGAACCTGTTTTGCGATCAATCGCTGATTCTTATGGAGTTGCTGATAATTTCTTTCCATTAACTCATTTGTCAAAGAAATCATCACAGTCTCTCGTTCTTTCTTTGTATATTTTGAATGTATCGAAATGATGGTAATGATTGCTACTAAGCAGCTCATTATAAATATCCACGAAACGACAATAGCTATCTGCATGACAAACAGAGAATCAGTCATGATTAGGCTGAGAAGAATTGACATAATAATGTAGCATGATGTGGTGATTCCGAAAAGAACCCCCAGATATCTCTTATCAAATTGTCGGATTTTTTCATATTGAGCCCCCAATAGGAAAAACAGGGATACTTGGAGAGCTTTGTTTATTACTGTATATATTGTTCTAATGGTTCCAGTTTTCATCATCAGTTCAAATCCATGGAAAATATCTTGAGATTGGCCGATGATCATGCTCACACTAAAGCCAACTACATAATCTAGGGTATGTAGAAAAAATAAAGTAAGCATGCAAGATACGGTGCGGAGCAAAAGACGACCGTTCGATGTAAGTTTCGTAATACAAATAGAATATGTTGCAGCTATAACTATGGTTAAATATGAAAAGGATTCCCACATGTTCATAAAGGTAACTATAGTTGTCATTACACATGTTGCCGCTAGAATCAATAGAATGTGTTGCGGATTCGTGTGCTTTTTACCGCTTATGCGTGTTATTGTGCTGATAACCAACAAGGATTCTATAAAGGATGCAGATAATTCCACGAGGGTATAAAGAGGCATAATTGGGCTTCCTTTTTGTTTTTTTGCAGCTAAATATTCCACTCTCTGATGAGAGCTAACTTCAAATTTTTGAGCATGCGACGGCTAATTGCCAGGCGCTCGTTAGTGGTGAGTATCACTTCTGTGCCCGTTATCTGTTTAGCAAAATCCACGTTTAATATGCATCCGCGGTCAATTAGCACAAAACGGCTGTCATTCAGCGCCTCCAAGAATTCTTTCACTCCTCTGTTATCGAAAATTGAGACTGAAGCGAGTGTTTCAATACTCAATTGACGCCCGCCGCGGCGGATATATTTAATGTTGGAATAAGGTATCCGATAATATTCATTATAATGAGTGACAGTAATGGAGCGTTCTTCAATATGACGCAACTCCAGAAATCCGCTGTCGAGAGCTTCGTAAAGTTCTTCATCAATATTTAGCTTATAAATATATCTGAAAGCCCGGTTTTTACAGGCTTTGGATCCATATTCAATATGGGATGTAAGAAAGATAATGATAGGAGCGGGGATACGTTTTCGAATCTCTTCGGTAAGTTCAAATCCGTTCATACCTGGCATATCTACGTCCAAAATAAAGATATCGGCGGGGTGCCCAGACTCAATTTCCATTATAAGATATTCGCCACATTGAAAGGTTTGAACTACTGTCTGGAGTGCAGTCTCTTGCTGATCAAGATAAATTTTGATTTTTTCGGCTACTTCTTCCAATTCATATGGATTATCATCACAAACGGCTATTTTTATCATGAGGTTCCTCCTGAAAGAGATAGGATTTCTTTTTATTTAAGTCTATAAAGGTTGCAGAACTAGAGAACACAAACAAAACATATATATCATCGGCTGCTTTTATTTTTTTGGGGTTACGATTGCTGTGGTAGACGTAACTGCCGATATGCCTATCGGCAATATGATGATATATTTCCAGTACAACAACATCGATAGAGGCTGAGCGATATTTTGAACCCGTCCAACGTGAGATCCCTCTCCGAATGTCCTTTTGGTCGAGATTGCAGAACCTATCTGGGTGCGGAAAGGTGAATGGCTGTTGTACATCTCCAAAATAAGGCAGAAAATCGTTGTCACAGTATATACGTAAAAGTTCAAAAAAATCGAGTCCTATTTCTACCAAGTCACAAAATAAATAAGTAAGATTATCTACGCCAGACAAAATACGCATGTGATGAGACTTCTCTTTTAATTGGTGATCTGTATATTGCGTCCGAGGTCGAACTTCCTCCGAATATCATCATAAAAGAAATTATCGAAACGCTTTCCAAGATGAGTCCCCAAGAGCAACAGCACATACTGGAGTATATTCAACTGTTTGAGAAATTCCGGAGCTTGAATAAATTATAACACAGGCAGCGAAGAATTTCACGGATTTTGTCTAATCGGTAGCATTATTTAATATTAACGGTAGCGCGTATCCACTTGAAGTGGATACGCGCTATTTTTATTCATTATTTGCATTGACAGATCAAAACCATTTAATCTCAAAAATATACCACTGTGACAAAATGGAACAACTCCCGTTTTTAAAGTAGTATCATTAAGTATACAAATGGAACGCATGTTTTTTTCCGAGAAAGAATGGGACTCTATTGAAAGCCAGGAATTCCAATTGCTTTTTACCGTGTATCCATTTAAACGCTATTTTCTGGTATAGCTCGGAATTAATCCAAGAGAAGATGAGGATGAGAGAAATTGCTTTATAATGTGATCCTATCCGTTCCGATCGTTTTGCTGTTTTGTGTTCTCCTTTATAAATGCCTGCTTAACTTCGGCCTTTCCCCAAAATCCGCGAAACATGCTGTCCTGCCGGAGGAGGACTTCGATTGCAGGGCGGCATATCCTAATGAATGGAAAACGTTCGGCTTTGCGCTCGGCGTTCGGGTTTTGGTCATGGTCGCTGCCCTGTTTTGCATCATGATCGGATCGAATGAACAAGTGTCGCTCTGGGACTGCTTGGCAAAGCTCAGATTGTGGGATGCAAATCACTATATCAATTTAATTGACAAGGGATACAGCGCGTATCAGGAAAACGGAGAGCATCTCTTTCTGGTATTCTATCCCTGTTACGTCTGGCTTGTCCGAATCGTGAAGCTTATCATTCCGAACACCGAGCTGGCAGGCGCGCTCGTTTCGGCACTGTGCTTTTCATGGGGGTGCTGCTGGGTACACAAGCTGGCGTTTGAAAGCTATGATAAATCGGTTGCCGATGATGCGGTGCTGTTCCTGTCGGTTTTCCCGTTTTCGTTCTTTTTCGGTACGGTCATGACAGAGGGACTGTTTTTATTGACGACGGCGGCTGCGCTTTACTATGCACATAAGCACAAGTGGCTTGCCTTTGGGATTTGGGGCGCTTTTGCGGCGCTCACGCGGATGATCGGCATTTTGGTTGTTTTGCCAGGCGTTATAGAGTTTTTCAAAAGCGTTAAACCTCTTGTTGTTCCGATCAAGGCGTCGATGAAAAGGCTCGCCCAAAAGGCAATGTACATTCCGCTGCTGTTCTTGCCCTGTTTGGGAATGCTCGGCTACTGGCTTTTGAACTATCTCGTAGACGGCAATCCGTTTGCCTATATGATTCATCAGCAGCATTGGTATCAAGGTCCGATGTGGGTCACGGATACGCTGAAATATATCGTGAGCTATCTGGGCAGGCAGTTTCAGCAATCTATGGCATGGGCTGTGTGGCTGCCGGAGCTGATTTTATTTATCGTCTTTTTTGCCATTCTTGTTCTTTCGTTGAGATCCCGCAAAAATTCTTCGAGTATCTTAGCATATGCTTTTTGTTATTTGATCGCAAACTATTCGCTCTCGTGGCTGCTGAGCGGCGGCCGATACCTTTCGTGCGGGTTTGTGTTCTTCATTCTGCTTGCCGCTCTGGTTAAGAATAGGTCGGAATTGCGGACATATATAATTGTGGTCGAGTCGCTTTTTCTGGGAATATTCCTGTTTGGCTACGTCTCCGGAGCACAGATCATGTGATGTTCGATTGTGGAATAGTAATGTCAAAACATATGGGCCGCCATAATTCAAGTCCCAGAAAGATAGGGATTTGAATTATGGCGGCAATATATTCAGAGTTTTTAACCTAGTACTGTATCCGGTTAGCAATAATAGTTTACGTTTATAAAGATTTTTGCTATACTCCATTAAAAACGGTATTGGAGGATGCTGCAGGACTTTCCGGCCAGCACACGTTCCACCTGAGCATCGGTAACAGACACCCCGACATCCCGGCGAACCTGTTTCTTTGTTTCGTCGATTCATCGGATCATGCCGAGCTCCAGACTGCGGCAGGTCGAGGCATTGGGGACGCCGTATTCCAGCGTGTTTTGCAGGGTGTAGGGTTCATGGCTGTAAACAGCGATACCGGCTAGAAAAGAAAAATGCCGTGTCTCGATAGCGTAATATCCGTGGTCGATTCCGATGTTCATGGTTTTTAACATCCTTTCCTGATGATTGTTGAAAATTTAAATTTCTGCTGGCTTTGACTGAGTTTACCGGAGAGAAAAGTCTTCTTTCCCAGCCAAGTAAGTAATTTAGGGGGAGAGAGTGTGAGAGAGGGGGAAAGGCGAAAAATCGCCGCGATTCATCGCCGCAAAAAGCGCCCCGGCAGACCTGCCGAGACGCTTCTAAAAAAGGGCGCAATACCCCCTTGTACCTTGAGGGCTTGAAATTTGCCTGTGTGGAGGATTCGTCAATCTATCTATGAAGCTGTCGGAAACTTCTACAGTTCCGACAGCGGGAGAAAAGGTATAAAAAGCAAAAAAGCGGAGCCTCTGTCTGAAAAAATCAGACGGAGCCCCGCTGCGGCGGATCTTACTGCGGTTTGCCGTTTGGACATCTATGGTAAAACGGTTTCCTGCATTTCGCTCAAAAACCCCGAAAACCCGCATAAGCACTAGAAAAATTGGGTGACATCTTTTATGTCACCCAATCATGGCTGGGCTGGCGGGATTCGAACCCACGAGGTGACGGAGTCAAAGTCCGTTGCCTTACCGCTTGGCGACAGCCCAATATTTGATACCCCAAGAGTATAGCATATTTCAGGCCGTTAGTCAAACGTTTTAAGCAAAGAAAAGCCATGCGCAAACAGGTTTTCCTTCTGCGCACGGCTCCATATCCTTCTTTGAAATTATTCCGCTTTCAGCGTGTAGCGCTTGTACGGGCGGTCTGCAATGCCGCCGGAGATTGCCATCGTAGATTCCGTCTCCAGCGTGAGCGCGTCACCCTCAAATGTGAAAATCATTCGTCTGCCGCCTGCGGATTCCGCACAGCGAACTTCGAGCTCAAAGCGCTTATCACTGCGCCAGCGACCCACAGCGCCGTAGGTACGGCCGCCGAGCGTAAAGCTCGTGAAGTGGCTCTGAAGGCCGATCTCCGCCGTAAATTCGCCGTTATCCTGCTCGAAAACGAGATTTGCTTTTTCGGGCGCAAATTCAAAGCGCAGCGTCTTCGTCACACCGCCCTGCGGGGCCACAATCCACACACCGCCGATGAAATCGACAAGTCCCGGAACTTCCTCCGTAAACGCGAATTTCTTACCCTCAATCTCTTTTTCGGACCACGGGTTGCGGGAAGACAGCATCGGCGTGATCTCCGCTTTTTCCAAACGCTTCTTCAAAACGTGCGCCATGGGGTTTTCCGGCAGCGTCTCCTCGTCCGTGATAGCCGGCAGCAACGCCTCCCACGCGCAGGTCAGCTGCTCCTGCTGGTTGGAGGAGGAGCTCTGCAAAATGAGCACGGTGTCTTTGTCCTCAAACACCACGCCGTACTGGCCGAACGCGCCGTCCGCGCGGAACACATGCTCCGGCACGCAGCGCCAGAACTGGAAACCGTAACCGCAGCGCCAGTCGGGGTTATCCGAATTATTCGCCGGACTGATCGTCGAGACCTGATTTGCGCTCGCCATGTCGAACCATTCGGCGTTTAAAAGCTGCTTGCCCTCCCACTTGCCGTGCCGGGAAACAAACAAAATAAAGCGCGCCATGTCTTCGGTCTTCAGGCGGCTGCCCGCGCCGCCCATTTCAATGCCGTCCGGCAGGCAGAAGCACTCAACATTCTCAATGCCGAGCGGCTCAAAAAGACGCGGCGTAAGGTACTCGAACAGATTCTCACCCGTGCGGCGCTTCAGCGCGGCGCACAGCATGTTCGTGCCGGCGGTGTTGTACATAAAGCACGTGCCGGGCTTATATTTAAACTCGTGCGAAAGGAAATTCTTAATCCAATCCGGCTCGTTCACGTCGAACGTATTGATCTCCGTCTCGTGGCCGCAGGACATCGTGAGCAGATCGCGCACCGTGCAGGCAAGCAGATTTTCGCTCGGATTTTCCGGCATCTTGTCCGGGAACAGCTCGCTCAAGCGATCGTCAAGAGACAGCGCTCCCTCCTGGCACGCAAAGCCGATGGCCGTGGAGGTCAGCGCCTTTGTAAAGGAGAACATCATGTGCGGCGACGCCGGGTTATACGGCTTCCACCAGCCCTCTGCGCACACCTTGCCGTGGCGCAGCAGCATCATGCTGTGCAGCTCAAGCCCTCTGCTTTCTGCAAGATCGATAAATTTCAATATGCCTTCGGAATGAATACCCACGCTTTCCGGCGTGACTCTTTCCAATATCATAAATATAACCACCTTTCGTTTGATACTTTAATCATAGCACAGCCGCCCGCCCGTTTCCAGTAAAAAGAAAATTACCCCCGTAAAATTCACTGTCAGAAATTTAGTGAAATTGCGGGGAAATTTTTACGAAAACACCTTTTCCGTGTTCTGCACGCGCAGGAACAGCGTTAGGATCATGCCGAGCATCATCAGGCCCGCCATGGCAAAATACAAGATGCGGATACTCGTGTTTTCTACCAGAATGCCGCCGAGGTTCTGCATTAAAATGGCACTCATCGCGTCCGTAGCGCTGATAACGCCCAGCGCCGTGGAAACGGAACGCACCTGCACAACGCCGCGCACGATCTTCAATAAGATCATCCCGAACAGCGTAGAACCGATAGCACGCAAAACCAGCATGGTCACAACCGCAACAAACGCGTTCGGCGCCGTGGCGTACAGCAAAAACTGCGCCACCATAATAGCAAACGCCAAAAGCATCAGCGTGCGCCCTGAGAAGCGATCCATAAATTTGTACGAAAACAAAATGACAGGCAGCTCAACGATCGTACTGAAAAACAGCACTGTGCCCACCGCACCCGTCGGCATGCCGAGCTCCTGCAATAAAATGGGGCTGTATGTCATGTTGAGATTTGAGCAACCCGAAAAAATAAACCCGATGATAACGAACAAAATGTACATCGGCGCACAGAGAAATGAAAACTGCTTGCCCGCCGCAGCCTTTGCCGCTTCCGTATCCGTAAACGAAATGTCGTCCGTGCCGAGGAAACCCACAATGGCCAGCACCGCCGAAACGGAGACCGAAACAAAAATCAGCTGCGGGCTCGTAAATTCCATCATGGCGCAGGCCACCTGTACGGCCGCCGCATAACCGAACGTGCCCCAAATACGAATGGTGCCGTAGCGATACTTCGTCGAGGTTGCCATGCGCTCGCTCACCGGCGAAAGCGATGAGATAAACCCCATGATGCAGCCGTTTAAAAGGAACAGCAGCATCGTTTCGCGCACCAGCGCAAACAAAATGCCGAACACCGCCACGCACGCCATCATCACCGTACAGATAAGCCGCGGCTTTCGCAGCTTATCATTGATATACCCCACGATCGGGATCAGCACCACGCCGAACAAGCTCGAAGCCGACATAATGAAGGACATCTCCGCTTTCGATTTGCCGATACCCGTCAGATACATAGACAGCACCGAGGTAAATACGCCCAAGCTCCAGTAAAAGAAGAAATAGGTCAGGGCATACGCCGGGTAACTGCCACGAAACGTTCGCTTGCTTTTTTCCATCTCAATCCAACCGCCTTCCCAAAATTTAGGGCGCACGCCGCACACAATGTGCAGCCCTTCCCCTCAAGGCTTATTTACGTCCATCATACCAAATCCCCGTTGCGTTTCAAGCTTTTTGCGCACGGAAAAGCTTTTATTTTTGCAAAGCGGTAAAGAGGTACCCCCGGGCGAAAAAACGAAGCAGAATACGGTGCAGCCCTTTGAAAATAAGTGCAAAATAAGCAACCACGTTCTACCTTAACTGCGAGGCGATGTTCGGGAGCACTCCCGTTTTTTCTTTTCCGGCGTGACAGAAGAAGCGTTTCATAAAAGTGTCAGAGAAATCTTTTTCGCCCCATGTTACTCAACTGTCGGTCGGTTGCTTGTACGGGTGGACTATGATATGCTAAAGAAAAGTCCTAAGGGGAGGAAAATTTATGAATTTATCAAAAATAGGACAGTTTATCAGCCGGCGCAGGATGGCCATGGGTCTTACTCAGGCTCAACTGGCCGAACGACTGAATGTAACCGATAAAGCGGTCTCTAAGTGGGAACGTGGCAAAAGCCTGCCCGACGTGACGCTTTTCAGCCGTGTGGCTGCGGAGCTGCGCGTCAGCGTTGTGGAGCTTCTCAGCGGCGAACTCATGAACGTGGTTCGCAGCAGCAATCTGGACGAGGCCGTCGATTGGGATGGAAAAGCAGCTCAGGCCACACCTCTCACCTTACGCCGGGACGATCCTGCGGATTTACTGGTTTCGCCCTACTTGTTCGGCTGCAATCTGGAGCACACTCGCTCCTGTATCTATACCGGCCTATCCGCCCAGATGGTTCGCAATCGAAAGTTCGCCGGGAAGCCCACGGCTTGCGAGGGCTGCGCCATAGAATGGTTTCCCTTGGGGGAACGTGGCGTGTTTGCCTTGGATGAACCCTACACCCGCCACGGAGAAGGCTACCACATGAAGCGGACCCTCGAATGTAATTCCGTCGGTATCTTCAACCCCTACTGCGGGGAAGCTGTCGGCATGGGTCAGCATGGCATCACAATATCCCAAGGGCAACCGTATCTGTTCGGAATGGTGGTTAAAACCCAAGAATCGGTGAAGTTTACGGTTTCATTGACAGATCGAACCGGAAAGAACGTCTACTGCCGTGCCACATCTGTAGGTGGCGGCGACGATTGGACCCGTTTAGAGGTGGAGCTCACCCCGCAGGCCGCTGACCCTGATGCCGATCTGCGAATCTGCTGGGAGAATGCGGGTTATGTCTGCGTAGGAGCCGTTTCTTTGCTGCCCAAGGATCACTTCCACGGAATGCGCCGCGATGTGGTGGAAGCCATGAAGGATTTGGGCATCAAGGTGCTGCGCTGGCCGGGCGGCAATTTTGCCGGGGAATTCAACTGGATGGACGGCCTTTTGCCGGCGGATATGCGTGCGCCGTTCCAGTCTTATTTGGGTCTGGAAACTCAACCTCACACCATGGGCTACGATTTCAGCGAGATGAATACCGATGACTTTATCGCCTTGTGTCGAGAAATCGGTGCCGAGCCGTTTATCACCATCAACCCCTGTTGGAACACCCCCGATGAGAACGCCGCTTGGGTGGAATACTGCAACGGCGATGTCTCAACCCCCTACGGAAAACTCCGAGCCAATCGGGGTCACCAAGAGCCTTACAACGTGCAGTTTTGGTCATTGGGTAACGAATTCGGCTATGGTCACATGGAGGGCGACAACACTCCTGCCGGGTACTGCCAGATCGCACTGGAGAATGGCAAAAAAATGCTGGAGGCCTCACCCGGTCTCAGCCTGTGCTCCTCGGGACCCTATCCTAACAAGGAATGGGCAGAATTTTCAGCCAAGCCGCTTGCCGGGATTTCTCAGATGATTTCCCAGCACTATTATGGCTACGACCCCCATTACACCGACCTTTCCACCGTAGAGGAGGAATATAACCGGTGCATGGCTTCTGTCTCCCGGATGCGGGAGCTGATTCACCAGTCCCGGCAGTGGCTGGAGCCTTCTATACGCATTTCCATGGACGAGTGGAATGTGTGGTATGCCTGGTACCGTCCTTCCAGTGTTACCGACGGTATTTATGCGGCGCTGGTTCTGCACATGTTGATGGAAGAGGCGGAAAAAAGCGGGATAGCCCTTGCGTGTCACTTTCAGGCAATCAACGAGGGAATGCTGTGTGTGAAACCGAATCACGTGAGCTTGACAGCGCAAGGACAAGTGTTCTCCTGGATGAATCGCTGGCACATGGGTAATCGTCTGTGCTCCGCGTCTCAAGAAGCCGTTATTACCGTGGATCGAGAGGGTCGGGTGTCCGCCACGGTGGTGAACGCCGCATTTCACCGCAAAAAGCCGGTGGACTTCTCTTCCTTTGGACCTTGCAGCGAGGCGGTGCTCTTCTCCAGTGACACCGTGTTGCCTCCCTCCTCATTTACCCAGTCAAACGTTCTGGACCAAGCTGCGGGTGGAACCTTGCAAATGCCGCCGCACAGCGTTTTGTTCTTGCGCTTTTAAGAAGCAGGTTTTGATTCGAACGGTCGGGGAATACGGGCAAAACAGCCGGGCTGTGAAGTGTTTTCGGACTTGAACTGCGGCGAGGATGTTTCATGTTGTATCTCTTTTTTCTTGACGCAAGAGTGCTTTGCCGTTATAATGAGAAAAAGTGAAATTTAAAGGAGGGCACCACGATGGCAGACATTCGGGCATTTCATGCCATGCGGTACACAAAATCGGCGGGAGAAGCGAAAGAACTGACCTGTCCGCCGTATGACATCATCAGTGAAGCGGAGCGCGCGGCGTTTTTGGAAAGAAACCCGCACAACGTCATACGCCTGGAGCTGCCGCGCGGCGAAGAACCGTATAAGACCGCCGGCAAGACGTTGCACACGTGGCTTTCCGACGGCACTTTGCGCTGTGACAAGGACGCAGGTCTTTATATCTACGAGGAAGAATTCAAAACCGACGTAGACCATGGCGAGGTGCGCAGCCTAAAGGGCATCGTGTGCCTTGTGCGCGTGGAGGATTTTTCCGCGGGCGTTGTGCTGCCGCACGAGGAGACGCTCTCTAAGGCGAAAAAGGACCGTTTTGAGCTGATGAAGGCGACGAACTGCAACTTCAGCTCGATTTACTCTTTGTATCAGGACGAAAAGGGTGAGACGCAAAAGCGCATCGACCGCCTTTCCGCCGGCACGCCGTACTGCGAATTTTCAGACGGACTTGTCACACACCGCCTGTGGATTGTGAATGACAAGCAGGCGCTTGAAGCGTTCCGCGCCGATTTTGCGCCGCGCAAATTGTACATTGCGGACGGGCATCACCGCTATGAAACCGCAATTCATTACCGCGATTACTGCCGCGAAAACGCCGTTTGGGCGCCGGGCAGCGAATTCGTCATGATGACGCTCGTCGATATGGCACACCCGGGGCTTGTGGTGTTCCCAACGCACCGCCTTGTGCGCGGCATTGAGGGCTTTTCCGCCGAAAAGGTACTTGAAAGCTGCGGGGAATACTTTCAAATCGAGACGCTTGCGGACAAAAGCGAGATTACGCCGCGCATGAAAAATGCGTATGATGCCGGGCAAAAGGCGTTCGTATTCGTGTATAAAAACGGGAGCAGAATGAGCTACGCGCTGCTGATTTTGAAAGACGCGGCGGTTATGGAAGAATTTATGCCCGAAAAAAGCGAGGCCTCGCGCGGGCTGGACGTCAGCGTTTTGCACACGCTCATTTTGGAGCGCGCCCTCGGGATTGATCGCGAAAATATGGCGAGTCAGAAAAACTTGACGTATACGCGCGATTTGAACGAAGCGCTTTCCACGGTTGAAAGCGACGAGATGCAGTGTGCATTTATTTTGAACCCCACGCGCGTGGAGGAGATCAGCGCAGTAGCGGCTGCGGGCGAAAAGATGCCGCAGAAGTCCACGTATTTTTACCCGAAGCTTATCACAGGGCTTGTAATGAACAATTTGGAAACGCCTGTGGAAGATTAAAATTTATTTTTAATAAGTCAAGCGTCGTGCTTTCATTCAAGCATGACGCTTGATTTTATATAGCAACACAGAAAACAATCCTTTTCAACCATGCCGCTTTTCACGTCAAAGCAGGTACCGGACGCGCCACTGTGTATTTCCGTAAAACTTTGTAACGTGTATAATTCCCGCATTTCTCAAATACTACCCATACCGAAACTTTGAAAACAAGGGAGATTTGAGATATGAAGGCAACCGGTATCGTCAGACGTATGGATGATCTCGGGCGAGTGGTGGTGCCGAAAGAGCTGCGCCGCACCATGAAGATCAGCGAGGGCACGCCGCTTGAAATTTTCATCGACAAAGACGGCAGCATCATCTTCCGCAAATACTCGCCCGTGGGAGAACTGAACGAAAGCGCCAAAAACATGGCGGAGTGCATCTCGGCGGCAAGCGGCATCGGCACCGCCGTGTGCGACCGCGACCGCATCATCGCAACGGCAGGTATCCCGAAAAAGGATTTGCTGGATAAGCCTGTCTCCAAGCAATTGGATGAGCTGATGCGCCGCAAAAAGGCATTCATCTCCTCCGGCGAGGACACCGTTTTGGCGGCGGAGGGCGGGCTGCGCACCGCAAACGCAGCGTTCCCCATCTCCTGTGCGGGAGATTTGTGCGGCATGTTCCTGCTCATTAAAGACGAAGATGCAAAGCCCGGCGAAACGCAGGAGCATTTGCGGCTCGGCAAGCTCGCGTCCGATTTTTTAAGCCGCGAAACAGTCGAGTAACATGGAAAGAGTCGCTGAAAGCTTTTGATCCAACCTTTTTTCAAAAAGTTGGCAGTTTCCAAAGGCAGCGCCTTTGGTCGAGCTCCGCTGAAAGCGAAATCTTTTTGCCGACTGATATCATTTATCCTCTCCCGGCGTAGCCGGGAGAGGATTTCTCTATAATATAAAAAAGGTGCTGTGAGGTTCGTTAGCTCGCTGTATTTCTCCCTCAGTCAGCTTCGCTGACAGCTCCCTCATCAGAAGAAGTCTGCTATATATTTCTCAAATCCTGCTGAATTCTATCCTTTTCAAACGGAATTTGAAAGCTTATTGCAAAAAGCATTTTTTGGAATATACAACATGCATAAACTTTAAATATACAAAATAGAATATCTGTATAAATTGCAATTCACCATTGCAATATCTGGCAATATGATATATAATTAAGAAGCAATCTCAAATTGAAATTGTAAATTATACATATAAGGGGTGTTTTCCATGAACACATATCCGGCTAAGAACATCATCAACGTTGCTATGGCAGGCCATTCCGGCGCCGGCAAGACCTCCCTCGCGGAAGCTATGCTTTATCTTGCAGGCGCATCCGATCGTCGCGGTAAAGTAGGCGAGGGCAACACGGTCTGTGATTCCGACCCGGAGGAGATCCGCCGCAAGACGTCTGTCTCCACGGCCGTGGCACCGTTTGAATGGAAAAATAAAAAGATCAACCTGCTGGACACCCCGGGTCTTTTCGACTTCCAGGGCGGTCTGTATGAAGCCGCACGCGCGGCAGAATCCGTTGTCATCGTGCTTGCAGGCAAGAGCGGCGTTTCCGTCGGTACGGAAAAGGCTTTTGCGGCAGCGGAAAAGCGCGGCCTGTCTAAGATTCTTCGTAAACGGCCTGTGCGATGAAGGTTCCGACTTCTATAAAGTGTTCGAAGATTTAAAGGCGAGCTTCGGCCCGTCCGTCTGCCCGATTGTTGTGCCGTATTTTGAGGACGGCAAGGCAGATAAATATATCAATATGCTGGAATATAAGGCGTACGATTACTCCGGCGGCAAGCCTGTACAGGTAGATATGCCGAACATGGGTGCCCGCCTTGAGGGTCTGCGTACCGCCATTTACGAGGCCGTCGCCGAAACGAGCGACGAGCTGTTCGAGAAATATTTCTCCGGCGAAGAATTCACGCCGGAAGAGGTTATCGTCGGTGTTTCCCAGGGTGTTAAAAGCGGCACCATTTCGCCCGTATTCTGCGGCGACGCTATGCTTATGCGCGGCATGGAGCAGTTTATGGACGGCCTTTGCTGGCTCGCCCCGAGCGCGGCGGATAAGGGCGCGGAAATCGGCGTAGACGTAGACGGCAACCCCGTTGAGATTGCCGTTAAGGAAGATGCCGCCACGGCTGCCATCGTCTTCAAGACCGTTGCAGACCCGTTCATCGGCAAACTCTCCTACGTAAAGGTGCTCTCCGGCAAAATTTCCACGGAGACCCCGCTCATCAACATGCGCACCGGAAACACGGAGCGCGTCGGCAAAACCGTCATGATGTGCGGCAAAAAGCAGGAAGATGTAAAAGCCATCACTGCGGGCGATATCGGCGCCATCCCGAAGCTTGCCGGCGTCAACACGGGCGATACGCTCTGCGCACCCGCACGCAAGGTCACACTGGACGGCATCGCATACCCCACCCCGGAGATGCGTATGGCCATCGTCCCGAAGAACAAGGGCGACGAAGATAAGGTCGCGCAGGGCATCATGCGTCTTGCGGAAGAAGACCCGACGATTCGTTTTGAAAATAACGCAGAAACCAAAGAAATGGTCATCAGCGGCATGGGCGAACAGCACCTTGATGTCATCGTCTCCAAGCTGAAGACGAAGTTCGGCGTAGATGTCACGCTGCGCAGCCCGCGCGTTCCGTATCGCGAGACGATCCGCAAGACCGTTTCCGTACAAGGCAGACATAAGAAGCAGACCGGCGGCCACGGCCAGTTCGGTGATGTGTGGATCGAATTCTCCCCCTGCGATGCAGACGGCTTGGAGTTTGCAGAGCGCGTTGTCGGCGGCGCAGTGCCGAAGGGCTTCTTCCCCGCTGTTGAAAAGGGTCTGCGCGAGTGCATCGCAAGAGGTCCTCTCGCCGGTTATCCGGTCGTCGGTCTCAAGGCGACGCTGTATGACGGCTCCTATCACCCCGTAGATTCCAGCGAAATGGCGTTTAAGACCGCTGCTTCCATTGCCTATAAAAACGGCATGCCGCAGGCGAACCCCGTTCTGCTTGAGCCCATCGGCGAATTGAAGGCTACCGTGCCGGACGCTAACATGGGCGATATCATGGGCGAAGTCAACAAGCGCCGCGGCCGCGTGCTGGGCATGTCCCCGGCAGAAACCGTCGGCTATCAGACCGTAGACGCCGAAGTGCCGATGGCCGAAATGTACGATTTCAGCACCTATGTGCGCCAGATCACGCAGGGCAGAGGCAGCTTCACGTTTGATTTCGTGCGCTACGAAGAAGCCCCGCAGAATGTTGCGCAGAAGGTTATTGAGGCCGCGAAAGCCAACGGCGAGATTGACTGAATAAAACCATGACAAAAAAGAGACAAAAGACACTATCAATCTTGATGTAATTCTCTTTAAATGCAGCAATAGCATACGGGTGGTACGTAATCCATTCTAATTTCACGAATAAAGCTAAGGCACAACCTACGGATTTTCCTCCGTAAGTTGTGCCTTTTTCTCAACTGTATCGTTCAAATGCTTCTTTATATAGTTAACCGCGTTCCGCCTCAAAATTGAAGCGGAACGCGGTTGCTTACTCTACACTGATTTTCAAAGGTGCCTGCATCTCTTTCCAGTCACCGTCACTCTTCGCCTTTGGAATTTTGCTTAGAGTGATAACCATGTGCCTTTCTCTGCGGACTCTACAATAGCATCCAGCAGGTGCTGGTTTGCCTGTCCATCCTTAATATTGGCAGCAAGACCATCACCGGTGCCATTCACAATGTCTGCAAAGGACTGCATCTGATCGGAGAAATACTGCTGCGGAATGGGCAGATGGTTGAAAACATGGGCATCGGCATTGATGTCTCCGGAGCAGACTTCAATTTCGTCAATTCCGGCAGGTGTGGCATCCAAGCTGTAGACAATGGCACCCTCACTGCCGTAAATCTCCATACGCTGATAGTTACCGCGGCCATAAGCAAATCGGGTAATCTGGAAGCTGACAGAAATCTCATCTTCCATATCCGCCATGTAGTTGCTGAAATCGTCCACATCTACTTTTCCGACGCCTTCGCCGTCCAGCAACGGACGCTCGTGTACGTAAGTACCGGTATGTCCCACAACGCGTGTATATTCTTTGTTCGTCACAAATCGTACCAAATCCAAGGCATGGCTTCCCAGATCTCCCAGAGCACCTGTACCGGTTCTGCTCTTGACATAGCGCCATACTAAGGGGCAGTTGGCACGGGGCAATCCCCACGCCTGAAAATACTGCATATTCACGTGATAGACACGCCCGATCTTGCCCTGCGCAATCAGATCCTTGGCGTAGCGGGCAGCAGCCTTGAATCGGTAGGAGAAGCACACCATATTCTTGACATTCTTCTCCTGAGCCGCCTTGGCCAGTATGTCTGCTTCCTCTGCGGTCAGGGTGATGGGCTTTTCCAGGTTAAACGGCTTGCCGGCTTCCACGGCAGCCATTGCCACCTTGAAGTGGGCGTCATTAGAGGTGCAGATATCCACTGCATCGACAATGTCACAGTTAACCAAATCTCGATAATCCGTAAAACGGTACTGCGGAGGAATTCCATACTTCTCGCCAACGGCTTCGAGCTTTTTCTCATCAATGTCGCAGATGGCCACCAAGGTCAAATCGGGACTCTTGGCAATACCGGGCTCGTGCACGCCGCCCCAGATGGCTCCTACGCCTACAGATCCTACGCGAATAACTTTCTTTTCCATGTTGATTACAACTCCTTTAAATTAAATTATAAATTAAATAAAATTAATTTATTTTTTCCAGAATCATTGCAGAGAAGGGAGGAATTTCCACCACGGTGGCATTCTGAGCCCCTTCAAAGGCCTTTTCACTTAACAAATCGCGGACGTGATTTCCCGACAACGTGTAGTTTTGGGGACAATCTGTGTTGTTGATGACCGTCACCAGAAGCTCTTCCTGCAATTGGCGTTCCATAACAAACAAATCTCCCTGAGAACGGAATCTAACGGTTCCCTCCTGCAGTGCTTTTCTGGTTTTTCGCAACCGCATCAGCTTCTGATAGTGCGTCCGCAAATCCGTATTCCAATGAGATTCCTCCCAGTCGAACGCCTTACGGCAATCCGGGTCGTTCTCACCCGTCATACCAATTTCCGTGCCATAGTATGTGCAGGGCATACCTACAAAGGTGAACAGGAAAGCCGCCGCGTTTTTCAACCGCGCCGTATTCCCTCCGCTGACCGTAAGGAAACGGGCAGTGTCGTGGCTGTCCAGCAGATTGAGCATAGAATCATTGGCCGCATCGGAATAGCGCATCAAATTTTCCGTGAGAAGTTCCTGAAAACGCTGAGGAGCCACTGCGCTCTTGGCAAAGTACTCCACTGCCGCGCGCTGAACACCATAGTTCATCACGCCATCGTACTGATCCCCCTGAAGCCACGCTTCCGAATTGCGCCAGAACTCTCCGATAATCAGTGCGTCGGGATTGATCCCCCGAACGGTCTCCCGGAACTCTCTCCAGAAATGGGAGTCCACCTCGGTGGCTACATCCAGTCTCCAACCGTCAATACCCATGCGGGTCCACTTGGCCACGGCTCCCAGAAGATATTCCTTCGCCTGAGGATTTTCCGTGTTCCACTTGGGCATACAGGCCGTTCTCAACTGTTCTTCAGATAAATTTTTCAAACCGGGGTGTCTGGGGGCATAGGGAGTGTCTCCGAAAGAATCAAAATTCAAAGGATCAAAACTCACCGGAAATTCCCGAATGTAAAACCAATCCCGGAAAGGGGATTCCTCTCCGTGCTCCACCACATCTTGGAACTGCCTAAAACCTCCGCCACAATGGTTGAACACGCCGTCTAAAATCACTCGGATGCCACGCTTATGAGCCTGATTAATCAGCTCCACCAAATCGGACTCATCGCCAAAATGAGGATCGATGCGCGTATAGTCCACGGTGTCATACTTGTGGTTGGAAGTGGCTTCAAAAATCGGGGTCAAATACAGGGCGTTCACTCCCAATTCTTCCAAATAGGGAAGCTTTTGGGTAATACCCGGCAAATCTCCGCCCATAAAAATCTGTCTGTCCGGCGCGGTGCCCCAAGGCGCCACATTCTCCGGAGAAAGCTTAGGGTTTCCGTTGCAAAAGCGCTCCGGAAAAATCTGATAGAACACCGCACTGTTGACCCAAGATGGCTTTTTATGGATGTCAATGCGGTTGATAAACGGAAAATGGAAGTTAACAAAGGCTGAAGATTCATCCTCGTCTATGTTGACTAGTTCCGGCTTTGCGAAACCACTGTCCCCATACAGCCACTGTTCGTCCCCCTTTTCCAAAAGGAAGTAGTAGGCAACGCGAGGGTCATCTACCGGATACACATAAGAATAGTAATCAAACAGCTCGTCTGAACCTTCCACCTCCATGGGAACTTCCTTACGGGTATGCCAGAGGTATTTATTTCCAATGACCAAAGTCACTCGGTCCAAATCGCCCTTCCCTGCACGCAAACGAACCTTGAACTTTTCATAGGAAATGGGAAACGCATAATTGCTGACCGGATTGTGAAATATTGCCTCTCGATTCATGGAATCACTCCTTTACAACAGAATTTTAATCTGATCGGATTCTGCCAGCCGCGTGAACACACAGTCATTTCCGAAGGTACGCTCCGGCAGCAAGATCATTACATTGACGCTCTGGGAATCCACGACAAACTGGCGGCCGTGAAGCACACCGGGATTCAGCCGGACAAAGGTACCCTTGGGAACACGGAACGCCTCAATGGACGCAGGATTCACCTGAAAACTGGAAGGTCCCACAAATATATCAATGTCACCGTCCAGAGGAAGAATTCCCTCGCTGGTAAATCCATGGTATTCCACAGCGGTGATGATTCTCTCACACTGGGACACCCGTGCCACGCATACCGAGGCCTGCATTCTTTCATCTAAACGGAGTGTCGTCAGGTCCGGGATGAAGATATTATCCGCTCCGGCCATAGCATCCATCTGCTTGATATGGAGCAAATCCACAAAATCTCCATAGGGACGAAACGACTCCCGATCCAACGGTTTTGAAACAATCTCTCTCATGGCAATTTTTCCTTTCTAAGATTACAGGCTATACACGCCCTGTTCGTCCGCATCATCAAAAATCATTCCCAGATAACGGGCGGCTTCCCGCAGCACCTTTTTGTAGTTTCCGTAAATTCCACCCACATGATGGATATAAGGCCCAAACATCAGCTTCTCTTCCCACATCTTCCAGTTGTTCGTTTCGAACCACACATAGGTTCCGTTGGTTTCGGGTCCGTCTACCCCTTTGCCCTCACCGCCAAACAGATAGTACTTTCCGTCCACATCGTCGAAACGGCATACCGTAATGGGGCCCTTTTTCAGTTCAAACCGTTCCTGTCCCTGGACAAGTCGGGCAACACTGGAAGAATCCTTCAAGGAATACGGGAAGGGACCGCAATGCCACAGCAGCTCCGCGTTGTCGTTCTGCGGATGGCGAATGGTCAAATCCGCAAGGAAACAGGCCTCTTTGCCCAAGGTGACCGCCTGCAACATCGCCATGGTCACTGCTCCGTTGACATCCGTCTCACAGGAAACCGGCAATCCCTCATCAGACAGCTCGCCCAAAGCCATGCAGACAGGTGCGCCTAAAACTGTAACCGCGCTCCAGCACTCCATCGCTCCGGCTGCACAGTGCTTTTCCTCCATCAGATCCTGAATGGCCAGTTTAGCTGCTGCGGCTCGCTCCACCGCCTCTTCCTTCATACCGGAAGCATCCATACGTTGCTTTACATTTGCCACATAGTCTTGTAATCTGGGAGAATTTTCACCGATCAACTGATCCATACGGGCTGCCACTGTGTTAGGAGATATCGGCACCACAGTCACACCCAATTTGGTTGCCAAATCTCCCTCATTGGCCGTCACACTCATAAACGGTTCCGGTCTTGCTCCAAACTTGGCGATTCGCAGATTTTTCACCGCCTTTATAACGGACACCACACGGATAAAGCTGTCAAAGCCATTGCGGAAATCCTCGCTTTCGGTCTCGCAGTTCCAAATATAACTATACTGCACTCCGAACCGGCGCATCACCTTGGTGCAGGCGAACATGCCGCACTGCGTATCTCTTCCTCGGCTTTCGTCGGTGTTAGGCCGCTCATCTCGAGCACCCCATACCAAGGTGGGTACCTTCATCGCCGCCGCTACTCCTGCGGCACACTGCTCTTCACCAAAATCGCAATGGGGGGTAAACAGCGCGTCAATCTTTGCCCGGCGGAATTTTTCCACCACCTGCGTTATTTTTTCCGTTTCGAACAGTATTCCGTTTTCGCATATGTCATCAATATCCACCAGAGTGACCACATCCGGATGAATACCGCGAATAACAGCCATAAACTTTTCCTTTTGCCGCTTGGCCTCCTCCATGCTCAAAAAGCTGCGCTTAGTAGGCGCTACGCCAATCACAATGTTCTGCTTTTTCATATCTGCAACTTCCTCCTGTAAAATTCTACACGCTGATCAATTTCCGTATAGTCGATTTCCCCGGTGCGCAAAAAGCGCTGCACCGTATTCCAATCGGGAATGCCGGCTCTGCCACCAATTCTGGTACACTTGATGCAAGAAACTCCCGTGGCAAGCCGAGCGGCTTCTTTGGAAGAAAGCCCGCGCAGCAATCCTACGGTATATGCGCCGTGGAACACATCTCCGGCCCCCACTGTATCCTGCACATCCACTGCAAAGGAGGGCATCTGAAAAAAGCCATCCTCCTCGCTGTACCCTACGCAGCCTTTTGCTCCTAATGTGAATACCACAATAGAAGGGCCCATTTTTTGGACCTCCCGGCAATTTGCTTCAAAGGCCTCCTCCTTTCCCCGGAAAAGCACCTTATAGAAGAATTCCGAAGCAATAAAAACGTCGATGATGCCGATATTCTCCATCATTTCCGATGAGTAGGAATCGGCGTCCACGATGATTTTGGCACCCGCTTTCTTTGCCCGCTTGGCTGATTCCATTGCCACATGTGTGGCATGAGAGATAAAAAACCACTGACACCCCGTCAGAATTCGTTCCTCTATCTCCTCCAACGTAGGGGGACTTGCCGTGCCGGATCGGTACACGATACTCCGTCCCTGCGTCTCGCGGTCGCTGAGCACTATGGAGAGAGATGTCGTTTCTCCTTGGCGCGTTTTCATTCCGGATATGTCAATTCCATGACGTTCAAAATCCCGTAAGCAAAACTCGCCGTAGTCATCGCTTCCCACCGCACCCATCATGGCGCATTTAGCTCCCAATCTGGCTGCCGCCACCATGCCGGTGGCCACTTTTCCTCCGCCCTGCCAGCTCATAGCGTTTATCCCGGTTCCTCCGTTTGGCTTGGGAAACACATCCACATTCACTGCCAGGTCTACACAGGGCATGTCATAGCCCGCTATTTCAAATTCTTTTAACACAACTCTTCCTAAAGCCTCCTTTGCGTTAAGTTAACTAAAATGTAAACTTATTCGGATTAAGCAAACGCATTTTACCGCGTACAAAATCTATAGCGTTTTCGGAAGTCTCCATCATCAGTCGGAACATGTCCCCGTTCTTTTCAGTCGGATCCCCATGCTGTACCACACCGTGATAGCAAGCCCGAAAATACTCAGTGGCTATGTTGAACTTGCTCATACCCAGGCGCACACTCTCCTGCAACTGCTCGGGAGGAATATCCGAACACCCATGCAGTACCAGCGGAATGGGCAGAGCGCTACGCAAAGAAGCAATACGGTCAAAATCCAGATTCGGGGTTTGCACGTAAGCACCGTGAGCATTGCCCACAGCCACCGCCAGAGATCCGCAACCCGTGCATTTCACAAATTCCACAGCCTGCTTTACGTCGGTATAATGATCGCTGTTGACGATGTCATCCAGATTGGCTCCCGAGCCCACATGACCCAGTTCGGCCTCTACGTCTACGCCAAACACCGCTGCTGTTTTCACAACAGCTGCTGTCAGCGCCATATTTTCCCCATACGGCAACGCTGAGCCGTCCACCATCACAGACGGAAATCCATCCCGCACACCGCTCACTGCTATTTCATAGCCGGCAGAATGATCCAGATGTACTCCGATGGGCACTGAAGATTTTTCTGCAAAATCTTTGGCGATAGCCGCCACATGTTTTAAGGCGATGTACTTGTCGAAGCCGGGATAAAACTGGATAATCACCGGAATTCGCTCCCGATTGGCCGCCTCAGCCACCCACTTAATCGTCTCGTAGTTGAACACGTTCACAGCAGCTACTCCGTAACCGTTTTCCGTGGCGTGGCGCAGCAACTCATTTACTTTAACCAATGGCATTCTCTTTTCTCTCCTCTCAGTTTGTTGTCTCCGTATTGAAGAACAGTGTGTAATGGGGTAAGCCCTCCATAAAGCGTCTGCTGGCTCGGTCAATCACATCGTAGTCTTCCTTACTGAATTGCCAGCCGGCGGCTTTCAAATTCTCCTGAGCCTGTCTTCCGTTTTTCGCTCCGACAATCGGTGCCGTAATCCCTGGGGTTTGCAGCAGCCAAGCAATGGCGCCTTGGGCCGGTGTTTTGCCATATTTCGCACTGATCTGTGACAGTACGTCCGTCACTTCCAGACACCTATCGTAGTTTTCCGGCTGGAACAGGGCCGCCCGGGCGCGTCCGTCCGTGAACACTGCGCCTTTTTGGTACTTTCCCGTCAGCAATCCCTGAGCCAGCGTGCTGTAAGGAATCACCGAAATCTCCTGCTTTCGGCTAAACTCCAGCAAGGCTTCATCGTATCTCCACAGCAGGCTGTAGCAAGGCTGAATCACATCTACCTGTCCAAATCGCATAGCCGCCTTCATCTCTTCCAGAGAGAAATTAGACAACCCGATTGCTCGAATTTTTCCGGCCTTTTTCAGTTCTTCCATGGTCTCCATTCTTTCCTGAATGGTAACCTCTTCCTCCGCTACCGGATAGTGTAAAAAGTAAACGTCCAAGTAATCGGTACCCAAGCGCTGAAGGCTGTCTTCGCAGGCTTTAATCATCTTATCGTGGGACATAGAGGGCTTGAACACCTTGGAGATGATTCGCACCTTTTCCCTGCCAATCCGGCGGGCAGCCTCGCCCACCACTCGCTCGGAACGGCCATCGCCATAAATCTCGGCCGTGTCAAAGGTATTCACACCATTCTCATAGGATACTTCCAACGCCTCCAAAGAGCTTTTGTCCTCTGTTGCGCCAAAATAATCTCCTCCCATGGCCCAGCAACCCAGAATGAGCTCCGAGACCAGTACATCACTTTTTCCCAAGTTTCTTATATTCCATTTTAAAATTCCTTTCTCCAATATGCTGTCTATGTTTTGGCAAAATTCCGGTTAGCCGTCTCGATCCTGTTTCGGTGAGACATGATAGTACTGCTTGTACGCCCTGGAAAAGGTATACACGCTTTCATAGCCAACCAGTTCTGCCACCTCCTTTATTTTGATTGCGGGATCTTCTTCCATCAACCGCTTGGCCTCTCGCATTCGGACAGACAGAACATATTCCGAAAAGCTTTGATGAAGCTGCTCTTTAAACACACGGCTAAAGTAGCTGTAACTCATGGAAACCATCTCGGCCACTTCGTCCATGCTGATATCGCGGTTGTAATTATTCTGCACATACTGCTTTGCTATGGAAAGAATATGGGCATACTTGTTTGTAGCGGTCTGCACAGCCGCCTCCATCTGCTTCAAAACCTTCTGCAGGTATTCTTGCATTTCATTTAAACTGGCAAATCTGCTAAAGTGGGGAAACGCTTCCAATTCCAGATGATACGCAGAAGCCATCTCCTGAACCTGAGACTCCCAATACACATAAAATCGTCGAATCTCCTTAGGGAAGGACTGCTCCTGAAAAAAATCCCGACAGAAGATTTTTTGAAGCAACTGATAAAGCTCAGCAAAATTTCTGCTCTGAAAGGCCGAATGAATCCGGGCTTGAAACCGAGGAAACCGGCTTTGCTCCGCAGCCGCTTGAGCAGAGGAAAACCGAAGGTCGAACGGCTCCAGCATGCGATAGGCCATGGTGTACCGTGCCTCTTTATAAAACACAGGATACTCCTCCAAACGCGTAAACGGTCGACTCACTGCAAAACAGGGCCGTCCCGCCCCCTGCCTGACACAGGACTCCTGACACGTTTCGATGTATGCTTTTACAATATCCTCCCGGCTGCTTTCGGTATTCAACAGCACAATTGCGTCTTGCGTTACGTTGCGAAAAAAGAATGCCGCCACATCCTCCGACGACTCCTCGGCAAAGACTTCCTCAGCCCGGAAACCGTCTTCTCCTTCCCCGCCAAAAGGCCATGCAACCCAGAACACCGGATGGGGAAATTCCACCGGGGGCTTTCCGGTTTTACCCGCGAGTAAGCCGTTGAGCCAGTTTTCCAGTACCTCCCGGTCGTTGCCGTTTCGGAGAGATTGCGCCTTCCGGCGGCGAAGATTCTCCTGACACTTGAGCAGCACTTCCTGAATTTGCACCAGCTTTACGGGCTTGAGCAGATAATCCACCACTCCGCTGCGGAGAGCACTCCGCATATACTCGTAATCGTCATGGCCGCTCAGAATCACCACCTGAATCTCCGGGAAAGCCTCGTTTACCTTGTCCGCCAGCTCCAGACCCGTCTGATAGGGCATTCGAATGTCGCTGATCAATATATCAACGGACTTTTCCTGCAAAATCCCCCATGCCTCTTGGGCCGAGTGGGCTATCAGCGTCTCTTGAATTCCTAACTGGTTTTCCCTGTCAATCATCTCTATCTTTCGTCGCATGGCTGTGCACAAAAGGGGATCATCATCCACCACCATCACTGTAAGCATCTGCATCCTCCGCTTTTCTGTCAAACTCTCCGTCTTACTTGGCCAACACCGGCGAAAAGCACACCCGTTATAAGACAGCTTTTTGCGTTTACCTTTTCTGAAAAAACTGCTATAATGTTTGTAAAATAAACATACTGGTATACTTTCCCTCCCGACTCCTCAGTACCAAACGATCATTGGAATGAGAAAAAATCTGAAGTCGATCATTGATATTATCCAGCCCAATTCCATGCTCTTTCTGATGACGCAAAGCTATGGCATCATAGGGCTGAGAGAATTTTTGATTCATCTCCTCCACTTGTTTCAGACTCATTCCCCTGCCGTTATCCCGTACACGAAGAATCATTCGATCCCCCATCTTGCGGGCCGTGATGATAATTTGCCTTTTCTCCTCCGGAGCCATCCCGGTAAACCCATGCTCAAAGGAATTCTCCACAATAGGCTGAAGCAAAAAGCGGGGAATAATGATCTGCCGAAGCTCCTCCGGGACATGAATCCGCAGCTCCACGCTGTCTCCATACCGGCACTTCTCCAGGTTCACGTAATTAATCACATGCTCCAGTTCCTTCTCCAAAGGAAGCTCTGTGCTCGTCATGGTGTTATAGCGGATCATCTGGGCAAAGTCGCAAATGTAATCCGCCGTTTCAAACTCTCCGTCCAAAGTCAGCTTTCCGGCAAACATGTCCAAGGTGTTGTAGATAAAATGAGGATTGATCTGAAGCAGAAGAGCCTTTAACTGAGCGTCTTTATATGCGGTTTCCTTTTGGATATTCTCCTGCATTAAGACGCGCATTCTGCCCAAGACACGGTTGAATTGATCTCCGATCACGCCAATTTCATCCTGACGTTCCACCGCTAACTCCCCGTTGAAACCGGATTCGGCAATGCGTTCCATCTCATCTCCATACCTCTGAAGACGAGAGTTGATGGAGCGAATCATGGAAAAGAACAGAGACAAAAACAGTAGCGAAAGAAAACCCACGAAGATTAAGATGAGCAGAGAACTCTGCTGCAAATATCCGTGTTCCGACACTGGCAGCGCCACACCCACGCGCAGAGGAACCCGCTGAATCTCGGTGGAAAAATACCGCACAGATTCTTGAGAACCTGCGGTTTGCGGGAAACGGAAATCAGAATTCAGAGTTACATTGCTGAGTTTAGGTCGGTTTTCCTCATCCAGTAGGAATAGGGCCACACCATTCTGTTGCGGCATTCCGAACTCTGGGAACAACTCGTCCACGCGCATTTTGGCCAAAAGATACCCCTGATTTTTATACACCGAGGAAACAATGGGACAAAGGTAGTACAACACATCTTTTCCGTCTATCTCCGCATGATACCAAGTGGCTTCCCTTCCGTTCTCCAACAGCTCTGTGGGAATACTCTTCGGAACAGAATCATAATGGTACACTGCGCTGTAGCCCTCCGGGATGGTAGTGTTTTTTGTCAGTAAATAGACGCGTTCCAGAGGCGGTGACACCGCGTTGCTCGCTCCCTGCAGCAACGGCATCACAGTTTGCGTGTACTCCTCGTGAGAGACGGCGCCATTGTAATCGTGAGACAGAAAAGCAATCAGATTTTGATTGCAGGACAACACCTGCATCAGCATTTCCACATGATCCATTTTTTCGTTCACATCACTGACTACCATGTTCAGCATATATTGCCCATCCTGCGCCAGCTGATGTTCATAGTGCGACGCAACCGAGGCAAAACTGAACACCGACAGCAAGGTAAACGGTAGAGCGATGAGCCCCAAAAATCCAAGAACCATTTTGTGCGCTAGTTTCATCCGACTCAGCCACTGTTTCACTTTTTTCTCCTTTCCTATCATCAAAAAACCGGTATTAAAATCTCAAACTCAGTTTTTATAAAATTTACATAAAAAACCTCTGGACATTTTGAGATTATTGGCTTATTATGATATAGTATAACAAGTATAGCAAAAATGTCAATTTTTCCTATCGACTCGTAGTCGACACAGCTATACTCCAAAAGAAAGGAATTGCCATGGATACTCCACACAACGATAAACAGCGCAAAAACTTATTTCCCTATAAGCTTGCTCAAACGCTTGTCGGATTGATTGCCGTATGTTTTCTTATTTTCTGTATTCGCTCACCCTCAACTCCCAGTCCCTCTCCCTTTCAGACGACATCCTCCGAGAAAGAAACCGCTTTGAAATGGATTTTCATAACCCCTTATGGCGAAACGGATTCCTCCTATGCTAACCTGTTTCTCTCCCAAGAGGATTGCACCGAATTGGCCGGAACACCTGTGGAACTCTCCTTTTGCACCATTGAAAAATATTTGAACATGACAGCATCGGGAATCTCTGCAGATGTGGTCACCTGTTGGTACACCGATTCCAACTTTAAACGATTGGAAACAACCGGAACTACCTGGGCTCTGCAGGACTTGCTGAACAAGGAAATTCCCGGCTTTACCCTGCCCGAAAACTTTATCCGGTGGTGCGGAAATTTTCAGGGAGATGTTTACGCCTATCCGCATACCGGAACCATTCTCTCTGAGGATACCTCTACCAAGTCTGCCGCCGCTATGATTGGTCGCAAGGACATTCTGGAAAAAATTCACTGGGATAGTCAGCAGCCCCTGTCCAAAGCGTATTGCTTGGAACAGCTAAAAGCCATTCGGAAAGCCTATCCCGAGTTGATTCCCTGCTACATGGAGCTTCCCAGTCTTCAACAGATGTTTGGCGTCACCGCCGATACCGGCACTGCGTGGGAGGATCCTTTTTTTCACCCCGGTACTTTGGAGTCACTGGAGTTTATGAACACCCTGTTCCGTGAGCGACTGCTTTCCCGCGATGTGTTCACCCTCAGTCAAGAGTCCCTGCTCAGACAGCTGCAAAACGGCGAGATCTTTTTGGCGGCTTCTCCCTCGCTGGGCAAGCTGCTCTCCCAGCTCCCGGAAAGCCACCCAATTTGGGAACAATATGAAATCCTCTCGCCCATCCTCTCGGATTCCGGACGGGAACCGGCACTCAGCAACAATTTCGAGGAACAATACGTCTCCACCCTGTTTGTTAAAAGCAGCACACAAAGCCAATTCCAAGCCAGACTGTTGGCAGCATTTTATCTGCAAAACATGGAGCCTTCTCCCGAACAGGAGAACGCTTTGGAGCGCTCCGGGCTTGGAGATTTGCTCAAGAATGCAAAACCGATGAAATCTATCGGCATTGACAGCCAGTACACTGTTCCGATCATTCACTATGAAATCCTGTTTTCCCTCTACTCCAACACACGTCTGGCTACGGCAGACGAACGAAAACAGAAATTTCTGGAAAATCAGATCGTGAATTTGGTGGAGGATTGTTCTGCCGATGAAATCGCGCCGACCTACGCTCGTTTGGTCAGTGAGTTGCAAAGAGGAGACTATAAGTTGCTGGACACCTGGAAAAAGCAGCAGTACCAAAAAGCGATATCCATTTTGCAGGAGTGAACCTGATTTTTTCGAATTCTCTTGCCGGGAAATAATTTTTCAGATAAAAAGTGCGCCTTCCAACGGCTGATGCTGATGAAAGGCGCGCTTTCGTTATCCCTGCTTCCCGCGCAAGAACCTTGGCCTTTTCACATTGGTTCCTTAGTTAAGAGATATTAAGAGAGAAACACATCTGCTTTTTAGGAGATGCTCTTCTGGTCGTGAAGCCCCTGAACACTATGTTCCATCTCTCCCTTAACGGGCATAATGGGTGCGGGATTTCCAAAGGTGGTATTGGGGAAACGGATGGGCGCTGCCCACTTCACCGCATTGATAATCACCTTCTGAATTTCCGGCTGATGATAGATGGGGAACACCTCATGGCCCGGACGGAAGTAGAAAATCTTTCCTTTTCCGCGATGCCAGCAGCAACCGCTGCGGAACACTTCTCCGCCTTCGAACCAGCTGATAAACACCTGCTCATCCGGCTGGGGAATATCAAAGCGCTCACCGTACATCTCCTCGTGCGGAATTATAATTTTCTCGTCCAGACCGTCTACAATGGGATGGCTGGGATCTACAACCCAAAGGATTTCCTTCTCGCCGTCCTCACGCCACTTCAATTTCCAAGAATCCGTTCCGCACAGCTTCCGGAAGATTTTAGAGGCATGGCCGGAATGAAGAACGATAAGGCCCATTCCTTCCAGAACACGATTGTAAACGCGATCCACAATCTCATCCGACACTTCCTGATGAGCCATGTGACCCCACCAAATCAACACATCCGTATTGTCTACAACCTCCTGAGTCAGTCCGTGTTCCGGCTCTCGCAGCGTGGCGGTTTTCACATCCATACCGGCTTCTTTCAGAAAGTCTGCGATGCAGCCGTGAATACCCTTGGGGTACACCTCAGCCACTTCCGGGAATTGAACCTCATGGAGGTATTCGTTCCAAACAGTTACTCGAATTGCCATTTTAAAAAAACTCCTCTCATATAATGAATTAATCACAGGGTAGCCATTTTTCTTCTTCCGCAGAGCGGATAATTACGTCCAATGCATGCTGAATGCGGCAGCCGTCTTGAATGGTGGCAGCCATGCCATCGCTGCAGCCGTTGAGAATATCTGCAAAAGACTGCATCTGATCGCACTGGAAACGCTGGGGAATGGGAAGCTTTGTGTAGATTCCGGACCTGTCATAGGGGTAGCCAAAGCAGACCTCTAATTCATCTACACCGGGAGTAACATCCAAGCTGTACACCAAGCCGCCCTTGCTCCCGTATATTTCCATGCGCTGGTAATTTCCTCTGCCATAGGCAAATCGGGTGACAGAGAAATTCGCCGAAGTCTTTCCATCCATCTCCATCAAGTAATGGCAGAAGTCATCTACATCTACCGGACCGTATCCTTCGCCCTCTTCCAGACGGCGCTGGGTCACATAAGTATCCGTATGTCCCACAGCCTTCCGGTAATTTTTACCGGTGACAAAACTTACCAAATCCAGAGCGTGACAACCCAAATCGCCCAGTGCGCCGGTTCCGGTCAGCTTTTTTTGGTATCTCCAAGAACGGGGCAAATCATAGGAAGGACCGCCGCCGCCCTGCAGATACTGCATGTAAACGTGATAAATGTCGCCTAACATTCCCTTCTCCACCAATTCCTTGGCGTAGCGGGCAGCAGCCTTAAAGCGGTAGGAAAAGCACACCATATTGGGAATCCCTTTTTCCTGTGCGGCTTTGGCCAAAATGTCGGCCTCCTCCGCTGTTAAGGTGACAGGTTTCTCCAAGCAAAACGGTTTTCCGGCTTCAATAGCTGCCTTGGCCACTTCGAAGTGGGCGTTGTTGGAAGTGGAAATGTCAATCACATCCACATCCGGGCAGGCAATCAAATCGTGATAATCCGCAAAGCAGTGATCTTCTCGAATACCGTATGTATTTCTGGCGTACTCCATGCGCTCAGGCTTTAGATCGCACACGGCCACAAGTTCCAGATCCGGGCTTTTGTGAATTCCGGGAAGGTGAACGCCTCGAGAAATTCCACCAATGCCTACACTTCCCACGCGAAATACTTTTTTCTCCATGAAACTCCTCCAACACTATCTGTTGTTCTCCGTATTTGATTTCTTGAATTTTCGATGAAAGCAAGGCAGGACCTGAAGGCCGGAACAGCCTTCAGGTCCTGCTCGAAAGCTTTCCTAAAATCTCAACAAATCAATATTTGTCCATTAGGCCGCGTTATTGTAAACATCCAGAGCTTCCTGATAAATCTCCATTAAACGCTCCAGGCCCATTTGGTTCAACTGATCCACATAGGCATCCCACTGCTCGTCGATGCCGCCGTTGACAATCCAGCTGGCCCAGGTCTCGTTAACATACTTGTAAATGTCCACCGTCAGAGAAGAAATCTCTTCGGACTGTTCAGCGGTGTAGTTCACAACAGGATAGGGCTTTGCCACAAATTCCTTCATCATCTCGTCTTCCTTCAATTTAGCGCCGTCACCGCTATTCTCGGGAAGAGTGATCTTCGCTTCAAACTCGGGGGTCACATACTTCGGACCGTAGTCGCGGGGGCAAATTTCCCAGTACCACTGGTCGCCGTTCTTTCCTTCGGGAGGATCCAAGAAGGTAATGTTGCCGTCCTCGTCCTTATTCAATGCCACACCGTAGGGGCCCCAGTAAGACTGGACAGAAATGTCATCGGTAGAGAAGTAATCCGCCCAACGCATAGCCACTTCGGGATGCTCACAAGCGGTGGTAATGGTATACTCGTTGCGATGATAAATGATGATTTCATCGTTGCCGCGGATGTAGCGGTCGCCGTTAGGACCGGCCAGCGGAAGCATCGGAACATATTCGTCCGAATGAGGCTGAGTAGCAGAGGAGGTTTCCCAAGCGATACCGGTACCTACCAGAGATACATCTGCGTTTTTCCATTTTGCGTCGGACATGGAACCATCCTGCGTGATGAACTCCGGATCCATAATGCCTTCTGCGTATAACTTATGGAAGAAAGCAACTGCTTCCTTATAGCGCTCGTCAGCCGGAATGAAAACAGGCTTCAGCGTCTCCTGATCCAAAGCCAGGAAGTTCTCCTGGATGCTGTCCACGAGGCCCCAGGGGTTGATGTAGCGGATCCAGTCAAACAGATTCGTCTTAGCGCTGCCGGTCAGAGGAATCTCGTCGTTCGGATCACCGTTGCCGTTGGCGTCCTGCTCCTTAAAGGCCTTCAGCACTTCGTACCACTCGTCCACGGTGGTGGGGATTTCCAGGCCCAAACGATCCAGCCATGCCTTGTTGATAAAGGGCGTATCGCAGCCCTTCGGACGCAGAGGCTTCTTACCGGGCAGAGTATAGATATGGCCGTCCGGATTGGTAACCATCTGATGCATAGTGGGCTCTGCCTCCCAAGCCGCCTTGATGTTGGGGCAATACTTTTCCACATAATCTTCCAGCGGAATGAACATGTCAAGGTTGGTGGCAATGTCATTATCCTTCAGAGCATTGTCTCCGAAGAATACGTCGGGCAAATCACCGCTGGCCAGCAAGAGCGACTTCTGCTCAGACCAGTCCGCATCGCCTGCGTACTGCCAGTTAATCTTGACGTTGGTGTCCTTTTCCATCTGCTGGAACATGGCGTTGTCTTTAAAATCCATCGTATTAGCGCCTTTGACGTAAAGGAAAGTTAACTCCACGGGTTCTTTGACAATAGGCAAGCCCGTCTCATTGAAGTTATCGTCCCCTGTTGCAACCTCACCTGAAGTGCCGCCACTTGTCTGTTCACCACTGCTAGAGCTGCTTTTGCCACCGCCGCCACAGCCTGCCAGCATGGAGGTAACCAGGGCCAAACAAATCAGGCTTTTTCCTAGCTTTGTCCACTTTTCTTTCATGTTTGCATCTCCTCACTATAGGATTTTTTATTTGACGGTGAAATCCTCAGGGTATATTCCCAAGGTAACGTCACAGAGTGATTTGGGGAGAAAACTCACCCCTTGATTGCGCCGATCATTACGCCCTGACTGAAATATTTCTGTACAAAGGGATACATGCACATAATCGGCACGGTGGTAACGATGATAACGGCGTATTTCATCAAATTTGCCAAACGCATGGCCTCCTGAGCAGCCATGCCGTCACCGGCACCCACCAAAGACTGGTTCGTGATCAGGATATTTCTCACCACCAGCTGCAGCGGTTTTAAGTTCTCGCTGCGTATGTAAACCAGAGCATTAAAGTAAGAGTTCCACTGCGCCACGGCAATGTAAAGAGCAATTACAGCGATTACGGCTTTGGAGAGGGGAAGAGCGATGGAGAAAAAGAATCGCAGGTTCCCACAGCCGTCAATCTGTGCTGCATCCAACAAATCCTTTGGCAAGCTGGAGTCAAAAAATGTTCTGGCCACAATCATGTTGTACACCATTACGGAGAAAGGCAAAACCATAACCCAGAATGTGTCATATAAATGAAAATCTCGAATGGTGAAGTAAGTAGGAATCAAGCCGCCGTTAAAGAACATCGTGAATATGAAATAAAACGTGATTAACTTGCGGCCTACCAGATCTCTGCGAGACAGAGAGTATGCTGCAGAGATGTTGACAATCAGGCCGATGGCTGTTCCCACTACCGTGTAAAGGATGGTGTTCCAATAACCCATCCAGATACTCCCGTGACGCAACAGCTCTTTATATCCGTCCAGCGTGAACTGGCTGGGCCAGAACCACACGTTGCCGTTAGACACTTCAGAAGGGTTACTAAAAGACGCAATGATGATAAAGTAGAGAGGATACGCAATCAGCAGCAAGATCAAGCCGCAGATTCCGTACAGAATAATGTTGAAAACAACATCTGCCTTGCTCACTTTTTGTGATTTATGTATTGTTTGTGCGCTCATAATGCATCCGCCTCTTTTCGCTAAAAATTTTCAGTCCGTACGTTCTCCGCTTACCACAAACTTGTGTCTCCAAGTTTTTTGGAAAATCCGTTGACCAGAAGTAACAATACAAAGTTAATAACGGTGTTGAACAGGTTTACTGCCGCAGAAAGGCTGTACTGATTGCTGATCATACCGATTTTGTATACATACGTGGAGATTACTTCGCTGATACTGGTGTTCAACGGGTTCTGCATGAGATACACCTTTTCGAATCCCAGATTCATCACATTGCCTGCACGCATAATCAGCAGGATCACTGCAGTAGGAATCAGGAAAGGCACATCAATGTGCCACAACCGTTGGATCTTGCTGGCACCATCCACCGTTGCCGCCTCGTACAAAGAGGGATCCACCGCTGCCAGCGCCGCAATGTAGATAATGCTGTCCCAACCTGCGTGTTGCCACACATCACTCCACACATAGACGTGCTGAAAGGCGCTCGCCTCTCCCATGATGTTGACCGGATTCTGAACGCCAAGCACCCGGGCCAGATTTCCGTAGATTCCGTTGCTGGGGGAAAGAAGGATTAACATTATGCCCACCATAACCACTGTGGAAATAAAGTGGGGCAGATAGGTCACCACTTGCAAAACCTGCTTGAAGCGTTTCACCCGGATCTGGTTGACCATCAGAGCTAAAATAATAGGGAACGGAAAGCCTGCAACCAAGCTATACAAGCTCAAGCTCACCGTATTCCAAATCAGGTTTTTAGATTGGAATGAGTTAAAGAATTTTTGAAACTGCGCAAGTCCCACCCAAGGGCTTCCCTGAATTCCCTGTGAAGGAGAAAAATCCTTGAACGCAATTTGCACGCCGTACATGGGCAAGTAGTTGAAGCAAAACAGCAACACGACCGCCGGAAGTAACAACAAGTACAATCCCCAATTTCGTTGAATCCCTCTGCCAGCTCGGTATAGCTTATACCGCCAACCCGACCGCTGTCTTCCCATTGGATTTTCTGCCATAACCCTCATCTTCCTTTCTCCATTATCTCTGACAAAGCTTTCACTTGTCAAATTGGATGTTGTGGCAATATTATAAAGCGTAAACCCTGCAAACAAAATGGCTGAATTTATGATTGTTTACCACTTTTTATCTACTTTCACCCGATATTTATTCGAATTTGATAAAAGTCTTTTAAAAGGAGTACATTTTCCGCCCGAAAGCACTCGTTTTTCGCCTGTATTTTTAACCGTCAAAAGCCATCGGCTGAGTCAGAGATTTGATTCTTGCTTTTTCTTTTTGTACAACTGCGGCATTTCCGTTTTTTCTTTCTTGATATAAAAGGGTCCTTTCCCGCGTCAACGTCAGCAAAAGAGATGGCTTTCGGTTGAGAATTTTGCTTCCGCGAAACAACAGCTCCCCTTGTGTAAAGTCGGAAAATAGACAAAAGAAGAATATGGTTTTAAGTGAGGACTCAACCAATGGTCGGTTGTTTTGCTCTTTGCTTTTTGCTATTGTAAGGATGAATTTAACACTGACGGAGCGCTTCATTACGTAGCTACCCAATCTATGGGGAAATAGGTGTGCAAAAACAGACAGTAAAAGACAGCCGTGTTCCCTTCAAGGCAAGGGAATACGGCTGTCTGGTTGAATTTATGGATTCTAAAGAAGATTTTTATTCGAAAACAGGTACACGTTTTACCACGCCACCGTCCATGGCAGATTGGTGAGCGCAGATTCCTACACCGGTCCAGTAGGCGCCGTCAATATCGCTGGGAACCGGGGTTCGATCTTCCAGAATGCTTCGGACAAACTCGTGGACTAGATGAGGATGAGAACCACCATGGCCACCGCCTTGCAGGAACGATAGATGGGGATTGCTGTCATCATACACTGTTTGTTGGGTGAAGCGCCCAATTTCCGCTGGTAAACGATCTGCATAGTCGGGGATTTGGATACGTTCTTCAGTCACGAGGCCGCCTCGACCGTAATCGTTCATAACATGTTCAGCATTTGCACCAAGCGCCATGGAGAACAGTACCGGTTGTTCCGATTCTAACTGCTGCCATTCAAAGCTTTTTCGTTCACCATATATGTTGAAACTTTCAGTGTAGCCTCGGGCTACGTGGTAGAGGAACCGAGCCATTTCAATGCTTACATCACTGTCTTTTAGGGAGATCAGAGCTGACTCAAAGGCATATGGACAGCCATAGGGAGCTTCCACTTCTTTACGTACTTTGCCGGAGCCCTTGCAATATACGGTTTCCGGACGCTTGCCCAACAACATCAGACAAGGCGCTACCGCATGGGTAGGATGCATCAGCGGAGGAAAGCCCAACCAGTAGTCCGGCCATCCTTCCATATCTTGATAATGCGCGCAGCGCATGAACTGTATTCTGCCCAGCTCTCCTTTTTCGTAAAGGTTCTTCACATACAGAAACTCTCGACCATAGACGGAGGTCTCCATAAACATATAGTGTTTCCCGCTTCTTTTTCGAGCTTCGATGACTTGGTACAATTCATCGATACTCATTCCCATCGGAATGGTACAGGCACAGTGCTTTCCAGCGTTCATCACCTGTATAGATAGGGGAGCATGAGTAGCAGGCGGTGTTACCAGATGGACGGCGTCGATGGTTTTATCTTCCAACATGGCATTAAAGTCCGTCAAGCGTTCTTCCAGAAGAAACTTATCGCCAACCATATTCAGCAGTTTTTCATTCGTATCCACTAACACCAAAGAATCTACGTCCGGGTGTTTCAGATAGATGGGTATAAATTCCGCGCCGAAGGAGACTCCTACGAGCGCCACTCTTAATTTACCGTTTTTCATGTTGTATCCCTCCTAGGATTCTTTGAAATGATCATACAGTGTATCCGAAAAAAAGTCTATGGAGAGAATGAAAATGGTATGGAATAAACGAAACTATTTATTGAATTATTGTCTGGCTCCTTTTAGGCAGACATATCATAAGATCATTTTACTGAAAAAGGCAGATGTTCAACCATGGATATAAAACAAACCGATCTCTACTGGTTTCAGTTAAACGAGGAGATTCGCGTGGAGGATGTCGATAAGTTTAGCGGCAATAATATGCATCCGGATAGAATGATGACGCAGTGGGTACTGGTGTTGATGATCAGCGGAGAACGCTCTTTCCGTGTCTACGGTGAGAATTACGTCGTTCATAGCGGCGAATTTTTCCTGTTGCCTCCTTACGTGCAGCATTGCGGGCTTCAATATGATAATCATGCAGCCTATTTTGCTCATTTTCAGGCAACAGGTATTCAGGTTCCACCGCCTGTAAAGGTAGATACCAATCATATTTTGCTTCCGTTACATGGACAGATTCCTCTGGAGCTACCCTGCTTTGATCTGATGGAGTACGCGATTCAGCACCGAACATTGCCTTTTTCAAGCAAAAATTTTTTATCATCCCAAATTCAGGCGATTCTGTACCAGATTAGTTTCGCTGTGCAAAAAAGAGAGCTTTGGTGTAATTTAGAAAGCAGACTGGCCTACCGAATCTTACAATATATTGATGACAACAAAGACCAGCACTTGAAGAATCGGGATTATGAGGATACCTTTGGAAAAACATACAATCGTCTAAATACTATATTCCAAACCGTATATGGTATGACGATCAAACAAATGCAGGTAACCTTGCGTGTCAACCAGGCAAAGCGTATGCTCAGGTCCGGCTATACTATTTCTGAAACCAGTACAGCCTGTGGGTTTGAGGACTATTTCTACTTTTTGAAAGTGTTCAAAAACAAAACGGGGATGACACCATCCGAATATAAAAATTCCTGATCAAATCGGTAGTAACTGTGATTCCAATGGAAATTGTTTTATCAGCCGCCGATTTGGTTCTAAAAAACGTTGCATTGTACTCACGAATAATACACTTGTCCATTTTTTAGGCAAAAAATAAGAGGATGTAACTGAAATCAGTTACATCCTCTTGATATGGGGTGGAAGATGGGATTCGAACCCACGGTCTCCAGTGCCACAAACTGGCGCTTTAACCAGCTAAGCTACATCCACCATATGGCGCGCCAAAAGGGACTCGAACCCCTGACCTACTGCTTAGAAGGCAGTTGCTCTATCCAGCTGAGCTATTGGCGCATATCTCTTTATGCCGCCCAAGGCAATCGTCCCTTTTCTGCGGGTTGGAGCGGGTGATGGGAATCGAACCCACACGACCAGCTTGGAAGGCTGGGATTCTAGCCATTGAACTACACCCGCATATTCTGCGACATTGATGATTATAGCACAGAAGGTTCCGTTCGTCAACCTGTTTTCTTCTATTTTTTCGCATATTTTTCGCGCCGGGCACCCTTTTTATTCCCGACGGCGGGAAGTTTTCAAATTTTGCTTTCGTGTGTGAAACCGCCACACAAACTCCCTTCCGCTTTCAAAAGAAAAATCGCGCAGAAAATTGACAATTCGTTGACAATGCGCGCCCTTTTGTGCTACGATAATACTGTTCGCCGAGACAAACTCCCGAACGATTTCCGCGGCGGAATGCCGCAAAAGAAAGGACCGTTTCAAATGAAGAAAATAACCGCTGTTTTGCTTGCCATGCTGCTGTGCATGACGGTATTTGCAGCCTGCGGCCAGAGCGGTGCCGCCTCCTCCGAGAGCACATCTTCCGAAAGCAGCGCTGAAGCCACGGCAGAGCCCACCGCCGAGCCTACGGCTGAACCGACCGCCGAACCCACCGAAGCGCCGGAGGCATTCACCCCCGCCACCTATGAAGTCGCTTCCCTCAAGGGCCCGACCACCATGGGCATGGTCAAGTTGATGCAGGACGCCGAAAACGGCGAGACCGCAAACACCTACAACGTCACGATGTACGGCACCGCAGACGAAATTACCGCCGGCATCGCGAATAAGACGATTGACATTGCAAACGTACCGTGCAACCTCGCTTCCGTGCTGTACAATAAGACCGAAGGCGGCATCAAGCTCCTCGACATCAACACGCTCGGCGTGCTCTACGTCGTTGAGACCGGCGAAAGCATCCAATCCGTTGAAGACCTCAAAGGCAAGACAATCTATTCCACCGGCAAGGGCACCACACCGGAGTTTGCGCTCAACTACATTCTGCGCGAAAACGGTATCGATCCCGAGACCGACGTGACCATCGAGTATAAATCCGAAGCGACTGAGGTCGCCGCAGCGCTTGCCGAGACCGATGACGCCATCGCTGTGCTGCCGCAGCCGTTCGTCACCACCGCTATGATGCAGAACGACAAGCTCCGCATCGCGCTCAGCCTCACCGATGAGTGGGATAAGCTCGATAACGGCAGTACGCTCGTCACCGGCGTCACGATCATCCGCACCGATGTGCTGGAGGAAAATCCCGCCGCCGTTGAAAAGTTCCTTGAAGAATACGAAGCTTCCATCAACTATACCGAGACGAATGCGGAAGACGCTGCAAAGCTCATCGCACAGTATGAGATCGTACCGAAGGAGCCCATTGCTTTAAAGGCTCTGCCCGGCTGCAACATCCACTTCATCAAGGGTGAAGAGATGAAGGAGAAGGCCTCCGGCTATTTACAGGTGCTCTTTGACGCCGACCCGAAGTCTGTTGGAGGAACGCTGCCCGATGACGCTTTCTACTATACGGAATAACCCCGCAAAGCAGAAAAAAGTGAAAACAAAGAAACAGAAAGCCATAGCCGCCACATGCGCTGTGGCTTTTTGGCTATTGGTGTGGCATGTCGTCAGCCTCTGCGTCGGCTCTGAGCTCGTGCTCGTCTCGCCCGTAAAGGTCGTACAAACGCTGTTCACGGTCATTTTCGACCCCGATTTTTTAAAGACCGTGTGGTATTCCGCTGCGCGCATTTTAGGCGGATTTTTCACCGCGCTCACGCTCGGCACGGTGCTCGGGTGGGTCGCCTCGCGGTTTTGGGTCGTTGAGACTCTCCTGCGCCCCATCACGGCCGTCATTAAAGCCACGCCGGTCGCGTCGTTCATCATTTTGGTGCTGCTGTGGTTTTCCGGCAAAAATTTGTCCGTCATCATCTCCATGCTGATGGTCTTTCCCGTCATTTACATGAATGTCTTAGAGGGCATCCGCAGCGCAGACGAAAAATTGCTCGAAATGGCGCAGGTTTTCAGGCTCTCAGTCGGCAAAAAGCTGCTTTACATCTACCTGCCCGCCGTCGCGCCGTTTTTCGTCTCCGCCTGCTCCGTGTCGCTCGGACTATGTTGGAAAAGCGGCATCGCCGCCGAGGTCATCGGCACGCCGGACGGCTCCATCGGCGCGGTGTTTTATCAGGCCAAAATCTTTTTGCAGACAAGCGAGCTGCTTGCGTGGACGGTCGTCGTCGTCGCTGTCAGCGTCGCATTTGAAAAGCTTTTTATGTTTTTGCTGCGGTTGGTCTTAAAAAAGCTCAAAATGGAGGACGTGTTAAATGGCAAGCGTGCATAATCTCATCGTAAAGCGCGGCGAAGCGGAAATCCTCAAAAATTTCTCCGCCGAGTTTCCGGAGCACCAAGTCACCGCCGTTTCCGGGCGCTCCGGCTGCGGCAAAACCACGCTGCTCTCCGTCTTATTAAATCTTCTGCCTGCGGATTCCGGCGAAATTCATGGCTTTCAAAAGCCGAGCGCCGTGTTTCAGGAAGACCGGCTGCTGCCGTACCTCACCGCCGCCAAAAACATTTCCGTCGCCGCCGGGTGCACGGAAACGGCCGCAGAAAAAGCGCTTTTACAGGTCGGGTTCGACCCCGAGGACCTCAAAAAGAACGCCGTGCAGCTCTCCGGCGGCATGGCAAGGCGTGTTTCCATCGTCCGCGCCATGCTGACAAGCGGTGACGCCGTCCTACTCGACGAGCCGTTTAAAGGTCTCGACGATCTGACCCGCGAAAAAGTCATGCAGTTCGTAAAAGAAAACCTCAAAAAACGCACCACGATCCTCGTCACCCACGATCCCCGCGATGCCAAAGATTTAAAAGCCGTTAAAATCATCGAGATGGAAACGGAAAAATGATTTGCGCACCGTCGTAAATCACCGCGCCGCAACGTTAAAAGTTTTTGATCCAACTTTTTTCAAAAAGTTGGTCGCTTTCCGCAGAAAGCGAATTTTTTGGCCTGCATTAAAATCAGGAAAGGAGAGCAGACGGTCCAGTGGACTGTCTGCTCGTGGAAAACCCTATTAAGGGGGTCCGATGGATTTGCATAGCAAATCCATAAAATGCAACAAGCGAAGCCCTGCATTCTCATCTTTCAAAGAAAAAGAATGCAGGGCTTTTTATTGTATCTATTTCTGTTTTAAATTGCCACACAATACATCAAAAAAGCTTCTTAGAAAGGAACAAATTCAGCTCGTCATCGTTCACGCACGGCGCATATTGGTCCCACACGCGGCCCTCATACCACACGCCGGAGCCGTCCGGCACGTACCCGCGCAGCACATACATGCGCTGCGCCGCACCGTAGCCGCTATGCAGACCAACGCCCAGACACACCGTATCCGAGGTCTCCGCCGCCAGCTCTTCCACCGCTTGATTTACATAACACTTGCGCGCTTACAATTTCTTTCCCATCACAAGGCTTCGCACCGTCATGCCGGCGCTTTCATAAAACCGCATCGCCGATTTATTAAACGACCACACCATCAGCTCCAAAGATTCCGCATCGCGGCGCTTCGCTTCCGCCTCGCTCGCATACAGCAGCGCCGTGCCGATGCCCATGCCCTGTGCCTGCGGCAACACGGCCAGCTCCTCCATAACCGCCCGCACACGCGGCAAAGTAACCGCATCCCCGCCTATTAGTACTGCCAAGCTGAACACGTTACCGTGCTTACACATGCAGCCTATCAACCTTGTAGTCTACAAGGGGTCTTACTAGCTTACGCTATGGGATATCTAATCTTGGAGTCGGCTTCACGCTTAGATGCTTTCAGCGTTTATCCGTTCCGCACATAGTTGCCCAGCTGTGCCACTGGCGTGACAACTGGTGCGCCAGAGGTGCGTCCATCCCGGTCCTCTCGTACTAAGGACAGCTCTCCTCAAATATCCTACGCCCACGACAGATAGGGACCGAACTGTCTCACGACGTTCTGAACCCAGCTCGCGTACCACTTTAATCGGCGAACAGCCGAACCCTTGGGACCGAATACAGCCCCAGGATGTGATGAGCCGACATCGAGGTGCCAAACCTCCCCGTCGATGTGGACTCTTGGGGGAGATCAGCCTGTTATCCCCAGGGTAGCTTTTATCCGTTGAGCGACGGCAATTCCACTCTCATACCGCCGGATCACTAACTCCAACTTTCGTTACTGCTCGGACCGTCATCCTCGCAGTTAGGCTGGCTTTCGCGTTTACACTCTAAGGCATGGTTTCCAACCATGCTGAGCCAACCTTTGAGCGCCTCCGTTACCTTTTTGGAGGCGACCGCCCCAGTCAAACTGCCCACCTAACAATGTCCCCCGGCCAGATTCATGGCCGCAGGTTAGAATTCCAATAACTTAAGAGCGGTATTCCAACGTCGACTCCGCCGTGGCTGGCGCCACGGTTTCCTAGTCTCCCGCCTATCCTATACATAAATTATCGAAACCCAATATTAAGCTACAGTAAAGCTCCATGGGGTCTTTCCGTCTTGTCGCGGGTAACCGGCATCTTCACCGGTACTACAATTTCGCCGGGCGGGTAATTGAGACAGTGTCCAGATCATTACACCATTCGTGCGGGTCAGAACTTACCCGACAAGGAATTTCGCTACCTTAGGACCGTTATAGTTACGGCCGCCGTTTACTGGGGCTTCAATTCAATGCTTGCACATCTCCTCTTAACCTTCCAGCACCGGGCAGGTGTCAGCCCCTATACTTCATCTTTCGATTTAGCAGAGACCTGTGTTTTTGATAAACAGTTGCCTGGGCCTATTCTCTGCGCCACATCGCTGTGGCACCCCTTATTCCTAAGTTACGGGGTCAATTTGCCGAGTTCCTTAACTACCCTTCTCCCGTTGGCCTTAGAATTCTCTTCCTATCTACCTGTGTCGGTTTGCGGTACGGGCGCCTTGGATATACATAAAACTTTTCTCGCCCTCGTCCAAACATGCTTCCCTACTAAATTTCGGTCCCTTTCGCCCGGGGCAACCATCGCCCGGGTCATGCCCTTTCAAGGTGTCCTCTTACTTAAATCTTTTGGCGGCTACGGAATTTCTACCGTATGTGCATCGGCTACGCCTTTCGGCCTCACCTTAGCTCCCGGCTTACTTGGAGCGGACGAACCTTCCTCCAAAAACCTTAGACTTTCGGCCAATATGATTCTCACATATTTCTCGCTACTCATTCCGGCATTCTCACTCGTATAAAGTCCACCAGCGCTTACGCTCTGACTTCACCCCTTATACGACGCTCTCCTACCATGCATTACTGCATCCCAAGCTTCGGTATACAGTTTAGCCCCGTTAAATTTTCGGCGCAGGGTCACTCGACCAGTGAGCTATTACGCACTCTTTTAATGAGTGGCTGCTTCTAAGCCAACATCCTGGTTGTCTGTGCAACCCCACATCCTTTTCCACTTAACTATACTTTGGGACCTTAGCTGTGGGTCTGGGCTGTTTCCCTTTCGACAATGAAACTTATCTCACACTGTCTGACTCCCGTACATCAATTATCTGGCATTCTGAGTTTGATAGAGTTCGGTAACCTCTCGGCCCCTAGCCATTCAGTGCTTTACCTCCGGTAATCTAATACGAGGCTAGCCCTAAAGCTATTTCGGAGAGAACCAGCTATCTCCGGGTTCGATTGGAATTTCTCCGCTACCCACACCTCATCCGCTACCATTTCAACGGGAGTCGGTTCGGTCCTCCATGGAGTTTTACCTCCACTTCAACCTGGACATGGGTAGGTCACCCGGTTTCGGGTCGAATACAACTGACTTCATACGCCCTATTCAGACTCGCTCTCGCTACGGCTCCGGACCTTAAGTCCTTAACCTCGCCAGTTACATTCACTCGCCGGACCATTCTACAAAAGGTACCCGATCACCCGTTGATGGGCTCTCGGTGCTTGTAAGCACAAGGTTTCAGGTTCTTTTTCACTCCCCTCCCGGGGTCCTTTTCACCTTTCCTTCACAGTACTATACACTATCGGTCACTGGGTAGTATTTAGGCTTGGAGGGTGGTCCCCCCATATTCCCACCGGGTTTCACGTGTCCGGCGGTACTCTGGATACAGCTAGCGGATTTCGCTTTTCGCATACGTGACTCTCACACTGTTTCGTTGGCCTTCCCATGCCATTCTGCTAAACTTAATCCTACACATTGCTGTCCAAACCCCAAAAGTATTACTACTCTTGGTTTGGCCTCCTCCGCGTTCGCTCGCCACTACTAGCGGAATCTCGGTTGATTTCTCTTCCTCGCCCTACTTAGATGTTTCAGTTCAGGCGGTTCCCCTCGTATACCTATGGATTCAGTGTACGATGACAAGACATGACTCTAGCCGGATTGCTCCATTCGGAAATCTGCGGATCAAAGCCTACTTACGGCTCCCCGCAGCTTATCGCAGTTAGTCACGTCCTTCATCGGCTCTCGGTGCCAAGGCATTCCCCTTGTGCTCTTTGTAGCTTGACCATGTGTTCTCTTCTTGGAATTAGAAATGAGTTTTGTAGTTATTTCTCTTTGCAAAGAATAAACTTAAACTTTTTCGCTTCTTTGAAATTGCTAGTTATTACCCTAAACAATTATTTGGATCGTTAGACCTTTTAAATAATTCTCTAGTAAATAACAGTTTTCTCGCATTTTTATCTGCTTCGCTTTATTCAGTTTTCAAGGTACATTTTGCGGATTGCTCCGCTTGGTGGGCTTAAGTGGACTCGAACCACCGACCTCACGCTTATCAGGCGTGCGCTCTAACCGGCTGAGCTATAAGCCCATATCTAGTTAAACCACCGGTTGTTCGAACCTTTCGGCCCTTGGTGGAGATGAACGGGATCGAACCGATGACCCCCTGCTTGCAAAGCAGGTGCTCTCCCAGCTGAGCTACACCCCCATATTCTTTTCAGAACGAAGATGCCCCTTCTGTTGGTTCTTGAGGATCAAGACCCTCAAAATTAAACAACGATTAAAAGCTTTCCCTGTAATCTAACCTAGGATGTTGAAGAACAACCTTAGCTGTTCTTGGTTCTCCATAGAAAGGAGGTGATCCAGCCGCACCTTCCGATACGGCTACCTTGTTACGACTTCACCCCAGTCGCCAATCCTACCTTCGGCAGCGTCCTTACGAGGTTAAACTACTGACTTCGGGTATTACCGGCTCCCATGGTGTGACGGGCGGTGTGTACAAGGCCCGGGAACGTATTCACCGCGGCATGCTGATCCGCGATTACTAGCAATTCCAACTTCATGTAGGCGAGTTGCAGCCTACAATCTGAACTGAGACCGTTTTTAGGGTTTTGCTCCACCTCGCGGTATTGCTTCCCTCTGTTAACGGCCATTGTAGTACGTGTGTAGCCCAGGTCATAAAGGGCATGATGATTTGACGTCGTCCCCACCTTCCTCCGTTTTGTCAACGGCAGTCTGATTAGAGTGCTCTTGCGTAGCAACTAATCACAAGGGTTGCGCTCGTTGCGGGACTTAACCCAACATCTCACGACACGAGCTGACGACAACCATGCACCACCTGTCTCAACTTTCCCCGAAGGGCACCTAATGCATCTCTGCTTCGTTAGTTGGATGTCAAGACCTGGTAAGGTTCTTCGCGTTGCGTCGAATTAAACCACATACTCCACTGCTTGTGCGGGCCCCCCGTCAATTCCTTTGAGTTTCAACCTTGCGGTCGTACTCCCCAGGTGGATTACTTATTGTGTTAACTCCGGCACGGAGGGGGTTAGACCCCCCACACCTAGTAATCATCGTTTACAGTGTGGACTACCAGGGTATCTAATCCTGTTTGCTACCCACACTTTCGTGCCTCAGCGTCAGTTAAAGCCCAGCAGGCCGCCTTCGCCACTGGTGTTCCTCCCGATCTCTACGCATTTCACCGCTACACCGGGAATTCCGCCTACCTCTACTTCACTCAAGATCTACAGTTTCAAATGCAGTTTATGGGTTAAGCCCATAGATTTCACATCTGACTTGCCAAGCCGCCTACGCACCCTTTACACCCAGTAAATCCGGACAACGCTTGCTCCCTACGTATTACCGCGGCTGCTGGCACGTAGTTAGCCGGAGCTTCCTCCTCTGCTACCGTCACTATCTTCACAGAGGACAGAGGTTTACAATCCGAAAACCGTCATCCCTCACGCGGCGTTGCTGGGTCAGGGTTGTCCCCCATTGCCCAATATCCCTCACTGCTGCCTCCCGTAGGAGTCTGGGCCGTGTCTCAGTCCCAATGTGGCCGATCAACCTCTCAGTCCGGCTACCGATCGTCGACTTGGTGGGCCGTTACCCCGCCAACTATCTAATCGGACGCGAGCCCATCTTTCAGCGGATTGCTCCTTTGATTGCTGCTCCGATGGAACACAATGACGAAGAACAGATTCAAAATGACGTTTACAACGCCCGCAATGGTCAAAAAGTACAGCGGGCGCTTTGTGTCGCCCACAGAGCGCAAAATCGCCGCGCCGAAGTTGTACAGCATCATCGCCGGCATGCCCACAAAGTATATGCGCATGTAAAGCGCCGCCTGACCCAAAACGTCCTCCGGGGTGCCCATCAGGGTCAGCAGCGGCTTCGCAAACGCAACGCCCACGGCAATCAATATAACACCGCTCACAAGGCTTGTCAGCACAGAGGTATGTACGGTCTCGCTCAGCTGCTTTGCATCCTGTGCGCCGTAATAGCGCGCCACAAGCACGTTTGTGCCGATGGAAAGGCCGACGAACACGTTGATGAGCAAATTGATAAGCGCGCCGGTAGAGCCCACCGCCGCCAGCGCCGTGTGGCCGGTAAAGCGGCCGACCACCACAATATCCGCCGCGTTAAAAAACAGCTGCAAAACGCCGGAAAGCATCAGCGGCACCGCAAAGCGCAGAATTTTGCCCAGCAGCGGACCGTTGCACATGTCGATCTCGTAGGACCGCTTTCCTTTTGCCTGTCGTTTCGCCATAAAAGCCTGTATCTTTTCTTTCATATCAGTAACCGACCTCCTCACCGATGAGAATGACATGAATTCTGCCCTTCACGCGCTGGCGTGCCAAAACCGTGTACATCGCGCAGATGCGATTTTCCGAGCGGCAGCCCGCGCACAGCTCGCCGTCCGTGCCGGGACACGCCCCGTGCGTGCACGGCGTGTCCAAATTCAGCCGCATGGCATTTGCGGGCGTCGCACAGCTTTTCACGCGCTTTGCGGCGTCGTCTATATCGCGCACAATCTTGTTACACCCCGCAAAAACCAGCACCTTTTTCGGGCCGAACAGCATCGCCGCCACGCGGTTGCCGTTGCCGTCTACATTATAAAGCTCTCCGTGCTCCGTAACGGCGTTTGTGCCCGTCAAAAACACATCAGAGGAAAACACCTCGCGGTACAGCTTCTCGCGCTCCTCGGGCGTTTTCGCGGCTGTTCTGTCCAAAAATTCATAGTCCCCGCAGCGCATTAAATCCATCACGCCGGTCTCATCCAGCGTCACGCTGCCGCCGCAGGAAATCACATCGCCCGGCTGCAGCAGCTCTTTTGCGATTTTTACGGCGTCCGCACACGTGGGCGCATAATACGCCTGCATGTTGTTTTTCTCCAGTGCGTCCATCACGCGCCGTATGCGCAGCTCTGCGGCACTTTTGCGGTGCACGGTATCTTGTGTGTTCATGGTGTACAACTCCCCTCTCGGCGTGTTTCATGCCTATTTATGCCTAACCGCCGCCGATTTTTTAAAATAAGAAAGCACTAAGGACGGAAAAGCACATGCCTTTCCGCCCCCTATAATTTTTATTTTGCCTTTGCGTCCGCAAACGTATTGAAGCACTTCAGAACGTGCTCCTTGTGTGTTTTATTCGCGTCTTCCTTTTCCGACTTCGCGTCGGTGTAGATCAAAAGGAAGCGGCCGTCGTTTGAAAGATAACCCGGCACGGTGTTATCCAGCACCTTAAACGTGCCGTCTGCGCGCACAGCGTCCTGAAGCGCCTTAGCGGTCTCGGAAAGCTCCGCCGGGAACTCATACACTTCAAGCTGCACAGCGGAATCTGCGTAGCGGTATACATATTTATAGCCGTTTTCGGCGCCGATGACGTCGTAAGACATCTGCACCTTTTCGCCCGCTGCCACCTTGCAGTCTTCAAGATACTTGCAAAGGCCCTGAATATCATCGTCATAGCCCGCAGGGTCTTTGTCGGTACTCTCCGCGGTCTCGCCCTCGCTCGCCGTGGAAGATGTCTCCAGCGTTGCGACCGCCGTGCTTGAAGCGCTGTTGTTTGCACAGGCCGTCACAGATACGCACAGCAGCGCGGCCAGCAGAACAGCCAGCAGCTTTTTTATATTTTTCATGATTTGAACCAATCCTCTCTTTTTCCTCGTTCTTCTTATTATAGAACGGGTCATACAGCTTGATTTTACCATACCCCACGGCAGATAGCAACACCCATTTGCAAGAAAAACCGTTTTGCCCGCTGCAACGGAAAATTTTGCCCGCTGTAAAATAAAAACGAATAAATTCTAAGCATATTCTAATTGACGTTCACACCATGTCATGGTATAATGAACACAACAAACACCGTTCAAATTTATGAGGAGGTAACGCCGTGAAAAACAAGGGTATAAAAATCGGAGTCGTGTTCATTCTGCTGTTCGCTCTGCTCTCAGTGGCAGGCTGTCAACAAGAGGACGTGGTGATCGTAGGCGCAGCATCGGGACAGCCGGGACCCACCAGCGGGCAGCTGCGCATTTCATTCGCGCCAGTGTCGTCTTCGGCAAGCATCAAACTATCACCAAACATAACCATTAACGACCTTTCTTTGTCAGCAGATATGTCCTTCACCGTTACGAATACGGATACCAATGCTACGACCGTGCTGACGGGCGTAGTGATCGACGCGGATCCTGCGTTCACACATGCAGAATTTGATGCGAATGGTAGCGCACTGTCAACTACACGTGTAAGTCTCTTGATTCCCTACACGTTAGAGCCGGGAAATTATAAAGTAACAGCCGTAACAGGCTCCATAAATTTCCTTTCGCATGACAAAGCAGGCAATGACATAGCAGCCAGCCATTCCCCATCTTTGGCCAATGAGGGCATAAAGAACACCTTCACCATCGCCGCGCCCGAGCTGACCCCGACCCCGGAGCCGACGGCAACACCTACCGTTGAACCCACCGCAACGCCCACGGCGGAACCGACGGCAACACCGACTGCAGAGCCCACCGCAACGCCCACGGCGGAACCGACGGCCACGCCGACAGCGGAGCCCACGGCAACCCCAACCGCAGAACCGACGGCCACGCCCACAGCGGAACCAACGGCGACACCTACGGCAGCTCCCACAGCCGTACCGACTGCCGTCCCGACCGCAACCCCAAGCCCGACGAACCACCCAAAAACGGGCGATGATTTTGCCCCCGCACTTTGGCTGACGCTCTGCGCAGGCAGCCTCGCGGCGCTCGCCCTGCTCCTTAAAAAACGACACATTTAAATGGAATCGCAGGTAAAAAGCCGACCACATCAGCGGCTGTCCATACCGGCACACTGAAAAGCTCATGCTTTCACCGCTTGAAAGCATGAGTTTTTTTTGACAGCCTATATATTCTCCGACCACGGACTGTGTCGGCAAGTTTCTTCGTGTTGTCGACCAAGCTGCCGAAGGATTAAATATCTTCAAAGCGGCATCGGTGTCCGCGCAATCAGAAGGACTGCCAGAATTGCACCGGCAAATGCTGCCGCCCCTACGACGGCCAGCATTTTTTTGTTGGGCCGCCTCTTCGTTGCTTTGCAAATCAGTGCGGCACAAGTCACGCAGACAGCCGCAGCAGCAAGCGCGATGCCCAACATTTCCCATAACCAAGACAGCTCATATAAGATTCTCATGTGTTCATCGCCTTCCCTTCTGTTCATCGCAAAACCGCTGCTTTTCCTAAATCTGTTCGTATTCCGCGAACGGCTCACCGGAGATTTCGAGTGCCTTATCCCTGTACCGGCAGCTCCACCGCAATCGTGGTGCCCTTCTTCGAGCTCTCCTCCACCCGGACACAACCACCGTGGAGATTGGCAATCTCCCACACCAAAGAAAGCCCCAGCCCAACGCCGCCGTACTCCCGGCTGCGGGACTTATCCACCCGGAAGAAGGGCTGAAAGATGCTCTGTTGGTATTCCTCCGGGACGCCGCAGCCGGTGTCGGAAACGCGGATCAGAAGCTTTTCCGGCTCCTGCGTAACAGAAACCTTCACCGAGCCGCCCGCGCGGTTGTACTTGACTGCATTTTCCGTCAGGTTAAAAAGCAGTCGGTAAATCAGTGCATCACTGCCGATGAGGAAGCCGTCTCCCTCCATCTCCAGCGTAATATTGCGCTTTTCTGCCAAAGCGCGAGATCTGTGAAGACCTCCTCAACCATCGGGGCAAGCTGAATCTGCTCGTTTCGCGCCACCTGCTGCAAATTACTCATTTCAAGCAGCGTTTTGGTCATCTGTGTCAGCCGCTCCGTCTGTTCCCGCAAAAGTGCAAGAAACTTCGCCGTTTCCGGCAGCATATCGGGATGCTCCGCGGAGAACAGCTCCAGCTGCGCCTGCATCAGTGCCAGCGGCGTGCGCAGTTCGTGGGCAGCGTTGCCGGTGAACTGCCGCTGGGCGGCAAAGGCGTTGTCCAACCGCTCCAGCATCTGATTGAAAGAGTAACTCAGCTGCCGAAACTCCGGCAGAACATTCTCGTTAATCCTCATGTCCGCCAGGTTGTTCAGCTGCACCTTCTCCACCTGAGACACAAAGCTGTGCAGCGGCTTGAGGGCGCGTCCGCTGACAAAATAGGCCAGAACGCCGCTAAGCAGTGTCACCACTGCCGTAATATACCAGTTGGTCATGCGAAAGCGCCCTTGCGCTCCGTTGACAACAATGGTCAGATCCTCATCGGGCGTTACGAGCTGCGGATTAAAGCTCTCTGCGCCTTCACTGTTCATCATAACCGTGTCTCCTCCCTGTAAGGTGTCCGCGATTGTGTCCATATAGTACACACCGGAGGAACAGAGCAGCAGATTCATGACAACACAGGTGACACCGATGAGCAGGACAGTCATCAGAGTGATGCGCCACTGCAAGGAAAGTCGCTTCATGCTTCCTCTCCTCCCATCAAATAGCCTTCGCCGATGCGATTACGGATGGGGTCAAACCCCAACGCGGCGCGGAGCTTCTTGCGCAGGGCGGAGATATGAACCCGGATAGAATTGCTGAAGCTGTCCACGCTGTTATCCCAGACGTGCTCCATCAGCTCTTCCTGACTCACAGGCCGTCCCTGATGCACCATCAGATATTCCAGAATGCCCGTCTCCTTACGTGTGAGTGTCAGGGGCTGCCCGTTGACGGCAGCGGTGCGGGAGCGTGTGTCGAACGTCAGCTCCCCGCAGGTCAGCAACACGGCTTGCTGGGTGAACTGCCGCAAAGTCAGGCTGCGGATGCGGGCCTCCAATTCAGCCAAATGAAAGGGTTTTGCAAGATAGTCGTTGGCCCCGGCATCCAAGCCCTCAACCTTGTCCTCCACCTCGCCGCGGGCGGATAAAATCAGCACCGCGTCTCGCGGTCTGTCTGCCGCAAGGTGCGCAGCACGGTCATGCCGTCCTTCCCCGGCAGGTTCAGATCAACAATACCAAATCGTAGCGTTCCACACCCAGAAGTTCCAGCGCCTTTTCCCCGTCGTAGCAGTAGTCCACACTGTATGCCAAGCGCCGCAAACTGCGGACAATCGTTTCGCATAGGGCGCGTTCATCTCGATTACCTAAAAAGGTGCATAAAAGTCCCCTTTTTCATTTATATGTTTTGTTTATTATACAAAAGCAGATAAGATCTGCATTAAATTTTCGTTCTTAACAATTTTATTTCGACAATGCTATGATAACGGCACAAACCGGAAGGAGAGGTGTATGAAATTTGACGGAATAAAAGCAGCGGCGCAGGCCACGTTGCTGGCAGTGGGAATTGCCATGGTATGTCTGGGGTATGCCGTAACGAGGCCGCGACGGTGCTGAGCAAAGCCATCAAATTATGTCTGAGTGTGTTGGCATTGGGTAAGAAGGTTTCGGTAATCTCGGTTTCTGTCCCGTTTCCGAGGCTGGATACAGGCGGGAGCAGCTTTGTTGACCAACCTGCACCTGCCGAACTTCCTCAAGGGAGGACTGTATCAGGGCGCAGGGAAAGCCGTCTGCGTGCCCGGACTCAATTGCTATTCTTGCCCGGCAGCATCGGGAGCCTGTCCCATTGGATCATTTCAGGCGGTGGTTGGTTCGTCAAAGTTCAGCTTTTCCTATTATATCACCGGCTTCCTCATCCTGTTGGGAGTTCTTTTGGGACGGTTTATCTGCGGATTTCTGTGTCCCTTCGGGTGGTTTCAGGATCTGCTGCATAAAATTCCCACGAAGAAGCTCTCCACAAAGGAAGCTGAAGCCCCTGACGTACCTTAAGTATGCCATTCTGCTGGTGATGGTCTTTCTGCTGCCGGCGTTCCTCGTGAACGATGTGGGCATGGGCGACCCCTTCTTCTGCAAAGTACCTCTGCCCGCAGGGTGTGCTGGAGGAGCCATCCCGCTGTCCCTTGCCAATTCCGGCATCCGAGCGGCACTGGGGAGCCTGTTTACCTGGAAATTCAGCATCCTGTTGGCGGTGATCGTGCTGAGCGTGGTATTCTATCGTCCCTTCTGCAAGTGGCGGAAAATGCCCACTGGGTGCATTCTATGCGCTGTTCAACCGTGGTGTCCCTCTTCCGCAGAAAAAAATTAAGGTGGATGAAAAAACAACGGCCGGCCGATTGCTGGTCTCCTGCGGATGGCGCAGGAAAATGGTATTCAGCCCTTGGCAGCCGATAAGGGCATGACTATGCAGGAGGACGGCAAAAACTACGGTGATTTCTACTCAGTATAATCGAGATCTGCCAAGGATCAGTTTACAGCGGATGAGCTGGAAACTGATTCAGGGCGAAGCGGAGAAAATCCGCGACATCGAAACCAAGCTGACCATGATTGAGGAAAAGTACCCCGAGGCAGCACAGGAATCTACGGGATGGCGCTATGAGCGTGCCCGCAGGCAACGACACATCCACGCCGCCCGATGACGGCAGTATGCAAAATCCGATGATTTGGCAGCATGCAGAAATTTCCCACCTTTGAGGGCAAGGACCTGGATGGAAATACGGTGAAAAGCGACGAGCTGTTCTCTGCCAACGCCGTCACCGTAGTGAATTTCTGGTTCACTCACCTGCAACCCCCTGGGTGGGCGAGCTTGCTGAGCTGGATGCACTGGAACAAAGAACTTGCGGAGAAGGGCGGGCACCTATCGGTGTCAACACCTTCACGCTGGACGGCGACGAAGCGGCAATTTCTGAAGCAAAGGGATGTACCGGCCAAGAAGCTGGCGCTACCTATCAGAATGTGTATTTTAGCGATTCCGGGACGCGCTCTTCCCTATCCGCACATTCGATTTCCGCTATTCCTCACGCTGCTGTGATTACAGAAAAGAACGGGAGGTTCCTCCTTCATAAAAGATTTAGCCGCCGATGAGGGAATCGCCGGCGGCTATGCAACATTTCAATTGAAGTTGAACATATTTTTAGCCAAGTTCTCAACGGAAGTGAACCTTGACAAAAAAGAAAAGACCGTCCACTTTTTTCAATGAACGGTCGAATCGACAATATTCCGTTTTGCAGGGAACTTTTGCCAGATTTTTCAAGGTATGTTCTGTGCTGTCTTTTGTTATTCCGCTTTCAGCGTGAAACCAACCATAAATCTTTCAGCAGAAATGTGGTGAAGCATGAATGTATATCCCGGTCCTCATGCCCGATATTGTTCTTTGAGAACTTAATCATATCTGATATCCGGTAGTGATCAGAGGCAATCAATGTTTATTGATTTTGTCTTCTGCCCACTTTGCCTTTACTTCAACAGGAATCAAGGATGCGGTTGAACGAATGAAGAAATCGGCTCCCAGCGTGGAAATCCTCTTTTGTAATAGAACAGCTTATATCCTTGTTTGATGAGGAGTCCTACCATGTTCTCATAGAGGGCTCCCCTTATAAACACCCATAGGTTCTTATTGGGTTTAAATCCTCCTGCGACATTCATCATCCAGCATGGATACCAGAAGACCTGCATCCGCAAAATACAGCTTGAATGTGTCGGCTGTAATTACCCCAACGGCAGTTCCGAAACTCCATGGCAACAGATGTTGACCATACCTGCATCCGGAAAGCCACTCCGCGCATCCCCGATAATCCCGAATCTTGCGCCGGATGCCACCTTTGAAATCTGGAATTTTTGTTTTCCTTTGCAAGCGGCGCGACCCGGTTGAACACATTGATAATTTTTGTTTGATCGATTCCGGTAGCATATTTATGAATATCTTCTTTATAGTCCGCTATGAGCTCGCTTCCTGCGTATCAAGCGATCCTCAAAGGTGTTTCTGCCTCGATACCTATGACGACAAACAGGCATTCCGCCAAGGATGTTGAATCCAGAAAAGGAATGGAAAGCATTCATCTCCAACTCACAAAAGGCTTAAATTCTTCATGTGGGAAAGCAGGTTTCTACCGTGTCATCTCCATAACCCTTGCCCACAGGAACTCCTCGAAATCCATCGAAAACATCTCATGTCTTTTTATACCCTACGCTGTTGCTTTCTGATCTTCTTTTGTAATTGACCTCCCCAGTATTGACCCACTGCAAATCACATCAAACCGCCCATCTATGCAGAAGAACTTGAGCGATGTTGCAATTTGAAACCCGTGATCTCGTCGAAGAAGAAGACTTTTTCGGGCACAAACTTTGTCGGGTCAAATAATGAGTGAAATGTTCTTGATAATGTCAGCGGCTTCATATCCGTCCGCGATGATTCCTTTGTATTTTCGTCACGGACAAATTGATCTCTGATCACATTTTCGTAATGATTGGCAAAGAAATGCAGATCGACCTGTTTTTGCTTCTATTTGACGGTTTCCTTGATAATGCAGGTTTTTATTTTATCTGCTTTCCATTCCTAAAAAGCATCTACTTTCTTTTCAAATACATCTGAATCACTCCGGCATGAGTTTCCCTGCTTCATTATACAATAAACATGAGTTGATTGTCAATCTGTCTGCACATTTCATGGGCGAATAAAAGTCGTCCGCACACATTTTTAGATTATCGACCATTAGCTTTATGATATTGCAAGGTTTTGATTCCTGCGGCTATCATTGAGATATTTAATGCCCCTGCCCCCAAAAAGTAGTTCTGCAAAAGCGGTTAAGGATTTCACCGTCCCCCTCAATATTTCCTAGGTCCTAAAGTCCACTGGGATCCAGTGACTTTTTTATTCCTCTACGCTATCGCGCCTGGCGCGCGGAATAATGCAAGCGCTTCCATTATGTATACTAAAGCCGCAACTCTTGTTTCAACCCCTCGCTGCGGGAAGAATTCACTAAGAAATATTAAGGCCGGAGTTCATTGAATTTTAACGATTCCGCGCTATAATATAGCCCAATCAATGTGAAAAGCCGCG